>Ga0190271_10002214_pt1 | contig 11646 bp, 10 predicted proteins | sample Popmic356T_FD_133747 | JGI IMG/M metagenome (GOLD analysis project Ga0190271, IMG submission 133747) | Populus adjacent soil microbial communities from riparian zone of Weber River, Utah, USA - 356 T | ecosystem: Environmental > Terrestrial > Soil > Riparian zone | place: USA: Utah | collected...
CCGGCCGGCGTGCTCCTGGGCTGGGCCCCGCCGGTGCGGGCCAAGATCCGGGGGCAGGCACGCGAGAACCTCGACGAGTTCATAGCGAACGCCGTGGCCGCGCCGGGTTCCGATTCGGCACCGGCAACCTGAGCGTCCGTCAGGCGGCGCGCCAGCGGCGCGGGTCCGCGCCGTCCACCTCGACCGCCTCCCCGCGGGCACCGAGATGGTCGAGGTAGGCGAGCGCCAGCTGCAGGCCCCAGGCCGCCGTCGCCGGGTTGAGGTTCTCGGAGCCGATGATCTCGCCGGCAACCTCGAACGCAGTCCGGGTGCCGTCGGCGAGCGCGACGCGCACGCGCTCCAGGTGCCGCTCGATCTCCAGCCGGTTCGCAGCGATCTTCCGTGGAACGTCGCGGAACGGCCTCCCGTGCCCGGGGAGGCAAAGGCCAGTCTCGAGCTGCTCGACGCGCTCCAGTCCGACCAGGAACTCGGCCACCGGGTCAGGGGTGTGGCCGTGGTCGAAGAACGGCGATACCCGGCCGAGCAGGTGATCGCCGGAGACCAGCATCCCGCTCTCGGGCTCGTGCAGGACGACGTGCGAGGGCGCGTGGCCCGGTGTCTCGTGGACCTCCCAGGTGCCGACGTCGGTCTCGATCTCGACCCCCGGCACGAGCTCGCGATCGGGGGGGACGGCGCGGGCGATGCCCGTGTGCTCCCCGCGGCGCGAGCGCTCGTACAGCTCGAGCCCCGCCGGCGGGACGCCGCTCTGACGCGCGACCTCGATCCGCCGGTCGAGGGCGCCGTCCGGGTCGTCTGCGAGCGCGCGCACGTGCTCCCAGGCGGGATGCATCCACAGCTCGCAGCCGGCGGCATCGAGGATCGGGCCCGCGAGGCCGTAATGGTCGGTGTGGGCGTGGGTGCAGACGAGCAGGCTCACGTCCTCGATCCGCGCGCCGACCTGGGCGAGCGCGAGCTCGAGCCCGCGGGTGCCGTCCTCGAACGCGTAGCCGGTGTCGACGAGCACGATCCCGTACCCGGCGCGAAAGGCGAACGCGTTTACGTGCGGGACCCCGGGCCACGGCAGCGGCAGTCGCAGGCGCCAGATCCCCGGCACCACGCGCTCGCCGCGCGGCTGTTCCCGCTTGCGCTTTGTGTCCATCCCGGAGATGCTCGCGCTCAGGGAATCGGCTCGCCGAAATCCGGGTCGAATGGCTGCCGATCGGAGGGGCATATCGTCCCGGGCGGTGGGGTGACAAGGGCAACCAGATACTCGCTGGTGGCGCTCTTGACACAGGCGCTGGGATCTCGGGGGCTGGTGTGGCTATAGCCGTCATGGGTCAGCAGGACCGCGTTGCCGAGCCGGCGCGCGGTGCGGCGAGCGTTCGCGTACGGCGTGTTCGGGTCGAAGCGGGTGCCGATGACCAAGATCGGGTTCTTCGTCGAGGCGTCCCATGGCCCGGTGTAGCGATCGGCGCTGCGCGCGGGCCATGAGGCACAGGGCGCCCAGCGCCACCAGGTGAGCACCGGTCCGTAGCTGAAGCTGACGCGCGAGAGCCGATCGAGAACGTCCCGCCACGCCCCGGGGCCTTCCCGGGCGGGGCTGTCCGCGCACGTGAGTCCGACGCCAGGCAGACCGGGAGCGGCGTCCTGCGACGAAAACGCGGTCGTGAGCAAACGGCCCGCGGTCGCAAGCGCGGATCCATCGCCGCTGGCGGCCGCATCGAGCTGGGCCGCGAGGTCCGGCCACGTGGCGGGACCCGCGCTCATCTCGACGATGATCGCGGAGAGGGCGTCGCCGTAGGTCAGCTCGCCTGGCGGATCGGCGGACGGGGCCGGGATGGAGCCGCGCCGCAGCTGCGCCAGCATCTGATCCACGCGCGGCGCCACGGGACCGTCACCCGCCAGATCGCAGCCCGCCGGCCCCGCGCTCTCGCACAGCGACAGAAAACCCTCGAACCCTCGGTCGCTGAACCTGAGCTGATTCGCGTACCCCGCCTCGGTTCCCCGCGTGTAGGCGACGGGGTCGACGACCCCGTCGAGGACCATTGCCCGCACCCGGCGCGGAAACATGTTGGCGTAGGTCTGGCCGATGAACGTCCCGGCCGAGATGCCAACGTAGGTGAGCTTTCGGTCGCCGACGAGCCGGCGCAAGTGGTCGAGATCGCGGGCCGTGTCGGCCGCGGAGATGTGGCGCAGCAGCCTGCCGCTGACCTCACCGCAGCGCCGCGAGAGCGTCGCTGTCTTGTGCGCGATGCGACGCGACTGGCGTCCCGGCGTGGGAATTGACCAGTTGGCGAAGAACCTCGCCCTCCGCTTCTCGCCCCGAAAGCATCGAACGTGGGTGCTGTCGCCGGCGCCGCGGATGTCCCACCCGACGACGTCGAACCGACCCTGCCCTGCAGCGTCCAGACTCGCTCCCTCCTCTCGCACCTGCTCGACGGAGCCCCCGGGTCCGCCCGGGTTCACGAACATCGAGCCGATCCGCTCCTCGGGCCGACTGGCGCGGTGGCGGATCACCGCGAGCTTGATCTTGTCTCCGCGCGGGTGTTCCCAGTTCAGCGGCACCCGCACCTTCGCGCACTCGAGTTGCTCGCCGCAAGCCGTCCAGGCGATGGCGCCGTTCGCAGCGCCGACGAGCGCGGCCGACGTCTGCGGAGGCGCGGCGGTCGAGCCGGTCGAGCTCGTCGCCAGAAGCGACATCCCAACCAGTGTCGAGAGGGCGATCAGCCCGGGGCGGGGGGTTCGGCAATCCCTTGCCAAGTGAACGGCACCGTACCCCATCCCGGAACTGAGACTTCGTGAAAGTCGACTGAGTCGCGCGTGGCGCAAGCAAGTCGACGCTCGCCGAGACCGTCGGAGCGGAGAGGGCGGGATTCGAACCCGCGAGAGAGCTTGCGCCCCCTACTCGCTTAGCAGGCGAGTGCCTTCAGCCGCTCGGCCACCTCTCCGGGGGACGGGCCGATTCTAGGCACTACTCGGCATCAGTGGATACGCTCGCTCGCCGTGAGCCCGGCCCCCGCCGACACGATCGACCGCGAGGCGCTCAAGTCGCGCTACGACGCGATTCTCGCGGCGACGCCGCCGCCGTTTGCGTTCGTGGACCTCGACGCGATGCGCCGCAACGCGCGCAAGATGCTCGACCAGGCGGGAGGGCTTCCGATCCGGGTGGCGTCGAAGTCGGTCCGCTCGACCGACGTCCTGCGCCGGATCGGCGAGCTCGATCCCGGCTTTCGCGGCGTGCTGGCGTTCACTGTGCCCGAGGCGCTGTGGCTCACCGAAGGCGGCTTCGACGACATCGTCGTCGCCTATCCCTCCGTCGACCGGGGCGCGATCGGCCGGGTGGCCCGGCTCGCCGCCGAGGCGCCCGACCGAGCGCCCGTTCTGATGGTCGACGACCGCCCCCACCTCGACCTGATCGAGGGGACGATCGGCGGCGGGCCGGCTCAGGTCCGGGTCTGCCTCGACATCGACGTCGGCTGGTGGCCGCTCGGTGGGCGCATGGCGCGGATCGGGCCGAAGCGCTCGCCGGTCCACGAGCCCGCCCGTGCCCGGCGCATGGCGGCCGAGATCGCCGATCGCCCCGGCACCCGGCTCGCCGGGCTGATGGCCTACGAGGGCCACATCGCCGGCGTCGGCGACCGGATCCCCGGCAGGCCGCTGCGCAGCACCGCGATCCGGGCGATGCAATCGGCCTCGGAGCGAGAGATCCGCGAGCGCCTGCCGCGGATCGTCGCCGACGTCCGCGAGGTGCTGGCCGAGCGCGGCGAGGCGCTCGAGTTCGTGAACGGAGGAGGCACCGGCAGCCTGGCCCGGACCGCCGCGGGCGGGGCCGTCGACGAGCTCACGGCGGGCTCAGGCTTCTACGCCCCCGCCCTGTTCGACAACTACCGCTCGCTCGACCTGGAGCCGGCGGCGTTCTTCTGCCTCGCGGTGACCCGCCGGCCCGTCGGCGGCGTCGCGACCCTGCTCGGCGGCGGATACATCGCCTCGGGCGTTCCGGGCGGGGACCGCCTGCCCGAGCCGTACCTGCCCGGCGGGCTTCGCTTCGATCGCCAGGAGGCGGCGGGCGAGGTGCAGACCCCGCTGCACGGCGCCGCGGCGCACATGTTGCGCGTCGGCGACCGGGTGTACCTGCGCCACGCCAAGGCCGGGGAGCTGTGCGAGCGCTTCAACTCGCTCTATCTGATCGAGGGCGAGCGCGTGGTCGACGAGGTCCCGACCTACCGGGGCGAGGGCAAGTCCTTCCTGTGAGCCGGCCGCCGACCTCTAGCCGGGGCCCGGAGCGATCGGGCCGAGGACGCGATCGGTGTACGGGTTACTGAACAGCCCGCCCGGGTCCAGCTTCGCCCGCAGGTCCTGAAACTCGCCCCAGAGCGGGTAACGGGGAGTGAGCGTGCCGGCGGTCTGGAAGTGGCGCTTGCCCCAGTGCGGCCGCCCGCCGTAGGAGTCCATGATCTTCTCGACCTCGCGGAAGTACGGCTCCCAGTCGAGCCTGCGGTCCTGGTGCACGGCGATGTAACACGTGTCGCGGCCGTGGCTCGCGCTGAGGGCGACGTCGTCGGCGGCCACGAAGCGGACCTCGATCGGGTAGGCGACCTGGTGCTCGCGCCGGCCGGCCTGCTCGAGCACCCGGCGCACGGCCTCGGCGGCATGCTCGCGCGGGATCCCGTACTCCATCTCGGTGAACCGGATCCGCCGCTCGCTGGCGAAGACGCGGTAGCTGCGGTCGACCTTGGTCGAGCGTCCGACACCGCGCGCAGCGAGGCGCGACAGCCTCGGTACCTGCGACGGGAGGTGGCGGCCGGCGAGGGCGAAGAGCTGGCCCACCCAGTTCTCGAGCATCACCTCCTGGGCGTACACCGCGGCGCGCGAGCGAGGCCGCGGGAGCTCGTCGGTGCGGCGGCTCTCACGGCAGAGCGCGATGTCGGTGTTCGGGAAGACGTAGAACTCGAAGTGGTCGTTGGCCTCGTTGAGCGCGTCGAGGCGAGCCAGCGTCTCGTCGAGCGGCTTCGGGCCGTCAACGCGATGCAGCGTGAACGCGGGCACGGTACGGATCGTGACCGCGTAGATCAGCCCCAGCGCCCCCAGCCCGATCCTCGCGCAGGCGAGGCCCGCGGGATCGCCGGCGCCCGAGAGTTCCAGCGTGCTGCCGTCGGCGAGCACCAGCTCCACCGCCTCCACCTGGGCCGAGACGCTCCGAAAGCGCGCCCCGGTCCCGTGGGTGCCGGTCGAGATCGAGCCGGCGAGCGTCTGGCGGTCGATGTCGCCGAGGTTCTCGAACGCGAGCCCGAGGTCGTCGAGGCGCCGGTTGAGCTCGCCGAGGACGATCCCCGCCTCGACTTTGACCAGGCCCGCGGCGCGGTCTACCTCCAGTACACGGGTCAGCCGCTCGGGCCGGACCATGATGCCGTCGGTGAGCGCAATCTCGGTGAAGGAGTGGCCCGACGCCGAGGCCCGGACCCGCAGGCCGCGGTCGGTCGCCCGGCGGACGATCTCAGCGAGCTCCTCGCGGGTCCCGGGACGCTCGATCGCGGCCGGAGTGCAGCGCTGATCGCCCGCCCAATTGCGCCACTCCGCCATCGCGCGCAAGGGTATTCGAGGACAAATGGCGTCAGACTGAGCCCGCACCCGGAGGGGTGGCAGAGCGGTCGAATGCGGCAGCCTTGAAAGCTGTTGACCGGGTTCTCTCGGTCCGTGGGTTCGAATCCCACCCCCTCCGCTCCACTTCCGTCACAGGCTGCGGGCCACGGGTCACGTACGGGAGGCCAACCTTGGCGATGTGACCGGAGCGCGTCGTCTCACGCCCGGCCCCCGGGCGTCGGCCGACGCGCTCGGCGTCGAGAGGCTTGCGAGCGGTCAATGGGGAGTGATCGCGCGAGCCCAACTCTTGGGCTGTGGGATCACGGGGTCGACGATCTCGCGGTGGGTTGCTTGTGGCCGACTTGTCCGTCTCTACCCGAGCGTGTACGCGGTCGGGCACCGGGCGCTCATGGTCCAGGGCCGGGTGGTCGCCGCCCTCCTTCACGCCGGCGAAGGCGCGGTGCTCAGCCACACGACAGCGGGGTGGTGGTGGGGCTTCATCGATCACGAGCCACGCGTCATCCACCTGAGCGCGCGGGTCGGCCGACGCCGCGTCCGCGGCGTGCAGATTCACCGACCGCGCACCGTCGAGAGCGAGGTGCACGAAGGGCTCCTCGTCACGCCGGTCCCCCGCACGCTGCTTGATCTCGCCTCGATGCTGTCCTTCGCTGACCTCCGTCGCGCCCTCGCCGAGGCGGACTACCGCAACCTCCTCGACCCGGTCGCGGTGCGTGCGATGTGCCGGGCCGGGCAACGCGGCTCGCGGGCACTGCGCGTGGCCCTGGACAGTCATCTCCCCTCCCTCGCCCACACCCTCAGCGCGCTCGAGGAGCGCTTCCTGCTGCTCTGCGAGGACGCGGGCGTTCCGTTGCCCGAGGTCAACGTCCTCGTCGCCGGGCTCAAGGTCGACGCGCTCTGGCGGGCGCGGCGTCTCGTCGTCGAGCTCGACGGGCACGATGCGCACGGTTACCCGGCGGCGGCCGAGCGGGACCGGCGGCGGGAGCTCACGCTTCGCGACGCCGGCTACGACGTGCGGCGCTACACCTGGCAGCAGGTGACCGAGCAGGCCGACCGGGTCATTGCTGACCTGCGCACCGGGCTGAGGTAGGCGCAACGTCCCTCGCATGCCGCGTCATCGGCGCCGCTACGGTGTTCAACCGTCAGATGACGGGACGAGCGAAGGCGGGAATCCTCCTGCTCGCAAGCGTGATCGCGCTCGCCGGCGCGGCCTCGGCGACGGGCAAGTCCTATGCGCCCAGGGACGGGCTGGCCTACCACGGTGTGTCCGACACCGGCGACCCCGACGACCTGTTCGCATTCGCCGACCAGGTTGGGGCGCATCCGGCGGTGCTGCAGGCCTTCTATCACTGGCGCGTGCCGCTCACCACGGGCGCGCTGTATCGCTGGGGCGTGACCGACACCCGCGGGGTGCTCAGCCTGTCGACCGGCACCGGCGCCGGGGTCGAGATGATCACTCCGCAGCAGATCGCCGAAGGGCGGGACGACCGGTACATCCTGCGCCTGGCCAGCACGATCGCGGAGACCGGACAGACCGTGTACATCCGGCTCATGGCGGAGATGAACGGCCACTGGAACCCGTACTCGGCGTTCAACCAAGACGGCACTGCGCGTCGCAACGGGCACTCGACACGCTGGTACAAGCGCGCCTGGCGGCGCTTCGCGCTGATCATCCGCGGGGGGCCGCGCGCGCAGATCAACCGGCGCCTGCTCCGCATGGGCCTGCCGCGGATCCTGCGCGCGCGCTCTGATGACGATCCGATCTACGCGGGCGGCCCGGAGGGCATCCCGCTCCCGGTGCCCGAACAGCTGCCGCAGCCGCGGGTGGCGATGATGTGGGTGCCGCAGAGCTTCGGCTCGCCGAACATTCCCGGCAACCAGCCCGACGACTACTGGCCCGGCGGCAAGTACGTCGACTGGGTCGGGATCGACATCTACTCGAAGTTCGCCAGTGCGTTCGATCGCGGCAAGGCCTTCTTTCGCCGCTACGACCGCTGGCCGTTCGTAATCGGCGAGTACAGCCCGTGGGACAACGACTACAGCGGTTCCTTCACGAACGAGCTCCTGCGCTGGGCCGAGAATCACGACCGCGTGAAGATGGTGATCTACTACCGCGGCGTCGATCCCGACAACGAGTACAACGTCCAGCACTATCCGGGCGCCCAACGGATCCTTCGACGCCACCTTGGCAAGCCGCGGTGGGACGAGTACGCGCCCGGCGTCACTGCTCTCACCGACCCGCTTGCACCGCCGATCCCGGCCCGGGTGCCGCTGCCGGCCCCGCGCCGCGGCGGCTGAGCCGCGCGCGGGCCCGGACCCGCCGCGCCGCTCTGCTCCGGCCCTAGGTAGGGTCGGCGTGTGACCTCCGTCGGCATCCTGGGCGCCGGCGCCGTGGGTGTCGCGTGTGCGGGCCCCATGCTGCAGCGCGGCCTCATCTCGCGGCTCGCGCTCTATGACCGCGACGGCGACAAGGCGCGCGGCGAGGCGCTCGATTTCCACCACGCGGCGCCGCTTCTGCCCGAGTGCACGATCGAGGGCGGCTCGATGGACTCGATCCAGCCGGCCGACATCGCCGTGCTGGCCGCGGGCGTGCACACACAGCCCGGCCAGACACGCCTGGACACGCTCGATCACAACCTGGAGGTGACGATCGAAGTCGCCGACGCGCTCGAGCAGGCGCTGCCGCCGGTGGTGATCGTGGTCACCAGCCCGCTCGACGTGCTCACCGAGTACCTGACCCGGCGGTGGGAGTCTCGCCCGGTGGAGGTGTTCGGAACGGGCACCTCACTGGACGCGTGGCGGCTTCGCGAGCTGCTGGCCGACGAGCTCGGGGTGCACCCCGGCAACGTCCACGCCTGGGTCATCGGAGAGCACGGCGATTCGGCGGTCTACCCGTTCGAGAGCGTCCGAGTCGGGCCGTTCTCGCTGGACGAGTTCGGCCGGCGGTCCGGACGACAGCTGACGCCCGAGCGGCTGGCCGAAATCGAGGGTGAGGTGCGGCGCGCCGCCTACCGGCTGCGGGCCCTGAAGGGGTCGACGACGCACGCAATCGGCCTGGGGACGGCGCGGCTGGTCCAGCACGTGGTACGCGACGCGGGCAGGCTCGAGCCGGTGAGCGTCCGGGTCGAGGACCGCCTGTGCGCGAGCCTCCCCGCCCCGATCGGCGCCGGCGGGGCGCGCGCGCCGCTGATGCCGGAGCTGAGCGAGGCCGAGCGAAGCGCCTGGGAGAAGAGCCTGGACGTCCTGCGCGAGGGGAACCGGCGGCTCCCGATCTAACCCGACCGGCCGCGCCCCGGCCGGGGACCGACGCTCCGCTCAGCCCAGCCGGCGGCGCTCGGCGAGCATCCGGTAGTGAAGCTCCGCGTCGGTGCGCAGGCGGCACAGGCGAGCGCGCTCGTCGGCGCTGCCCGCGGTCGCGATCAACGCGCCGAGCCGCGCGGCCTCCTTGCGCGCCTCCACCTCCGGGGGCACGCAGTCGGCGTTGCGAAGGATCCTGAATCCCATCCGCAGCTCGGCGGGCACCCGCGCGAGCTGGTCCGGCGCCAGCGGCTTGCCGTGGCCGGCGAGCCCGTCGAACTCACCGCGCTCCTGCGCGGCGCGGATCCGCGAGTCGGCAAGCCTGGCAAAAGCGTCCATGCCGTGAGGGTAGGGGGACTACGCGCTGGCGGCGGCGCGGCCGCCGGGCCGGGTTTTCGGCGCTCTGGCGCCCAGAAGTCGACCAGCCCTCACGAGATCGCGCCGCCCGCGCGCAGCCGCGCCCGTCCCTCGGCCAGGCACCGGTTGACCTTCGTATAGGTCCAGCGGCACAGCGCACAGATCTCGGCGTAGGAATAGCCCTGCGCCTGAAGCACGACCGCGAGCCGCTCGTTCGGCTTCAGCGTCGCGAGTGCCGCCCACGCCTCGGCGGTCAGCTCGGCGCGCTCGACGCGCTCGGCGGGACCCGGCAGCTCGCAGGGCGCGGTCTCGAGCGGGTCCGGGAGCGGCCCGTCGCCGAGATCGGGGGGCGGTGGCGCGAGCAGCCGTTCCCGCGAGCGCCGCACCGCCATCGCCTCGCGCTTCGTGACCACGGTCATCCAGGCGATCAGCCGGTCGGGGTCGAGCGGCGGCGCCTTGGTGAGCAGGATCTCCAGCGCCCGCTGCACCGCGTCCTCGGCGTCGTCGGGGCAGATCGAGAGGCGCACCGCGATCCGCCGCAGGCGGCGCTCATGGGCGGCGAGCAGCGCCAGCGCCGCGCGCGGGCGGTCGGGCTCGGTGCTTGCACGGTCCACGCCAGCTTCAATCCCGCTCGTGGCCCGGCTGCCCCGTTCGCCGGTATCCTCGCCCGGCGATGGGGACCTGCATCGTCACCGGGGGAGCCGGATTCCTCGGATCCCACATGTGCGATCACCTGCTCGAGAAGGGTCATCGGGTGATCTGCGTCGACAACCTCGACACCGGCTCGCTGCAGAACATCGAGCACATCCGCGACGACCGCTTCACCTTTCTCCAGCACGACCTCACCGAGCCCCTCTTCGTCGACGAGGAGGTCGAGTTCGTCTTCCACCTCGCGTCGCCGGCGAGCCCGATCGACTACCTGCGGCTGCCGCTCCACACGCTCAAGGTCGGCTCGTACGGCACGCACCACATGCTGGGGCTGGCGAAGCTCAAGCGCGCGCGGTTCGTGCTGGCCTCGACCTCGGAGGTCTACGGCGACCCGCAGGTGCACCCCCAGCCCGAGAGCTACTGGGGGCATGTCAACCCGATCGGCCCGCGCGGCGTCTACGACGAGGCGAAGCGCTACGCCGAGGCGCTGACGATGGCGTATCACCGCCAGCAGGGCGTCGACACCGGGATCGTGCGGACCTTCAACACCTTTGGGTCCAGGATGAGACCCCACGACGGGCGGGCAATTCCGACCTTCCTCCGCCAGGCGCTTCAGGACAAGCCGCTGACCGTGTTCGGCGACGGGACCCAGACGCGGAGCTTCTGCTACGTCGACGATCAGATCCGCGGCTATGTCGCGGTTGCCGAGTCCGACGTCCACGAGCCGGTCAACATCGGCAACCCCGACGAGTTCACGCTGGTCGAGCTCGCCGAGGTGGTGATCGAGGTGACGGAGTCGCGCTCGGAGATCGTGTTCGAGGCGCTGCCGACCGACGACCCCCAAGTGCGCCAGCCGGACATCACCCGCGCGCGAGACCTGCTGGACTGGCAGCCGCAGGTCGGCCTTCGCGATGGCCTGCGAATGACGATCGAGCAGGCCGGCGTCGAGCAGCTGGTCGGCACAGCCGACTAGCGCCCGGCGTTCCGGCTTGCGGATCGCGCATCTGACCGCGACCTTCCCGCCCTATCCGGGCGGCGCCGGCAACACCGCCTTCCGCTTCGCTCGCGAGCAGGCCGCGCGCGGCCATCGGGTCGAGGTCTTCACCGCTCCCGCGCCCGGGCGTCCGCCCGACCCCGGCCGGGCGATCGTGCACCGGATCGAGCCCGCCTTCGCGATCGGCAACGCGCCGCTCATCCCCCGCCTGGCCGGCATCGAGGGCTTCGACGTGGTCCACATCCACTACCCGTTCATCTTCGGCGCCGAGCTCACCCTGCTCGGTCGCCTGCGCGCGCGGCCCCGCCGCCAGGCCCTGCTCGTCCACTACAAGAACCGGCTCGTCGGCGAGGGCGGACGGCGGACGCTGTTCGACATCTACGAGCACACCGTCGCGCCGCTGCTGGTCCGCGCCGCCGACCGCGTTTGCGTGCTGTCGGCCGATCACGCGGACTCGGTCCCGTACCTGCGGCGGGCGGGCCACCGGGATCCCGGGAAGCTGGTTGAGATGCCGAACGGGGTCGATATCGAGCTCTTCACCCCGGAGGGCGACGACGGCGGCCTGCGCGCACGCCTCGGCATCGACGCCGACGCGGTCGTCGCCGGCTTCGTCGCGACGCTCGACCGCGCCCACCACTTCAAGCGTCTCGACCTCGCGATCGACGGCCTGGCGCGGCTCGGCGACGAGCGCGTGCATCTGGTCGTCGCCGGCGACGGGGAGCTGCTCGACGGCTTTCGCTCGCGCGCGGCCGGCGCCGGGGTCGCCGACCGCG
>Ga0190271_10002215_pt1 | contig 11637 bp, 11 predicted proteins | sample Popmic356T_FD_133747 | JGI IMG/M metagenome (GOLD analysis project Ga0190271, IMG submission 133747) | Populus adjacent soil microbial communities from riparian zone of Weber River, Utah, USA - 356 T | ecosystem: Environmental > Terrestrial > Soil > Riparian zone | place: USA: Utah | collected...
CAGCATTCCGGCGACGCCGCCGACGACCTCCTCCTGCAAAGATCTGACGGCAGGCGCGATCCGCCAGCCGATCACTGCTTCGCGATAGCCCGGACGCGGCTCGGGCCAGGCGTCGAGCCAGATCGGTATCAGCCGCGCGAGGTCGGTGTTCGCCTCCGCGAGCGTGACGCCGGGCTTGAGCCGTGCGATGCCCGCCGAGTTCAAGTTGCCCAACGTGAGCGGCTGGCCTGGGTTCCGGCGCGACGCGCGGATAACGTCGGGCGTCAAGCTCAGGAATTGGAACCCCGCCGGCATGACGCCCACGACTAGCCCCGGCTCCGAGTTCAGCGCCAGCCTGCGCCCGAGCACGGATGGATCCCCAGCGAAGTGGCGCTGCCATAATCCATACGACAGGATCACGGCATCAATGCCTTCAGCTCCGGACTCGTGGTCCGCGGCGGTGAACCAACGACCGAGCACGGGCTGCACGCCGAGTGCTTGTAGCGCGCCGTCGCCGACCGCCACGCCGCGGATCTGCTCCGGCTCGCCGATTCCGGTCAGCGCGAGTGCGCCGATCTCGCCCCAGGGCCCGAGCTGCTCGAAGACGCGGCTCTCTTGGTTGTACGTGACGAACATGCTGTCCGCGGTCCCAAGCAAGCCCGTTACAAAGCCCGGCGCCGTATGTCGAACGCTCACGAGCCGGTCCGCGTCCGGGTACGGCAGCGGCTTGATCAGCACTCCGTACACGACGCTGAAGATCGCCGTCGTTGCACCGATGCCGAGCGCGAGCGTCACCACCGCCGCGGCCGTGAAAGCGGGATGGCGCAGTAGGCTGCGAACCGTGCGGCGGACCTCCGATGCGATGGAAAGAACAATGGTGCTCATCGCAGCGCTCCTCGGGAATCGCCGCTAGACGCGGCTCGAGACGCGATAGACGGTGCCGTCCTCGACCTCGATCGTGACGGCACGCATCATCGGCGCGCCCGATTTCGCGCGCACGCCCGTGAGCTTGACCTGCATGCCGGGCTTCAACGTGTCGTGCCGGAGGCCGTACCGGTTCAGCAGCGTCGGCGGATCCATCTCCATCGTCCACGCCGTCGGCTCGGCACCTTCGCCGGGCACGGTGAACTCGACGACGACGTGCGGGCTCGCCCAGGCGATGCCCGTGATGCTGCCCTCGATCGTGATGACGTGGTCACCGTCGTAGCGCGACCACGAGTGGTGCGCGCTCGCGGGCAGCGCGCCAAGGGCCGCTACCAGCACGACGACGCGCGGGAGTCGTGTCATCTTCCGCCGGCTGCGCGACGCTCGTCGGCGCGGTGGCCGCTCAAGATATTGAACATCGCGAGGTTACCCTCGTGGCAGGCGTACTCGAACATGCCGTAGCCGTCATCGCGCTTCAGTGGCATTTGCATCGTCCACGGCGCGGTCCATGTCTGCGGATCTTCCACGGTCATCCGATAGTCGATGAGATCGTCGGCGATGCGCGTGAAGCGCTCCGTGATCTTGAGCGCCTCGCTGTGCCGCTGGCCGCCGCCGTTGACGCCGACGCCGGTGCGGTCCGTGAAGTTCGTCGTCTCGACGACGAGGGTGTCGCCCTCGAAGCGGCCGCGCGAGTCGCCGAGCCACATCTTGATCGACGAGTCGACGTGCGGCTGGCCATCCAGCGGCACGATGCGCGTCTCGTGGATCATCTCGTTGACGATGGTCACGTAACCCGGCGACTGGAAGATCTGCGTGCCGTTGTTGTAGATGACGGGCAAGATCGAGCCCGCGAGGCCGCGTGTGATGCAGCGGTCGTAGTTGCTGCGATCCGTGTACGAGTCGGCCGGACCGCGAGTCTGCCGGAAGTCACGCAGCGCGGCCTGACGCTCCTGCGCTTGCGGCGTGAACGCCGGCATGCGGCCGTTCGGCGGGTCGACGATCAGCGAGGCTTGCCGCTGCGGCTCGCCGCGCTCGAGCCAATGCGGAGGAGGGGAGACGGCCCCGCCGACGTCGCCACCCGGTGTGCTCGCGGCGTTCTCGAGCTCGAAGTCGGCGTTGTCCTGCTCCTCCTGCTGAGCCGCGCGGCGCTCGCGTTCCGCGAATTCCTCATCGGTCAGCTCGTTGCGGAGCCCGAGTTTCTCGTCGCGCTGCATCGGTACGCCGACCATGTCGGTGCCGGGCCACTTGCCGGCGAGATCGGGATCGCCCCACGCCGTGCGCGGCACGGTGTAACCGCTCGCGGTCTGCTGTCCGCTGCCGACGAGCGGCAAGGTAGCGCACAAGACGGCGCCGGCGCCGACGAGCGCGCGGCCGATGGCAAACGACAATTGCTTCAGTTGCATGAGCTTCCCTCTAGCGTTCGTTCAACGGCCGGCGGCAGCGCGCTCTTCGGCGCGGTGCCCCGACAAGATGTTGGCGAGCCCCAAGTTGCCTTCGTGGCACGCCACTTCGAAGATTTGGCCGTCGCTCGGGTGCAGCGGAACCTCGACGGTCCACGGGCTCGTGAAGATCGTCGGGTCCTCGATCGTCGCCTGGTACATGATCGTGTCCGCGGCGGTGCGCGTGAAACGCTCGACGACGCGTAAGTTCTCGTCGCTCAAGCCGTTCAACCAACCGACGCCGAAGCGGCTCTGCTCGTTGAACTTGAAGTTACGAGTCTCGACGACGAGCGTGTTGCCCTCGAACCGGCCGCGCGAGTCGCCGATCCACTGCGCGATGGCCGGCGAAGTGTGCGGCGCGCCGTCGAGCGGAACGATGCGCGGCTCGTGGTTCATCTCCACGAGGATCACGACGTGATCAGGCGTTTGGAAGATGCGGTAGTTGTTGTTGTAGGGCTCCGGCAGCATCGGCACCGTCGCGCCGAACATAATGCAGCGCTCGGTGAGCCAACGGTCCGAGGGGCGGTCGGCCGGGTGCGCCGCCATGTAAGAGGTGCGTTGCTCCACCGCGGCCGCCGCCGCCGGCGTCAGCGCCGGGATCCGGCCGTCGCGCGGCTCGATGACGAGTGAAGTACGTCCGGTTCGGACGCCTCCGGAGCCGCGCTCGAAGAAGGCGTCGTTGTAGGAGCCGACGTCGCCGGCCCTGAGCGGCCGGTCCGCGTTCGTCGCCGCGCGCCGCTGCTCCGCGAACTGCGCGAGCTCCTCCGCCGTGTAGAACTCCTTGTCGCCGAGCTCCACAGGGCGTTGCAGCGGCGTCAACGTCGCGTTCGTCCACGTTCCTTGAAAGTCGGGGTGCCCCCACGGCGTTCGCGGGGGCGCGTCCTGTGCGGCGGCTGTGCCGGCGCCGAAGCCGACGGCGACAGCGATCAGCAGGCCCCGGCGCGTCATTCGTCTTGCCCTTACCGCGGCTCGATGCGCAGCACCGCGCCTTCGTCCTCGTCCGTGATGACATAGAGCAGGCCGTCAGGGCCTTGCGCCACGTCGCGGACGCGCTGGCGTAAATCGACGAGCAGCGACTCGCGGCGCAGCTCCTCCATCTGCCGGTTGAAGAGGACGCGGTCGAGCTTGCCCGTGCCCGGGATTTCGCCGGTGCGCAAGCCGCCGACGAACATGTCGCCCTTCCACAGGGGCAGCTTGTCGCCCGTATAGAACGTGAAGCCCGAGACCGCGATGGCCGGCGTCCAGTAGACGGCCGGCGGCTCGAAACCTTCGCTCGTCGGCAGCTTCGCTTGCCATGGGCCGGGATACGTGCGGCCGTAGCTCACGAGCGGCCAGCCGTAGTTCTTGCCGGCGCGGATGACGTTGAGCTCGTCGCCGCCGTTCGGGCCGTTCTCGCTCTGCCAGAGCTCGCCGGTCGTGGGATGCAGCGCCAACCCGAGCGAGTTGCGGTGACCCAGCGTGTAGATTTCCGGCCGGTAGCCTTGCTTGCCGACGAACGGGTTGTCGTTCGGGACGCTGCCGTCGTCGCGCACGCGCAGCACCTTGCCGCCGAGGCTGTTGCCGTCTTGCGCGCTGCCGCCGCTCGTCGCGATGTAGAGCATTCCGTCGCGGCCGAACGCGATCGGCGTCGGGCCGCTGTCTCCGGCCTCTGCGACGAATACGTCCTTGGCATCGGCGAGGGCGCTGCCGGTCCAACGCGCGCGGGTGACGGCGAACGTCGTGCGGTTCTCCGTGAGCGGCTTCGTGTAGCTCAGGTACAGCGCCTGGTTCTGCGCGAACTGCGGATGCAGCGCGATATCCATGTAGCCGTGAACGGCGCCTGGCAGACCGGAGGTTCCCGTGGAAAACGATGCCGGGCCGCCGGCGACGGGATTCGGGTCGAGCTTGCCGTCGCGCATGACGCGCAGCTTGCCGTCGCGCTGCGCGATCAACAGTGCCCCGTCGGGCAGGAACGTCAGCGTGAACGGAAACGACAACGCTTTCGTCAGCACCGTGACGCGGATGTTCTGGCCTTCGCCCGTCGCGTAGTCGAACGGCCCTTCAGCGAGCGGCTTGTCGGCAAGGCCGGACGGCGCCACGGGGATGCCCATGCGAAACGGCACTTCACGTTGTGCGAGAGCGAGTGGCGCACAAACCGTAGCGAGCGACAGAACGAGCAGCGAGCGTGCGATGGACATGAAAGGCGACCCCCGAGGTTGGATGCCGCAGTATAGGGCGACTGCCGTGGCCTCCCAAGCCGCGCCCGCTGCAGTGCACAGAGAAATTTGGATTCCGCCGCTGCAACGGCCGGACCGCTTCGCTATGATCCTCGCCAGGTTCGAAGAATCACAAGAGGTTTGGGGGGCAAGATGCGGCAGGGGTTCATCGTCTCGTTGGTTGCGACGCTCGTGCTGTCGGCGTTGCCGCTGGCCGCGGATGCGCAGAATCGCCCGAAGATCGGCGGTAAGCCGAACCTGAACGGCATCTGGCAGGCCATGAACACGGCGAACTGGAACCTCGAGGGTCACGCCGCCTCGCAGCTCATCGACTTCTGGCGTTTGGGGTCCATCGGCGCCATCCCGGCGGGCCAAAGCGTCGTCAAGGAAGGCAAGATCCCGTACCTACCCGAAGCGCTCGCGCGTCGCGAAGAGAACCGCGCCGGTTGGCCGAAGACGGACCCCGAGGCCGCCTGCTATCTGCCCGGCATTCCGCGCGCGACGTACATGCCTTATCCGTTCCAGATCGTCCAAGGCGACGGCGACATCCTGTTCGTCTACGCGTTCGCGAACGCCAACCGCGCAGTGCACATGACGGACACCCGCACGATCGACGAGGTGCCCGTCGACCTGTGGATGGGGTGGTCGAATGGCCGCTGGGACGGCGACACGCTCGTCGTCGAGGTCATCGCCAACGACGATCGTACCTGGTTCGATCGCGCCGGTAACTTTCACAGCAGTGCGCTGAAAGTCACGGAACGCTATACGGCGCTCGATCAAAATCGCATCCAATACGAGGCGACGATCGAGGACCCGGAGACGTTCTCGGCACCGTGGACGATCTCGATGCACTTGTACCGGAACACGGAGCCGAACGCGGAGCTGCTCGAGTTCAAATGCGTCGAGTTTTCGGAGCATCTGCTGTACAACGAATTTCTCAAAGAGCCGTTGCCTTGAGATGGGGCCGGACAGCTACGAATTGTCGGTTTTGAGCTAGGAGGACCTATGCGAGTCAGTGGTTGGTTTGGGGTGTTCGGCGGCGCCATGCTGGCCGCGGTGGCCGCGCCCGTCGTCGCGCATCATTCGTTCGCGGCCGAGTTCGACATCAATCGGCCGATCAAGCTCGACGGCGTCGTCACGAAGATGCAATTCAGCAATCCGCATTCGTGGCTGCACATCGAGGTCACGACTGCGACTGGCGAGAAGCAGCAGTGGGCCGTCGAAGGCGGCGCCCCGAACGCGCTGATTCGCCACGGCTGGAACCGCAACTCGGTGCCGCCCGGCACCCCGGTTCACGTCGAAGGGTTCCAGGCGAAAGACCGCACCTTCCGCGCGAGCGGCCGCGACATCACGTTACCCGACGGCTCGTCGTTGTTCATGGGGCAGGGCGGGGCGGCGGCACCGAGCGCCGAGTAGCTCGAGACCGGCACAAGCAAGAGGGCGCCGCGGCTGCGTGCCGCGGCGCCCTTTCTTTTGGTGCTACTCGCCGGCGTCTGAGGCGAACGCCTCGTCGCGCAGGTCGCGGACGATCTCGCGGACGCGGTCTGCGTAGCCGCGAATCTCGGCGTCATGAGCGGCGACGAGCGAGCCCGCCATTCGCACGGGGTCGCCGAAGAAGAAGCGCTCGTAGAGCACCTGCCGGCCGGCGAACGCCGAGATCGCGACGTCCCAGGCGAGGCGGAACAGTGGAACTCGCTCGAACGCGTCGGCGCGTGCCGCTTGGTAGTAGCGGCGGATATCGTCGGCGAGCGGCCCCTTCATGTCCTGCTCCGTCGGCATCGCCACGAGCCCGCTCGCGCCGATCTGCTGGATGATCTCGATCATCCGCGGATAGAGGCGCGGGTAAAGGTTGCGTGCGGCGTCGAGGGGGTTCCATGCCGGGCGCACGACGCCCCACTCATCGGGCGCGGCGTCGGCCTCGGCTGCGCGCAGCAAGGCGCGCATCGTCTCGAGCGCGACCCAGAGCTCCGCGAGCTTCTCTTGAATGTGCTGAAAGCCTTCGGCGCCGATCGTGTCCACGAGGAGCGCAGCGAGCCCGAGAACGAACTCGGATTTTGCGATGTTCTTGACGACGACCTGATGCGCCATGCCGGCGACGGCGCCGGTCCGCGCGTGCGCCTGGTTACAGCGCTCGACGTCGCGGTAGAGCAGCACGTTCTCCCACGGAACGTGGACGTCGTCGAACACGACGACGGCATCCATCTCCTCGAAACGCGAGCCGAGGGGATGGTCGAAATGCGACCGGCCATAGTCGACGCTCTCGCGGCAGATGAACTTCAGCCCTGCGGTGTCGTTCGGAATCACGAAGCCGAACGCGTAGGGCGCATCGTCGGCCGTCGCCTTCAGCAGCGTCGACGGCAGCACCATGATGGCGTCGGAGATCGGCAGCGTGGCCAGCATGCGGCAGCCGCGCACGACGAAGCCGGAATCGGTCTCGTGCTTGATGCGCGCGGCGAGAAACGGGTCGGCTTGAGCGGAAGGGCCGACACTGCGGTTCGCTTGCGGCGGTATCAGCGAGTGGGTCAGGCAGAGATCCGCCTCGCGCAGCTCCTCGTGCAAGCGCACTGCGTTGCGGCCGAAACGCGCGTCGCCGGCCGCGAGGAACTCGGCGCCGGCCGCGTAGGCGGAGAGCGCGCGATTCAGGTAGTCCGGGACGCGGCCCATCATTCCGTGCGTGTGGCGCGCGACGACGCCCATCGCCCGGCCGATCGCGGCAAGCTCTGCGGCGGTCCGCGGCAGCTGGAACGAGCGGGCGACCTTGCGGCCGCTCGCCGGCGAGTCGAACAGGGAGTCGTCGGCGTGGACCCACTGCAAGTCGTACAGCTCGGCCAACGTCGTGACGCCGCCGCGGAACGCCGGGTGCGTGGTGACGTCGGTGACGCGCTCGCCTCGATACCACAGCGCGGGCGGGCGCTCGCGTAAGCGTGCCAGGACGTCCGCGCCCCGACGCGCGCCGTTTCGCTGTGCCGGTGGCGCGAGCATCAGCGAAGCACGCGTGTCATGGTGGCGCCGCTTGCCCGGCGGCGATCGCCGCTGCGATCTCTGCGATGTCGGCCTCGCGAAGCTCAGGCGAGAAGTGCCGAACGCGGTCGAGCAGCTCCGTCGTCTCGAAATAGTTACGCGCGCAGCGCGCGTGGACGTAGCCGCCGGGACTGAAGCGATAGTCCTCGAAGAACACGAGCGGCAACCGCCATTCGCCCTTCGCTATCAGCTCGCGGCAGCTGCGGCAATGCGCGCGCCCCGATGCGGCGCGCTCGGCGCCGTGCAAGCGTGGGACTCGGCGATGCTCGATGCCGAAGCGGGCCGCAGCCGCAAGCGGCTCACCCTCGGACACGGGCGCTGCGCTTTGCGCTTCGAGGAACGGCTCGGGCCGCGAGTAGGCGGCGCACGGCAGGTGGAACCACAACGTCATCTCGCCGTCGCCGAAGGCGTTCGGCTGGCGTTCTCCGAGCCGCAACTCGCCTTTCGCGATCGGTTGGTCGCAGCTGCGGCATTTGGCGCGGCCGCTCGAGGCGGGTTCGATGATATGTGCCACGGTGGAATTATAGGGCGTGGCCTTCCGCACGGCTCTCTTCGGCGTGCCCGCGGCGGCTCTGCTAGGCTTCTCGGAATCGTCGGCGAGTCAATGGTTCCGTGAGCGCGCCCTCCGCAGCAGCGTCGCAGCATGCCGCCACCACGGCGTTCTCCGTGGTTGCCGCGATCAGCTTCTGCCACATGTTGAACGACATGATGCAGTCGCTGCTGCCGGCAATCTACCCGATCCTCAAGGACAGCTACGGGCTGACGTTCGGGCAGATCGGCCTCCTGACCTTCACGTTCCAGGTGACGGCGTCGCTGCTGCAACCGCTGATCGGGTTCTTTACCGACAAGCATCCGCAGCCGTACTCCTTGTCGGTCGGGATGGGCTTCTCGTTCTTCGGCCTGTTGCTGCTATCGCAGGCCGGCAGCTACCCCTCGTTGCTGGCAGCTGCGGCCCTCGTGGGCACAGGGTCGGCGGTGCTGCACCCCGAGTCGTCGCGCGTCGCTCGCATGGCGGCCGGCAACCGCCCGGGTCTCGCGCAGTCGTTGTTCCAGATGGGCGGCAATCTCGGCTCGTCGATCGGGCCCCTGTTCGCAGCCGTCGTCGTGCTGCGCTATGGGCAGGGCAGCGTCGCGTGGTTTGCCCTCGCGGCCGTCGTCGGCATGGGCTTGTTGTTCGGCGTCGGCCGCTGGTATGTCGCGCACGGTCTGGCGCGCATGCGCGCGCAGATGCCGCGTCATCGCGAGCGGACGTTGTCGCGAGGTCGAGTGGCCGGCGCGCTCGGGATCCTCGTCGCGCTGATGCTCTCGAAGTTCGTCTATACCGCGAGCGTGACGAGCTATTACACCTTCTACCTCATCGAGCGCTTCGACGTCTCCGTGCGCTCGGCGCAGCTCTATCTATTCGTGTACCTGGCCTCGGTCGCGATCGGCACCGTGGCCGGCGGCGCGCTCGGCGACCGGTTCGGCCGCAAGTTCGTCATCTGGTTCTCGATCCTCGGCGTCATGCCGTTCACGCTCGCGCTGCCTTACGCGAATCTTTTCTGGACCGGTGTCCTGACCGTGCCGATCGGGCTGATTCTCGCGTCGGCGTTTCCCGCAATCGTCGTCTACGGCCAGGAGCTCGTGCCTTTTCGAGTCGGAACGGTCGCAGGCCTGTTCTTCGGGTTCGCATTCGGCCTCGGCGGCATCGGCGCGGCGCTGCTCGGGCAGATCGCCGACGTCACCGGTGTGCGATTCGTGTTCCAGCTCTGCTCGTTTCTGCCCGCGATCGGCTTGCTAGCGGCGTTCTTGCCGCGGACGGCCGGCATGCCGCGGCCAGCCGTGAAGGCGTGAGTTGTGGGTGAGGCGGGTAGGGAAGCGGGCCGATCCGGCGTCTATATAGGCGTCTATATATATGTGCACCCGGAGTCGCCGCTTGCTCGACATAACGAACGCCCGCGCAATTCGCCCTTCTCGAGCGGCGCTGCCGGAATTTCCGGTACGGTCGCGCACGGTGCCCGGCTCGGACGAGCCGTCCTGATGAGTTCGTCTGAAAGGAAGCAGCCGCGCGCCCGGCACGCACCGGTCAGACTTTCTCAGACTGCACAGCCGCTGCCTTCGAGGTAACCTTCCCTTTGACCTCTAGGCATGCGCGCAGACATTTGACTACACTACGACTTCGTCGCGGCATGGAGCTCGGTGCGTCAACGCCGGCGGCGGGGTTGGCCCATTTGAGGCCCATCTCGTTAGGATGCAGGCGGCGAATAACTCGAACTAGATTGGGTGCTATGGCCGAGACCCGCGTGATTCGGGCGAAGGAATCCAGGATTCCTTCCGGTCTGGCAGGGGGAGCTTGTGTACGGTGATTTTGGTCATCGGACCGTTACGCGTCCGGCAGGCGTTGCCGCCGGGCGGTATCCCGTGCGTGTTGTAGGCGCGCACTCCTTGGTGGATCATTGGATTTCAGGCAGCACTTCGCGCGGGCGGAGGCTGCCTAACCGTTTTGCGTTCAGATGAATCGAAGCTCGCCCGCCAGACCGTTGGCGCGAGTTGTGCAGGTAATTTTCAGGAGGCGCTTGTTGTCATGATCCCCGCCAAACCCAAAGTAGCGTCGGCTACTGGCCCACGATGGATGCACCTGTGCATGGTGCTCGTGCCGGCCGCTTTCGCCGGACCGGCCGGCGCACAGCTGCAAGAGGCGTTGACAGCCCAAGTTCAAGTGGACCAGGCCGCCGCCCAAGCCCAGAACACCATAAACGAGCTCCGCGAGCGAACTCAGGACGCGGCGGCTCGTGCTTCGCAGTCAAACGCGGAAGCGGAAAGCCTCGAGCGCTTCAACCGCCAGCTCGAAGAACAGGTCCGTGACCAGGAGCGCGAGGTTGCGTCGATCGAATCGCAGCTGGTCGACATCGAGACGACGCAGCGCGAAGTGCAGCCGCTGATGCTCCAGATGGTCGACACACTCGCTCGCTTCATCGAGCTCGACGTGCCGTTCCTGCTCGATGAGCGCACGACGCGTGTGGAGAACCTGAAGGCCCTCATGCCTCGTGCCGACGTCGCGATCTCCGAGAAGTACCGCCTGATCCTCGAGGCCTATCAGATCGAGCTCGACTATGGCCAAACGCTCGATGCGTACGAGGGGCGGCTCGGCACGGGCCCCGACGCGCGCACCGTCGTGTTCGCGCAGCTCGGCCGCGTTTCGCTGATGTACCGCACGCTCGACGGCTCCGAGACGGGCTATTGGGACGCCAACCAGAAGATGTGGGTCGTCGACAATAGCTATTCGCAAGCCATCGAGAAAGCCATTCGCGTCGCGAACGGCGACGACAATGCAGATTTGTTGACCGTACCTGTTCCAGCACCGCAGGAGGTGCGGTCGTGATGAGAAGAATTAAAACCCTAGTGACCGGCGCGGCAGTCGTTTTCGCGGCCGCAGCTTTCGCACAACAGCCGGAGCCGGACCTCGGGGCGCGCTATGCGCAGGCGGTCGCGGACACGGCGAGCCTCGAGCGGTTCAATCTCCAGCTCGAAGAGCAGGTCCGCTCGCAGGAGGAAGAGATCGCGTCGATCGAGCGCCAGCTGGTCGAGACCGACACGACGAACCGCCAGGTTCAGCCGCTCATGCAGCAGATGGTCGATACGCTCGATCGTTTCGTCGAGCTCGACGTGCCGTTCCTGCTCGAGCAGCGCACGGCGGTCGTGCAAAACCTCAAGGACGTCATGCTCCGAGCGGATGTCTCGACCTCCGAGAAGTACCGCCTCATTCTCGAGGCATATCAGGCCGAGCTCGAGTACGGCCAAACGATCGAGGCGTACGAAGGTCGCCTCGGCACCGGCGCCGACGCTCGCACCGTCGAGTTCGTGCGGGTCGGTCGAGTCAGCTTGTTGTACCGGACTCTCGACGGCGTCGAGACCGGGTATTGGGATGCCAATCAGAAGAACTGGGTCGTCGACGCGCGCTACCACGACTATGTCGAGGAAGCCATTCGCGTCGCCAATGAGGATGGCCCCAAGGAATTGCTAATCGTCCCCGTTCCAGCACCGCAGGAGGTGCGGTCGTGATCAAAAGAACAATCAGAACCCTGTTGCCGCTGGCGGCA
>Ga0190271_10002216_pt1 | contig 11636 bp, 7 predicted proteins | sample Popmic356T_FD_133747 | JGI IMG/M metagenome (GOLD analysis project Ga0190271, IMG submission 133747) | Populus adjacent soil microbial communities from riparian zone of Weber River, Utah, USA - 356 T | ecosystem: Environmental > Terrestrial > Soil > Riparian zone | place: USA: Utah | collected...
CGGATAGCGAGTGACACCGAGAACGGGATCCTGGACGGGCGGCAGTTCGTCGAGGCCAACGAACTCGCGATAGAACGCGCGACTCTTCTCGAGATCCGACACCGTCATCCCGAGCTCGATCGTGTCGTACACCTCCTGCGACGCGCCGGGAACAACAACGAGCTCGACCCATTGATTAGCCGGATCGAGCACCATCGCCATGCGCTTGCCGCCGCGACCCTGACCGAACGAAGGTGCCGGATAGCCGTGCTGAACGAATCGTGCGGTGACAGCAGCCTCGTCGGGATAGAAGAACGTGAACACGCGGAGACCGGTCACCTCTTTTACTGGTCCCGTTTTGTACTCGCCAGCGCCAGCGGTGAACTGCAGCTTGACCTGCGTCGTTCCAACCCCGAACTGAATCATCTGATTGCCACCCGGCAGGTTGATCGACGGCAGCGGTTTGAGCCCAAGGACCTCGCCGTAGTAACTCACCATCGTCGCCGGTTCGACGGCGAATCGCCGGAACACGTTCATCGATGGTTGCGTGGACAGCGAGGCTAGCGACGCCGTACTGCTGGACTGTGCAGCGGCAGGAACGGCAACGGCAACCAGGACACACGCTCGTATGAGTGCTTTCATGCGGCGACATGGTACGGCCTACGTTACCCTCTCCACAACTAGTCCGGCCGATCAACGGATTTCTGACTACGCGTGCCCTTAATTCCGGCACTCATCAAGTACTCACACACTTGTAATTTCCGGCGAAACTCCTCACCAGCAACGAGATGCGGGAACTACGGATGCAACGCCGTGCAGCGCGGCGCACGGCAAAACGGTTGCTCTCTCTCAATATTGGTGAAACTAGTTTCCTCGCAACCGTCGTCGCTTCGGCTGTCAGACGTACTGGCCGGGCTCTCTCATGCTCTCGACCTGACCGAAGGACAGAGGCCCGGGCACGCTGTCCGGACATGCCTGATCGGAATGCGCCTCGCAGAGGTGCTGCGTCTGCCGCAGGAGATGCGATCGCCACTCTTCTACGCGCTCCTGATGAAAGACCTGGGGTGCTCGAGTAACGCCGCGCGATTTGCCGCACTCTTCGGCGCCGACGATCACGGCATCAAGGCCGACCTCAAAACCACCAACTGGTCGCAGGCACTCGACTCGTTTCGATTCGTCGCGAGAAACGTGGCGCCGGGACACTTCTGGCTGCGACGCGTGTGGCAATTGCTCGGCGTGCTGTCGCGCGGACCTGAAGGCGCGCGCGAGGTTGTGGTCACCCGATGCGAGCGCGGCGCGGACATCGCGCGCATGCTCGGCTTCCCCGACGACACGGCGCAGGCGATCCGCGCGCTCGATGAGCACTGGGATGGCGCAGGCCAGCCCTATAACCTCAAAGGCAACAACATCCCGTTCCTCGCGCGCATCCTCGGCCTCGCGCAAACCGTCGAAGTGTTCTCGAGTACACACGGCAACGAGGCCGCGTTCGACATGGCTGTCGCCAGACGCGGCACATGGTTCGACCCGGTGATCGTCGAGGCGCTCGTCGCCACACGGAAGGACCGCGGCTTCTGGCACTTGCTCGCCGAGGGTGACGCGCTCTCCAAGATTGCGGCACTGGAGCCGGCCGACGATATTCAGATCATCGACGACGATCGGCTCGACCTCGTTGCGGAAGCCTTCGCGCTCGTGATCGACGCCAAGTCGCCGTGGACGTTCCGGCACTCGAAGGGCGTCGCGGACATCAGCGTCGCGATCGGACGCACGATCGGCTACAGCGAGAGCGAGCTCCGCGACGTGCGTCGCGCCGCGTTGCTGCACGACATCGGCAAGCTGGGAGTCTCGAGCCTGATCCTCGACAAGCCGGACAAGCTGACCGACGCCGAGTTCCAGGTCATGCGCGGCCACCCGGTGAACACCCGCGAGATCCTCGCTCGCACCGGCTGCTTCAGCCACCTCGCCGACGTCGCGTCGTCGCATCACGAGCGCCTCGATGGACGCGGGTACGACCGCGGCGTCGCCAGTACCAATCTCCCGATGCTCGCGCGCATCCTGTGCGCCGCCGACATCTGTGATGCGCTCAGCGCGTCGCGTCCGTATCGCGATGGCATGCCCATCGAACGCGTGCTCGACATCATGGGCCGCGAAGTTGGCACCGCGATCGATCCTGATTGCTTTGCCGCACTCGAGTCCGTCGTTCAGACGGCTCCGGGCCGCGCGCTCACCGACAACACCCCCGCTGCCCGATCGGTCGCTGCCCTCGCAGAGGACTACGCCCAGGCAGCCTGACGTTCGACCATCAACACAACGAGCCTGAAGGAGGAGGAGCCAGGCACACGCCCAGTCGACCGAGACGCCGCCAGCAGCTGCCGCACGGTCGGCAATCGGTGCATCCCATTCGTCGATCTTCGAGAACCTGACTCTACACGCGCATCACATGGGCCACGCAGGCGCAGACGACGGTGTGGCTCGGAGTCGCGCGCGGGCATCACAACGTCGTGTGGGTGTTCCCCGACAACTCTCGCAGTGAGAACGTGCTCGTCTACGGTGCGGACCTGCAGTTGCCGCTCAACGATCGTTTCGCGGTGATGGGCGCGGCGAACTTCCTCACGCCGACGTCAACCGGCACGGTCGACGCGTACCTCGGGCTGACGTTCTATCCGGGCCGCGGCGCCATGCGCGCAGCGCGAAGCCGCTATGCTCCGCTCTCGACCGTCGCCAACAGTCCGACGATGCCGGTCAATCTGCGCCGGTAGCACACCGACCATCCAAACAGTCTAAAGGCCGGGTCCAATCACCTGGACCCGGCCTTTGTGTCTGGATCAGATCGGTTCAGACGCTGCGGCGGTCAGTTCTGGACGAGAGATGTCGCACCGATCGCGCATTGTTTCGCCTTACCCGGCGCAGGATCGCCGAATACGGCATTGGCACATGCCGTGCTGCCGCTCAGCGTCTTGTAGGTATACGAGCCGTTGCCGCCGTATCGCACCTGTTTCGTGCCGGTGAAAGCGCACACTCCACCTTCGGTCGCGCAGACGCTCCAACTGCTGGTCGACGTCGACGTCGAACCAAAGTCGCATTGTTTCGCGACACCCGGCGCAGGATCGCCGAATACGGCGTTGGTACATGCCGCGCTGCTGGTCAGCGTCTTGTACGCATACAAGCCGTTGGCGCCGTATCGCACCTGCTGCGTGCCGGAGAATGTGCAGCTCCCCCCTTCGCGCGCGCAGAACGTCCAGTCACTAGAGGAGGAGGTGGTAGAAGAGTAGGTAACGGTCAATGCATCGGTACCCACGTTGCCGGCAGCGTCGGTGGCTGTCACGGTGATGAGATTCGACCCCGTTTGCAGCCCAATCGAGGGCACGCTCCATGTCGTGGTACCCGACGCGGTGCCGCTTCCTCCCCTGCTGTTCGCCCAGGTTACTGACTTCACACCGATGTTGTCCGCTGCCGTGCCACCGATCTGCAGCGCGGAACTCGATGACGTAAGGGACGTGCCCGTCGTCGGCGTTGCAATAGAGACCGTCGGCCGAGTGGTATCGGACGACGGAGTCCCTGTTGTGACTGACCACGAAAACGTCAATGGATTGGACTGGAGCACGCCGTCAGACACCCTGGCCGAGACCGAGTACGACCCGGCCTTCGTCAGAGTCCCCGAGATGAACCCGGTGGCCGTACCGACGAAGAGCCCCGGTGGAAGGCCCGTCGCGGTATAGGTGATTGGCATGCCGTCGGGATCATTCCCCGCCAGCTGCAACGAAATCACCTGACCGACCTTGGACGACTGATTGCCAGGACTTGCGAGTGTCGGGAACTCGTTACTGTATCCGCACACCTGGCCGGATTTCGGTCCTTCGCCCTTTGTGTCGTAGGCGGCAACGGCGAAACAATATCGCTGCCCGGCGACCGCCGTCGTCATCGTGTACGACGTGGTGTTGCCGACGTTGACGCGCGACGAGCCGACGTAGACGGCGTATCCGTTCACTGTGCCCTGATTCGGATCCCACATTAAGGTGAGGGAATCCGCGTGAGCGAGGCTCACGACGAACAACGAGAGGAAAAGCGCGAGCGCGTACGAGGCTCGACCAACATTGAGTGTTGCAACGTGCATTAAGGATTTTTATGGGAGCGCCTGGGGGAGGTCGCGATGTCCCGCGACATCGCACTGCAAAATTGTGCCCGTAATTCTACGGCCGCAAAACACCTATATTCGATCGAGTTAACACCGGCAGCCTGGAGGCTGCCGGGAAGAAGAAATTTCGCTTTTGTCTAGGAGCTAACAAAAACGAGGGCAGCTCGTCAGTTGCCGTTGGTGGGAACGAGATTGACCTGAATCCGTTTCAGAAACTTCACAGGGACACCATCGACGCGCGCCGGCTGGTACTGCCACAACTTCGCCGCGCCGACTGCCATCCGGTCGTACTGCGGACTGATTGGCATCACCATCGCCGCCGACTCCACGCCGCCCATGGTGTCGATCAGGACTTCGAGGACACCGCTCTGGGCCTCGCGAATCTGACCACGGAAGGCTGGAATCTGCTGACTGACCGCGATCGGTGGCACGACGTTCAGGTCGTTCGAGCTGTACACCTTCGGCGCGCGCGGGGCCGGTGGCGCCGCTGGGAGCGAGGGAACGACGGGCGACTGCGGCAGGGCACGGGCCACCGGCTCCGGCGGGGCCGCGGCCTTTGCGCTCAATTCATGGAATCCGGTCGCAAGCGTCCGGATGTCCGCCAGCGGTGACTTGCTGGCAGCAGCCTCGACGTCCGGATCGGAGAGCACCTTCAGGACCAGCGCGAAGCCGCGCTCCGCGGCGGGGTAATCCTTGAAGTCGAATGCGGTCTTCGCCTCCTGATACGCAGACTGCGCGGCGGTCGGCAGCATCTTCTTGCGGGTCTCGCTGTAAGTCGAACGCACGCGCGGTGGCAGATCGCTCGACGGGCGATAGAGCGGGTCCTTCGTCACCAGGCCTTCGATGATGCCGCGTGCATCGGCTTCCTTGCCGGTGGCGACGAGGCACAGCACGCGATGGAGCTCGATCGCCTGCTGCTCCTCACGGGGATGCTCCATCGTGTTCAGCGCATCGAGCATCGCCAGCGCGCGATCGTATTCAGCAGACGCGTAGAGATCCTTTGCCGCTTCGAGCGACTGCGCCTGAACCCGAGTTCCGACAAGAAGCAGGATCGCGACGACGAGAGCGGTCCTAGTGGCTCGCATGATTCTCACCTCTGTCTCATATCAACGCTCACCTTCGCGGGGGTGGAGAGCGTGACAACCGCACGAACGCGTTTTTCACCAAGTTCAGGATGCCGGAACAGCACGTCATGATTGCCGACCGGCACGGAGATATTGGCCAGCGGCGTCTCGCCGATCTGCTGACCGTCAACCCACACCTCAGCCCACGGGGTCGCATTGAACGACATCGCCGCGCTCGGCCAGCGTGGCTTGATTGGCGTCACGCGACCAGGCGTCACGTTGACGACCTGCGACTGGCTGAAGCCCACCGCTTCATTGACCATGACGACCTCGTGGCGGCCGACTGAGACCATGATGCGGTCGCTCTGGCTCGACCCGAGCAAGCGGGAGTCTTCGAAGATCTGCAGCTGCACCGGCGCACTGACCGAGATCCAACCCGAGACCGGAGCGTTCTTCGGCGCGTTCAACGGCACCACCAGCGACGACGTCGTGCCGGCTTCGATCTTGACGTCCTGCGTCATCGACCCCAGCTCGTTCTCGAGGAGCACCGTGTGCGCGCCCGGGGCCAGACCCTCGACCGTCAGCGGCGCGCGGCCGTAGACGTGTCCGTCGACGGTGACCTGCGCACCGGCGGGTTCCGTTCGCACCTGAAGTTCACCAAGCAGCGATGAGGCACGCGGCAGCTCGATCAGTTGCGACACCTGACCACCAGCCGTGATCGTGATCGGCATTGAGCGAACGTTCCCCTCGTTCGCGAGCTTCAGCGTGTGACGTCCGGGCGACAGACTCAAAGTGAGCGGCGTGACGCCACGCGACTGGCCGTCGACATCGACCGACGCACCGTTTGGGTTGGTTTGTACGGTCAGCGTCCCCATTCCATCAGCCGCAACGGGCGCAGCCATGTAGCGGAGCGCACCGAGCGTAATCGCCGACGTCAGCCCGACGAGCAACGCAGCAGCCGCGGCGAGCTTCAACCGCGACAGCGGGTTCTTCGCAGCCACTGACTGTCTGACCTGCTCGACAGGAGCCGGCGGCGTGGGCACGGGCGCGGCGATCGTGGGTGCGTCAGCGGGAGTCTTCGTGGACTTCTCCCAGAACCCTGAGCTGCCTGCTCCCACGGCCGGTTTTGCTGGCTGCGCCGGCGCGGACGGAGCAGCCGAGTGCGGAGCAGACCCCGGCCCCGGCGCAGACGCCTGCGGAGCGGATGCCGGAGAAGCGGATGACGGCGAAGCGTGATTCGAAGTCGGCATAGGCGTGTACGCAGGCGCAGCCGGAGTCAACGTGGACGGCACAGCAGCCGCGAGAACAGATGACGGCTTCGGTGCGACGGGCGACGACATCACGGCTGCGTGTGGTGCTTGCGGTGTCGCCGCATGGAGCGGGTCCGCGGTTCCGACCGCGGCGTGATAACGGGACAGGAACACCTTCAGCGCCTCGATCTCGGCGATCGGATCGCTGTAGTGGAGCACGCGATCGAGCTCGGCCCACGCTTCGGGCGCGGAGCTGAATGGCGTCTTCGAATCAATCTGCAGCGCGCGCTGCAGCCAGACCTTGAGCGGCAGTGGGAGTGGCTCGAGCGCTCCATCCGACGACAGCGCCAGGGCACTCGCGGTCATGTCGCTGATCTGCGCCGGGTACTCGTCGTCCGTGAGTGGACGTCCGACGATGAGCGCCAGCGCAGTGGCACCTACCTGCGTGACATCCGTCCGGCGATCCAGGTGCGGCATGCCGAACGTCTTCGGCAGCGGGACATGCAGGTCCTGCCAGTACTGTTTGTTCGAGTAGCGAAGCTTCTCGATCGCCGATCCGAGCACGTACTCGGCGAGCACGAGGCGCACGTTCGGCGTGACGATGATGCGCTCCGGGCTGATGGCTCCGTGACAGACGTCAGGCGCTCTGTCGTGCAGAACGGCCACCGCATGAACGAGCTGACGCAGCAGGCAGAGCGCTGCGTGCATCTCGACCGGGATCAAATGCGTTTCTGCGGCCGCAAGAATGTTCGACAGCCTCACACCTGGAATGTGATCCGACACGACCATCAGGCGAGGCACCGTCTTCCCAGCCCGCTCCACGCCACGCACGCGTCCGAAGTGTTCCGACTGGAAATCTGCGAGCCGGTTCGCACGATCGCGCAGTGCCGCTTCGACGACGGCTGACTCAGTCAGCTCGTCGCGAAGAGTCAGCACTTCGAACTGATCTCCGTTGACACCAAGCGCAAGCCGGCGCTCTCCGAACCCGTCCTCGAAGAGGGCCGGACCGGTCGACGGAACACGCGCGATGACAGGATCCACGAGTAGATCTCTCGGCGTGAACCGTGCCAAGGCACCTGACGGCACACCGAGGCCGGAGCGATCTCAGAATTGGTTGAAATGCTGAGAGTTCTGGTCGCCGCTAGTGAGGTGCGGGAGCGACACCTTTATATAGAGGCCGGACGACGGTTACAGAATCGTCGTCCGGAAGCCGCTTTTCGTATCAGGCGGGCCGTACGTTCACATTCAGGCCACCGTCCAGAATGATCTTCGCGCCGTTGTAATAGCGTGCACGATCGGACGCGATGAAGACGACGGTGTCCGCCACTTCGTCCATCTCCGCCCATCGTCCGGCGAGGATGCCCATGCGCTTGCAGAAGCTCGCGACGAATTCGTCCTTGCTCACGTTCTGCTGCTTCGCCATGTTCTCGGCCCACACGTCTCGCCCCTCCGTGCCGACGAGTCCCGGCACGACGGTATTGACGGTGATCTTCTGGCTGGCGAGATCGGTCGAGAGATACCCGGTTGCCTGATTCATCGCGGCGTTGTTCAACGCATGCGTGAGTGCGGGCGCCCAGACAATCGTTGACGCGGTGCCGCTGATGTTGATGATTCGCCCTGTGCCGTCACTCGGCATGAGTGGCAGGAACGCCCGCGTGATGCGCAACGCACCCAGGATCTTGTTGTCGAGATCGCCGATCCAGTCAGCGTCGGGCCAGAGGATCTGACGGTCCATGCGCCGCATCGGGCCACCAGCGTTGTTCACCACGATGTGAACGGTGCCGAACGCCTCCTGCGCGGCCTTCGCCGCCGCATCGACCTGCTCGGTGCTGGTGATGTCCGCCTTGGCAGCCAAGACGCTGACGCCGCTCTCCTTCCGGATGTCCTCGGCGGTCTTCTCGAGCGCCTCGGCGTTGCGGGCGATCAGCACCAGTTTGACGCCCTCTTTTGCCAGCCCACGCGCAATCGCGCGACCGATGCCTTTGCTACCGCCGGTGATCACCGCGGTTCTTCCTGACAGTCCGAGTTCCATTGCCACGACGTCTCTCCTCCCTTGAACGTTATTCCTGATCGAGGATCTCGCGCACCTTGGCTGCGAATGCCTGCAGCGCGAAGGGTTTTTGAAGAAAGGCCTCTCGCGCCTCGTACACGCCGTGGCGTAGCAGCGTGTCGTCGGTGTAACCGCTCATGAACAGCACTTTGAGGCCCGCGCGCTCCTGGCGAAGACGGTCCGCCAGATCGCGGCCGCTCATGTTGGGCATGACCACATCGGTCGCCAGAAGATCGATGTGCGGCGTGCGATCGTGAACCAGGCGAAGCGCTTCGGCTCCGTCGCTGGCGGTCATCACGGTGAACCCGTAGTTGCGAAGACCGCGTGCGAGGAGATGCCGAACAGCCTCCTCGTCTTCGACGAGAAGGATGGTTTCCGCACCCCGCGCGTTCACGTCAGCAGGCGTCGCCGGAGCGACGCCGCTCGCCTCGTCGATGATCGGAAGAGAGATCGAAAAGGTCGCGCCCTTTCCCTCTTCACTGTCCACTTCGATATAGCCGCCGCTCTGCTTCACGAAGCCATGCACCACGGCGAGCCCGAGCCCCGTCCCTTTGCCAACTCCCTTCGTCGTGAAGAAGGGTTCGAAGATTCGCCCTTTCACGTCCGGCGACATACCGTGGCCGGTGTCGCTGACCACGAGGCGCACGTACCGCCCCGCCGGCATGGTCTGTCCGCTGATCGACACGGGCGCACTCAGGTCTACTTGCTCGGTTCGAATCGTCAGCCCACCGCCGCCAGGGAGCGCGTCGCGCGCGTTCACCGCGAGGTTGATGAGGACTTGTCCAAGGTGACCCGGATCGACTTTCACGAGCCCGCCACCAGGAAGGAGCGCGACACTCAATAGAATGTCTTCGCCGATCAGACGGCGGAGGATGTGCTCCGTCTCTCGAACGACGCTGTTGATGTCGATCACCTTCGGCGTCAGAACCGCCCGCCGGCTGAATGCCAGCAGACGCTGCGTGAGAGACGCGGCACGATGTCCGGCGTCGGCGATCGCGCGCACATCGCTGCGAAGCGGATCGTCCGGCGGCAGCCGGTCGAGAAGAATCCCGCAATAGCCGGCGATGACCGTGAGCAGGTTGTTGAAGTCGTGCGCGACGCCGCCTGCCAGCTGGCCGATGGCTTCCATCTTCTGCGCCTGACGCAGCTGTGCCTCGAGTTGAAGGCGATCGCTGATGTCGGTGATGCTGCCGCGAACCAAGATGCGACTCGGGTCTGGCAGACGCGCCAGGCGGATCTCGCATGGGATGTCGCGGCCGTCGCGCGAGCGATGCGTCCAGTCGAAGAACGCCGTCCCATCGACAATGGCCTGGCGAAGGTACGTCGCCGCGGCGTCAATCGATCGGCGGCCATCCGCCTGAAACTCAGGGCTGATATCCACCGGTGACTTCGTGGCCAGTTCCTCTGCGGGCCACCCGAACATGTCAACGGCTTTCTGGTTGTGCTCGATGAAGTGTCCGAGTCCGAGGTCCATCACCACGATCGCCTCGGGCGCGGTCTCGATCAACGTTCGATAACGATACTGCGTGGCCGCAAGACGTTCGTCGCGCCGCGCATGCTCGCGCGACAGCAGGATGGACAGCACAGGGATCCACACGACGAACTGCAGGATGCCGATGTATGGAACCGGTAATCGCCAAACGTCGGCAAGGACCGGCGGAATCGTGCCGAGGACGGTAACGACACCGGTCAGCACGATCAACATGCTGGCGAGTCGATCGCGCCGCCATGCACGCCATCCGATCTGCAATGCAAGTCCTTGCACTAACAACAAGAGGATATACACGGGCCCGGTCGAAAACACGCTCGCATCGCGTACGACGACGCTGAGGACCTCGCCCCAGGGCAACCGGATATCGTCCAACCCGGTGACCGTTCCGTTGAAGCGAACTCCGAAGGCACTCATGATGGCGACGACGAGGATGGCGACGGTCAGGCCCTTGACCAGCCGTCCCGCTCGCACTGATGCGATCTCGCAGACGAGCCAGAGGAGCAACGGATACGCGAGGGTTCCAAACGTGGTTCTCAGATTGAGGGCGCGCTGCGCACCTTCGATCGAATCCGCTGTGACAAGACTGACGGTGACGGCAATCACCACAGTGACGAGCGCCGCGAAGATCGAGAAGATGAGAAGAACTCGCTCACGCCGCGAGCGCCACCACAGGAGAAAGTAGTGGAGCGCGGCGAACGCCAGCATCCCCTCGATGACGATGTTGGTGTAGACGATCGGTCCCACGAAGCCGGCACGATGGTACCGTAGGTACGCGTCTCGACCTATACTGAGCCTCCCGCGAGGAGGATCCCTGACTATGAAGACGATGCGTCTCCTGTCGATCACGGTGTCATGCACCGCGGCGATCGTGGCTTTACTCTCGACCGCCGGCACCGCCCAGCAGAAGGTCCCCTTCCGCGGCGAAACACCGATTGCCCCGTCGGGAATCCCCAAGATTCCGCTGCCGGATCAACCGGTTGTCTACGACACAGCGGAGGGCCAACAGATTCGCGTCGTGGTCCACGCGAGCGGCCTGTCGCATCCGTGGAGCCTGGCGTTCCTGCCAGATGGCACGATGCTCGTGACCGAGCGGGATGGTCGCCTGCGAGTCATTCGCAATGGCGTCCTCGACCCGAAAGCCGTCGAGGGGCTTCCAACGATTCGTCGCGCCGGCCTGTCCGGCCTCATGGATGTCGTGCTGCATCCGCAGTTCGCATCGAACAACTTCGTGTATCTCTCGTACGCGAAGCCGCTGAACGAGAAAGAGTCGGCGACGGCGATCGCGCGAGGCAAGTGGAATGGCACTGCGCTGACCGAGGTCAAGGATGTCTTCGTCGCTCCGGCTGGTGTTGGCGGTGGCGCGCGGATGGCGTTCGGGCGCGACGGCACGTTGTACGTCACGACCGGTGGTGGCGGCGGAAACGGCCCTCAGGATCCGAATGGTCTGGGCGGCAAGGTGCTGCGCCTGAAGGATGACGGAACGATTCCCCCGGACAATCCGTTCGTCGGCAAGCCGGGACATCGGCCCGAGATCTTCACGATGGGACATCGGAGCTCGCTTGGCCTTGCGGTGCATCCCGGTACCGGCGAAGTCTGGCAGAACGAGAACGGACCGAACGGCGGCGACGAGATCAACATCCTCAAGCCGGGCGCCAACTACGGCTGGCCG
>Ga0190271_10002217_pt1 | contig 11636 bp, 13 predicted proteins | sample Popmic356T_FD_133747 | JGI IMG/M metagenome (GOLD analysis project Ga0190271, IMG submission 133747) | Populus adjacent soil microbial communities from riparian zone of Weber River, Utah, USA - 356 T | ecosystem: Environmental > Terrestrial > Soil > Riparian zone | place: USA: Utah | collected...
GGAGAAGTCGCGGTCCCGCTGGCCGACGACCGCCGAGCCGAGCGTCCGGGTGGGGCTGCCGGCCCCGAAGAAGAAGGCGATCGCCTGAGTCCCGAGTCGGGTCCCGGCGACCGGATCACACCAACCCGGTCGCAACCAAGCGGGATCCGGTCGCGAGCGCTCTAGGCCTCGGAGTCCTTGCAGTCGTCGACGACCGCCTGGATGTTGTCCGGGATCTTGATGTCGTCGCCCGACTCGGCCTTCTCCTGGTCTTCCTCGAACGTCTTGGCGTCGTCGAAGTCGACCTTGTCCTCGAGGCCCTTGTAGAGGCATTCGCACTGCGATTCCGAGGCGAGCTCCCCGTCCACCCCGGTGCACCCGAGCATGAAGTTCTGCTTGTAGTCCTCGCCGTAGTCGGTCGGCTGTTGCTGACCCGAACACCCCGCCAGCACAACGAGGGCGAGCACGACCAGCAGCGACCCCAGGAACGAGGCGCGGCGTCGGGAGGATGGGCGGCGAGTGGACATCGGTCTCCTGAGCTGTGGGCCCGGTGACACCGGTCGAATGCACGGTGGCCACGCACGAGCAGCTCCCACCGTAGTGGTCCGATGGGGACGACTCCCAGCCGCGACCGGGAACGGACTCAGTCCCCGATCCGGCGTCGATCCGAGGGGACCGTCCGGCCGGTCAGGTCGGCGGCGCGAGCGAAGACGTCGTCGAGCATGGCCTCGGTGAGACGCCCGGTGAACGTGTTCTGTTGGCTGACGTGGTAGCTGGCCAGCAGGACCCGTCCATCCGGTGACGTCGCCTCGGCGCCGTGGGCGAAGGCCGGAATCCGTTCGAAGTCCATCCACCGAGCCGCCTCCCGGAACCCGAACGCCCCGAGCGCGAGGACGACCTTCACGTTCGGGAGCAGGGCGACCTCGGCCTCCAGCCAGGGCCGGCAGGCGTCGCGTTCGGCCGGAGTCGGGGCGTTGGCAGGTGGGGCACATCGCACAGGCGCCGTGATGAAGGCGCCGTCGAGCTCCAGGCCGTCGTCGCGGGACACCGACTCTGCCTGGTTCGCGAAGCCGGCCCGGTAGAGGGCCCGGTAGAGCCATTCGCCCGACCGATCTCCCGTGAACATGCGCCCCGTGCGATTGGCGCCGTGCGCGGCCGGCGCCAGACCCATGATCAGCAGCGACGCCGCGGGATCGCCGAAACCAGGAACGGGACGACCCCAGTACTCCTCGTCGCGGAACGCCGCCCGCTTGTCCGCCGCCACCTGTTCCCGCCAGGCGACCAGCCGGGGACAGCGGCGGCATTCACTGATCTCCTCGGCCAGCACCCGGAGTCGACGTCCGGTGGATCGTTTCGACGGCGGAGAGCTGCGCTTCGGGGAGGGCACGGCTCGACATCGTGCCCCAGGCACACCGGGTGTCGCGCCGCGGCTGCAGAGGGGTCTCGCGTGACACGTAACATTGACGAAATGGCGCGGCGAGCCACCTCCCCCACTCCGACCCGAACCTCGACCCGTTCAACGAACGGATCAGCGGCTCCACGGCGCGCGTCGACCTCGACCCGTTCGTCGAAACGCGCATCGCGGCGGCCCGAGGCCGGCCCGCCGCCGACGCTGGTGCTCCTCGTCCGACACGGTGTGACCGCCACGACCGGCAAGGTGCTTCCCGGCCGGGCCAAGGGCCTCCACCTCGCCGACGCCGGCACTGCCCAGGCGGAGGCCGCAGCCACCCGTATCGCCGGGCTCGAGCGGGTCGACGCGATCTACTCCTCGCCGCTCGAGCGCACCAGGGAGACCGCGGCGCCGATCGCCCGCTCGACGGGCCTCAAGGTGAAGCCGTCGAAGGGGTTGCTCGAGTGCGACTTCGGCGAATGGACCGGGGCCAAGCTCGCCGACCTGGCGAAACTCCCCGAGTGGTCGACCGTCCAGAAGAGCCCGTCGTCGTTCCGCTTTCCGGGAGGCGAGTCGTTCACCGAGATGCAACAGCGCATCTGGACCGAGATCGAGCACCTCGTTGCCTCGCACCCGGGAGGGACGGTGTGCGCCGTTTCGCACGCCGATCCCATCAAGGCGGCTGTCGCGATGGCCACCGGCGTGCACCTCGACCTGTTCCAGCGGATCGTGATCTCCCCCTGCTCGATCACGCCGTTGCTGTTCACCCGGACCGGACCGATCGTGCTCGCCGTGAACTCGACCGGTGACGACCTCACCACGCTGGCGCCCTCCTGATGAGCAACTCGTTCGACTTCGACCTCGTCGATGCCTTCGTCCCGGGGACCGTGGGAGAGCCCGGAAGCCGCACGTTCTACGTCCAGGCGCGCCTCGGGTCGCGCGTGGTGACGTTCCGGATGGAGAAGGAGCAGGTCGGCATGCTCGGGCAGTACCTCGGGCAGCTCGCGGCAGCCATGGGGCCGGTCGATCCGGACCGCGACGTCGCCGGGCTGATCGAACCGGTCGAACCCGAGTGGATCGTGGGCACCTTGTCCGTGGGCGTCGACGAAGAGGCCAAGGTGATCGTCGTGACCGCCGAGGAGCTCATCGACGACGAAACCGAGATCGAGTTCGGAGACGACTTCACCGAGGACGACCTCGACGAGTTGCTCGAGGTCGATGACGACGACTCCGACGCCGGCGAGGCGCGCTTCACCCTCACCCTCGGCCAGGCGGCCGCGTTCGCCGAGACGGCCGAGGAGTTGATCGCCGCCGGCCGACCCCCCTGCCGATTGTGCGGACGGCCGATCGGTCCCGAAGGCCACGCCTGCCCGCGCTGGAACTGACCGACGATGGCGGAACGGGTCGGGGAGAACGAGCTCGAGGACGCCGACTTCGACGACACCGACTTCGACGATTCAGACTTCGACGATTCAGATTTCGACGACACGGACCTCGAGGACGACGGGGCCGACGAGGCGGCGACCCCGCGCACGGTCTTCACCTACGACGCCTCGCTGGCTCCCACCGATCCCGCGATCCTCGACCTGTTGCGTCACGGCGACATCGCCATCCTCGGTCGGATGCCGTGGTCCTCGAACGGCACCTTCCTCGTCGACGTCACCCGCGGTGGCGATCACGCCCCGGCGATCTACAAGCCGCACCGGGGCGAGCGGCCCTTGTGGGACTTTCCGTCGGGCCTGTGGAAGCGGGAGGTGGCGTCCTACGAGCTGTCGCGTTCGATGGGGTTCGACCTGGTCCCTCCGACGGTGATCAGGACGGCCGGTCCTCTCGACGAGGGCTCGCTCCAGGCGTTCGTACCGGCCAACTTCGACGAGCACTACTTCACGATCAACGACCGCCCCGAGTTCGGTGACGCGCTGCGACGGTTGTGTGCCTTCGACCTCGTGGCCAACTCCGCGGACCGCAAGGGTGGGCACTGCCTCGTGGACGGGGACGACCGGCTGTGGGCGATCGACAACGGCCTCACCTTCCACGCCGAGTTCAAGGTCCGCACGGTCATCTGGGAGTTCGCGGGTGAGACGCTTCCCGCCGACGTCGTCGAGGCCCTGGTGCGGCTGCTCGATTGCGGCCTGTCCCCGGAGGTCGCGGAGCTCCTCGACGTGTTCGAGCGCGACGCCGTCCTGACCCGGGCGCGGGCCCTGCTGTCCAACGGTCGGTTCATGCACGACACCACGGGCCGTCGCTATCCCTGGCCGATGGTCTGACCGACCGTTCGATCGGGACCGCCTGACAGACTCAGGGCGATGTACGACCCCGACCATCCCGACGAGCTCGACGGCGACGACCGGGATGATCTCGACCGCTGGATCACCACCGGCGACCTCGACGAGCTGATCCGCGAGATCGACCGGTCCTCGGACCGGGACGACTGGGCCCGCGTGTTGCAGGTCCGGGATCGGGCCCGGGCCGAGACCGAACGCGGGCACCAGCTGTGGCCGGCGGCGTCCTATGCCGAGTACCGCACCGCGCTCGACGCCGCAGCCGAGATGGCCGCCTCGGTGGTGGTGGACGGCGCGGGATTCCTCGCTCCGGGGCCCCTGAGCGAGGTCGCGGCCCAGTCCCATACCTGGGACGAGTTGTCCCGGCACCTCGCCACCGGTCCGGGCCGCTCCCTCGTGCTCCAGGAGCGCGTGGTCCGGGGCGAGGACCTCACCGGCGCGGCGACGAACGGCACGACCTCCGGTGAGCTGCCCGCCCGCCTCCTCCCCTGGGAGCCCGGGTATGCCCTCGCGGAGTACCGGGCCGACCGGGCCCGATTTCCCCTTCCCGACCTGCCCACGCCCAACGCGCCGGTGGCGGGGGTCGAGCGCGGGGAGTGCGCGGACGGCCGCGACGGCGCGCGGGCGCTCGAGGACGCCGTCCGGCACTGGGCCGCCCACAGCGATGGAACGGTGCGATCCATCTGCGTCGACGGCAGCGCGGCCGACGCGATCGCCACGATCACGGCCGGACACGCGGCACTGGCTCGGCCGATCGGAGCGGCCGACGCCGTGTCCCTGCTGGCGTGGGCCGGCGCGTCGGGCGGATCCCGCGGCCGGCGTCGCGGCATGGCGGCGGGTCGCTTCGAGGCCTGGTGGGCGCTCGCGACGGTGTTGGGGATCGAGGAGGACTGGCCGATCGACCCGGGCCCGGATGCCGAGGACCTCGACTGGTACGTGTGGGCACCACGGGAGCCCACCCCGGGCTGGGTCTGTCGAATCGCCGTCGCAGACCCCGCCGACGGCCTCGCCTGGGCCCTCGACGCCACCGATCGAGTCCTCGACCCCTGACCCGACCACCTGACCGACTTCGGGAGCGAGGTCAGGGCGGTCGTTCAGGGGCGGTCGTTCAGGGGCGGCTCTGCCCGAAGAGTCGGCGGACGGCCGCGGTCTCGAAGACGCCGTTCGGGTCGAGTCGTTGTCGGGCGGTGCGGAACTCGTCCCATCGGGGGTAGGCCGGCGCGAGGTCCTCCGCGGTGCGGTTGTGCAGCTTTCCCCAGTGGGGCCGCCCGCCCAGCTCGCGCATCACCGACTCGACGCGGCGGAAGTACGTCTCGTAGGGCGTCCCCCGGTACACGTGCACCGCGAGGTAGCCGGTGGCGCGACCCGACGCCGGGGAGAGCGCGATGTCGTCGCCGGCCACGGTGCGGACCTCGACCGGAAACGACACGGGCATGTCCAGGCCGTCCACCACCCGTCGCACCCCGGCGAGCGCCTCCATCGTTGCCTCGAGTGGAACGGCGTACTCCATCTCGACGAACTTCACGAGCCGCGGCGTCGACAGCACCCGGTACGAGCGGTCGTTGTACTCGACCCGACCGGGGGACGGCAGCAGGTGCCCGAGCCGCGGGATGAGCGACGGGCGCCACGAACCGATCCGGTTCACCGCTTCGAAGGCGTAGTTGGACAGCAGCCGGTCCTGGACGTACTCGTCGCGGGCGGAGCGGGGTTCGAGCGGATCGAGGTTCCGGCGGTTGGTCTTGGTCAGCGCCCATCCGGTGTGGGGAACCCAGAAGAACTCGAAGTGGTCATTGGCCGCCACGACCTCGTCGAAGGACTCGATGACCTCGTCGATCCGTCGTGGCTCCTCGACCGCGTGCAGGTGAAACGCGGGCACGACCCGCAACGTGACCGTCGACAGCAGTCCGAGCGCACCGACGCCGACGCGCGCCGCCGCGAACAGGTCGGCGTCGTGGCGGGCGTCGAGTTCGACCACCTCGCCGCGTCCGTCCACCAGGCGGAGAGCCACGATGGTCGACGAGAGGTTGCCGAACGCCAGGCCGGTTCCGTGCGTTGCCGTGGCGGTCGCGCCGGCGACCGTCTGCACGTCGATGTCGCCGACGTTCTCGAGGGCCAACCCGTGCCGCCAGAGCTCGCGGGACAGGTCGTGGAGACGACACCCCGCCTGGACCGTCACCTCGCCGGCCGTGTCGTCGATCCCCAGGATCCGCCCGTACTCGCTGAGGTCGACCATGACATGATCCGACAACGCGACGTCGGTGAAGGAATGCCCCGCCCCGACGGCCTTGACCCGATGTCCGGACTCGGCCGCCTCGACGACGATGCGCCGCAGCTCGGCCTCGGTCGTGGGCCGGAGCACCGCGGCCAGGGAGCGCTGGTTCCCGGCCCAGTTCGACCACACCTGCGTTCGGGACCGGTTCATCGACGATGGGTTCTATCGCACGCGGTCGAAGATCGCCTCGAACCGCTCGGGTTCAGCCCAGGATCGCTTGCACCGTCCCCAGCACGACCGCCGCCACGAGCAGGATGACCAGACCGATGCCCACGAACGCGACGAGGCGCCGCGGTCGCGGCGCCTCGTCGAACTCGTCGTGTTGTGCCATCGGCCCTCCGCCGGGTGTCGCAGTGCGAGGCCGGCGATGCTCGTGGACGAGCCTCAGCGGTTCTGCAGCGCCTCGATGAGCTTGGGCAGCACCTTGTGCACGTCACCCACGATGCCGAGGTCGGCCACGGAGAAGATCGGCGCCTCGGGATCCTTGTTGATGGCGATGATGTTCTTGGAGCCCTTCATGCCGACCAGGTGCTGCGTCGCACCCGAGATGCCGGCCGCGATGTACACGTTGGGCTTGACGACCTTGCCGGTCTGGCCCACCTGGTACGAGTAGGGCACCCAGCCGGCGTCGACGATCGCACGCGACGCGCCCGGCGCCGCGCCGAGCGCCTTGGCGAGCTGCTCGACCATGTCGTACTTGTCCTTCTCGCCCAGACCACGTCCGCCCGACACGACGATGTCGGCATCGTCGAGGCTCGGCCCGGTCTGCTCCTCGACGAACCGGTTGGTCACGTTGGCCGCGCCGGTGGCGCCGGTGTCGGGAACGGACAGCTCCTCGACCTCGGCCGCGCCCCCGCCCGACTCCTCCGCCGCGAACGACTTCGGGCGGATGAGGAAGATGCCGACCTTGTCGGTCGTGAACTTGGTGACGACGTTGGTGGTGCCGCCGAACACCGGCTCGACGCCGGCCAGACCGCCGTCGATCTCCTGGAGATCGACGATGTTGGTGATCACCGGGGCATCGAGGCGCACCGACAGACGACCCGCGGTGTCGCGACCGTCGTAGCTGGTGGCGAGGAAGACCGCGTCGGGGGCGTTGCCGCCGTCGATCGCCGCGGCCAGCGCAGCGGCGAGCGGCACGCCGGCCAGCGTGTTGTCGACGCCGGACACGTTGTACACCTTGGTGGCGCCGTGGGCGCCGACCGCGGCAGCGACGTCGTTGCCCTGCTTGGACACGACCTCGACGGTGTCGGCCAGCGAGCGGGCCTTGGTGAGCATCTCGAGGGTCGTCGGGGACACGTGCCCGTCGTCGGAAGCCTCGGCGAACACCCAGATCTTGGAAACAGCCATGTTCAGTCTCTCTCTTTCTCGGTGTGCGCTCAGATGACCTTGAGCTCGGCCAGGAAGTCGACCACCTTCTGGAAGCCCTCACCGTCGTCCTCGACGATGGTGCCGGACTCGCGCTCTTCGGCCTTGACGATCTCGACGATCTCCTGGCCACCACCGGCCCACCCGACCGTTGCAGGGTCGATGCCGAGATCGGCCAGGCTCACCTGGTCGACCGGCTTGGACTTGGCGGCCATGATCCCCTTGAACGAGGGGTAGCGGGGCTCGACCACGCCGGCGGTCACGGAGACCACGGCGGGAAGGGGTGACTCGACGTCGTCGTAACCCGACTCCGTCTGGCGCTGCACCTTGGCGCTGTCGCCCTCGAGGTGGATCTCCTTCGCGAAGGTGACCGACGGAAGGCCGAGCAACTCGGCGATCTGGGTCGGCACGGTGCCCGTGTAGCCGTCGGAGGACTCGGTCGCGGTGAGGATCAGGTCGGCCTCGCCGGCCCGCTCGATCGCCTTGGCCAGCACCTTGGCCGTCCCGAGGGCGTCGGTGCCCTGGAGGGCCTCGTCGCTGACGAGCACGGCCTTGGCCGCGCCCATCGCGAGGGCGGTGCGCAGACCGGACACCTCGCTGTTGGGGGCCATCGAGACGAGGGTCACCTCGCCGCCGCCCGCCTTGGTGACGAGCTGGAGGGCCATCTCCACGCCGTAGCTGTCCGACTCATCGAGGATGAGCTTGGCGCTGCGGTTGAGAGTCTTGGTGTTGGGATCCAGCGACCCCGGATCGGCCGGGTCGGGGATCTGCTTGACGCACACGACGACGTTCATGGGACGGGAGTCTGTCGCGAGCGACCGAGCGGTCACAAAAGCGGGGGCCGCTCGCCCACCTCTGCGCCCTCAAGGGACGCGCGGAAAGGCGAAAGCCTGTGCCGTCTCAGTCTTCGTTGCACCTCGTTCCTCGGCGCAACACCGCGCTCTGCTCATGGGTCGCCTCGACGAACAGGCCTCGTTCCTCGGCCTATCCGTTCGGCTCCTCAGGCTGCTTGACTCGCCCGGTGCGCATCCTGCTGGTCGTGAACGCGGCCGCATCTTCGGTCACGGCCCGACGCCGTCGCGCCGTCGAGGCCGTGCTGTCGGAGCGCCACGAGGTCGAGGTGGCGGCGACGATGCGTCGGGGCCACGCCCTGTTGCAGGCCCGGGCGGCGAGTCGACGGGGAGTCGAATGCGTGGCGGTGCTGGGAGGCGACGGCACGTTGAACGAGGTGGTGACCGCCCTCGCCGGCTCCCGGTGCGCGGTCGCCCCGCTGCCGGGCGGATCGACCAACGTGTTCGCCCGCACGATCGGACTGCCGCACAATCCGGTCGATGCGGCGCGCTCGACGAGCGACTCGTTGGTGGCGGGAAGCATCAGGTCGGTCGGCGTCGGGCGGCTCGAGACGCATCGCACCGGCGAGCACGCCCGCACCGCCGAGGCGCCCCGAAACTTCGTCATGCACACCGGGATCGGTTGGGACGCCGCACTCGTCGACAACGTCGAGCGACACGGATGGCTCAAGCGGTACGCCGGACACGGCCTGTTCGTGTGGGCCGGCCTGCGGACGCAGTTCGGCGGTTTCGATCGCACCCGACCCCACTTCTCGGTCCGGTTCGATGACGGGGAGGTGGTCGACGACGGCTACTTCACGATCGTCCTGAACTCAGACCCCTACACCTTCGTGGGACCGAGACCGTTCACCGTGAGCCGGGCGGCGACGCTCGAACGGAGCTTCGTCGTGCTCACGCTGCGTTCGCTCGACACCCGGGTGCTACTCGGGGCGGTGAAGGCCGCGCTTGCCGACCGCGAGGACCTGACCGCCACTCCCGACCTCCACATCCGCACCGACGTGGACGGCCTGACGGTCATCCGACACTCGAACGACGAACGGGCCGAGATGGCGTACCAGGTCGACGGCGACTACCTGGGCCCGGCCGACCGCCTCCGGTTCGATCACGTGCCAGATGCGGTTCGGCTCGTGGTGCCCGAGGGCGCCGCGACCTGACGGAACAAGGATCGGTCCAATCGGGTCGGGACGTCCTCAACCCACCCGGCGTTCGTCGAGCGCGGCTCGAGCGAGGGCCGGCACGTTGGTGACGATTCCGTCGACGCCGAGCGCCGCGAGGGCCCGGATCCGGTCGGGATCGTCGACGGTCCACACGTTGACGGCCAACCCGAGCCGATGGCAGTGCTCGACCAGCGCGGCGTCGACATCCGGATCCCACGGATGCAGTGCCCCCGCGCCGCCCTCGGCCGCCCGAGCGGCCGCATCACCCCCGTCACGATGGTCGAGTCCCCGGCCGAACGTCTCGAACACGAGATACGCCGTGGGGAGGCCGGGGTCCCGGGATCGGAGCCATGAGAGGGTCTCGAAATCGAAGCTCGACACGACGAGGTCGTCGGTCACACCGGCGGTGCGGCGTCGGGCGATCAGCTCGACGAGCGCGTCGACGATGTCGAGGCTCCACGGCACGTCGTCACCTCCGAGGTCCCCCGGAATGTTCTTGATCTCGACGTTCACGAGGGTGCCGAGGCACGCGTCGAGTGCGTCGGCGAGCACCGGGACGCCGGTCGGCCGCTCGTTTCCGGGCGTCGACCACACAATTCGTTGATCCAGATACCACGGATCGTGGTGAACGATCAGGGTGCCGTCAGCGGCCCGGCGGACGTCGAGCTCGACGGCGTCGGCCCCTTGGGACACCGCCCCTCGAAAGGCCGCAAGGCTGTTCTCCGGGTAGTCACGGGAGGCGCCGCGGTGGGCGTAGATAAGCAGTTCTTCCCTCCCGGACATGTTCTGGAAACTTTTCCTTTACACGCTGTGTGGTCACCGGTACCGTTCGATTGTTCACGAATTCACAATGCAGTCGGCCCGAGCGCGGGAAAGCGGGACGACGTCAGCTGAGTGAGCGACAACACCGAGACGACGATCGCACGCGCCGTCGACGTCCATGACCCAAGCATCCTACGGAGGAAACCGTGGCCCTCACTTCGAGCCGTAGCCTCGACCTGGCGAGCGACGACTGGCGAGCCAACTCGTCCTGTCGGGACACCGACCCGGCACTGTTCTTTCCGGTCGGCACCACCGGCCCGGCCCTCGAGCAGATCGCGGCAGCCAAGGCTGTCTGCGACACCTGCGAGTCCAAGGACCCGTGCCTGCAGTTCGCGCTGAGCACCAACCAGGACTCGGGCGTCTGGGGCGGCACCTCCGAAGAGGAGCGCCGCAAGCTGCGCCGGGCGTATGTCGCCCAGCAGCGCCGCCAGGCCGCTGCCGCCGTCGCTTCCTGAGCCCGCCGACCGCTGACGCCCGGCGTCACCGTCGAGCTCGCCGGACACTCTCCAGAATCGGGCTACAGCCCGACCCAGATTCGGGCTACAGCCCGACCGACCGGCCTCCCCGAGCGGGAGGCCGTTGCGCGTTCTCGTCGACCCGGTAGACGACCGGGACCGTCAGCGACACCGCCATACCTGAGCGAACTTCGCCGGGACGCGCCGGGGCGAAGTCGATCGACCCGTCGAGCTCGCTGACCAGCGAACGCACGATCGTGAGCCCCAGGCTGCTCGCCTGCCCCGGATCCCAGCCCGCGGGTGGTCCGACGCCGTCGTCGATCACCCGGATCCGCAACGCCTGCGCGTCGTGTGTCAGGACGACCTGGACCTTGGACCGGGCGTCGGCCGGCACCGTCCCGGGCGGGAACACGTCTGGTGGGTAGGCGTGGTCGACCACGTTCTGGAGCAACTCGGTCAGGACCACGGCGAGCGACGTTGCGACCGGTGACGGCAACTTGCCGGACTCGCCCACGATGGTGAAGTCCATCGGCCGATCGGGCGAGGTGAGGCCCTCCTCCACCATGCGGACCAGAGGTCGCACGACGTTGCCGAAATCGACGTCGTCGCCGTCGCCGCGCGACAGGGTCTCGTGGACGAGGGCGATCGAGCGGATCCGACGCACCGACTCCTCGAGCGCCGTCTTGGCCTCCGGCTCGGAAAGCCGGCGGCCCTGGAGCCGGAGCAGCGACGAGATGGTCTGCAGGTTGTTCTTGACCCGGTGGTGGATCTCCTTGATCGTGGCGTCCTTGGACACCAGCAGGCGATCCCGACTGCGGACCTCGGTCACGTCGCGGAGCAGCACGAGGGCGCCGTCGACCCGATTGGTCGACATCAGGGGGATGCAGCGGATGATCACCGCCGCCTCGTCGCGTTCGACCTCCTCGACCGTCGGCTGACCGTTGAAGAACGCCCGGTAGGACGCCGAGACCTCGGCGCCGAGGTCGGTGAGCGTCTTGCCCGTCACGTGCTCGCGCACTCCGACACGTCGCAGGGCCGACACGGCGTTGGGCGACGCGAA
>Ga0190271_10002218_pt1 | contig 11635 bp, 11 predicted proteins | sample Popmic356T_FD_133747 | JGI IMG/M metagenome (GOLD analysis project Ga0190271, IMG submission 133747) | Populus adjacent soil microbial communities from riparian zone of Weber River, Utah, USA - 356 T | ecosystem: Environmental > Terrestrial > Soil > Riparian zone | place: USA: Utah | collected...
ACTTCCGCGATCTGCGCGTGACGGGCGTCCCGCCCGGCTCCGAGCCGTTCTACAGCTTCGACGCCAACGTCTTGCAGGTCTTCGTCTCGTTCTGGTTCTGATCTCCGCTGGCTAGCTCCTGACGCGATCGGCGTTGTCGCAGGCGGCGCCATCGTGAGAGGGTGCTTTCGGCACCGCCGTGAATACATCCCTGTAGGCTGCGTGGGCGACGTCCTGTCGCCCACGCTGCCGAAAGCACCCTCTCACGCTGACGCCGCTTCTACGTAGTCGGCGGTCTGGGCGGGCAGGGTTTTGGTTACCAGCGGAAGAGGCGGGCGACCGTGCCGGGTGCATACGAGCCGCGCTTGGCGGGGAGCTCGATGAAGCCGGCGGTGCCGGCGAGCGTGAAGAAGTCGCCGGAGGTGTTCGGGCGGTGCGGGGCGGCGAGCAGCACACCCCGGTCGGATGACGACAGCGTGACGGGAGTGAATAGCGTCAGCGTCGGAGACCCTTCGATGGGCATCGTGGTTTCGACGAGCTCCTGCGGCGCGGGCGCGAAGCCGGACGCGTGCCGCAGCGCCGGCAACAGGTAGCGCGTCGCGCAGACGAGCGTCGAGACGGGATTGCCCGGCAGCGCGAAGATCGGCTTGCCGCGTGCACTGACGCCGAACCACATCGGCCGGCCTGGCTGCTGTTCGACCTTGTGAAGGACGAGCTTCGCGCCGAGCTCCGTGAGCACGGACGGCACGAAGTCGAACTTGCCCATCGAGACGCCGCCGCTCAACACGAGCACGTCGAGCTCCGTGTCGAGGCGGTCGATCGCGACTGCGAGCGCATTGGCGTCGTCGCGCAGCCGCGCGCGCACGACGTTTCCCAAGCGGTGTTGCGTCAGGCTTGCTTCGACGGCGCGATCGTTCGTCGACCGAATCTGATGCGCTGCGATCGGCTTGCCCGCCTCGACGAGCTCGTCGCCCGTCGAAATCACCGCAACGCGCGGTAGCTCCGCGACGAGCGCTGCCGCACGCCCCGCGCCGGCGAGCACGGCGATCTCGGGAGGTCCGAGGCGAGCGCCGGCGCGCAGCACGAGGCTGCCTTGCGCGCGGTCGCTGCCGCGGCGGTGAACGAACTGCTCGGCGGCGACCGGGGCATCGGCCGCGATCGCCGCGTTGGCTCCGCTGCGTTGCACGCGCTCGACCGGCACCACCGTATCCGCGCCGTGCGGGAGAGCTGTGCCCGTCATGACCTCGACACATTGCGCTGCGGCGATCGCGAGCGGCTCGGCCCCTGCGGCCTGCGTGCCCACGACCTCGTAGGAGCGCACGCCGGCCGCGAGGTCGCGGTAGGCGATTGCGATGCCGTCCATCGTCACGCGGTCGAACGGCGGCTGATCGCGCTCGGACTGGACGTCTTCCGCGAGAACGCGGCCGACGCAGGCAGCCAAAGGCTCTTGCCGAGCCGGAAATCTCGGCATGTGGGCTAGGATCAAGGCCTCCGCTTCAGCCGCTTGTGTCATAAGCTTGGGGTCCCGACGGATGCGATTCGTGCGACTGTTCCGTCCGTCGCAGCCGGGACTATACTAATCCGGGAGGAGGCAAGCATGGTCCGCATCATGATCTGCGGAATCGCGAGCTGTCTCATGCTGGGGCCGGCGCAAGGCCAGCGCTCGCAGATCCCGGAGCTCACACAAGAACAAGCGGACAGCCGCACCGTGATCGGCGTCGTCAACGAGTATTTGGCGGCCGGCGCGGAAGCCATCCGCGTGAAGCAATACGACGAAGGCATTCGGCTCACGAAGATCGGGCTCGATCGCCCGGCATCGCCCCGCGATCGCTCGGCGGCGTTGTCGAACCTTTGCGCCGCACATGCGGCGAAGAACGAGCCCGACCTGGCAATCGGCTACTGCAACGAGTCCATCGGAATCAACGACGCGAACTGGCGTGCGTTCAGCAACCGCGCCTACGCGTACTACTTGAAGCGCATGTTCGACGAAGCCGATGCGGATCTCGACGTAGCGCTGTCGATCAACCCGGACGCCAAGCAGATGCCGCAGATCCGCGGCATGATGAACGAGCGCCGCCTCCGCGGGCGCGTCACGACCGAGGAGCACAACTAGCCGTGTCGCCTCGCCACGCCGTCGCGGCGATCGTTGCCGTCGGTTTCGTACTCGCCGCGCAGAAGAGCGACGCCGCTCGCGGCGACGTCGATCCCATCGGCACCTGGAGCTGCGTCGTGTGGGGCCACCCCGACTTTGGCGACGAGAGCGTGCTCTTCCATTTCGCGCCGCAGGGTATTGCGCGGTTGGCGCGCATCGAGGCCGTGGCCGTGCCGGCGTGGACCGAGCTCACGCCGTGGATAGCTGAAAATCGCGAGATGAGGTTCGGCGATCCACGAACGGGACGGCAGTACACGGCCAACCTGCGTCGCGACACTCTGGGCGGCGCCTGGCGAACGTTGACGACGACGGGCGGTTGGTGGTGCGCGGTGTCCGACGTCGTGGTCGTACCGGACACGAACGAGGGGCGCGCGGCCGCGTTGCCGCCGGTGCTGCCGCTCGTGACGGCGACGCCGCGTTATCCCATCGAGGCAATTCGCACGGCAAAACAGGGGCGAGTGGTGACGTGCTTCCTCGTCGACGCGGCGGGCATGATCGTCGAGCCTGAGATCATCGAGCTGTCGGACGAGATTTTTCGCGAGCCGACGCTCACGGCGCTCAGCCGCTCGCGCTACGAGCCGCGCAGCTCCGACGCGATGCGCCCCAGCTGCCGCAGCTACATGTTCACGCTCGATCGGCTAGCGCAGCACGAGATCGAGATCGATTAGCTAGTTGCGCGCGACGCGCGCTCCCGCCACACCGACCTCGAACTGCTGCGACGACGTGAACGGCCCCAGCCCCGTCGCGAAGCGTGTTGCTTGCCCCGCAGGCAACTCGTTGATGCGCCGCCCGAACTCGCGGACCGCGCCTTGCGAATCGGCGTAACGCACGGCCACGAGCACGTCGGTCATCGCCACGCGCGTGGGATTGGCGACCTCGACGACGAGCTGCCCCGAGTTGTCGAGGCCGCCGCGTGCCTGGACGTACTTGCCGGGGTTATTCGGCAGATCGAGCCGGACCGTTGCGTCCGCCGCCGCTTGGCCGGCGGGGCTGTCGGAAGACGCCGCCTGCGTGTAGTACTCGAGCGCCGCTTGGCGATCGCCGCGCTGCTCGGCCAGCGTGCCGAGCGCGTAGACCGCGTCGGCTGTCGGCAGCAAGCCTACGCTCGTCTCGAGCTCGGCGCGCGATTCCTCCCACTGCCGCAGTTGCCGGTGCGCGAGTCCCTGCTGCAAGTGGTAATAGAAGAACCCGTCGTCGCGAGCGATCGCATCCTCGTAGTGGTCCACCGCATCGGCGTAGCGGCGCTCTTTCAAATCGATGTCGCCGAGCAGGGCATGAATGTTCGCTTCGGCGGGCAGTTGCCGCAGCGCTTGCTGGGCGGACCGCTCGGCGTCGGCTGGGCGATCGTCGGCGAGCGCTGCACGGCCTTCGTCATAGGCCTCGTACGCCGGCTCGCGCTCCCGCAGCTTCGCCATTGCGGCCTGATAGCGTTCGCGGCCGAGATCGCCGCTTTTTGCGAGCGTCGCCGCGGTCGCGCGGTTTTTCTCGACGCGCTCGGCCGACGGCGGATGGCTCGCGAATAGCGTCGCGAGTCGGCCGCCACGGCCGCCGCTCTCCTCGGACAAGCGCACGAAGGTCTGTTGCAGCGCGACGGCGGCGTTCGGGTCGTAGCCGGCCGCGGCCATGTAGCGCATCCCGTAAAGGTCCGATTCGAGCTCCGCTTCGCGGCTATTGCGCATCGTCAGCAGTTGCGCGCCGAGGCTCGCAGCGCCGACGGCGAGGCTGCCGTAGTCGCCGCGCTGGGCGGCGACTTGCGTCGCAAGCAAAGCCCCTTGCAGCAGCAGCCCGCGCTGCATCGCGAGCGCGCCATGTCGTGCTGCGGCGTGCACGACCTCGTGCCCCAGCACGGCCGCGAGCTCGGCCTCGGATGTAAGCTCCGTGAGCAGGCCGCGATTCACCGCGATCTTGCCGCCGGGAAGCGCCCACGCGTTCGGTACGGAGCTATTCAGGACGACGAATTCGTACGGGAGTTGCCGATCGCTGACGGCGGCGAGCTTCTGGCCGACTTCTGCGACATAAGCGGTGAGCTCCGCGTCGAGCGCGTACTCGCCGCCTTGCATCTGCTGCGACGGCTCGTATTGCTGCTCGCCGATGGCGATCTCCTGATCGGCGGAGACGAGCGCGAGCTCGCGGTCGCCGGTCACGGGGTTGATGACGCACCCGACCAGCATCGTGACCGCGGCGCTTGCCGAAAACACGATTCGTTGTGGTTTGCTCATACGCTCACCCGCTCGTTGCGACACTAGGTCACGTCGGCGAAAACAGACAAAAGTTCCCTTGTTTTGGCCGCCCGACGAGACGAGCATTGGACTCACGTTTCTCAAAACAGGGATGTAACGTGGCTGCGAACCGCTCCGGGCCGTCCTCGGTAGCCGTCGCTACATTGGCATTGCTAGAAGCGTGCCATAGCTCGTCGTCGGGCGGCGGCAATACGCCACCGCCACCGCCACCACCTGGCGCGACTGTCGGGCTCGACGCGCGACCGAGCAACATGACGTGCGTGGCGCCGTCGAAAACGACGGGTGGCGGCGCGACGATTGCGTTGCAGCGCGTGTTCCAGAGCGTCGCGCTATCCCAACCGCTCGCGATGTTGCAGGCTCCGGGCGACGACACGCGGTGGTTCGTCCTCGAGAAAACCGGAACCGTTCGTGTGTTCGCGAACAGCGCCAATCCGACCGCGAGCGTCTTCATTCCGCTCGCGGTGAACAGCGGCGGAGAGGGCGGCTTGCTCGGAATGGCATTCGATCCGAATTTCGCGAGCAACGGATTCGTTTATCTCTCTTTCACCGAGAGCACGCCGATGGTGTCGGTAGTCGCGCGGTTCACGGTGAGGGTGGGCGGTGCAACGCTCGATCCGTCCAGCAGACTGGACATTATTCGCGTCAACCAACCATCCTTCACGAATCACAAGGGCGGCAACATTGCGTTCGGACCGGATGGGTTGCTCTATCTGGGTCTGGGAGATGGCGGCTCCGGCGGCGATCCACAGGGGCACGGGCAGAACACCAACGATTTGCTCGGCGACTTCGTGCGCATCGACGTCAGCAATGCGACGTTAGCGACGCCCTATGCGATTCCGAGGGGGGCGGCGGGCAATCCGTTCCAGAACAATCCGATTTGTCCCGCCACGGGTGGTGCGCAAAGCTGCCCTGAGATCTACGCTTCGGGTCTGCGCAATCCTTGGCGCTGGAGCTTCGATTCGGCTACCGGCGATCTGTGGGTCGGCGACGTAGGCCAGGGCGCGCGCGAGGAAATCGATCGAGTGGAGCGCGGCGGCAACTACGGCTGGAATTGCCGCGAAGGCTTGATTGCCTATAACAGCTGTCCCACGCCTGCCGCGAATTTCGACGACCCCGTGCACGACTACGGGCGGGCCCTCGGGGCTTCCGTTACCGGCGGCTACGTCTATCGCGGCGCGGCCCTGCCCGCGCTCGTTGGTCGCTATGTGTTCGGCGACTTCGTGACGGGCCGCGTGTGGCGGTTGGTACCGAACGGCGGAGGGTTCACCTCGGAGGATCTGCTCGATACGGCGTTCTCGATCGCGGCGTTCGGCCAAGGCAACGACGGCGAGCTCTACCTCGTCCACCACGGCAGCGGCGGTCCAGATGGCCAGTTGCACAAGATCGTCGACGGTGGCGGGGCTACGCCGTCGCCCGGCCCGCCGGTACCGAACCTGCTGTCCGCGACGGGCTGCGTCAATCAGCAGAATCCTGCGCTACCGGCCGGTGGTCTCGTACCGTACGAGCCCGCGGCGCAGTTCTGGTCGGACAACGGGACGAAGGAGCGCTGGCTCGCGATCCCGAATAGCACGTCAATCGGCGTGGGCGCCGACGGCGACCTCAGCTTCCCGAACGGCACCGTGCTCATGAAGCACTTCCGCTTGAACGGCGCGCTCGTCGAGACGCGGTTGTTCATGCGCCACCCCGACGGCGACTGGGCGGGGTACACCTACGAATGGAACGCGCAGCGCACCGATGCGACGCTCGTCCAGGGCGGCAAGACGACGCCGACCTGGATTTTCCCGAGCGGCAACGACTGCCTGACGTGCCATACGTCGGCAGCCGGGTTCGCGCTGGGGCTCGAGACTGCGCAGCTGAACCGCGACTTCACCTATGCGGGCACGGGGCGCACGGCGAACCAACTGCGCACGCTCGACGCGATCACGATGTTCGCGACGCCGCTCGGCGACCCCACGCTGCAGCCGGCCATGCCGAACCCCGTCGATGCCGCGGCGCCGCTTTCGCAGCGCGCGCGTGCTTATCTGCACACGAACTGCGCGGGGTGCCACCGCCCGGGTGGGCCGACCCCGAGCTCGATGGATTTGCGGTACCCCACTTTGCTGTCGAGCACCAACGCGTGTGGGGTGCCGCCGCAATTGGGCGACCTCGGTATGGGCGCGGCCGCGCGCATCATAGCCCCGGGCAGCGCGGCGAGCTCGGTGCTCGTCGCGCGCGCCAATAGACGCGACGCGAACGGCATGCCGCCGATTTCGTCTCACACCGTGGACGCCGTGGGTGTCGCATTGCTGGAGCAATGGGTCGCGAGCCTCTCGACCTGCCAATGAATTGAGTTTGCCCGCGCGATTGAACGACAATGCGCGCCCATGGAATCCGAAGAAAACACCGACGTCGAGCGCGGCCGCGACTTCATCAGTCAGATCGTCGCGGACGAGGTTGCGGCCGGTAAGAACGGTGGGCGCGTGCAGACGCGCTTCCCGCCGGAGCCGAACGGCTATCTGCACATCGGCCACGCGAAAGCCATCGTCGTCGACTTCGGCATCGCGCAAGAGTTCGGCGGCACGTGCTTCTTGCGGTTCGACGATACGAACCCCGAGCGTGAGACCGAGGAATTCGTCGAGAGCATCAAGCGCGACGTGCGCTGGCTCGGTTTCGACTGGGACGACCGATTGCGCCACGCGTCGGATTACTTCAAGGACATCCACGACTGCGCCGTCGAGCTGATCAAGCGCGGGCTCGCGTACGTCGATCACCAGAACGCCGACGACATTCGCCGCAATCGCGGCACGTTGACGGAGCCCGGGAAGAACAGCCCGTTTCGCGGCCGTTCCGTCGAGGAAAACCTGCAGCTATTCGAGGCGATGCGCCGCGGCGAGCTCGACGAAGGCGCGTGCGTGCTTCGCGCCAAGATCGACATGGCGTCCCCGAACATCAATCTGCGCGACCCGGCGCTGTATCGAATCCGCAAGGTCGCGCATCAGCGCACGGGTAGCGAGTGGTGCATCTATCCGATGTACGACTACGCGCACACGTTGTCCGACGCATTCGAAGGAACGACGCACTCGCTGTGCACGCTCGAGTTCGAGGATCATCGGCCCCTCTACGACTGGTTCCTCGACCAGCTGTGGCACGGCAAGACGAGCCGCCCGCGGCAGATCGAGTTCTCGCGCGCGAACCTCATGTTCACGGTCACGAGCAAGCGCAAGCTGAAGCAGCTCGTCGACGACAAGCACGTCGAAGGATGGGACGATCCGCGCATGCCGACGCTCGCCGGCATCCGCCGCCGCGGCTACACGCCCGAGTCGATCGTCGAGTTCGTGCGCCGCATCGGCACGACGAAGAAGGAGAAGGTCGCCGAGCTCGGCCAGCTCGAAGGCTGCGTGCGCGAGCACCTGAACGACACGGCGCCGCGCCGGTTCGCCGTGCTCGATCCGCTGAAGGTCGTCATCGAGACCTACCCCGAAGGCCAGGAGGAGCGGCTCGAAGCCGCGAACCATCCAAACCGGCCCGAGCTTGGGTTCCGCGAGGTGCCTTTCGCGCGCGAGATCCTCATCGAGCGCGACGACTTCATGGAGAACGCGCCGGGCAAGTTTCATCGCTTGAAGCCCGGTGGCGAAGTGCGGCTGCGCTACGGCTACATCGTCAAATGCGAGCGCGTCGTCAAGGACGCGGCGGGGAACGTCGTCGAGCTTCGCTGTAGCCACGATCCCAAGTCGCGTAGCGGCTCCGAGGAATCGGGCCGCAAGGTCAAGGGCACGATTCATTGGGTCTCGGCGAAGCATGCGCGTTACGCGGCAGTGCGCCTCTACGACCGGCTGTTTTCGGTGCCGTTCCCCGGCGATAACCTCGCGAAGGAGCTGAACCCCGATTCGCTGAAGATTGTGACCGGCGCCGCGCTCGAGCCAACATTGCTCGACGCGCGTGCGGAGGAGCGGTTCCAGTTCGAGCGATTGGGCTATTTCGTAGCCGACAGCCTGCTGTCGAAGCCCGGCGCACCCGTGTTCAATCGCACGGTCACGCTGCGCGACTCGTGGGCCAAGCTCGAGCAGGAAGCGCTCGCGGCGCTGCCGCGCGACGCAGCAGAATCATGATGCTTTGGGCCCGGCCGTTGCAGGTCTAGACTGAGCGGCAGTGTGCTTAGGAGTGAGCGTATGGCCAAGCTATCCCGAGCTGCTTCCCCCTCGCGGCGTCGCGCCGCAACCCTGCTTTTGGCCGTCGGTTTCCTTGCTGCCGCTTTGGTCTCGCTGGAGACGCGCGCCGAGGACAGCATGCAATGCAGGAATGGTCGGATCATCAATACGGGCATGGCTTCCGCGGAAGTCGTCGGCGCCTGCGGACAGCCGAAGAGCCGTATGGTCGACGAGATTCCCGTGCAGGCGCGATCGCGGAACGGCAACGTCATACAGACCGGCACGACGCGCGCCGAGCGCTGGATCTATGCGCGGGGCCAGGGGCAGGCCGACGCGCAGCTGACGTTCGAGGACGACAAGCTCCGGCGTATCGATTTTCTGACCGCCCCGTAGTTCTTGTGCGCCGGCGTCGTCACGCCGAGTCGCCGCTCGGCACGTCGAGAGTCTCGGCGTGCGTGGCGTCGACGAGCCAGTCGGCGAACTCCCGCACTTGCACCTTCGTCTTCGCCGCCGCCGACTCCACGATGTAGTAGGCGCGCGAGGATGCGACCTTTTTTTTGAACGGGGCGACGAGCTTGCGCTCGCGCAGCAGTTGGCGCAGCAAGGGGTGCCGCCCGAGCGCCACGCCGTGGCCGTCGAGCGCTGCCTGGATCAGCTGATCGTAATTGCTGAAGTGGAGCTTGCCGGCGGGCTCGAAGTCGCGCAGGCCAAGCGCATGGAACCAGAGCTCCCAGTCGAGCCACGCGGCCCGTGCGTTCTCGAGGTAGAGCAAGACGTGGTGATGCAGATCGTCGGGCGTCACGAGCGGGCTCGCGGGGTTCTTCGCAAGCTCGGGGCTGCAGACCGGAAACACCGTCTCGCCGAACAATAGCCGACCGCCCGTGACGCTGCCTTCCGGCACGTAGCGCACGGCGAGGTCGATCTGGGCTCTCTCGAGGTCCTCGATCATGTCGTTCGTCGCCGAGATGCGGACGTCGAGATGCGGATGAGCGCGCGTGAACCCCGCAAGGTGCGGTATCAACCACAGCGACGCGAACCCGGGCGTCGTCGCGACCACGACGGTGTTGACCGTCGCCGCGCCGCGCAATCGCCGCGCGCTGTCGTGCAGCTTCTGGAGCGCGTCCTGCGTAGCTCGGTAGAACAGCTGGCCGCTCTCGGTGAGCAGCAACGCGCGGGCCCGGCGCTCGAACAGCTTGACCCCGAAGTGCTCCTCGAGCTGCTGAATCTGCCGGCTCACGGCCGACTGCGTGAGATGGAGCTCGGCCGCCGCCTTCGTGAACGACAGGTTCCGGGCCGCGGCCTCGAATGCCAACAGCGGATCGAGCGGCGGCACGTCGTAGCGCTGATTACGCATGCAAAAAACTCATTCAATTGATGCAGAAAGACCGTTTGTGAAGAGCCTGGAACATCAGCATTATGCCCGCCGTGAAGCCAGGAATGCCAACCGAAACGAGATCCACAGAGGCATTCGAAAAATTCATGCAAAGAGGAGATATCGCTATGACTAAAAGAGTTGCCACACGCCGCAGGCTGCCGCGTCCTGCGAGGGTCTTGGCCCGGCCGCAAATTGCTCCTGCATTTGCGACACGCCGGCCGTCCTTGCCGGCGCCGCGCGACCTGTTTGGGGAATCGCTCCCCGAGCTGCTGCTCGTGGTGGCCGTGGTTGCCGCGGTCGTGAGCGCCGTGGTGGCGTTGAACGGTGCCAGTTGAGTCCTCAACAGAGGAAAGGAGACTTCGATGCAGCGCAACAATGAGCAGCCCGTCGCCGTCACGGACGCGACTTTCGCCAAGACGGTGCTCGAGGCCCCGCGCCCGGTCCTCGTCGACTTCGGCGCGGAGTGGTGCGGGCCATGCGTGGCCGTGGCGCCCGTGATCCGCAGCTTGGCGCTGGAATATGCCGATCGGCTGACCGTGGCGACGGTCGACGTCGACGCCGACCCGCAGCTCGCGGCGCGCTACGGCGTGCGCTCGCTGCCGACGGTCATGCTGCTCGAGGACGGCGAAGTCCGGCGCGTGCTGGTCGGCGCCCGTTCGGGGCAGGAATATCGCGCGGCGATCGACGGCATGCTGCACTGACGCACGTGCAGCGGCCGTAGAATGGCCGCATCCACCTTCGGAGACCGTCATGTCCGAGCATCGAGCGACGATCGATTGGCGCCGCAGCAGCGCAGATTTCACTTACCTGAGCTATAACCGCGCGCACGACTGGCAGTTCCAAGCCGCGACGGTGCCCGCGTCCGCGACGAAGGAGTACCGCGGTGACGAAAGCCGCGTCAATCCCGAGGAAGCGCTCGTCGCCGCGCTGTCGTCGTGTCACATGCTGACGTTTCTAGCCGTCGCCGCGAAGCGCAAGCTGTCGCTCGATTCTTATCGAGACGAAGCCGTCGGCGTTCTCGAGAAGAACGCCGAAGGGAAGCTCGCGATCACGCGCGTCACACTGCGCCCGAAGATCGTCTGGTCCGCGGGCGCGACGGTTTCGCCGGACGATCTCGCCAAGATGCACCACGATGCGCACGCAGGGTGTTTCATCGCGAACTCCGTGACAACCGAGGTTACCGTCGAGCCGTAGCGCGGGGCGCGATTCTCAGACCGCGGGCCTCGGCGATGGCGAGCGGTTCGAGAGCCACTCGGCGACAAAGGGATTGGGCACCCAGCACAACCAGGCGATGACCGCGTAGGCTCGCTCGAAGTCGACACCTGCGGCGATCGCCGCGGGAAGATAGAGGCGCAGCATCACGGCGGCAAAGGTCAGCGCGAAGTTGCGGATCATCCAGCGGCGGTGCTCCGCGACGGCCCCCGAACGGATCGCGAGAAATGCGCGCAACCCGGTGTACAGCCAAGCCAGTCCGAGCGCGCCAAACCCGATTCTCGCGGCCAGCCCGCCATAGGCGAACTGCGCCAGATACAGAGCCGAGAAACCGCCGACGAGCACGCCGATGCAAAGATATGCGCGCCCGAGCCACCGGTGGATGCGGGCGTGGTCTCGCCTGAAGCCGGCTGAGAACTGCAGCGGACCGAGCAGCAGCGCCGTGGATGCCGCGAAGGCATGCAGATAGACGCCGGCCGAGTGATCGGCGAAGCCGGCGCGCATGCCGGGCTCGACCGTCGTGCCGAGCGGCAAGAACGCGTAGGCGACG
>Ga0190271_10002219_pt1 | contig 11634 bp, 8 predicted proteins | sample Popmic356T_FD_133747 | JGI IMG/M metagenome (GOLD analysis project Ga0190271, IMG submission 133747) | Populus adjacent soil microbial communities from riparian zone of Weber River, Utah, USA - 356 T | ecosystem: Environmental > Terrestrial > Soil > Riparian zone | place: USA: Utah | collected...
GAGTTCCTCGGGCTCGGCGAACCGGCCCATCGGCACATGCACCAGCCGCCGGGCCGCGCGTTCGGGATCCTTGGCGAACAACTCCTGCAGCAGCGGAGTGTTCACCGGTCCGGGGCACAGCGCATTGACGCGAATGCCCTGGCGGGCGTACTGGATTCCGAGTTCGCGCGACATCGCGAGCACACCGCCCTTGGATGCCGTGTAGGAGATCTGCGACGTCGCCGAGCCGTTCACGGCCACGAAGGACGCGGTGTTGACGATCGAGCCCTTCTGCTGCGGGACCATGTGGCGCAGCGCCGCCTTGCAGCAGAAGAAAACCGACTTGAGGTTGATGTCCTGCACCCGGTCCCAGGCGTCGATGCCGGTGTTCTCGATCAGGTCATCCTCCGGAGGGCTGATGCCTGCGTTGTTGAACGCGATGTCCACCGAACCGTAAGTTTCGGCGGCGGTGTCGAACAACACGTCGACCGCAACCTGATCCGACACGTCGACCTGGACGAAGGTTCCATTCAGGTCGTCGGCGACGGTCTTGCCGGTGGCCGGGTCGATATCGCCGATGACGATCCTGGCGCCCTCGGCCCGCATCCGCTTGGCGGTCGCAAGCCCGATACCGCTTGCGCCACCGGTGATGACGGCGACCTTGTCCGCCAGTCGCTGGGTCAGATCCATCTAGCTCTCCTCGATCGCGAAGAAGACGTTCTTGGTCTCGGTGAAGTGAAGCGGCGCATCGGGTCCGAGCTCGCGCCCGAGACCCGACTGCTTGAAGCCGCCGAACGGTGTATTGAAACGCACCGACGAGTGCGAGTTCACCGACAGGTTGCCCGCTTCGACGGCGCGCGATACGCGCACCGCGCGCGACAGGTTGTCGGTCCAGATCGAGCCGGACAGACCGTATTCGGTGTCGTTGGCCAGCGCGATCGCATCGGCCTCGTCATCGAACGGCAGCACCGTGACGACCGGCCCGAAGATCTCTTCGGTGACCGTGCGGTCAGTCCGGTCCGGGGTCAACACCGTTGGCGGGAACCAGTATCCGGGCCCGCTCGGTGCACTGCCGCGGAACGCGACAGGTGCGTCGTCGGGCACGTAGGAGGCCACGGAGTCGCGGTGTGACGCGGACACCAACGGTCCCATCTCGGTTTCCTTCGCCGCCGGGTCGCCGACGACGACACCCTTCACCGCAGGCTCGAGCAGTTCCATGAACCGGTCATAGACGTTGCGCTGCACCAGGATGCGGCTGCGTGAACAGCAATCCTGGCCCGCGTTGTCGAAGACGCCGTACGGCGCGGTGGCGGCCGCGCGTTCCAGATCGCAGTCGTCGAAAACGATGTTGGCACTCTTGCCACCGAGTTCAAGCGTCACCCGCTTGATCTGCTTTGCCGCACCGGCCATCACGCCGATGCCGACCTCGGTCGAACCCGTGAAGACAACCTTGCGCACACCCGGATGGGTGACGAAGCGCTCGCCTATCACCGAGCCTTTACCGGGCAACACCTGGAACAGGTCTTGCGGTAGTCCGGCCTCGAGCGCGAGTTCGCCGAGCCGAATCGTCGTCAGCGGCGTCCACTCCGCCGGTTTGATCAGCACCGCGTTGCCCGCCGCGAGCGCAGGCGCGAAGCCCCACGACGCGATCGGCATCGGGAAGTTCCACGGGGTGATCACACCGATGACGCCAAGCGGTTCGTTGAACGTGACGTCGAGTCCGCCCGCAACGGGTATCTGCTTACCCGACAGCCGTTCCGGGCTGGCAGCGTAGAACTGCAGCACGTCGCGGACATGCCCGGCCTCCCATGTGGCGTTTCCGATCGGGTGGCCGGAGTTGGCCACCTCGAGCGCCGCGAGTTCGTCGACGTGTTCATCGACGGCCGTCGCGAACGCCCGAAGCGCGGCGGCGCGGTCACCGGGAGGCAGTGCGGCCCATGACCGTTGTGCGATGACGGCGCGCGCGACGGCGTCGTCGACACCGGCCTCATCAACCCGCTCCACGGTGCGCAGCTCCTGCTCCGTGGTGGGGTTGATCAAAACAGATGAGGTCACGCATTCACCTTTCTCGTCGCATAACGAGCGGCGGCCTGCACCACCGCCACGAACAGTCGAATGTCGTCGAGCCGCTCCTCGGGATGCCACTGCACCGCGAGAACGAAGTTCTCCCCGGGGATTTCGACTGCCTCGATCACACCGTCGTCAGCCTTGGCGCTGATTACCAGGCCGTCACCGAGCCGGTCTATCGCCTGGTGGTGATAGCACTGCACATCCGATGTGTCGCCGATCAGCGAGGCCAACCTGCTGTCGGCAACCGTGCGGACCACCGATGTGTTGAACACCGCATTGCCCTGCTGGTGACGGATGTCGCCGAGCACGTCGGGCAGGTGCTGGTGCAGCGTGCCGCCGAGTGCGACGTTGACGACCTGCGCGCCTCGACAGATCCCGAGCAACGGGATACCGCGCTGTATCGCGCCGCGCACCAACGCGGCCTCCCAGGCGTCTCGGTCGCGGCTCGCCTGCACGGGCTCGTCGGTGGTGGCGTGGCGCTGTTGGCCGTAGGTCGCCGGATCCAGATCGCGTCCGCCGGTGAGGATCAGGCCGTCAAGGCCGTCAAGCACTCGCTCGGCGGCCGCTGCGGACTGCGGCGGCAGCAGCACGGCGGTGCCGCCCGCGAGGTTGACGCCTTCCATGTAGATGGCGGGCAGAAATGTGGCGTGCACATCCCAGATCCCGCTCTGCGCCTGTTGCAGATACGTGGTCAGGCCGATGACTGGCGCCGCATCAGAGCCGCTCAAAACCGCGTACCCTTTCCCAGTCGGTGACAGCGGAATTGAACGCCTTGAGCTCGATGCTCGCGTTGTTCAGATAGTGGTCGACGACCTCGTCGCCGAACGCCTCGCGCGCCACCGTCGACGTGCTGAACAGCTCGGCGGCCTCGGTCAGCGTGGTCGGCAGGCAGTCCGCTCCACTGGTATAGGCGTTGCCCACCATCGCGTCTTCCAGTTCGAGCTCCTGCTCGATGCCGTACAGACCGCCTGCGATCAACGCCGACACCGCCAGATACTGGTTGACATCCCCACCGGGTGCTCGGCATTCCACCCTCATACCGTGGCCGTGGCCGACGACCCGCATGGCGCAGGTGCGGTTGTCCATGCCCCAGGCGACCGCGGTCGGCGCGAAGCTGCCTTCGACGAATCGCTTGTAGGAGTTGATGTTGGGCGCGTAGAACAGCGTCATCTCGCGAAGCGTCGCGAGTTGGCCCGCGATGAAGCTCCGGAACATCGCCGACATACCGTCCGGCGCGTCCGAATCAGCGAACACCGCCCCCCCGTCGTCGCCGCGCAACGAGATGTGGATGTGGCAGCTGTTGCCTTCGCGCTCATCGAATTTCGCCATGAACGTCAGGCTCTTGCCGTGTTTGTCGGCGATCTCTTTCGCGCCGTTCTTGTAGATCGTGTGGTTATCGCAGGTAACGCGGGCGTGGTCGTACCGGAATGCGATCTCCTGCTGCCCGAGGTTGCACTCCCCCTTGACGCCCTCGCAGTACATGCCCGCGCCGTCCATGCCGAGCCTGATGTCGCGCAGCAGCGGCTCCATCCGGGTGGACGCGTGCATCGCGTAGTCCACGTTGTAGTCGGTCGCCGGTGTCAGCCCGCGGTACCCGGCCGCCCACGCCTCACGGAACGTGTCGTCGAAAGCGATGAACTCCAGTTCGGTGCCCACATACGGCACCAGCCCCTTGTCGGCCAGCCGGTCGATCTGCTTGTTCAGGATGCTGCGCGGCGCCTGGGTGACCGGCTTGCCGTCCGTCCATGACAGGTCGGCCATCACCAGCGCGGTGGCGGGCAGCCATGGCACAAGGCGCAGGGTGGAGAAGTCCGGCGTCATCACCATGTCGCCGTAGCCCGTCTCCCAGCTTGACATCGCATAACCGTCGACGGTGTTCATGTCGACGTCGACGGAGAGCAGATAGTTGCAGCACTCCGCGCCGTGGGCGGCAATGTCTTCCACCCACAGCCGCGCCGCGACGCGTTTACCGATCAGCCGGCCCTGCATGTCGCAGAACGCAACGATCACGGTGTCGATGTCGCCTGCGGCGATCAGGGCTTCCAGTTCGGTTTGCGACAGCATTCCAGGCACTCCCTAAAGGTAGGTCATCAGACCATTAGACCGCTAGCGCATCGACGAGATCGGCGCCGTCTGGGCCTGCCGGTTGAGCCGCATGTCGAACGCCTCGGAGACATGCCACTCCCGGGACAGCATGACCGGGGTCCCGTCGCGGTCGTAGTCGATCTCCTCGATGTACAGCAGCGGCTTGCCCCGGCGGACACCAAGCACCTTAGCCGTGCTGCTGGTGCTGGCGACGGCGTGCAGCGTCGCGGTCGCGTGGTCAGCGGCGTGCCCCGACGAACTCAGCAACGCGAACAGCGAGGGGTCCAGGCTTCCGAGATCCAGGTTGGCTCTCAGCAGCCGCGCGGGGATGCGGTCGCGTGAGTAGATCACCGGCTGCTCGTCGGCTGTTCGCACGCGCTCCACCGCGAGCACGTTCTCGCCCCTGCTGAGCTGCAACGGCCCATCCGTCTTCGAACTCTGCTCGAACACGGCGTCCAGCACCCGCATCCCGGCTTTCGCGCCTGCGCTCTCGATCATCGCGAGATAACTCAGCGTCGAGTCGAGGCCGTGCGGCATGCGCCGACGCTCGGCGACGTAGCTGCCCGATCCGCGGCGTCGGGTGACGTAACCGGCTTCGACAAGGCCGCCCACCGCTTCGCGAACCGTCGCCCGCGACACCCCGAACCGCTTCGACAGTTCACCCTCGGTGGGCAGCTTGGTCCCCGGCTGCAGCTGCGAACTGGTTATCTCCTCCAGCAGCTCGTCACGCAACCGGTCGGCGAGCAAAGTGCGCCCGGGCATTTCACGAGCCTACGTGGTGCCTCGGGACGCATCGGCTGCCGACGCGGTCTCTTCGAGCACCCTTCGTACCTGGTCCGCGATCGACGGGGCCCCCGGAAGCAGACCGTCGAAGATCGCGCTTCCGATGGTGTAGCCCCATGCTCCCGCATCGCCGACGGCGACCGCCCGCTCGATGGTGGCGATGGATCCCGCGACGATCACGGGCCCGCTGGAACTCGCCGTCACCCTGCGGATCAGTTCGAGGATGTCGGCGGTCGGATGGCGGTACGCCAACAGGTCCAGTCCGCTGACGTGTTCGAGCGCGGTCAGCCGCTCGGCGTCCGCGGCAATCTCGTCGATCGAGCCGAGCAGCACGCTCGGATGGTCGACAACCGTTCCGGGAAACGGGCAGTACTTCACGCCGTCGGGGAGCATCCCGGCCGTCTCCGCACCGTGGGTGCCACCGAGCACCCAGTCGAATCCGGCCTGTGCCGCCGAACGCAGCGACGACATCTCGGCCTCCTTGCTGGTCGACACCACCTCGAGCATCACCTCGAAGCCTGCGTCGTGAGCCAGCGACACCAGCTCACGCTGCTTGGCAAGGTCGGCACCGACGTCCTTGAACCCGACATAGCGCAGCCCGGTGTCGGCCAGCGTCGGCATGATCTCGGCCGCATCGTCGACGGTGCGGTCGTCATGGGTGAGCATGAAAACAAAATGAGCCATTGGTCCTCCTTCATCCTTTTTCGGAGTCGGCCATGATCGACCGCGCCGTGTCGTCGGACCAGACGCCGAGCAGATCGGCGAGATCGACGATCGAAATCCGTTCCCGCAGTAGATGGGAATTGCGAAGCGCCCAGAACAGCAGCGCGTCGTCGTAACCGGCGCCGAGATCCTTGGCGCGCGTCGGCAGGCCGCTCGCGTGGCTCACGTCGTCGAACTGGTCCGAAGTCGGCAGCGTCACCGTCGCTGTGAACCCGTCCCAGTCTGCGACCATCGCCTCGACGTCGGCCTGGTGTTCGGCCAGCCAGTTCCGCTTCGCCGAGTAGCCCGTCCAGCACTCTTCGACGGTCTTGGCGCCGAGCTCGGCGAAGGCCAGCTCCGTGGCATCCCGCCGCGAAGATTCGTCGGGCACCCGGATTTGTGCGCCTGAGGAGATCGTGCGATCGACGAGCTGCCACACCCGCAGCGCGAGCCGGGTTGCGACGGTCACCTGCATACCGTGCGGCGCTGCAGGTGCCTGTCGTTGCGACAGGGCCATCTCCAGCAGGTGCGAAACGGCGTGTTCGCTGCCCGATGCGGGGGCGGTCGAACCGACGATGCCCATCGACAGTCCGCTCCCCGCGAGAAGCCGGGCCAGGTCGGCAAGCCCGGCGGGCTCGGCATCGCGGGCGGCCTGCGCCAGGGTGGGCAGTGCGGGCATCGCGGCGAGGACATCTTCCACCACGGCGGCGTCATAGGCGGGCCCGTGGCCGAGCCTGGCGGCCAGTTGCCACTCCGCCACGGCGTTGGGAACCGTGGACAGGTCGCCGACACCTGCGAGGTTCAGCCGCGGCGGCGCCGCGCTGAGGAGGTCGGAGTCGGCGACGAGCATGTCGGGCCATCGCGAGACAACGGTGCGCTTGGCGCCTGCGATGACGAGCACGCTGCGGTCGGCGATGAATCCGTTGATACTGCAGGCGGTCTGGACCGCGACGTGGCGGCTACCGGTGCGCTGCGCGGTGACCTTCGCGATATCGGTGAGCGTGCCCGCGCCCACCGAGATCAGCAGCCGCGGCGAGGCGACTTCGGCAACTGCCCGCTCGACGGTCTCCTCGTCGGCACGCACGGCACCGGTACCGAGCTGGATCACCGGGCAGCCGAGTTTCTTGGCGAGCCGATCCACCACGGGTCCGTCGGACGTGCGGTAGGGCCCGCCGTCGCTGATGATCACCGGAGCCGGCATCCCCGGCCGCGCGCACGCGTCGGCGATCGCACCGTCCAGGATCGATGCGCCGACGCGGATGTCGACGTCGGGCAGATCGTCGTGGCCCTTATCGCGGAGACCCGCGAGAATGGCGTTCGGCTCGGGAACGGTTGTGGTCACGACGGCCTTGCCAACGCTGACTCGACGGCGTCGAACACGGCACGGTAGCGGCCATACGCGTCGGCGTACTGCCGTTGCGTGGCGGGATCGGGTTCGATGACATCCGGATCCAGTTGCACGGCAACCAATGCCGCGGAGAAGTCGGCGAACACTCCCGTCCCTACTCCCGCCACCATCGCCGCGCCGACGGCGGTCGCCTCTTCGGTCAGCACACGCCGCATCGGCCTACCGAGCACATTGGCCTTGATCGACGCCCACAGGTCGTCACGCGCACCGCCGCCGACGATCCGAACCTCGCCGTGACCGAGGCCAAGCGCGTCGAGTCGGTCGACGATGTCACGCAATGCGTAGGCACATCCCTCGAGGACTGCGCGCGCCGCATGCGCCGACGTGTGGTTCATCGCAAGGCCGAGAAATGCGCCGCGCATGGCGTCATTCCACCTCGGCGCGGTCGACCCGGACAGCGCAGGCAGGAACAGCACCCCGTCGCTGGCTGGCGGCGCTTCCCTTGCCCTCGTGAAGATTTCGGCTTGCGGTATGCCGAGCAGCCCGTTGGCGAGCCAGAGGGTGCTACCGCCGCTGACGAACCCGGGGTTCTCGATCAGCCACGACCCTGGCACGGCGTGGCCGTGTGTCTCCACCACACCGAGTGGGTCGCGGACGGGTTCGGCCGCGACCGTCGTGACCGGCTCCGCGGTTCCTGTGACGTCGACGACTACCCCGGCCTCGATAGCACCTGCCCCAACCGATGCCGCGTGCTCGTCACCCGTGCCGACGACAACCTGGCAGGTCGCGGGCAACCCGAGCTCGGCAGCCACTGTCGGCCGCAGTGTCCCGACGACGTCTGTGGAGGGCCGCACAACGGGCAGCATCGCCGGATCGAGGCCTGCGGCGTCACACAGCGCCGTATCGAAATCCCCGTCGGCGACGTCGTAGACCATCGTCGACGACGCGTTGGCGGCATCCTGGGCGTGTAACCCCGAAAGATAATGGAGCACATACGATCCCACCGGGGCAAGCACGGCCGCGTCCTGCCATGCCTGCGGTTCGTTGTCCCGGATCCACATCATCTTCGGCGCGCTGTGCGACGCGTCGGCGACAAGTCCGGTGCGATCGGCAAGCGACTGGGCACCCACCGCGGTCACCAGCTGATCGCACTGTTTGGTTGCCCGTTTGTCCAGCCAGATGATCGCCGGACGCAGCGGTTCGCCCGCGACATCGCACGCCACTACTCCGTCGACCTGACTGCCAAGTCCCATCGCGACGATTCGATCGGCTTGCACGCCTTGGACCGCGGCGCGAACAGCATCGCGAAGCGCGCTCCGGTACGCGTGCGGGTCCTGGTCTGCCCAGCCGTCGTGCTCGTGAGTCATGGTCATCGGCGCCGTGCCGGACGAGACGACCTGTCCGCCCTCGTCGAGGATCACGACCTTGATGCTCTGCGAGCCGACGTCGACTCCCAGGACCAGAGACACGGCTCCCCCTCACGTTTGTGTTGAAGCGCGATAGCGACTTGAAAGGACTATGAAAGTTACGGTATGCGGGGAGGATTGGGCGGCAATCCTCCCCGCCGGCCACCCTATGGTGACCGAGTCGGCGGCTCGTCTGCCGCCGAGATCTCGGTGACGGAGACCGTTCCGTAACCCTCTTCCTGCAAGTTCGCGCCGTGCTGTCCATGCGACATCGCGAACTCTTCTTCGGGAGACAGCACAAGCTTGTGCCGTCCGCGAACCGCGAAGTAGATGATGCCGATCACGAAGTAGACCAGCGTCCCGTACACGCCAGGCAGATAGTCCGGGTTGAAGAACAGCGACACCAGAGCCACCAGCGCGATCGCACCCGCGATCGCGGCACCCCAGACACCTACCGGGCTGCGGTACGGCCGCTCGATGTTCGGCAGCTTGCGGCGCAGCACGATGAACGCCAGGCACTGCATGAAATACGAGATCACCGCGCCGAACACCGCCATGTACAGCAGCGCGCCGACGATCTTGCCCGCGACGGCGCTCTCACTCTGTCCGGCGAAATAGATGACCAGCGACAGGATGTAGCCGATCACCGCGCCGGCGATGAGCGCGACGTACGGCGTGTTGCGCGTCGGGTGGGTGATCGACAGAACCTGCGGGAAATAGCCTGCGCGCGAAAGCGAGTACGTATTGCGGCCGTAGGCGTAGATGATCGTGAAGAAGCTCGCGATCAACCCGATCAGCGCCAGGATGCCGAGCAGGGACGCACCGACGCCCTCGCCGAAGACCGCCTTGAACCCGTCGAAGAACGGCGTCGCCGACGTTCCGATCGCTTCGGCGCCGCCGCCGACACCCGTGTTCAGGAAGAGGATGCCGATGGCGAAGAACATCAGCGTGGTGAGGCCCCAGATCGTCGCGCGCGGGATGTCGCGCTTCGGATCGTGGGACTCCTCGGCGGCCAGCGGCAGTTCCTCGATCGCGAGGTAGAACCAGATCGCGAACGGTAGGGCGGGGAAGATTCCCGCGATGCCGTGTGGCAAGAAGCTGCTTTGGCCCTCGTCCGGCGGGATGTTGGTCAGGTTGGCGGCGTCGAACTTGCCGCTGACGAGCACGGCCACGAAGAAGAACGCGAGCACTGCGAGCGCCGCGACGGTGATGACCACGGTGAAGCGCATGGTGATCTCGATGCCCATGATGTTGATGCCGACGAAGATGATGTAGTACACCGCCCACCACAGCACCGGGCTGTTCCACCATCCGTCCGCGCCGGTCAGGTCGAAAACGATGTCGTGAGAGAGGAATCCCATCGCGCCGACGACGACCGCAGGCGTGATCACGTACTCCATGTTCTCGGCGAGGCCGGTGATGAAGCCGCCCCATGGGCCCATCGCGGACCGGGAGAACGAATAGGCCCCGCCGGTGTGCGGCAGGGCAGGCGACATCTCCGCGATGGAAAAGCACAGGCCGTAATACATGATCGTGATGACGATCGCGGCGATCAGCAGGCCGCCGAAGCCGCCGGCGTCCAGTCCGAGGTTCCAGCCGTAGAAGTCGCCTGAGATGACCGCTCCGACACCGAGTGCCCAGAGCGACCAGAAGGCGGCATGACGGCGCAATTTCCGTTTCTCGAAGTAGCCTTCGCCAGCCTCCGTATAGGTGACCGACCCTACTGCTCGGGTGTTCTCCGCCATCTCTCCTCCTGGCTTCCGACTGGCTGCAGAGCACAAGTTGTCAGACAACTTGGACAATAAACCCGGGCGGATGCGAGGTCAACGATCTATCGTGAAGATTTACGCAGTCGTCATGGCCAAAGGTAGGACACCAGACCTTTGGCGCTTTATTGTGCTCATGCGACTTCTGTCCCCCATCCCCGCGAAGGAGAATCGCCGTGCCCGAGGGCCACGAACAACTAGACGACGACGAAAAACATCTTGCGAGCCTCGGCTACGTGCAGGAGTTGAGCCGCTCCTGGTCGGGCTTCTCGAACTTCGCGATCTCGTTCTCGATCATCTCGATCCTTGCGGGCTGCTTCACCTCGTTTGGCCTCGGCTGGAACAACGGTGGGCCCGCCGCGATCGCCTGGGGCTGGCCGCTGGTCTCGATCTTCATCCTGATCATCGGGCTGTGCATGTCCGAGCTGGTGTCGGCGTTCCCGACCTCGGGTGGAATCTATTGGTGGGCAAGCAAACTGGGCGGGCCCAAGGCGGGGTTCTATACCGGCTGGCTGAACCTGATCGGTCTGATCGCCATCCTGGCCTCTGTCGCCTACGGCTGCGCGACGTTCCTGGACCTGACGCTGGGCACATTCAGCGAAGGCTGGCTGGCCGGCTACAGCCTGACGCGGACATTCATCCTGTTCGTGGTGATCCTGGCCGCCTCGGCGATCATCAACATCTTCTCCAGTCACCTCTTGGCCGTCATCAACAACATCTCTGTCTGGTGGCATGTCGCGGGCGCCGCAATCGTGATCCTGATCCTGTTCCTGGTCCCTGAACAGCACGCCAGCTTCGGCGACGTCTTCGCCAAGACCATCAACAACAGCGGCATGTTCGGCGGCTCGACCTCGAGCATCGGCTTCCTGTTCTTCTGCCTGCCGATCGCCGCCATCCTCACCCAGTACACGATCACCGGCTACGATGCGTCGGCCCACCTCTCCGAGGAAACCAAGAGCGCCGCCGACGGTGCGGCCAAGGGCATCTGGCGGTCGATCTTCTACTCCGCTATCGGTGGCTGGATCCTGCTGCTGGCCTTCCTTTTCGCCGTGCAGGACTCCGACGAGGTGTCGGCCGGCGGCGGCGCTGTGGTGACGATCTTCACCCAGGCGATGGACTCGAAGTGGGTCGCGATAGTCCTGCTGATCTCCACCGCGGGGCAGTTCTTCTGCACCACGGCCTGCCAGACGAGCGCGTCGCGCATGTTGTTCGCGTTCAGCCGCGACCGCGCCGTGCCGGGTCACCAGCTCTGGTCGTCGTTGAGCTCGAAGAAGATTCCCGCCAACGGCGTCATGATCACCGCGATCCTTGCGGCGACGATCACCTTGCCAGCCCTTGTCGAGGTCGACATCAACGGCGCACCCGTCCCGATCGCGTTCTTCGCGGTGGTCTCGATCGGCGTCGTCGGGCTCTACCTGTGCTTCATGGTCCCGATCTACCTCCGCTGGAAGATGGGCGACGACTTCCCGATCGGCAAGTGGAACCTGCGTGGCCA
>Ga0190271_10002221_pt1 | contig 11632 bp, 10 predicted proteins | sample Popmic356T_FD_133747 | JGI IMG/M metagenome (GOLD analysis project Ga0190271, IMG submission 133747) | Populus adjacent soil microbial communities from riparian zone of Weber River, Utah, USA - 356 T | ecosystem: Environmental > Terrestrial > Soil > Riparian zone | place: USA: Utah | collected...
ATGCTGGTGGGCGTCGAGGACCCCGTGTATCTGTCGGAACCGTTCATGGTGTCCAAGAACTTCCAGCTGGACGCGGGGCCGGTGCGCCCGATCGGCCCGCCATGCGTCCCCGGCTACGAAGGCCAGAGCGGCGAAGTGCCGCACTACCTACCGGGCGCCAATCCGTCCGTGGACGAGCTGACGAAGCTCTACGGCATCCCACGCGATGCCACACTGGGTGGGGCGCCGACCTTGTACCCGGAGTTTCGCAAGACGATCAAGGATGCGTACGTGCGTCCGGAGAAGTGCGTCCGCAACTGCGGCGGCCCGCCGCGCTAGCTGCGACGGGGACGGCTGCTCACTTGCCCACCATGTGGGCAGCGCTGACGACCTCCGCAGTGCCTGGATTGTAGCGTCACGGAATCACTTGCCGTGCACGCACCGTTCCGGGTTGACCGGCTTGGGCAACACCAGGGGCGCAGCTGCGATTGGTCCCTCGGCCGCCAACTGGTCGAAGGCTACTTGCTGCAAGCTCCTGGCGTCCGGTCGTGACAGACCCAGTTCGTAGGCCGCGCATTCGTTCTCGCCAAGCGACCGCGGGTCGCGTCCGGTCAGCCGGCCAAAGATGACGAGCGCCTCCAGGTAGTAGCCGTGCGTGCTGGCGTGGTAGTGGTCGTACGTCCACAGATTGAGCTTGCCGGCCTCGACGCCGTCGTACGGATTCGCGTCCGCCAGGCCGGACTGCATCGCGCGCGTCCACGCTTCGCCCACCGGAATGACCGATGCGATCGGGGCCGCGTTGGCCGCGGCCGTGTCGACGCCAATGCGCACGTCTCTGGCCATGGCCTCGATGGGCTTCCCAAACCACGCGCCGCCTGGGGGATAGACCTGGTCGGCGCGCGACCACGTCGCTGCGACGTGCACCTCCACGTTGGGATTGCGCATCCGCATCGCGTCGGCCAGCTGCTTCGTGGTGGCGATGATCTTGGTGGCGTCGCCAGGCTTGTCGAGGTCCAGCATGCTCTGGCCGTTCAGGACCACCACATTCCACGGCCGGGCGCCGATGACGCCAAGCTTGTTCTCGAGGTGGAATTCGAAGCCGCTTCCGCCGCGCGTCTCGAGGTAGACGTCGTAGTCCAATCCGGCCTGAGCCGCGAGCGCCTTGAAAAGCGCCGGCACGCCACCGATGCCCTCGCTGTTCAAGTCGGTGACCGAGTCGGCGCGATAGAACCGCACGGCCGAGCCGAACCCATAGAAGAAGCTGTTGCCGATGAAGAGCACGCTCCGGCCCGACTGCGCCTCGGCGGCGCCGGACAGGCACAGGAGGGCGGCAAGCGTCGCGACGAGTCTCATCGGTGTCCTCCAGCTGCGCGGGTGGCTGACATCATCCCCGATCGCGCTGACGGCCACAATTGGTCGCCAGGGGACCAGCCGGGCGAACCCCATGGATGTCTTCATGGTGTCATAACATATGGTATACATATGGCATGACGAAGACGACCGTGTACCTCCCGCCGCAACTCAAGCAGGCTCTTGCGAGGGTGGCGAGGGAGCGCGGGTGCAGCGAGGCGGAAGTGCTGCGGGATGCCGTCGCGCGGGTGGCCGGAGAAACCGACGCTCCGCGGCCCAGACTGCCTCTTTTTCGCGCGACGGGCGCGTCGATTGCCGCCGACGTCGACCGAGCCCTCGAGGGCTTCGGCACCAGATGATCGTGCTGGACACGGGAGGCTTGTACGCGGCGCTCGACGCGAACGAGTCCCTTCACGGCCGCGCGGTTGCCGCGCTGGCTGCGGCCCGGCCCCCGCGGCTCCTGTCGCCCTTCGTGCTTGCGGAACTCGACTACCTCATCGCCACCCGTGTCGGCCACGATGCACAGATCGCGCTCCTCGACGAGGTCACGCGAGGGGTCTACCAACTGGAGCCCTTCACGTCGGAAGACGTTGGTCACGCCAGACGGGTGATGGACAAGTACGCGGACCTTCGCATCGGCCTCGCGGACGCATCGGTCGTGGTCCTGGCCCAACGCCACAGGGCCCTCGACCTGCTGTGCACCGACGAACGCCACTTCAGGGCCATGAGGGGGACCGGGAGCAAGCCGTTTCGACTGCTCCCTTTCGATGCCTGACCGTCCCCCCTGGGTCGCGCCCGCGTGGCGACGCCAGCGGGAGAGCCTACTCGAAGGCTTCGCCGCGCACGGCCTGTGCGATCCGCCGTTCCCAGTCCGCCAGCATGTCGGCGTAGGCCTCCTCGGTCATCGCTGACAGAACGGCGTCGCCGTGGTCCGACGACGATGTCAGATCGTAGGTCACGGTGGCCTCGCTCGTGTTCGCTGCGGCCGGCGCCAGCGTCACCGTGACGGTGCCGCGGCGTGACCCGGGTGTCACGCGCGCGTACTCCGCCACGCCTTCCTGCGGCGAGAAACGAAGCACCATCCACAACGTGTCCTCTCCGCCGTGCCGGGTGGTGAAGATCGCGCCGGCCTGCTGGTCCTCCGACAGCGGATGCAGATACGCAGGATCGAAGTCCGGCACCCAGAGGCGTTCGCCGTCCGGTGTGAAGAAGCGGAACGCCTGATCGAACGGGGCGGGCACCCGCAGCGTGCCGGAGCGGCGGATGGCCGGGCGGACCGGCCGGTGCATCGCATCCGTGTCGAGTAGTTGTGACGGCTGGCCCGCCTCGACGATGCGCACCGGGTCGCCAATCCACACCGTGCCCGGTCGATCGACCCGCGCGTACACGCGGCTCCATCCCGGGTGCAGCTTCTGCGACACGCGCCCGATCCGGGCGCCCTCGAAGTGCGCCGACAGGTTCCGACAGGGAACCGCGAAGGCGGTGAGCGTCAGGTGAACCTCGCCGACCCGAACGCCCATGCCTGGGGTCAGGCGCTGCCAGTCCACGTCCAGCAGCGTCAGGTTCTCGCCGAGCAGGCCCACCGAAACCGGGTGGCCTTCGCCCTGCAGTTCACGGATGCGGTCGAAGGAGTACAGGCACACGGCCCGGTCGGGTCCCCCATGGTGCCGCAGGTCGCGCTGGCGATCGCCCTCGACGCCCGTGGCCGTGACCAGGGCGTACGCTCGAGGCCGTTTCGGAACGCCGCCGTTCGACGTGTTGATCGAGAGCAGCATTCCCTTGGGCATTGAGCATTGGGCATTGGGCATTGCGCCCACCGGCCCCTGCGCGTGTTACTTCGGCCGGTACGCTTCCCTCGCCACCTGCCCGTACGGCGCCGGAGCCACCGTGGCGCGAACCGTCGCCTGTGTGTGGGGCTCGACAGTGGGCTTGCTCGTCCCGCCGCCTTCTTCGCCCCACACGATCGTCACCTCGGTGCCGGGCGTGCTCAGCTGATCGTCCACGTAGCCGAGCGACAGCATCGCGCGCTCGTTGAACGTGTATGCCGTGTAGGTGGAGATGCCGACGGTCTTGCCGTCCTTCACCACCTTGTCGCACGGCAGCGTGGCGTAGTTGGCCAACGGCAGGTCGATGTATTTCGGCAGGTTGCCGCGGCCACCGACGAAGAGTGAATCCATCGTGCGGGCCAGATCCTCGCCGTTCCACACCAGCGTCACCTTCTTGCGCTGCGGGGTGGCTGCCATCTGCTCGAGGGCCGCGCGGCCCACGAAGTCGTGATCGAACTTCACGATGGAGCCGTAGCCCAACGCCCATGGTGTGGCGTAGTAGTCGGCGATGTCGTCCGACACGAAGCTGCCCCCAAGAGAGGCCATGGCTTCGTAGCTGGTCGGCTTCAGCCACTGCCGGTAGGGCTTCAACTCCTCGCTCGTGTAGACCGCCGGCACAGGGCAGGGGATCCAGCCGGACTCGATCGTCGAGGTCGGATAGGTGCGGGCGCCCACCTGCCGGATGCCGAACTCCCGTCCGGCCTCCACGATGGCGTCGCGCACCGCGTCTCCGTCTTCCCAAGGCCCGAAAAGTTCCCAGCCGGGTTGTCCCACCATGCCGTGACGCAGCGCGCGCACGTGCCTGCCCGCGATGGTGAACGCGTCCATGTGGAAGAACTTGATGTCAGGGACGGGCTGGCCCGTCACCTTCTCCATCGTCTTCAGCGCGTTGGGGCCCTGGATCTGGTAGCGATACACCCGGCGGCGGCCCTGGTTCTGCGCCGACCGCTCGTCCCGCACCACCGTGGCCTTGTAGCCGCCCGTCTCCAGGTTGAACTGGACCCAGTTGGCGACCGGCGGACGCCCGACGATGTTGAAGGAGTTCTCGGCCAGGTAGAACAGGATGGCGTCGCCGATGACGTAGCCCTGATGGTTGCAGACCACGATCTGCTTGGCCTGATCCACCTTGAAGTTCTTGAAGCTGTTGACGCCCAGGTCCGACAGCAGCTTCAACGCATCGGGACCGTCCACGTACATGTCGGTCATGTGATGCGACTGATCGAAGAGCGCGCAGGTTTCCCGCCACGACCGCTGTTCGTCCCGCCAGTTGGTGAATTCGTACTTCACGACCGGGAAAGCGTAGGGGCCGATCTGCGAGTTCCGCAGCATGGTCACGGCATTCCCCGCGGTCTGTAACATCTGCTCCAGGTTGTTCGAGCTCATGGTGATGCGTTGACTCCTCGGCCTGTTCTCGTGGTGTTCGGGGGCTGCCTGTGCCCGGCGGCGATCCAGCGGACCAATCGGAGATTATATCGACAGCGCCCGTGTTCTGTAGACTGGTGCACACGGCCTATGCCGTTGCCGCATGGAGGTGTCACATGAATCCGCCTCGTCGCGCCAGCGCCGCGGCTGCCGGCCTGGGGCTCGTTCTCGTCGCGTCCGGCCAGGTTCACGGTCAATCCGGTCCTGCGTCCGCCGGTAGCGGACACGTCCACTACACCGAGCCGCCTCGCGCCGAGCGCCAGGCGTCTCCCGCCGGTGCCCTGGCCCCCCGCCTCCAGAGCCTCGGCTCCCACGCGTTTCCCGTGTCCACGCGCAACCGCCAGGCGCAGCGCTTCTTCAACCAGGGCCTCAATCTGGCCTACGCATTCAACCACGCCGAGGCCCGCCGTGCCTTTCGGGAGGCCGCCCGGCTGGACCCGAACCTGGCGATGGCCTATTGGGGGCAGGCGCTCGTGCTGGGCCCGAACATCAACGCGTCGATGGAGCCGAATGAAGAGCCGCAGGCCCTCGAGCTGGTCCAGCAGGCGCAGGCGCTCGGGGCTCGCGCCACGCCGCGCGAGCGCGCCTACATCGCCGCGCTGACCGAGCGCTACTCCGGCAAGGCCGACGACCGGCGGCCACGAGACGAAGCGTACGCGGCCGCGATGCGGAAGATGCACGAGCGGTACCCCGACGATCTGGACGCCGCGATGCTGTATGTCGAGTCCGTCATGGATCTGCGCCCGTGGGGCTACTGGCAACGAGACGGGGCGCCGCACGAGTACACCGCCGACATCGTGGCGTTGACCGAGCGCGTGATGACGCGCAACCCCAAGCACCCCGGCGCGCTCCACATGTACGTGCACTTGATGGAGGGCACCAGCACTCCGGAGAAGGCCGAGCGCGCGGCCGATACGCTGCTGACCCTGATGCCGGCCGCCGGCCACATGGTGCACATGCCCGCCCACATCTATCAGCGCGTGGGCCGCTACGCGGACGCCATCAAGAGCAACCAGATGGCGGTGACGGCCGACGAAGACTACATCACGCAGTGCCGGGCGCAGGGGTTGTACCCGATGGCCTACTACCCCCACAACATCCACTTCCTCTGGTTCGCGGCCACTTTCGACGGGCAGGGCGCGCTGGCCGTCCGGTCGGCTCGCGACCTGGCGGCCAAGATCGACGACGAGACGCTGAAGGCCCTGCCGCTCACGGCGGGGTTCCGCATGGTGCCCTACTACGCGCTGACGCGGTTCGGCCGCTGGCAGGAGATGTTGCAGGAGCCCGAGCCGCCGGCGTTCAACCCCGTCTTGCGGGCCGCGTGGCATTATGCGCGCGGCCTGTCGCTGGTGGCCACGGGCCAGGCGGCCCAGGCCGAGACGGAGCTCTCGCGCGTGCGGGCGCTCCTCACAGACGACGTGATGAAGCAGCCGCTCTTTTCTCCAAACGCCGCGGGCGCGATCCTGCAGCCGGCGGCGGACGTGCTGGCGGGAGAGATTGCCGGGTCGCGCAAGCAGTTCGACGTGGCCATCGCGCACCTGGACCGCGCCGTACGGATGGAGGACAGCCTGGTCTACACGGAACCATCCGAGTTCCACTATCCGGCGCGGCACGCGCTGGGCGCGGTCCTGCTCGAGGCGGGCCGGGCCGCCGAGGCCGAGACGGTGTACTGGGAGGACCTGCGCCGGAACCGGGAGAACGGCTGGGCGCTGTTCGGGCTGATGCAGGCGCTGCGCGCGCAGGGGAAGACGGCGGACGCGGCGCTGACGGAGGCTCGATTCAAGAAGGCGTGGGCTCGAGCCGACGCGACGCTGACGGCATCCCGCTTCGGCCGGTAGCCTCGCCGCTGGCCCTCACCGCCGCGTCACATCTCTACTTGCACACCCAACTCCACCACGCGCTCCGGCGGTAGCCGGAAGAACGCGGTGGCACGGACGGCGTTGCGTGCCATGAGGACGAAGAGCTTTTCTCGCCACACGGCCATGCCTTTCCGCTCGGTGACGATGATGGTCTCGCGGCCCAGGAAATAGGTGACGTCACCCGGGTCGAGCTGTAGTCCCAGCGCCACCGCCTGCAGGAGCGCTTCAGGCACGTCCGGATCCTGCATGAACCCGTACTGGACCTTCACGTTGAAAATGCCGAGCCCCAGGTCCTCCACCGACACCTGATCGGCGGCATCCACATGGGGAGTCCGCGTCGTGCGAACCGTCAGGATGATGACGTGTTCGTGCAGGATCTTGTTGTAGCGCAGGTTGTGCGCCAGGGCCGGCGGCGTGCCCGCGGGCTGCGCCGTCATGAAGACCGCGGTGCCGGTGACGCGCGTGGGCTTCATCGCCGTCACGGCCGCCATGAAGTCCGAGATGGGAATCGCGCGGGCGGCCAGGCGCTCGGCAACCAGCTGTCGCCCCTTCTTCCACGTGGTCATCAAGGTGAAGACGACCGCCGCCACGCCCAGCGGCAGCCAGCCTCCGCGAACCACCTTCAGCAGGTTCGCGCTCATCAGCGTGACGTCGATCGTCAGAAAGACGCCCGTGATGAGGAGCGCCGCCCAGAGGGGCCACTTCCATCGCTGCGTCATGACCACGTGCAGCAGGATCGCCGTGATGACCATCGTGATCGTGACCGCGATGCCGTAGGTGGCCGCGAGGGCAGTGGACGTCCGGAAGCCCAGCATGATCGCGATCGTGCAGAACATGAGCGCCCAGTTGACCTGCGGCACGTACACCTGCCCCATCTCGTGGTGCGACGTGTGTTCGATGTCGAGTCGTGGCGCGTACCCAAGGAGAATCGCCTGCCGGGTCAGCGAAAACGCCCCCGAGATCAGCGCCTGCGACGCGATGATCGCGGCCAGGGTGGCGATGCCGACGAGCGGATACAGAAACCACGTGGGCGCCAGCAGGAAGAACGGCTGCGTGGCGTTCTGGGCGTCGCTCAGCACCAGGGCGCCCTGTCCGAAGTAGTTCAACATCAACGCCGGCAGCACCAGGGCGTACCATGCGAGGCGGATGGGCCGGCTGCCGAAGTGCCCCATGTCGGCGTATAGCGCCTCGCCGCCTGTCACGGCCAGTACCACGGCACCCAGGACAGCGAATCCGGACCAGCCGTTGTCCACGAAGAACCTGTAGCCGTATGCAGGATTGAGCGCGGCCATGACGGCCGGTTCCTGCGCGATGCCCATCACGCCCAGGGTGGCAATGGTCAGGAACCACACCACCATGACTGGCCCAAAGAGGCGGCCGACCTTGTCCGTGCCGAACCGCTGGATGAGAAAGATGCCGACGATGATGACGAGCGAGAGCGGCATCACGTATGGGGTGAAGAAGGGCGTGGCCACCGTCAACCCTTCCACCGCGCCCAGCACGGTGATGGCCGGCGTGATCATGCCGTCGCCGTACAGGAGCGACGCGCCGAAGATGGCGAGCAGCACCAGGACGGGCCGGCCCTCGGCGAGGCGGCCCGCCACCTCACGCCGTCCGGTCGATTCCGGCATCAGCGCGGCCAGCGCCAGGATGCCGCCTTCGCCCTGGTTGTCGGCGCGCATCACGATGGCGATGTACTTCACCGACACCACGATGATGAGGGCATACAGGATGAGGGACAGCACGCCCAGCACGTTGTCGTGGGTGAGCGTCACGGCGTGGGCGCCGAAGAAGCACTCTCGGATGGTGTAGAGGGGGCTCGTGCCGATGTCGCCGTAGACGATGCCGACGGCGGTGAGGGTGAGCGGGAGCAGGCGATTCGTACGGGTCTTGCGGTCGCCGGCCGCGTGTTGGTCCATCCGAGGGGAGCAGGTTACCACGACGCCTGCGGTGCTATTGGCGATCTGAGGCGGACGGTTCTGTAGCGGGCCGAGGCTCTCGCTGGGCCGCAGGCCCGCTAGAATTCGGGGTATGCCGCCCTACGCGCTTCCCTTCCGCTCGGCCGCAGCGCTGGAGACTGTGGTGAACGCGGCGCCGCGGTGGCTCGCGCGACTCGATGAGGAATCGTCACGGGAGCCGTTGCGTCCTGGCGGGTGGTGCGCCCGCGAGACGCTGGGTCACCTCATCGATTCCGCGTGCAACAACCACCGGCGATTCGTCGTCGGCCAGCCGCCAGGAGTGCTGCAATTCGACGGCTACACGCAGGACGAGTGGGTGGCCCGGCAAGGCTATCGCCAGGAGTCGTGGCAGGGCCTCGTGGCGCTGTGGACCGCGTACAACACGCACCTGGCGCACGTGATGAGGAACACCAGCGACGAAGCGGCCGCCGGCGCCGCGCTCGCGCCCGATGGGTCCGGCCCGATCACGGTGGGCTTCCTGATGGACGACTACGTGAGGCATCTGCGTCACCACGTCGGCCAGATCCGGGCCTTCGTGGAGGAGCGCCTGCCGTCCAGGCCCATCGGCGCGGCCGTTGCCGGCGGCGATGCCCGTCTCCCGGAGATGCGGGAACTGCGGGGCGTGCGCCACGACTTTCAGCCGCTGGATCCCGACGCCCACGTCGGGGATCTCTTCGCCGGCTCGAGTACGTCCGAGGCCGATGGGCTGTGGACCTACCTCTGGTACGGCCCGTTCGACACGCAGGCGCAGATGCGGGACTGGATGCGGTCCTGCGCGACCTCCACCGACCCGCTGTTCTTCGCGGTCGTCGAGCGTGCCACCCGCCGGGCCGTGGGCATGTGCAGCCTGATGCGCATCGTGCCCGACATGCGGACGATCGAACTGGGACACATCTGGTATGTGCCCGACGTACAGGGGAAGGGCGTGAACACCGACCTGGGGCTGACGCTGCTGACCGCGTGCTTCGAGCAGTGGGGCTACCGGCGCGTGGAATGGAAGTGCGACGCGCTGAACGGCAGGTCGCGCGCGGCCGCGCTGAAGCTGGGCTTTACCTTCGAAGGGGTGTTCCGCCAGCACATGGTGCGCAAGGGCCACAACCGGGACACGGCGTGGTTTGCGCTGCTGGACTCGGAGTGGCCGGCGGTGAAGGCCACGCTCGAAGAACGGCTGACGCGCTGACGCGCGCCAGCCATGGGTCCTGCGCTAATAGGGGTAGGTCAGGTATAGCGTGTAGCGCATCTGAGCGCCCGTGTGCAGGACGTGCACCTCGCATGTCTGCCCGGCGCTGATCTTCGGCAGGATCTCGTCGTAGGTGCCCCCGGTGACGCTGCGGCGCTCCACAAGACCGCCGCCGCACCAGAACTCGAAATCGAAGTCGGCCGTCGTCGAGTTCCAGGCCACGAACGCGCGGACCTCGCCACCGTGGTGGGACATGATCGGGTAGGAGTGGCACGGCCTCGTCGTCCCCGCGCAGGACGGGTCTCCCGGCTTCAGTTCGGTCGTGATCTCGCGGTCGACGAGGCGGAAGACCGGCATCAGGTTCACCTGGACGCCGGCGACGTTGGCGCCAGACACGGTGACCGGCACGCTCTTGGTCTCGTAACCGGACTTGGCGACCCTCAACGTGTAGGTGCCCGACGCAACGTTCGGGATGGTGAACGTGCCGTCGCCCGCCGAACCCGTGGCGATGCCGCCACTCAGCTGCACTTCTGCCTCCGGCACGCGCTGCGTGGCCCTTGGAGCCGTCTCGAAGAGAGTGCCGCTGACCGAGAAGGTTGGCGCCGTCGGCGTCGGAGTGGGCGTCGGCACCGGTGTGGGCGCAACCGCGGTGGGCGCTGGCGTGGTTTCGTTCGAATCCCCGCATCCTACGAGCAAAGCACACGCGACGACGGCTACCGGGACGATTCGACGAACTTCGACCATTGCATTGCACCTCCATGCTGTCCGCATCGCAAGATTGCGATCCAGCCCTCAAGTATGACTCAAGGACGCAGCACCGCAGAGGGCAGGATTTCTACGCGAAAGGCCGGCCTCGAGGTGTCCACCAGCCGCGCCTCGAACTCCTGCTCGGATTCGTGTGCCCGTACGAGTAGCGATTGGCGCCTGGCTTCGGCGTCCAGTTCCTTGTCGGCGCCACCAGTCAGCCGCTCGACGAGGATCGCGCTTGCCACCGTGCCGCGGCTCTGCTGTCGGCGCCGTGCTTCCCGTGTCAGCTTTCGCGATGCATCGCGAGGGATACGGATCTTCAGGACATCCGAGTCGTCGGGTTCGGCCATTGAGCGCCCCTCAGTCCACGACCGCCTGCGCCACCAGGTCCTCGAACTCGCGCTGCAGTTCCCCGTCCGAGGTCTGCACCATGAGCACGCCCACCAGTTCCTCCTTCGGGTCCACGAAGAAGTGCGTGCCCTGCGCACCGGTCCAGCCGTAGGTGCCGTCCGACAGCAGCGTGTTGCGCGCGGCGTGGTTGGTGACCACTCGCACGCTGAGCCCGTAGCCCTGACCGGGCGGCAGGCCGGGCAACGTGTCGGGCGCGTGTACCGCCGCCATCATCTCCACCGACTTGCGGCTCAGCAGCCGCTTGCCGTTCAACTGGCCGCCGTTGGCCAACATCAGCCCCAGCGGGATGTAGTCCTCAGCGGTGCTGTAGAGACCGCCCGACCCGCGAAAGTACACGTTTCTCGACAGCGTGTCGTTGGGGGTCGGCGTCCTGGTCAGACCGTTCTGGCCCCGTCCGTACACCGTGGCCACGCGCGGCATCTGGGCGTCGGTGGGCCAGAAGGTGATGTCCTTCATGCCGAGAGGCTCGAAGATGCGCGCGCGGAAGAACTGGTCCAACGGCTCGCCGGACGCGATCTCGATGATGCGGCCCAGCGTCTCGAATCCGGCGCCGGGACTGTAGGCCCACCGCGAACCCGGCTGGAACTCGAGCGCGGTGGACCCAAGCCGCGGGATGTAGACGGCCAGCGTCTCGCCTTCCTTGCGCGCCACCTTCTCGATCTCGCTGTTGCTCATCGGGCCGCTGCCGAGGCCGGACGTGTGCGTCAGCAGGTCCTTGATGGTGATGGCGCGCTGCGCGGGCACCGTGTAGAAGCGTGGCGCCCCGGCGCCCCCGGCGCCTGCGCCCCCGGCGCCTGGCTGGGGCATGGCCACCTTCATGTCGCGGAACTCGGGAAGGTAGCGTGCCACGGGGTCGTTCAGGTGGAGCTTGCCTTCCTCGACCAGCATCATCACGGCCAC
>Ga0190271_10002222_pt1 | contig 11630 bp, 7 predicted proteins | sample Popmic356T_FD_133747 | JGI IMG/M metagenome (GOLD analysis project Ga0190271, IMG submission 133747) | Populus adjacent soil microbial communities from riparian zone of Weber River, Utah, USA - 356 T | ecosystem: Environmental > Terrestrial > Soil > Riparian zone | place: USA: Utah | collected...
CAAAGTTCACGACCGCAACTTCCAATACCTCCAACTTTTGCCGATTCCTGTCGGGCACCGATCTGCTTCATTTCCACTTTTACTTTGAATTCAGAAGCGAAGATCTTGATCAGTTCACGGAAATCGACCCGGTCATCAGCCGTATAGAAAAAAGTGGCCTTTCTTCCGTCGGCCTGAATCTCTACTTCACAGAGTTTCATCTGAATATTGAGTTGCCTGGTAATAGCGCGTGCTCTTATCAGAGCCTGGGGTTCGCGTGATTTGTTTTCCTTCCATTTCTGGACATCCATATCACCTGCTCTTCTCAATACTTTTTTGATCTCGGCTGAGCCTTCGTCCACTTTCTTCTTTTTCATCTGCAGCCTTACCATTTCTCCGGTGCAACTAACTTCTCCAACGTCAAAACCACTGACTCCTTCAACGGTCACCATTTCCTGTTTAATAAATGTCTGCAGCGTAGTATTCCGGAAGAATTCTTTCCTACTACCCTGGTTAAATGAGACTTCTATTATTTTGCAGGAGCTTTCGGGATCATGAAAAGGCAAATTTGCCAGCCAGTCATGTACGTTGAGTCTGTTGCATCCGCCGCTGCTGCACCCACCATTGCTTTTGCAACCTGAGGGTGTTCCGTTACTATTTGTTCCACATGAGCTACAGCCCATAAAATTTATATGTAGTGTTATATTAAAAAACCCGAAAAGTCCCGTAAAATGGGTCACCTGCCGGGTCAAGTCTTCAAAAATAAGCTATTTAAGCCTATTCACAGTGATCACCGGTATTGCAGGGATTATGCTATAACAGTTATGCTGTTATCCCTGATGATATGGTAGATTTTTATGGTCAGGGCCTGGAAAAGCATTTTTGGATTTGCGTTACGTTCAATATAATAAACAGCTTTATCAAGTTCTTCCACTATAGCCTGTTGTTGGGCAAGTGTTGCTGTTTTATTGAATCGTTCAGCAAAATCAATTTCATTTTCCGGACCTGAAACATGTTCCCTTCCCATCACCCGCAATCGAATCGTTTGTTCCAGTAAATGGTTAAAATAACGAAGCAATTGTTTTTGCTTTTCTCTTCCAATCACACTCACTTCATTAACCCATTTCACTTGTTCCGCAGGACCTGTTCTGAGTGCCGCGTTTAACCAGTCGCGAATTGTTCCCTGCCAGTCTGTTTCAGCATGCTGCAACAACTGCAGTGCTTCACGGTAATTTCCTTCTGCAACTGCTGCGGCTTTATGAGCAGCATCCGGATTTGCATCCGCACGTTTTATAAGAGCTTCCGAAATATCCTCTGTCTCAAGTGCCTGAATTCTCACCAGTTGCGTGCGGGAAATTATGGTCGCCAATAATTTACTTTCATCTTCTGCAACAAGAATAAATAAAGTGTTTGCCGGCGGTTCTTCGATCAGTTTCAATAATTTATTTCCTTCGTTCCCCAGATATTCCGGCATCCACATCACCAGTATCTTATAAATACTTTCAAAACTTTTCAGGTTAAGTTTCCGGATGATATCATTGCATTCCGTTGCGGTTATATTTCCCTGTTTATTTTCTGCTCCTATAAATTGCAACCAGTCAAATGCATTTCCATAAGGATAGAGTTTATTGAATTCCCTCCATTCAGAAATATAATCTGTACTGATGGGTTTATCGCCGCTTTTCCTGGGAATTACGGGATAAGAAAAATGTATGTCAGGATGCACCATTGATGCGGCTTTCTGGCAAGATGGACAGATGCCGCAGGCATCATCAGGGATTACAACAGGTTCTGCTTCACCAAACATTGATGGAACTGAATCAGTGCGGGATACTTTTTCGCAAACAATATATTGGGCAAGTGCAAGGGCCAGCGGAAGCCCGCCAGATCCTTGCCTGGAAAGAAATAGCAAAGCGTGGCTCAGCCTGTTATCTTTAACAAGGCTCACCAGGTTTTTTTTCACATTGTCCTGTCCAATGACTTCTTCAAACTTCAATTAGTTCAGGTATTTTGTGATTTCTTCGCTCATTGGTGTTACTGCACTTGGAAAAACAGCCACCAGTTTTCCGTTTTTGTCGAGCAGGAATTTGGTAAAATTCCATTTGATCTCTGCATCCATTACTCCATTTTCCTGTTTCGTTGTGAGCCATTTGAAAAGTGGATGTATATCATCACCCTTCACTGAAACTTTTTCGGCCATGGGGAAAGTGACACCATAATTTTTGCTGCAGAATTCTTTTATTTCAGCATTTGTTCCTGGTTCCTGCTGTCCGAAATTGTTTGCCGGAAATCCAATGATTACCAGGTTGCCTTTATATTTTTCATATAATGTTTCCAGGTCAGCATACTGTTTTGTATAACCGCATTGGGAAGCAGTATTTACAACCAGGATATATTTTCCCTTGTACTTGGAAAAATCAATCGTACTTCCTTCCAGTGAAGGCACTTTAAATTCATATATGGTAGTGGCGGCAATCAAAAATAAACCAGCCATGATCGAGATCAACTTTATCATATCAATATTTTTTTAGATAAACAATTAAGCCGCCTGAAAGTTTAGGCGGATGTGAAAGTTACGACAATTATTGTTTTTCGTAACTGCCAATATCAGGTTGAGCGTCTCTTGGATTACCATCACGATCAATGGTAACACCGATGTTCTTGCCTGCATTAATAGCGGGCGATGGATATTTATTTATCCTGAAGTCATAATAGCGGTCAATCTCATTAATGCTGTCGAATAATGGAGGAGTATTGAGCAGGTTTCCAACAAGCAAAGTGTTTGGTGGTGGTGTTTGTGCTTTATAGAGATTATTTTCCATCAATATATTAAATGGATTATTACCTCTTTTACTCACCAGAACTTCATTTTCTACGGTTCCGCTTTCTCCCCAGAATATATTATTGATGAGATTGGCCTGCAGGTCATATGTTTTCAAAAACGTAATACTATCCCAGTTGCTCAGGACAATTACCGGCTTTTTATGCTGAATGAACAGACTGTTGTAACTGGCAACTGTACAGTGAGAAAAATTATAGACTCCACCGTTTGTGACCAGGATGTTTATACCACAATTGCTGATCTGGCAATTCACGGCATTGATACTGGTATTAATGCCCATCAGTCCGGCATCATATATATTGTCGATGGTGCATTGCCTAAGGTCAAGTTTAGGCAGACCGGGGGAGGGCTGATCCACCACGAGTCCCCTATAGGCATTTTTAATATTTGTGTATTCCAGGGAGTTATTAATACTTGAGCCGCGAAAATAGATTCCAGGCCAGCCTGCCGGAAGGTCTTTGTACTCATTATCGAGCCGGTCGCCCAAAAAACTGATACTATCCTGTTTAGTACCTTTTGTTATCAGGGTCCCGTCCACAATTAATGGGGCATCTGCATGGAGATAGACCCTGGTTCCGGGATTAATGGTGAGGGTTACCCCGGTATCTACCAATAATCCACCCAAAATCACATAGGGCAGGGCATTGTCCCACTGGGTATCTGCTGTTAAAACGGTGGAAGAAAGGTAGCGGGCGTTCTGGCCAAAAGCCTGAAGCTGGACCTGCCTGGTGCGGCCATTCAGGTTAATTCTTACACTGTCATGGACCAGGAAAGGGGCCGCTGCGGCATTGGGATTAATATTAACGGTCACAAAAACATAAAGGCTGTCGTTAGCTAAAATCTCCTTATTTGAGGCCGAAGGTCCCGAACTGCCGTCTACATTTAGCTTAAAAGCCGATTGAAGACCCCCTGCAAGTTCAATAGAAGAGATGCTTATTTTCTCATTATTTGGGTTGAAAATTTTCAATGTTTTGGTAACAGAACCTGCTGAAACAAAAACAGTATCAAATTTCAAAGTATCAGATGAAAATTCAATTCTCACATCTGGTGATGTATTGAATTCATCTTTAGAGCAGGAGATGATCAGACCAAGACAAACAACAAGTATTAAGGGAAGCGTATATTTCATTGGATGGATAAAATTACAACATTGCTTCATTGCAATGCATATGCCAGTGTTGCGATGTATAATTTGGTTCCCGGAATATTATTGATAACAGTTCCACATGCATCAAGAGTTGCTCCGGTAGTGATCACATCATCTACCAGTAAAATTGTTTTGCCTGTTGGATAAAATCCATTTCTCAACTGAAATAATCCTTCCACGTTTTGCCATCTCTCTGATCTTGTCTTATGCGTTTGAGTGGAAGAAGAACGAATTCTTGCCAGTGATTTTTCCAGAACATTCACCTGGAGAATTTCTGCAATCCCCTGTGCAAGAAGCGTGGCCTGGTTATACCCTCTTTGTTTTTCCCTTGACTTAAACAATGGTAACGGAATGATGTGATCTATATTGCTGAAGCGATTTGATAACAATATCTCATTTCCCATCATCGTACCAAGATGATGCGCCAGTTTTTGTTGCCCTTTGTATTTCACCTGGTGAACAAGTTGTTGCACCACGGACTGTGGTGTAAAATATAAAAGACTCATTGCTGATACAACATTTATCCTTCCCCAAAATGTTTTTTCAACGGGGTTGACAGGTTGTTTTGCAAAATGAGTGTAAGGAAGATGTGCGAGACAATGAAGACATAAACTCTGATATGATTCAATAAGATCAGTTCCACATCCTCTGCAAACATGGGGATAGAATAACTGGCTTACTGAGGAGAATATTTTGTGTATTGTTTCTTTCATTTAGGGAAACAATAAAGTATATACTTCATCTACTTTTCCTGCGGGAATAATTTCGATATTGAAACGTTGTTTACCTAAAGATTTCTGACTGTATTTGCTGATAACAATTTTTTCGAATCCTAATTTTTCTGCTTCAGCAATTCTTTGTTCGATCCTGTTTACTGCACGTATCTCACCACTTAATCCGACTTCTCCACAGAATACAACAGACTGCGGAATTGGTATGTCTACAAACGAACTAAGGAGGGCGCAAACCATTGCCAGATCTAGCGCGGGATCCTCTATTTTCAGGCCTCCGGCGATATTTATGAACACATCACGCGTGCCAAAATGGAAGCCGCCGCGTTTTTCCAATACGGCTAATAATAGTTGCAATCTTCTTACATCAAATCCACTAACTGTTCTTTGTGGTGTTCCATAAACCGATGGTGTAACCAATGCCTGAACTTCTACGAGCAACGGTCTTAATCCTTCAATTGCAGCAGCAATACAAACGCCACTCAATTGATCTTCTTTTTGTGTGATTAGTATATCTGAAGGATTGATCACCGGATTCATTCCCATTGAAGTCATTTCATAAATACCGAGTTCGGATGTTGAGCCAAACCTGTTTTTTGTTGTGCGCAAAATCCTGTATGCATAGTGCTGATCCCCTTCAAATTGAAGAACAGTATCAACCATATGCTCAAGTAATTTTGGTCCTGCGATAGTTCCGTCTTTTGTGATATGTCCGATGAGAAAAACAGGAGTATTTGTTTCTTTTGCAAATCGCTGGCATTCCGCTGCGCATTCACGGATCTGTGAAATACTTCCTGGTGACGATTCAATATAAGGTGATTGAAGTGTTTGAATGGAATCAATGATCACCAGCTGAGGCTTAAGTTTTTTTATCTCCTGGAAAATGACCTGGGTAGAAGTTTCTGTGAGCAGATAAAAATCAGGATGCCGGATGCCGAGGCGGTTGGCCCGCATTTTTATTTGCTGTTCACTTTCTTCTCCGCTTACGTAGAGTGTGACAAGATTTTTTAGTTGAAGCGCGTTTTGAAGAAATAGCGTTGACTTTCCAATTCCAGGTTCTCCTGCAACAAGAACGATTGATCCGGGAACTATTCCTCCACCCAAAACACGATTTAATTCAGGATCGGGAGTTACAATTCTTTTTTCTTCACTGCTTTCTATTTCATCAAGAGAAATGGATTTCGATCCGGAAGACCTGTTTTCATCTTTCCAGGATTTTTTATTCTTTCCATCATCTTTTTGGATGATCTCTTCAATAAAACTATTCCATTGTTGACATGCGGGACATTTTCCTAACCATTTTGCAGATTCATATCCGCATTGACTGCAAAAAAAAGCGGATTTCAGTTTGCTCATTCTATAAAGGTAACAGCAGGAGCTAAGCTAATGATGAGGAAAAAAAGAAAGTTTTGTGTTGAAACTTCTGCAGAAAAAACAACGAAAGATTTAATGTAAAAAGGGCCAACTTGCGTTGACCCTTGATACTTACTAACCCATTAAATTCTTGCACTAAATTACAAATTGCTGCCACATAACAAAATTATTTTTTAAGGGTGTGAATAACTTTCAAAACCGGCCTATCTATCATATAAATTAATATAAGTTGTTAAATATCAGCGAATTAAGTAAAAATGTCAGAAGGAAATGGGGTCGATTGACAATTTGACTTTAGCCAAATTAGCCGGAAAAAACACCCTGTCAAAACGGCGCTAATATTTTGATTTCGAGCGTGTGGACACCTATTTGCAGTAGTATATATTATAACTTAAATAAATTTTTTTATGGGTTCAATTTATCTTGTTTCCCTAATTTTTGTTGGTCTGAGTATGTTGGTGTCGGCTGTGCTGAAAAGCCGGTTTGCCAGGTACAATAATGTTAGACTGGCGTCCGGACTCACCGGAAAGGAAATTGCCGAAAAAATGCTCCGGCAGAACGGTATTTACGATGTAAAGATCATTTCTGTGGAAGGAGCTCTCACGGATCACTACAATCCGGTCAGTAAAACGGTAAATCTAAGCGAAGAAGTATATAATGGGACGAGCATTGCCGCTGCAGCCGTAGCTTCCCATGAATGCGGCCATGCTGTTCAACACGCCAATGCTTACCCATGGCTCACCATGAGGAGTAAACTGGTCCCGGCAGTGCAATTCAGTTCTATGGCGGTTCAATGGATATTATTGGCGGGTATATTGCTGATCAATGTATTTCCCGTGTTATTGTTGGCAGGGATAGTACTATTTGCCATGACTACAATATTCAGCATCATTACACTTCCGGTCGAATTTGATGCCTCAAGGAGGGCACTGGCATGGCTGGAAACCACTGGTGTAGCTACTGCACAGGAATATCCAATGGCTAAGGATGCGTTGAAATGGGCTGCCACAACCTATGTTGTTGCTGCTTTGGCATCTATTGTTACCCTGGTACAATACATCTTTATATTCCTGGGAAACCGAAACAGGAATTAAAAGAAATTAACATGTAATAAGATTTCGAATATTTTCGATGACAATGAAAAATTCATTGTAAAAAGTCAACAATTTTTTATTGTTGACTTATTTTTTGCAATAGTTCTGAAGGAATTTAATACATATAAATTATCAGCATGTGTTTTATTAACAACAATGTTGAAAAATATATATTTTATTGAAAATCATGGTATTACATATTAAATATGATTTTCTATAAATTGGCCCGGATACTGATTACGTAGTTATTTCACATTAAAATTCCATAATTAGGGGGGCACTATATACAAACAACTATTTACTAACGGATAAGCAGCATGTTGAGTGGTAAAATTGTCTGCTTTTTTGGCGTTTACATTTCGTTAACATATATTCGTCATACTTCAAAACTAAAACTGACTACAAACATGAGAAAAATTGCATCTCTACTATGCAGCATGATGTTCATGATGCATATTGCTGTAGGTCAAACTGTAGAAGTCTCCGGTAAGGTGACGGACGATAACGGTTCTCCAATAGCTGGTGTGTCCATACAGGACAAGGCCACAAAAGTGGGAACATCGACCGACGCGTCCGGAAATTTCAAGTTGACCGCCAAACGCGGGGCTACTCTCGTGATCTCTTCCGTTGGGTATGATACCCGGGAGATCAATGCGAACACTTCCGATTTCCAGGGAATTCAACTGAAAGCTGCCAACCAGGCACTGAGTGAAGTTGTTGTGACTGCACAGGGTATCCGACGTGAAAAAAAGGCACTTGGCTATGCTGTATCAACAGTTGACAAAAAAGCATTGGAACTTCGGCCCGAAAGTGACGTTGTTCGTTTGCTTAACGGTAAGGCTCCCGGTGTAATGATCCTTCCACCTTCCGGAATGTCAGGTTCTGGTACAAACATCATCATTCGTGGTGTTAATACCATTACAGGGGGAAGTACTCCGCTCTTTATTGTTGATGGTGTGCCTTTTGACGCATCTACCAATGCACAGGCCAATTTTGTGTATGGTAACACTACATCAAGTCGCTTTGGTGATCTCGATCCTAATAATATTGAGAGCATCAGTGTACTTAAAGGATTGAGTGCAACCACACTTTATGGTGAACTCGGACGTAACGGTGTGGTCATGGTGACCACAAAGAACGGCGCTAACCGAAGGGTAAGCAAGAAAACAGAGATCACTGTAAGCCAGTCGCTCTTCCTTAATAAACCAGGAAATCTTCCTGAATACCAGAGCTCCTACGGTGGTGGTTTCGACCAGAGTCTTGGATACGCTTTCTTCTCCAACTGGGGTAAGGAATATGTAAATCCTCCGGATTCAGTCCCTCATCCATATAGTCGTGCTGGACTTGCAGGAGCCTTTCCTGAACTGCAGGGAACAAATATTGCCAACGTTCCTTATAACAGCGTAGAAGAATTTTTCCGCACGGGTATCATTCGTACCACTGCAATAAATATGTCTACCGCAATAGGAAATAATTCAAGTTTCAGTGCTAACTACGGTTACACTGATGATGAAGGTTTCACACCGGGCAACAGGGTGATCAAGAATAACTTTGGTATGGGTGGTAATGTGAAACTCGCGAACAACTTTATGTTCACCGGTACCTTTAACTACGCTACCACGGATTTCAAATCTCCTCCAACCTCTACCAGCTTTGGTTCTAATCCAAACGTATCATCCATTTTTGGTAACCTTTTATACACGCCACGTTCTGTAGATATACAGGGATTGCCTTGGGAAAATCCCATTGATAAATCTTCCGTATACTATCGTCCGGGCAACGATATCCAGCACCCGATCTGGACCGTAAATAATTCATTTAACGGACAAAAGATCAACAGGTTATTTGGTAACATGGCCCTCAGGTATGACATCAGCAAGAAACTCAACGTGATGTACCGTATCGGTTATGACAACTATTCCGACTACAACTATTTCTCCCAGAATAAGGGTGGTACAGTTGGTGGAACAGACTATACACTGGGTATGCATCGTACAGTGACAGGTGTCAATAATATCTGGGACCATTCATTGATTGCACAGTATAATACTCCTGCGGGAAAGGATATCAGGTTGAATTTTACCTTTGGCGCAAATTCACAAAACAGGAAGTATTCACAACAGGGACAGCGCAGCCGTCAGCAGTTGGTATACGGACTGTTTGATCATGATAACTTCATTGTTCATGATAACTCTTCTGAAGATGGATCCGGGCTCGACTTCAAATCAGAGACATTGTCGCTGGGTGTTTTTGGACAGGCTGAACTTGCCTATCGCGAGTGGATGTATTTAACACTCGGTGGACGCCAGGGTTGGTCTTCAAACCTTGAACAGGAAAACAGGGGGCTGTTTTATCCTTCTGCAAACGTTTCATTCATTCCTACTGCTGCATTCGACGGCCTGAAAGGAAATGCCACGCTGAATTTCCTGAAATTCCGTGCTGGTTATTCCACTTCAGCCAACTTCGGAACACCATATAATACACGTCCGATCCTGAATATTTCGACCAACGTATTTGTGGACAGGGTGGGTACCATCCTCAACTCCAACGGTATCAGCAACCTTCTTCCAAATCCGAACCTGAGTCCTGAATTGCAGGAAGAAGTAGAACTTGGTTTGGAAGGCCGCATGTTCAGCAATCGGTTTTCTTTTGACGTTACTTATTATAACAGGACCTCGAGTGACCAGATCCTTCGCCGTGACCTTGATCCTTCAACAGGTTACACTGCAACATTTATCAATGCCGGTAACCTTCGTAACCAGGGATGGGAAGTTCAGCTCGGTGTAACGCCCATACGTACACGTAATTTCAACTGGGAGATCACCCTGAACTATACAAGGAACAGGAGTGAAGTGTATGACCTTCCGGACGAAGTTAAGCAGATTGTTATCGATGGATTTACTAACGAGGGCCTGTTCGCTATGAACGGTTATCCACTTGGAATGATCCAGTCGTCATATGCACTGCGTGACAGTGGCACAACAGCTGTTTCTGCAAAACCAACAGGAGAGCGTATAGTTGACGGAAACGGTAACTATATAACTTCCGGACAGATTGGTATCACGGGTAATCCTAATCCTGATTTCGTATCAGCACTTATCAACCAATTTACCTGGAAAGGATTATCACTTCGGTTACAGATTGATTATACAAAGGGTGGTGACATGCTTTCATACACCAACGGTACATTACCTGGTCGTGGTTTAACAAAGGATACCGACTTCGACCGTTACCAGGGATTTGTCCTTCCCGGTGTTAAAGAAGATGGTACGCCAAACGATATCCAGATTTCTGCCAGCCAGGCATATTTCCAAAACCTTTCTGGTTTCTTCGGGGTACAGGATCTGATCGTTTATGATGCCACTGTAGTAAGATTAAGGGAAGCTTCTTTGTCATACCAGTTCCCTGGTGCATGGTTTGCAAAAACACCTTTGGGTGGTGCATCCATTACATTCAGCGGACAGAACTTATGGTACAATGCTCCGAACTTCCCCGAGTTTGTGAATTTCGATCCTGAAACTTCAAGTCTCGGTGTTTCCAATGTTCGCGGCCTTGAATATTTATCAGGACCCACTTCCAAGCGTTATGGTGTAAGTGTAAGGGTATCCTTCTAATCTTATAAAGAGTAACATATGAAACGAAATAAATTAATCATTTTTGCATTAGCGCTGATCACACTGGGATCCTGCTCCAAAAAGCTCGATGAGCTGCTGGTGAATCCAAATACGCCCAGTACGGATAAAGCGGATCCTGCACTTTACCTGACACAGGCTCAGTTGAGCTATTCCAGCTTTATCAGCCAGACTACCGGATTTGGAAGGTCGGTAACCCGTCAATCTAATTTTGGCGCACAGACCTATAAAAACGGTTATTCACCCCAAAGTTTCGATGGTGTCTGGAGTACTGCCTACACAGGTGTATTTAAACATGTCGACGCGCTTCTTCCCATCGCTACCACCAACAAGCAGTGGGTAAATACTGCTATGGCAAAAATCATGAAGGCGCATACAAAGATGGTGTTGGTGGATATGTTTGGTGATATTCCCAGTACTGAGGCAAACCTGGGTACGGAGAATACCAATCCAAAAATTGACGCCGGCAAGGATGTATATGATGAAGCCATTGCATTACTGGATGACGCCATTGCCGATCTTGCAAAAGGTACACCCGGTTCATATCCCGGATCAGCCGATTTGTTTTATGGCACCAGCAGTGCAACAGGCATGGGCCGGTGGCGTACCGCAGCGAAGCTGCTCAAGTTGAGGGCCTATAGCACCATTCGGTTGGTTGATGCCTCTGTCAAAGACAAGATCAACGCCCTGATTGCCGATGCTGATGTGGCAGGTTCAGTAAGTACGGTGGCAAATGACTTTGAGTTTAAATATTCAACCAAACAGTCCAATCCTGATAGCCGCCATCCTGATTACGCTGGTAACTATCAGCCTACAGGTTCAGCGGCAGAC
>Ga0190271_10002223_pt1 | contig 11628 bp, 11 predicted proteins | sample Popmic356T_FD_133747 | JGI IMG/M metagenome (GOLD analysis project Ga0190271, IMG submission 133747) | Populus adjacent soil microbial communities from riparian zone of Weber River, Utah, USA - 356 T | ecosystem: Environmental > Terrestrial > Soil > Riparian zone | place: USA: Utah | collected...
AGCGGCGCCTACCCGCTGTCGCGCAGCCTCTTCATCTATGTGAAGAAGGCCCACATCGGCGTGATCCCCGGCCTGCAGCAGTTCGTGCAGGAGTTCCTCTCGGAAGGTTCGGCCGGCAAGGGCGGCTATCTGGCCGACCGCGGCCTGATCCCGCTGCCGGAAGATCAACTGCTGGCCCAGCGCGCGACCATCGCCGCCATGACCCCGATGACGCGCCCCGCCAAGTAAGGCGGAACCCGACCGCCGTCCCGCCCCTTCTTTCGCCGGTCCGCACCGGGTAGAAGGGGCGGGATAGCTGTCAGGATATGTTTATGACCACCACGCCCGCGCGCCTGCGCAAGGCCGTATTGCCCGTCGCGGGCCTCGGCACTCGCGTCCTCCCCGGCACCAAGACGACGCCCAAGGAACTGCTGAACGTCGTCGATCGGCCGATCCTGTCCTATATCGTCGAAGAGGCGCGCGAAGCCGGGATCGAGCACATCGTCTTCGTCACCGGCCGCTCCAAGGGCGCTATCGAGGACTATTTCGATCACCAGATCGAGCTGGAAGCCCAGCTTCTGGCCAAGGGCAAGATCGAAATCCTTGAGATGATGAACGCCGAACTGGCGTCCGCCGGCGAGATGAGCTTCACCCGCCAGATGCAGCCCAAGGGCCTGGGCCACGCCGTCTGGTGCGCGCGCGACATCATCGGCCATGAGCCGTTCGCCGTCATCCTGCCCGACGTGATCGTGGATTCGCAGCCCGGCGCCCTGAAGCAGTTGGCCGAGGTCTATGCCGAGACCGGCGGCAACATCATCGGGGTTGAGTCCGTCGACATCGAACAGGCCCATAAATACGGCATCGTCGATCCCGTCGGCCGCCAGGGCAACCGGATCGAGATGAAGGGGATGGTCGAAAAGCCCGCCCCCGGCACGGCGCCGTCCAACCTGTCGATCTCGGGCCGCTATATCCTTCAGCCGGAAATCTTCGACCTGCTGGCGACGCAGGAAAGCGGCGCAGGCGGCGAAATCCAGCTGACCGACGCCATGGCGCGGTTGATGAAGCGCCAGGCGTTCACCGCCGTCGAATATGCCGGCGTGACCCACGATTGCGGCGACAAGATCGGCCTGTTGAAGGCCAATGTCGCCTTGGCCCTGAAACGTCCCGACCTGGGCGAAGCCGCGCGCGCCGTGATCTCGGCCCTGCTGTAGGTCTCAAACCTGCCTGAGGGGAGGCGTTGAGCGCGCCTCTTCACCCTGCTAACCCTGCGCCAAATCATCAGGAGACGAACCATGGCCACTTCCGAAGGCTGGGACATGCCGACCGGCGACCTCATGAAGGGCAAGAAGGGCCTGATCATGGGCGTGGCGAACTCCAGCTCCATCGCCTGGGGCATCGCCTCGCAGCTGGCGGCGCAGGGCGCGGAACTGGCCTTCACCTATATGGGCGAGAGCCTTGAGCGGCGCGTGCGGCCTCTGGCCGAAAGCGTCGGCGCCAAGCTGCTGATCCCGGCCGACGTCACCGACGACGCCTCGATGGACGCCGCCTTCGCCGAGCTGGAAAAGACCTTCGGCACGATCGACTTCGTCGTCCATTCGGTGGCCTTCGCCAACAAGGACGAGCTGAAGGGCAGCTTCGTGGACAACACCACGCGCGACAGCTTCCTGCTGGCCATGAACATCTCGGCCTTCAGCTTCGTGGACGTGGCCAAGCGCGCATCGAAGCTGATGCCGAACGGCGGCAGCCTGATCACTCTCACCTATCTGGGGTCCGAGCGGGTCATTCCGAACTACAACACCATGGGCGTGGCCAAGGCGGCGCTGGAGGCGGCGACCCGCTATATCGCGCGCGACCTGGGCCCCAAGAACATCCGCGTCAACGCCATCTCGGCCGGGGCCATGCGCACCCTGTCGCTGGCCGGCATCTCCGGCGGGCGCGGCCTGCATTCCAAGTCGGCCCAGTTCTCGCTGATCAAGGAAGAGACCTCGATGGAGGGCGTCGCCGGCGCGGCCCTGTGGCTGTGCTCTGACCTGGGGCGTTCGACCACGGGCGAGGTCGTCCATGTGGACGCAGGCTTCCACGCCGTGGGTCTGCCGGACGACATGGAAGGTTGATCGGCGAGGCCTGATCAGGCCCTTTCTGCCTTCACGGTGACGGTTTAAGGCCGGGGCATGACTGCTCCGGCCTTTTCCATGCGCGCCCTGCCCGCCTCCGCCGTTTCGTCCGCCGCCGTGGCGACGCTGATCGGGTTCGGCGGGACCGTGGCTCTGGTCGTGCAGGCGGGACAGGCGCTGGGCGCGGACGCCGGTCAGATCGGATCGATGGTGACGGCGCTTTGCCTGGGTATCGGCGTGCCGGGTGCCCTGCTGAGCTGGCGGTTGAGGATCCCCGTCGTCCTGGCCTGGTCGACGCCGGGGGCGGCCCTGCTGGCGGCCTCGACCCTGGGCCTGTCATGGCCGACAGCCATCGGCGCCTTCGTCTTCGCCGCGCTGCTGATGATCCTGACCGGGCTGATCCCAGCCCTGGGGCGGTTGGCGGCGCGGATACCGGCGGCCATCGCTTCGGCCATGCTGGCGGGGGTGCTGCTGCCCTTCGTATTGAGACTGTTCAAGGTCGTGCCGGACGAGACGGTTCTGGTCATCGGACTGGTCGCGCTGTTTCTGGTATCGCGACGCCTGTGGCCGACCTGGACGCTGCCGGCCGTGCTGGCGGCCGCCTTCGCCGTCCTGGCGATCCGGGGGCAGCTGGCCCTGCCGGCAGGGACCAGCCTGTTCGGCCATCTAGAGCCCGTTGCGCCCGTGTTCGACTGGCAGGCGGCGGTTAGTCTGGGCTTTCCGTTGTTCCTGGTGACCCTGGCGGCGCAGAACCTGCCGGGGCTGGTCGTGTTGCAGACCGCCGGCTATCCGCCGCCTGCCAACCGTCTGATCCTGTCCACCGGCGTCGCCAGCCTGCTGATCGCCCCGTTCGGCGGGCACGGGGTCAATCTGGCGGCCATCACGGCGGCGATCTGCACCGGACCGGACGCCCATCCCGACCCTGCGCGGCGCTGGGTCGTGGGCGTGATCTATGGCGGTTTCTATCTGGTCGTGGCGCTGTTCGCCGCACCGCTGGCCGGGCTGTTCGTCGCCATGCCGCCGGCCGTTTTGGCGGCCGTTACGGGGCTGGCGCTGATGGCGCCGTTGACGGGCGCCCTTCAGGGTATGATGGCCGAAACGGCGCAACGCGAGGCGGCTGTACTGACGTTTGCCGCCACGACGTCCGGCCTGGCCTTGTTCGGGGTGGGATCGGCCTTCTGGGGCCTGGTCGTCGGCTTTGCGGCCCTGGCTGCCGGACGCTGGATCAGACCGAAGGCCTAATCCAGCGCACCGTTTTAGACTATCGCGCTTCGCGCTGCTTAAGGCGCGTTAGTCGCGCAGCGAGGCGGGGACGTGACCGCCGTTTTCAGCCAGCTTGGTCCACACCGCCCTTGAAAGGGCGATGTTCTGTTCGGCCGAGCCGTGCTCGCCAGCGTGGACGTTCAGTTCTTCCGCCAGTTCCTTGCGGGCCGCCAGGCTGGAGTCCAAGTCCAGCAGCTTCAGCAGATCGACGATCGACGTGCGCCAGTTGCCGCCGCCGCCCTTGGACGCCGCCAGATCGCTGAGCACCGCCTCGACATCGACGGGCGGCAGGGCCGGAGCGGCGGTCGGAGCCGCCGCGCCCGGTGTCGGCACGACGCTGGCGGTCGGCGTGGGGGCCGGCGCGGGGGCCGCCTTGGGCTTGTGACCCGTGATCTTGTTCCAGATCGAAGAGAAGATACCCATCCGTCGCGCTCCTGTTTGTGTCGTCAGATAATGCCCACCGGGCACGACGGTTCAGTGACGCGCCGGAATCTCCAGTCCGCGCTGCACGGCGGGGCGCGCCAGACCCCGCTCCAGCCAGGTGGCGACGCGGGGAAAGTCCGCAAAACCGACGATCTCGCCAGCTTCGTAAAAGCCGATCAGGTTGCGCACCCAGCCCAGGGTGGCGACGTCGGCGATGGAGTAGTCCCCGACGATCCAGTCCCGGGGCTCTCCTCCGTCATTGGCAAGCCGCGTCTCCAGCACGCCCAGCAGGCGGCGGCTTTCGGCGACGTAGCGGTCACGCGGACGCTTGTCCTCGTAGTCCTTGCCGGCGAACTTGTGGAAGAAGCCGAGCTGGCCGAACATCGGACCGATGGCGCCCATCTGGAACATGACCCACTGGAGGGTCTCGTAGCGGGTCGCCGGATCGGTCGAGAGCAGCTTACCCGTCTTTTCCGCCAGATAGATCAGGATGGCGCCGGATTCGAACAGGGCCAGCGGCTGACCGCCGGGGCCGTCGGGATCAAGGATGGCGGGGATCTTGCCGTTGGGGTTCAGAGACAGAAACTCAGGCCCCCAGGTCTCGTTCTTGGTGATGTCGACCAGGTGCGGCTCATAGGCCAGGCCGACCTCCTCCAGCATGATCGAGACCTTCACGCCGTTCGGGGTCGGCAGCGAGTAGAGCTGGATGCGATCGGGATGCTGGGCCGGCCAGCGCTGGGTGATCGGGAAGGCGGACAGGTCGGTCATGCGGGGAGCCTCGGCTTGCGATAGGCCTATGTCGGCGCCGTCCGCCCGATCCGCAACACCCACAGGCGCGGTGTCGGAAATTCAGTCCGGTTCGCGCTCGCCCACCTCGGTCGGCGGCACGGCCAGCAGCCAGCCGTCGGCCAAGTGCAGTTCGGGCGTCGCTTCCTTGGTGAAGGGCAGATACCAGGTCGGGCCGCCGGTCGCGGGCGTGATTTCCAGCATATCGTCGGCGCCGAAATTCTGGACCGACTTGACCGTGCCTAGCACGGCGCCCGCCGTGTCGCGCACCTCGACCCCCAACAGGTCGGCGAGATAGAATTCATCCTCGTCCGGCTCAGGGAAGCGGTCGCGGGGGACGTGCAACTTCAGGCCGCGCAGGGCGTCGGCCTGTTCCTTGGTCGTGATCTCATTGGCCCGGCCGACGACGCCCGCCTTGTCCGGTCGCGTCGAGGTCAGGGTCAGGGCCACCGTGCCGTCGGCGCGCAGCAACGGGCCATAGGCGGTCAGGGCCAGGGGGTCGGCGGTGAAGGCGGTCACCCGCACCTCGCCCCGCACCCCGAAGGCGCCGCCGATCTGGCCGACGAGGATCAATCTGCTGTCCGTGGTCATGCTGGTCCTTAGCGCATGAAAAAGGCGGCGTCCAAAGACGCCGCCTCGATCATCGTCAAACCGAAAGGCTTAGCCTTCGGCCTTTTCTTCGGTCGCTTCTTCAGCAGCCGGAACCTCTTCGGCGGCGGCTTCGGCAGCAGGTGCTTCTTCAGCCGGGGCTTCGTCGACAGCAGGAGCAGCAGCAGCGGCTGCGGCTTCTTCCTTGGCGCGGGCGGCGGCTTCAGCGGCCTCGACCTTGGCGGCGGCTTCGGCTTCCAAGCGGTCGGCTTCGCGCTGGGCGCGTTCGGCGGCGCGCTCTTGCGCCTTCTTGCCGGGCTGGGCCTTGTTGGGGTTGTTCGACTGGGTCCACTTGACCTTCTGGCCCAGGGTTTCGTCCTGCGACAGGAAGCGCGCGACGCGGTCGGTCGGCTGGGCGCCCTTGCCGAGCCATTCAGCGATACGCTCGACCTTCAGGGCGACGCGCGGGGTGGCGCCGTCCTTGGGCAGCATCGGGTTGTAGCTGCCGACCTTCTCGATGAACTTGCCGTCGCGCGGCGAGTGCGAGTCGGCGACGACGATGTGATAGTAGGGGCGCTTCTTGGCGCCGCCGCGGGCCAGACGAATCTTCAGCATTTTCAGGTCTCTTTCCAGGTAGTCGTTATTTCTTGGGAGGGAAGCCCGGAAGACCGGGCAGGCCCCCCGGAAGTTGTCCGCCACCCAATCCGGCGAGCCGGTCCTGGATGGCTTTCAGTTCGTCGGCGCTGGCTTCCGGCGTCTTGCCGCCGCCCAGGGCCTTCAATCGGTTCAGATCGGGGCCGCCGCCGCCCATTCCGGGGATGCCGCCACCGCCGCTGAGACCGCCCAGCATGGCGGCCATCTGCTGCATCTTCTTGGGTCCGCCGCGCGCCATCGACTTGACCACGTCGGCCATCTGGCGGTGCTGTTTCAGGACCCGGTTCACGTCCTGCACATCCACGCCGGCGCCGGCGGCGATGCGCTTCTTGCGGCTGGCGTTCAGCAGGTCGGGCTTCTTGCGCTCGGCCTTGGTCATCGAGGAGATGATGGCTTCCTGGCGCAGGATCATGCGGTCGTCGATGCCGCTTTCGGCCATCTGGCCCTTCATCTTGGCCACGCCGGGCAGCATGCCCATGATGCCCTGAAGCCCGCCCATCCGCTTCATCTGCTGCAACTGGCCGGCTAGGTCGTCCAGATCGAACTGACCCTTGGCCAGTTTGCGGGCCATCTTCTCGGCCTTGGCCTGATCCAGGTCCTGGCTGGCCTTTTCGACCAAGGCGACGATATCGCCTTGGCCCAGGATGCGGCCGGCGACGCGGCGGGCGTCGAACACGTCCAGCGCATCGACCTTTTCGCCGGCGCCCAGATATTTGATCGGCAGACCCGTGACGGCCCGCATCGACAGCATGGCGCCGCCGCGACCGTCGCCGTCGGCGCGGGTCAGGACGAGGCCGGTCAGGGGCAGGCGGGCGTGGAAGGCGGCGGCGGTGCGCACCGCATCCTGGCCGGTCAGGCTGTCGGCGACCAGCAGGGTCTCGACCGGCTTGGCGATCTCGGCGACCTCGGCCACCTCGTTCATCAGCCCCTCGTCCAGGGTGATGCGGCCGGCGGTGTCGAGGATCAGGACGTCGAAGCCCTGAAGCTTGGCCGATTGCAGCGCCCGACGGGTGATCTGGACCGCGCTCTCGCCCGCCACGATCGGCAGGACGGCGACGTCGATCTGTTTGCCCAGCTGGGCCAGCTGTTCCATCGCGGCCGGACGACGCGTGTCCAGCGAGGCCATCATGACCTTCTTGCGATCGAACTTGGTCAGGCGCAGCGCCAGCTTGGCCGAGGTCGTGGTCTTGCCCGAGCCCTGCAGGCCGGCCATCAGCACCACGGCGGGCGGATTGGCGTTGGTGTTGAGGGGGACCGGCTCTTCGCCGCCCAGCATCTCGATCAGGCCGTCATAGACGATCTTGACCACCTGGTCGGCGGGGCGGACCGAACGGATGACCTCTTCGCCGGTCGCACGCTCGGTGGCGAAGGCGATGAATTCCTTGACGACGGGTAGGGCGACGTCGGCCTCAAGCAGGGCCACGCGCACTTCGCGCATCGCCTCGGCGACGTCCTTTTCGGACAGGGCGCCGCGACCGGTGATCCGGTCGAAGACGCCTGTCAGCCGCTCGTTCAGAGCCTCGAACATTCACTACCTCGTGGCGACGGGTGAAACGGCTCCATACGACAACGGCCTCTGGCGACGATCACGTCGGCAGAGGGTTCTCGCCCACCTCGTTCTCTCCTGCGAGAGCTGTCGTGTGGGTGGAGACGCGAGGTTCACTTGCGTCGGAAGCGGCGGCTTATGGCGGAAAACCCCGACAAAGGCAACCGGAGCGAGTCGATCACCCTACAAAGCCAATGTTCGTCACGGCATTTAGCGGATTGTCATCATCGTGCTAAGAGCCCCGCCCTTTATAGGGGCGGCGATGTCGCCAAAGTTTTTGACTTCAGGAGAAGCACACATGAGCAAGGTGCTGGTTATCGGCGCAGGCGGCGTCAGTTCGGTGGCCGTCCACAAGATGGCGATGAATGCGGACATCTTCTCGCATATCACCCTGGCGAGCCGCACCAAGTCCAAGTGCGACGCGATCGCGCAATCCGTGAAGTCGCGCTTTGGCGTGAGCATCGACACCGCCGCCATCGACGCCGACGACGTGGCCGCGACCACCGCCCTGATCAAACAGGTGCAGCCCGAACTGGTCGTGAACCTGGCCCTGCCCTATCAGGACTTGGCGATCATGGACGCCTGTCTCGCCGCCGGCGTGAACTATCTCGACACCGCCAACTATGAGCCGCGCGACGAGGCCAAGTTCGAATACAAGTGGCAATGGGCCTATCAGGAGCGTTTCAAGGACGCCGGTCTGATGGCGCTGCTGGGTTCGGGCTTCGATCCCGGCGTGACCTCGGTCTTCGCGACCTACACCAAGAAGCACCTGCTGGATTCCATCGAGACGCTGGACATCCTGGACTGCAACGGCGGCGACACGGGCCTGCCGTTCGCGACCAACTTCAATCCCGAGATCAACCTGCGCGAAGTGACCGCCCCGTCGCGTCACTGGGCCGACGGCCAGTGGATCGAGGGCCCGGCGCTGAGCCACAAGCAGACCTTCGACTTCGAGGGCGTGGGTCAGAAGAACATGTACCTCATGTATCATGAGGAGCTGGAATCGCTGGCCAAATTCTACCCCGAGATCAAGCGTATCCGCTTCTGGATGACCTTCGGCGACAGCTATCTGAAGCACCTCGAAGTGCTGGAAAACATCGGCATGACCTCCATCGAGCCGATGATGTTCCAGGGCCGCGAGATCATCCCGATCGAGTTCCTGAAGGCCCTGCTGCCCGAACCGTCGTCGCTGGGCCCGATCACCAAGGGCAAGACCAACATCGGCACCATCGCCACGGGCGTGAAGGATGGGGTCGCGAAGACGGTCTACGTCAACAACATCTGCGACCACCAGGAAGCCTATGCCGAGACTGGCAACCAGGCCGTCAGCTACACCACCGGCGTGCCCGCCATGATCGGTGCGGCCTTGATGTTGACCGGCCAATGGAAGGGCGCGGGCGTGTTCAACATGGAACAGCTGGACCCCGATCCCTTCATGGACATGCTGAACAAGCACGGCCTGCCGTGGAAGGTTCAGGACCTGGACGCACCTCTCGACTTCTAAGGCTCAGACCATGGCCATGCAGACCCAAGCCGGCGGACCAGGCGCCTTCGCCCGGTTCGATCTGAACCGCGTTCCGTCGCCCGCCTTCGTGGTGGACGAGGCGGCGGTGCGTCGCAACCTGTCGGTCCTGAAGGACGTGGGGCAACGCGGAAACGCGCGGGTTCTGCTGGCCCTGAAGGCCTTTTCCATGTGGTCGCTGGCCGACGTCGTCGGGGAATACCTCGACGGCGTCTGCGCCTCAGGCCTGTGGGAGGCGCGGCTGGCGCGGGAGTTCTATCACGGCCACCTGACCACCTATTCGCCGGCCTACAAGCCGGCGGACCTGCCCGAGATCCTGCGGCTGTCGGATACGGTCATCTTCAACGCTCCCGACCAGATCGCCCGTTTCGCCGAGTTGATCGCGACGGCGCGGGGCGAGGGCGAGACGTTCGACATCGGTCTGAGGCTGAACCCCGAACATTCCGAGGCCGAGGTCGCCAAATACGATCCTTGCCAGTTCGGCTCGCGCCTGGGGTTTCCGGTGTCGCAGCTGAAGCCGGAACATCTGGACGGCGTCGACGGCCTACACATCCATGCCCTGTGCGAACAGGGGTTCGAGCCGCTGGAGCGGATCTGGGCGGCGGTGGAGCCTACGCTGGCGCCGCTGCTGGCCGATCTGAAATGGATCAACCTGGGCGGCGGGCACCATGTGACGCGGGCAGATTATCGCCGCGACGATCTGGCGGCCTTCCTGCGCCGGCTGGGCGAGACGCATGGGCTTGAGGTCTATATCGAGCCTGGCGAGGCCGTGGCGCTGGACGCCGGCATACTGATCGGCGAGGTGCTGGACACTTTCGACAACGGCATCGCGGTCGCCATCACCGACATCTCAGCGACCTGCCACATGCCCGATGTGATCGAGGCGCCCTATCGTCCGGCCATGCTGAACGAGGGCCAGGCGGGCGTGACCTATCGCCTGGGCGGGCCGTCGTGCCTGGCGGGCGACATCATCGGCGACTACGTCTTCGAGACGGCGCCGACGGCGGGGACGCGGATCGCGTTTCTGGACCAGGCCCACTATTCGATGGTGAAGACCAACACCTTCAACGGCGTGCCGCTTCCGGCCATCGCCCTGTGGAACAGCGAGACGGACGCGCTGACGATGGTGCGTGAATTCGACTATTCGGAATTCCGCGACCGCCTGTCGTAGGCGCAAGAAAAAGGGCGGCTCGCGCCGCCCTTCCCCAACCTATTCTTCTTTCGGCTCGTCCGATGCCGGCTCGGCGTCGGGCTTGGGCTCGGAGCCCGGCTCGGTGACGACGATGCCCTCGGGGGCGGCCGACAGTTTCGTCAGATCGCCGCCGGCGCGCAGCACGTCCAGCGCCCGCTCCAGCTGGTAATCCTTTTCCTTGTCGAAGCTCTCGCCGGGGGCTTCTCGCGGCGTGTGCGGTCCCTTGCGTTCGGCGCCGATGGAGGCGTCCAGCGCCGTGGCGTAGGCGGCTTCGGAATAGATGAAGCTGGAGCGTGAGACGATGCGGGCCTCGGCCTCGGACCGGGCGACCTCCAGGTCCGGCTCGATGCCGATCTTCTGGATCGAGGCGCCCGACGGCGTGTAGTAGCGCGCGGTCGTGATCGACAGGGCGCCGTCCTGGCCCTGGCGCAGCGGGATCACCGTCTGAACCGAACCCTTGCCGAAGCTGGTCAGGCCGACGACGGTCGCGCGCTGATGATCCTTCAGGGCGCCGGCGACGATTTCCGACGCCGAAGCCGATCCATAGTTGACCAGCACCACCAGCGGCAGGCCGCCGGTGATGTCGCCGGGCTTGGCGGAATAGCGCTGGATCTGCTCGGGCTTGCGGCCACGCTGGCTGACGATCTCGCCGCGCTCCAGGAAGGCGTCGGACACATCGATGGCGGCGTTCAGCAAACCACCGCCGTTGTTGCGCAGGTCCAGGACATAGCCCTTCACGCCCGGCTTCTCGGCCTTGATCTTGGCGATGGCCTCGTTCAGCTCGCGGCCGGTGTTCTCATTGAAGGTCGAGACGCGCAGATAGCCGAAGTCGCCTTCAACCCGGCCGGTGACCGACTGGACCTTGATGACCTCGCGGGTCAGGACGACCTCCAGCGGGTCCTCGCCGTCGCGCAGGAAGGTGACCTTGACGCTGGTGCCGACCTCGCCGCGCAGCTTTTCCGACACCTGGCTGACCGTCAGGCCGGCCGCGTTCTGGCCCTCGATCGACGAGATGACGTCGCCGGCCTGGACCCCGGCCTTGGCGGCGGGGCTGTCGTCCATCGGCGAGATGACCTTCACCATGCCGCCGTCGGCGCTGATGGTCAGGCCGACGCCCGAATACTGTCCCTCGGTGCGCTCGCGCAGCTCGTCGTAGTTGGAGGGCGGCAGATAGTTGGAGTGCGGGTCCAGCGCCGTCATCATGCCGGCCAGCGCGGCCTCGATCAGCTTCTTGTTGTCGACCGGCACGACATAGGCCTGCTCGACGATGCCCACGACGTCGCCGAACAACTCCAGCATGCGGAAGGTTTCGTTGCGGGGGGTCTGGCTGCTGACAGCAGCGGCGGATCCGCCGAGCACCAGTGCGGCGCAGCCGACGAGGAGCAGTTTACGCATTCGGTCTCTTTCGGTCGGGCCGATCATTCAAGGCGCCCGTGGGAAGGGTAAGGCGGTGCAGACACGACCAAATCGTGGCGACGCAGCGTTCCGCCGATAAAATCAGCGTCAGACGAGAATGCAAAGGACTATTGCAGGTTCACTGCAACCACGGCCCCGGATCGAT
>Ga0190271_10002224_pt1 | contig 11624 bp, 5 predicted proteins | sample Popmic356T_FD_133747 | JGI IMG/M metagenome (GOLD analysis project Ga0190271, IMG submission 133747) | Populus adjacent soil microbial communities from riparian zone of Weber River, Utah, USA - 356 T | ecosystem: Environmental > Terrestrial > Soil > Riparian zone | place: USA: Utah | collected...
CGCGCGCTGGCTCATCAACAACACGCCGTCGACGATGGAAAACAGCGGATTGGTGCTGACGTCCTGCTGGCCGTACTCGCCGAGCAACAGCGTGGTGACCTCCCACGCCATCAGGTTGACGGCCAGCTCGTAGTCGAACTTGCGCAGCTCCTCGCGCGAGCGCGCCAGGTCGTCGAACACCTTGAAGCTGTCGATCACCACCAGCGCCGGCTTTTGTTTTTTGACCTGCTCCATGATCAACTTGGAAGCCTCGGCGAGGCCCTTGGTGCGCAGGATGAGCCCGAGGTCGACGAACTGGATGCCCCCCGCGCCCAGCTTGTCCGCGTCGAAAAAGCTGAACTGTGCGAGGTTGCGCAGCGTCTTGGCGGTCGGCTCGGACAGCGTGTTGAAGTACAAAACACGCTGTTCCGCCGAGGCGGAGTGAAAACAGATCTGCTGCGTGAGGATGGTCTTGCCCGCGCCCGGCGAGCCGGCCAGCACCACCACCGACCCCTGGGGAAGCCCTCCGAAGAACAGCGCGTCGAGATTGCGCACTCCGGTCGCAACCCGCGCAATGGCACTCGTGTTCTTCTTCATGAGTCGACTCCCTCGGGGTCCTTGCTTGCGTGAGACGCACGAGCTAGCTCGCGCTCACCGTCGCTGTCAGCTGCGTCGTCGCAAACGAGCTCGGCGTGCAGCGCCGGACTCAAGATCTCGGCCGTCAGGTTGCCGAGCACGGTGAGAAACTCGACCAGCACAAAACGTAGCGCGGCATTGAGCAGCTCTGGCGACAGCTCGCGCGTCTGCAGCAAGAGCTTGCGACAGCTGACACGAGTGGCCTCGACCTCCAGCTCGGCGACCAGCGGAAACTGCTCGGCCGCGACGTACAGCACGCGATCGAGAATGGCCAGCAGGGTGACCTCGCCGAGCGTCTGATTGGCGCGCGACAGCACAGCGCTCAACGCTTGCTCGAAGCGCGCGAGGCTCTGCTCGATCGTCGACTGCTTCGGCGCTGCGCGCAGCCAGGCGTCGACACGCTCACCGTGCTGGTTGCCGTCCATCATGGTTCAACCGTCCCGGTCAAGGCTCAGCGCCAGAAGACCAGGTCTCCGCGGCGCGTGGAAGTGATCGGAGCAGCTCGCGTCAGCGGGACAAGACACCCTCACCGGACACAGCTGTGCCGCGTTCGCCCCTTCTTGACCAACCGTAGCCGCAGACCCGAGACGGACCGAGCTGACACTTCCCACGTCTGCGGAGATAAGTCGAGCGGGTAAAGTCCTCAGCTGGTTTGCGTGCCCCTTCCCCCTGCTTGGCCACGTCGCTCTCCTTGCGCTCCCCAGCAGGGCGCCGTGGAGAGCGCAGCCACGTGTCTTCACGTTCGCGCGCTGCCCCCGCGAACGGCGTCGGTCGGGGGCGCGCGAGCGTCTGACCACGATGAGTGGTACCGTCGATCGCGTTCTGGCTCTTTTCCTGGTCGGCCAGTGATGTGTGGATGTGTTGGCTGTTGTCCGCTCGCGCGCCCGAGGGCGCGCTTCGACGTTCGCCCGCGCGCACGAGCGCCTTTGGACCGGCGACGGAGACCGCACATTGAGCTCGCGCAGTTTTTCACGATCCGATCGGCTGCTGCGGACGCGCGCTCGCGCGCCCGAAAAACACGATCTTTTGATGGGCCCGATTCGCGACGAGCCGCTCGGGTCCGAGCATCTGGCCGAGCGGGCGCGCGCGGTGGTCCGTGCCCAGCGGCTGCTCACGCGCGGCCAAAAGCCGCTCTCGCGGCGAAAACCCGCAGGTCTGGCGCGGCTCGACGAGACGCGCCGCATCGTGACGGCGGCGCGCGCGCACCTCGGCGCCGACCCCAAGCTGGACGTCGGTCCGGCGGGCGAGTGGCTGCTCGACAACTTCTACGTCATCGACCAGCAGCTGCGCGAGATCCGCGAGGGCCTGCCCAAGAGCTACTACCGTGAGCTCGCGACCCTCGCGGACGGCATTCTCGCCGGTGAGCCACGCATCTTCGAGCTCGCGATCACGCTGATCGCGCACACCGAGGGCAGGGTCGAGCTGGCCAACCTCGAGCTGTTCATCACGGCCGCGCAGGAAGTCTCGCCGCTGTCGCTCGGCGAGCTGTGGGCGCTGCCCGCGATGATGCGCCTGGCCCTGATCGAGAACATCCGACGTATGACTTTGCGCACCGTGCGCAGGCTCGATGAGCTGGCCGATGCGGACCAGTGGGCGGCCCGCATCGAGGCGGCCAGCGAGCACGGCGAGCACGAGCTGCGCGACGTGCTGGGCGCGTTCGTCGGGCGCTCGTCGCCCCTCACACCCACCTTTGTCTCGCGCTTTTTGCATCAGCTGCGCGTCACCTCGGCTCCTTCGCCGCCGCTGGCCAAGCTCGAGCGCTGGATCGCCGAGGTGGAGCTGAGCGCGGACGATGCCGCCGCGCGCTCGAGCCAGCAGCTGGCGCTCACGCAGCTGATGATGGCCAACAGCATCACCAGTCTGGTCGCCGTGTCACGCCTGGACTGGGTCGCCTTCGTGGAGCGGCAGAGCGTACGGAGACCGCGCTGCGCCGCGACCCAGCGGACTTCTACCGGCGCATGGACGCCGCCACGCGCGATGCGTACCGTCACCAGGTCGAGCGCATCGCCAAGCGCTCGAGCCTGACGGAGCTGCAGGTGGCGGAGCTTGCCGTCACGCTCGCACGCGAGGGGCTCGACGCGCCACCCAGCGCGGCGGTCGTTGCCGACCCGCGCAGCCACGTCGGCTACTTTCTCGTGGACGACGGCCAAAAAGAGCTCGAGCGCGCCGCGAGCTATCGTGCACCGCTCAGAGAGCAGCTGACGCGGCGCGGTCTGCGCCATCCGCACGTGCTGTTCGTCGGCGGCACCCTAACCGCGGCGAGCGCGGGCGTCGCGGCGCTGGTGTACGCGACGCCACACGCGTCGTTCTGGACGCAGCTGCTGGTCCTGGCCGTGGTGCTGCTGCCCGTGCTCGATCTGGCCGTGAACGTCGTCAACCAGCTGATCACCTTGCTGGTCCCACCGCACCGCCTGCCCAAGCTCGACCTGCGCGGCAGCAACAGCCGAGCCGCAACGCCGACCGCGATCGCCGTGCCGGTGCTGCTGGGCAGTCTCGACGCGGTCAGCGAGGCTCTGCACAACCTGGAGGTCCAGTACCTCTCCAACCCCGAACCTTACTTACGCTTCGTGTTGCTCGGCGACTTCACCGACGCAAGCCACGAACATCTCCCCGAAGACGAGCCGATCGCCCTTGCCGCGCTCGACGGCGTGCGCGTGCTCAACGAGCGCCACGGGGGCACGGGCACGGGCATGTTCCACCTCCTGCACCGCCCGCGCCGCTACGACGCTGGCGAGGACTGCTGGATGGGCTGGGAGCGCAAGCGCGGCAAGCTCGCCCAGCTGAACGCGTTCCTGCGCGACCAGGCCGGCGACGCGTTTTGCCACGTCGCGGGCGACTCCGAGCGCCTCAAGCAGGCGCGCTTCGTGATCACGCTCGACGCCGACACCATGCTGCCGGCAGAGGCCGCCGCGGAGCTGATCGGCACGCTCGCCCACCCACTCAACCGCCCCGTCTTTTCTGCCACCACGGGTCACGTCGTACGCGGCTACGGCGTGCTGCAGCCGCGCGTGGTGGTGTCGCTACCCAGCGCGCACGCGTCGCGTTTTGCCGCGCTGCACAGCGGTCGCCCCGGCATGGACCCGTACACGACCGCAGTCTCGGACGTGTACCAGGACCTCTACGGCGAGGGCAGCTACTCGGGCAAGGGCATCTACGACGTCGACGCGTTCGAGCGGGCGACGCACGGTCGTTTCCCCGAGCACGCGCTGCTCTCGCACGACCTGATCGAGGGCAGCTACGTGCGTGCCGGCCTGGTCACCGACGTAAACGTCTACGACGACTACCCCGCGCGCTACCTTACCTTCACGCGCAGGAAGCACCGCTGGATCCGTGGTGACTGGCAGCTCCTGCCGTGGCTGGGCAGGCACGCGCCCAGCAGCACGGGGCGCGCGCACAATGGGCTGTCGGCGCTGGCGCGCCTCAAGATCGCCGACAACCTGCGGCGCAGCGTCACCGAGCTCGCCCAGCTGGTGATGCTGTGCGCAGCGTGGACCGTGCTGCCGGGTCCGCACAGCCGCTGGATCGCGATCTCCGCGGGCATCATCGCGGCGCCGTGGCTGGTCTCCCTGTCGCTGGCGGCCGTGCGTCCGCCGCTCGATCGGTCGTGGGCCGCTTACTACGCGTCGCTCGCGCGCGACGCGTGGCTGGCGGTGCAGCAGTTCGTGCTCGCGCTGGTATTTTTGCCGCACCAGGCCTGGATCTCGGGCGACGCCATCGTGCGCACGCTGTGGCGTCTGACAGTCAGCCGAAAACACCTGCTGGAGTGGCGCACCGCCGAGCAGGCCGAGCGCGGCGCGACCGGCAGCGCACGCGAGACGCTGCGCCACATGGCGCCCGCCACCACGGTCGCGATCGTCTTGCTGGCGACGGCCTGGATCTGCCTCGCGGTCGAGAACAGAGGGCAGATCGGGCTGCTCGACAGTGTCCTGACGGTCTTGTTGTTCGCTTTGTTGTGGCTGTCCGCACCGTCGATCGCCTACCGACTGAGTCTGCCGGTGGCGCAACGACCCGCGCAGCTCTCGCGCGCGCACACAGAGTCCGCAGAGCGGCTCGCCCGTCTGCACTGGGCATTCTTCGAGCAGTTCACCACGGCCGAGACGTCGTGGTTGACACCCGACAACTATCAGGACGACCCGGCTCCGGTCGTCGCGCTGCGCACCTCGCCCACCAACATCGGCCTGCAGCTGCTGGCGACGGTGAGCGCGCACGACCTCGGCTTCATCACGCTCGAGCAGATGCTCGCGCGGCTCGGCGCGGCGTTCGACACCATCGACAGGCTACCGCGCTACGAGGGGCACCTCTACAACTGGTACAGCCTGGAGACGCTGGCCGTGCTCGAGCCGGCCTACGTGTCCACGGTCGACAGCGGAAACCTGGCCGGACACTGCATCGCGCTACGCCAGGCCTGTCTCGCTCTGGCTACCGACCCGGCCCACAGCGCGTTTGTGCCGCGCCTGGAGTCGCTCGCGGCGCGCGCGTACCAGCTGTGCAACGAGATGAGCTTTGCGTTTTTGTACGATCGCGAGCGCAAGCTGTTCGTGATCGGCTATCAGCCCGGCACCCGCACGCTCGACTCGTCTTATTACGATCTGCTGGCGTCCGAGTCGCGTCTGGGCAGCTTCGTCGCGATCGCCAAGAACGAAGTTCCCGTCGAGCACTGGTTTCGCCTCGGGCGAACGCTCTCGCACCAGGGTGGCCAGACCTCCATGGTGTCGTGGAGTGGCAGCATGTTCGAGTACCTGATGCCGACCCTGGTCATGGTGTCGTTTCCGGGCACGCTGCTGGACCAGACCCACCGTGCGGCGATTCACCGTCAGATCGCGTACGGGCGCGCTCGCCAGGTGCCCTGGGGCGTGAGCGAGAGTGCATACAACGTACGCGACCGGCACCGCACCTATCAGTACCGCGCATTCGGCGTGCCCGACCTGGCGCTCAAGCGGGGCCTCGGCCGCGACCTGGTCGTCGCGCCGTACGCGTCGGCGCTGGCGCTGATGGTCGAGCCCAAGCTCGCGATGCAAAACATCGACCGGCTCGAGGCGATGGGCGCGACCGGACCTTACGGTCTGCGCGATGCGATCGACTACACCCGTCCCGACCCTGGCAAACAGCACGCGCTGGTCTCCACGTACATGGCGCACCACATCGGGATGAGCCTGGTCGCCTTCACCAACGTGCTCTGCGACGGCGTCTGGCAGAAGCGGTTTCATGCCGACCCGCTGGTGCAGTCGGCGGCGCTGTTGTTACAGGAGCGCGTTCCGCGGCGCGTCGCCTTTTTGGCGCTGCCGCCAGCACCGCTCGACGAGCCCGTGCTGCGCGAGCAGGACGAGGACGCGGGCGAGCGCGAGTTCGACGACGTCGACACCAGCGAGCCGCACGTCGCACTGCTCGGCCAGCTGCCGTACACACTCATGATCAGTCAGTGTGGCTCGGGCTACAGTCGCTTCGAGGACCTGGCCGTCACGCGCTTTCGTGCCGATGGCACGACCGACGACACCGGCCAGTTCTGTTACCTCAAGGACGTGACCAGCGACCGCGTGTGGTCCGCTTCCCACCAGCCAGTGTGCGCGCGCCCCGACTACTATCACGCCACGCTGGCGCCTCACCGCGTGACCTTCCGCCGGCTCGACGCGTTGATCGAGACGTTGACCGAGATTGCGGTGGTGCCCGAGGACGCCGCCGAGATTCGCCGCGTGACGCTCACCAACCGCAGCGACGAGCAGCGCGTCCTGGAGCTGACCAGCTACGGCGAGATCGTGCTCGCGCCGCCGGATGCGGATCGCGCGCACCCGGCGTTTTCGAACCTGTTCGTGGAGACCGAGTGGCACGCCTGGTGTTCTGCAGTCACGGCGACACGCCGTCCACGCTCCGCCAAGGACCGGGCGCTGGTCTGCGTTCACGTGGTCGACGCCGATGAGGGGCTGGTCAGTCACGAGACGGATCGTGCGCGCTTCGTCGGCCGCGGTCGCTCGGTGCGCAGCCCCGCGGCCATGGACGTGGACGGTCCGCTGTCGGGCAGCACGGGCGCCGTGCTCGACCCGATCTTTGCCCTGCGCGTGCGCGTGACGCTCGCGCCCGGGCAGAGCACGCAGGTCGCGTTCACCACGCTGGTTGCGCCCACGCGCGAAGCGGCCTTTACCCTGGCCGACCGCTACCACCATCCGCAGGCCGCGCAGCGCGCCCTCGACCTGGCCTGGACCTCGACCCAGGTCGAGCTGCGCGAGCTGCAAGTCAGCCAGGCCGACGCGGGCGTGTTTCAGGAGCTGGCCGGCGCGCTGCTCTACGCCACACCCGCACTGCGGGCGACGAGCGAGGAGCTGAGTCGCAACCGCGGCTCGTTGCCCTTGCTGTGGGAACAGGGCATCTCGGGAGACTGGCCGATCGTGCTGGCGACCATCGAAGCGCAGGAAGGTCTGCGTACACTCAGACAGCTGTTCGCAGCGCACCACTACTGGCGCCGGCGCGGCATGATGGTCGACCTGGTCGTGCTCAACCTGCAGCCCTCGCTGTACCTGCAGGAGCTGACCAACGAGATCAACGCCGGTCTGTTCGGCTCGAGCGACGCGGGCATGCTCGACCGTCCGGGCGGCGTGTTCATGCGGCGTAAAGATCTGCTCAAGCCCGAGACGCTGCTCATGCTGCGCGCCACCGCGCGTGTACACGTCGAGTGCGACGGTCAGCCGCTCGAGCGCACCGCCAGTCGCGGCACGAGCCGTGACGTCGAGCACCCGCCGCTGCCAGCCCCTCCCCCGCCGCGCGACCCACAGCAGGCGCGGCGCATCGGACTGTCGGTGGTGGGCGCAGCGATCGAGGACATGGCCGGGCGCGCACGCAGCGCGGCCGCCAGCGTCGCTCTTCTGCCCGAAGCGCGCAGCGAGCGCAGCGCCAGCGGCTCGACGCCGCCGCCCGCAGAGACACTCCTGTTCGACAACGGGCTCGGCGGTCTGACGCCGACGGGCGCCTATCAGATCCGCATCGAGGCGGGCAAGCTGCCTCCCGCGCCGTGGGCCAACGTCGTTGCCAACCCGCACGGCGGCTTCGTGGTCAGCGAGCAGGGCGGCGGCTTTACCTGGGCAGCCAGCAGCTACTTTTTCCGACTCACGCCGTGGCGCAACGATCCCGTCGGCGACATGCCGGGCGAGGTGCTCTACCTGCGCGACGAGCTCACGCGCGACGTGTGGAGCGCGACGCCCTCGCCGATCGCGGGCGACGGCGCGTACACGGTCGAGCACGACGCAGGCAGCTCGCGCTTCGTGCACCAGCACGCCGGTATCGAGAGTGTGCTGACGCTCGGCATCGCCGAGCACGCGCCCGTCAAGATCTCGCGCCTGCGCCTCAAAAACACCAGCGACCGGCCGCGCCGCATCTCCGTGACCGCCTACGTGGAGTGGACGCTCGGGGTGCTGCGCGAGCACACGCAGCACCAGCTGCACACGCAGTTCGACCCCGACCAGCGCACCATGTTTGCGCGCAACTACTTCAGCCCTGCGTACGCGGGCTGGGTGGCCTTCTGCACGTCGACCGAACAAGTGACGAGCCACAGCGCTGCGCGGCGCAGCTTCATCGGTCGCAACGGCTCGCTCAGCATGCCTGCGGGCCTTTTGGTGGCAGAGCTCGACGGTCAGACCGGCGCGGGCATCGACCCGTGCGCTGCGCTGCAGCACGTGCTCGCGCTCGCACCCGGCGAGACGCGCGAGCTGTCGATCTTGCTGGGCGCTGCGCCGAGCGAAGCCGACGCGCGTGCGCTGATCGCCACGTTCGGAAACGAACAAGCGGCCAGCGCGGCGCTCGTGCGCACGCGCGAGAGCTGGGCCGACCGGCTGTCGGTGATCACGGTGCGCACCCCCGATCCGGCGTTCGACGCGATGCTCAATCGCTGGACCTTGTACCAGGCGCTGGCCTGCCGGATGTGGGCGCGCTCGGCGCTGTATCAGAGCAGCGGAGCCTACGGCTTTCGTGATCAGCTGCAGGACGTGATGGCCTTCGTGTACGCCGAGCCGGCGCTCGCGCGCGCACACATCCTGCGCGCGGCCGCGCGTCAGTTCAGCGAGGGCGACGTCCAGCACTGGTGGCACGAAGGCACCGGACAGGGCGTGCGCACACGTTTTTCCGACGACCTGGCCTGGCTGCCGTACGTCGTTGCCCACTACGTGCGTACGACCGGCGACGTCGCCATCCTCGAAGCACAGGTCCCGTTCCTGAGCATGCGCCCGCTGGCTGCCGAGGAGCACGAGATCTACGCCGAGCCACAGGTCTCCGCGGAGCGCGCGAGCCTGCACGAGCACTGCCTGCGCGCGCTGCACAGGGCCTGCACCACGGGCGCGCACGGTCTACCCCTGATGGGCACCGGCGACTGGAACGACGGCATGAGCCTGGTCGGCGCGGACGGTCGCGGCGAGAGTGTGTGGCTGGCCTGGTTTTTGGTCAGCACCCTCTGCGCGTACGAGCCGCACGTACGCCCACGCGACGCGGCGGCGGCCGACGCCCTGCTGCACACGGCACAGGCCTACGGCGAGGCCGTCAACACGCACGGCTGGGATGGTGCGTGGTACCGGCGCGCGTACTTCGACGACGGCGCCGCGCTGGGCACGGCAGCGGCCGAGGAGTGCCGCATCGACGCCATCGCCCAGAGCTGGAGCGTGATCTCCGGCGCGGGCGCGCCCGTGCGCCAGGCGCTGGCGCTAGAGGCGTTCGATCGGCAGCTGGTCGACGAGCAGGCACGCATCGTTCTGTTGCTCGCGCCGCCGTTCGACAAGACCAGCCACGACCCGGGCTACATCAAGGGCTACTTGCCCGGCGTGCGCGAGAACGGTGCGCAGTACACGCACGCGGCTCTGTGGTCGGTGCTGGCGTACGCGCTGCGCGGCAACGGCGACCGCGCGTTCGAGCTGTATCAAATGCTCAACCCGCTCACCCATGCGCGCACGCCCGAAGAGGTGGCCGTGTACAAGGTGGAGCCCTACGTCGTGGCCGCGGACGTGTACGCCGCGACGGGGCAGCGCGGGCGCGGTGGCTGGACCTGGTATACGGGCTCGGCAAGCTGGATGTACCGCGTCGGCCTCGAGGCCATCCTCGGCTTCGACAAGCGTGGCGACACGCTACACATCAAGCCGGCCGTGCCGACGAGCTGGCCCACGTTCACGATCGAGTATCGCCACGGCAAGAGCCTGTACGTGATCGAGGTGAGTCGCTCGACGACTGGCGAGGGACAAGTCTTGCTCGACGGAGAGCAGGTCGCTGGGGGCGGCATCCCGCTGAACGAGGAGCGCGAGCGTCGCCACGTCGTGGTGCACTTCGTGTCGCATGAGCAAGGAGAGTCGGTCGCACAGGACTGAGCTCGGCTCACTCGCGCAGACGTTTGAGCGCGGTCGACTTGGCCGTAGCACGCCCGTTTTTGCCGACCTTGCGCGTGCGCGCCACGTGGGCCATGCGGCGCAGCGCCAGGATCAGCGGCTCGAACAGCACCGTCCCCAGCACGGCGTAGCGCAGCGCCGCGTCGGGCGTCGCGGAGGCCAGCGCCCAGTCGTCCGGGAGCTCGTGCTGGGCAATCAGCTCGGCGGCGTCGGCGTAGACGTCCAGGTCGCGCTCGTCCTGGGGCACGAACGAGCCGAGCACGACGGCCAGCGCCTTGACCGCTTCGCGCAGCGCTCCGTCGTCGGGCTTGATGTGCCAGCCGCGGCGCTTGGTCAGCGCAAGCAGCAGCTGCTGCGCAGCCACGTAGCGCTCGGAGCTCGCGTCGACGGGCACCTGGGCGGGGTACTCGAGCGCGTTGACGGCCGCGATCACGAACTCGCGCTGGCACAAGTACGCCAAGATCCGGCAGACGCCGCTGCTCGGAGAGCTCTTTCAGCTGGTCGCCAGCCCTGCCATGCTCAAGCGCGCGCTCGATCAGGACAACCCCGTGCCGTTGCCAGAGGCGTACGTTGAGCGCGTGAGTCAGTACGCCGACTGGGCGCACAAGCGCACAGTGCTCAAGCTGTACCGCGCCACGCGCGATCCCCAGCGCCACTTCGCGAGCTTTGGTCCAGCCCTGCGCCAGCTCGACGTGCCGGTGTGCGTGCTCTGGGGTGTCGGCGACCCTTACCTGCCCGTCCGCTTCGCCGAGCGGCAGCGCGAGACGTTTCGCAACGCGGAGGTGCACATCCTGAAGGGCCTTGGTCACTGGCCGTTCATCGACGACCCCGAGGCTGTGCGCGCCCATTTTCTGCCGTTTTTGCAGCGCGCGCTGGCGAGCACGGCCGCGCCGCAGCGCGCCCAACACGCGCTGAGCTGACACACTCCGACGTCTGCACACGGCCGCTGGCCGATTCGGTCAGGAACGTGGCCGGTGGGGCAACCCCTGGGCGCTCGAGTACACCTTCCGCTAGGGGAAGGTGGCTGGCACATGGGTGAGTCTGCTTGCCTAAACTTGCAGCCGTACTCGACGCTGGACAGACGACGTGCCCTTTCCGGAACTGCCGTGTTGCATCCGGATAAGACATCGACGATACCTCTAGCGTGGACGGCGACGAAGCAGAGCTGTGTTACTCCGCGCGCCTGGTCGAGATGTTCGCGCGTGCACTCGCCTCCGAGGGCAAGGTGCCGCGCGAGACGTACGAGCTGGTCGCTGCCATCGATCCCGACGATCGCATTCCGTTCGCCGGCGTTCACCAGTTTTTGCGAACGCTCGCGGCACTCGCTCCCGATCCTTACTTGGGCCTGCGCGCGAGCCGCCAGATGATCCTCGGCGACACCGGCGCCGTGGACTACGCGATGAGCAGCGCCGCAACGCTGCGCGACTGCCTCAACGTCGCCGCGCGCTACGTGCGCCTGATCAACGACGCAGGCTCCGTGTCGTTCACGGTGGAGGGTGAGCAGGCCGTCGTTCGTTTGCTCAGCCAGGTCGAGCTGCCGCGCGCGGCGCTCGACTTCCGGCTGGGAAACATTTTGTGGATCCATGGGCAGCTGTGGCCCGAGGGCGTGCTCGAGTCGTTGTCGGTCAGCTTCCCCTACCCGGAACCGGCGGAGCTACA
>Ga0190271_10002225_pt1 | contig 11623 bp, 7 predicted proteins | sample Popmic356T_FD_133747 | JGI IMG/M metagenome (GOLD analysis project Ga0190271, IMG submission 133747) | Populus adjacent soil microbial communities from riparian zone of Weber River, Utah, USA - 356 T | ecosystem: Environmental > Terrestrial > Soil > Riparian zone | place: USA: Utah | collected...
AGTGGCTGCGCGCGATCGAGCTCCGCGCCACCGACCAGCCCGGCTTCTGGGAGCGCTACGGCTACCACAACGACGCCGATCCCTGGGAGGAGCAGCGCTACAGCTTTTGAGGAGAGGGCTCGAGCGACGCCGATCCCTGGGAGGAGCACGTTGTTCGTTCCGAGGAAGATCACTCGAAAGGGGGAGCGAGATGCGACCGCAGCCGCCGATCTCCATAGCACCCACCCTCCCCAGCAACACCGAGACGACCGCTCCCCAGCGGTCGTCTCGCTTTTCCGGGGATGACCACACCTGTCCGGCGCGGGCGTGTCTACGTGCCTGGCGCGTCGCTGCGGCCTGATCGCAGGCGGAGTTCCGCACGTTGCGAGCCTGCACCGGGTTCCGGCCGCGGAAACTGCGGGATCGAGCCAGGTCCGCGATGGACGTGGCTACGTGCCTGGCACGAACGCCGGGTCGACCGTTGGCCCGACCCACACGCGCTCCGGCCGCGAGCTAGCGCACCAGATGCTCGCGCAGCTCGTCGCCCAGCGCGGCTGCGGTCGTGCCCTCGCGGGGTGCGAGGAAGATCGTGTTGTCGCCGGCGATCGTCCCCGCGATGCCCGGGTGCCCTCCCTCGTCGATCGCCTGCGCGAGGGCGCTTGCGTACCCGGACGGCGTCGAGACGACGACGAGCGGCCCCGCTCGCTCGACACCCGTCGCGTAGCGGCGCATCGCGACGCCGATCGCGCGGCGCCGGTCGGCGTCGTCGGTGCCCGGGGACGCGTAGACGAGCCGCCCCGAGGGCGCCCGCACCTTGACGAGACCGAGCTCGTGCACGTCGCGCGAGACGGTCGTCTGCACGACGTCGTGGCCCTCGTCGCGAAGCGCCTCGACGAGCTCGCCCTGGGTCGAGATCGCGTTGTCCCGCACGAGCCGCAGGATCGCCGCCTGCCTGACGGGATTGCTCACCCCAGGGCGTCCTCGAGGATCGCGAGCGCCTCACCGATCTCGTCCTCCGAGACGACGAGCGGCGGAAGCAGGCGGAGCACGTCGGCGCCTGCGGTGAGCACGAGCAGGCCCGCGTCCCGGCAGGCGTCGACCACGCCTGCCGCATCACGGTCGAGCACGCCCGCCAGCATCAGCCCACGGCCGCGCACCTCGCGCACCCCGGGGAGCGAGCGCAGTCCGTCCGCCAGCTGAGCGCCGCGCTGGACAATCCGTGCGAGCAGCTCGTCGTCGATCGCCTCGACGACGGCGCACGCAGCTGCTGCGGCGACCGGGTTTCCGCCGAAGGTCGAGCCGTGGTCGCCAGGACCGATCGCGCCGGCGACCTCGTCCCGCACGAGCAGCGCGCCGATCGGGAGACCGTTGCCGAGACCCTTGGCCAGCGTGACGAGGTCGGGCTCGAGCCCGAGCTGCTCGGACGCGAAGAACGTCCCCGTGCGGCCGAGCCCGGTCTGCACCTCGTCGACCCACAGCAGCGCACCGACCTCACGCGCGATCTCGCCCGCCGCGCGCACGAACTCCTCCTCGAGCGGCACCACGCCACCTTCGCCGAGGATCGGCTCGACGACGATTGCCGCAAGCTCGCCGCCCGGCGCGACCGCGCGCTCGAGCGACTCCACGTCGTTCGGCGTCGCGAACGAGACACCGGGGACGAGCGGCCCGAACCCCTCCCACTTCGCCGGCTGGCCGGTGACGGAGAGCGAGCCGAGCGTCCGGCCGTGGAAGCCTCCCTCGAGCGCGACGATCCGCGCGCGGCCCGTCGCCTTCCGCGCGACCTTGAGCGCGGCCTCGTTCGCCTCCGCACCCGAGTTGCAGAAGAACGCCTGCGCACCGCCGCCGAGGCGCTCGGCGAGGAGGCCGGCGAGCCGGAGCATGGGCTCCGTCCAGTAGAGGTTCGACGCATGCCAAAGCTGGTCGAGCTGCGCGTGCGCGGCAGCGGTCACGACCGGGTGGCGATGACCGAGGGCCACGACCGCGATCCCGCCACCGAAGTCGAGGTAGCGGCGGCCACGGTCGTCCCAGACGCGGCAGCCCTCCCCGCGCACGATCGTCACGTCGGCCCGCGCGTAGGTCGGCAGCACCGCCGCGCGCGTCGCCTGTGCCTGATCGTTTCGAGCGGTGGCTCCGCCCGTCGCTGTCATGCGGGTACCACGATCCCGACCGCCGTCATGCGGGAACCTCGGTGGCGCCGATCGAGGCGCGGACGCCGCCGCGGGCGGCCTGCACGGCTGCCATCAGCTTCGGCACGATCCCGCCCTCGAAGACGCCCTGACCGACCCCGGCCTCGGCGTCGTCGGCCGAGAGCACGGCGGCGACGGCACCGTCCAGCAACACGCCAGGGACGTCGCTCACGAAGAGGATCCGCTCCGCACCGAGCCCGACGGCCAGTGCCGCAGCCGCCTCGTCGGCGTTGACGTTGAGCGGGCCGGCCGCGAGCGGGACGACAACCGGCACCCGTCCGGCCGCGAGGGCGTCGCGAACGGCGGCGGGCGCCGACGGCTCGGGATCGCCGACGAGCCCGAGCTCGTCGACCACGCGTGCGCGGAGGCCGATCTCGTCGCCGCGCAGGCCCACGGCCCGCGCGCCGACCGCGGCACACACCGCCGCGTTCACCTCGAGCAGCGACTCGATCACGACCTCGAGCACCTCCGGGGTCGTGACCCGCCGGCCGCGAACGAAGATCGGCGCGATGCCCCGCCGCTCCATCTCGGCCGTGATCTGCGGACCAGCGCCGTGCACGACGACGACGTCTCCGGCGACCTCGGCGAGCGCCGCGCGCACGGCATCGGTGGCGACCCTGCCGCCGAGCTTCAAGACCGTGGTCACGTCGTGTACTCCGCGTTCAGCTTCACGTAGTCCGTCGAGAGATCGCTCGCGAGGTAGCCGGCCGAGCCGTCGCCCAGCCCGAGGTCGAGCTCGATCCGGCATGCGGCGCCGGAGAGCGTGGGAACACGACCCGTCGGCGCGCCCGAGGCGTACACGGCCGTGCCGTCGAACGAGACCGAGAGCGCGTCGGGATCGAGGCGCGCGAAGCCGCCGTTCCACGGCGCGGAGCCCGCGGCCGCGAGAACGCGACCCCAGTTCGGGTCGCGACCGAAGGCCGCCGTCTTCACCAGAGGCGAGGTCGCGACGCGACGCGCGATCGCCTCTGCTTCTGCTGCCGAGGATGCGTTGGAGACCGCGATCTCCAGCACGACGGTCGCGCCTTCGCCGTCGGCCACGATCTGGCGCGCGAGATCGTCGCAGACCGAACGGAGTGCCTCCGCGAAGACCTCGTCCGACGCTGAATCGCGCGCACGACCACAGGCCCCGTTCGCCAGCAGGACAACAGCGTCGTTGGTGGAGCAGTCGCCGTCGACCGAGATCCGGTTGAAGCTCCGCTCGACCGCCGGCCGCAGGAAGGCGTCCGCCTCGCCCGGCTCGAGCGGGTAGTCGGTCGTCACGACCGCGAGCATCGTCGCGAGGCAAGGGTGGATCATCCCGGCCCCCTTCGCCATGCCGCCGACGGTGAAGCCGGCTCGCTCGGCGACCGCGGTCTTCGGACCGGCGTCGGTCGTGAGGATCGCCTCGGCCGCCGCGGGACCTCCCCCGGGGGAGAGCGCGGCGGCGGCCTCGTCGACGCCGGTGCGAAGCGCGCTCATCGGCAGGCGCGGGCCGATGACGCCGGTCGAGAGGACGACGACCTGTTCGGGCGCGAGTCCCAGAAGCGACGCGGCATGCGCCGCGGTCGCCCGCGCGTCCTCCTCGCCGGCGGCGCCGGTCGCCGCGTTCGCGACGCCCGCGTTGACGACGACCGCCTGCGGCTCGGCGGACGCCAGGTGCTCCCGAGAGACGACGACCGGTGCTGCCTGGACGCGGTTCAGCGTCCACATCGCCGCGCCGACCGCCGGGACGAGCGAGCGGACGAGGGCCACGTCCGGCTTGCCGGACGGCCGGATCCCGGCGCTCACGCCTGCGGCCGCAAACCCCTTGGCCGCGGTGACGGACATCAGACGAGGACTCCTGCGAGCCGCAGCCCGGAGGTCTCGCGCAGGCCGAAGAGGAGATTCACGTTCTGCACCGCCTGGCCGGCCGCCCCCTTGCCGAGGTTGTCGAGCGCGCAGATGACGATCGTGCGGTCGGTGTGCCTGTCGGCGAAGACGCCGAGCTCGGCCGTGTCGGTGTGCTGGACCCGAGCGAGCTCTGGCGCGACGCCCTCGGGGAGGACGCTGACGAGCGGGCTCGAGGCGTAGTGCTCCTCGAGCAGCTCACGGAGGTCGGGACCGCTCGAGCGGACGTTGCACGTCGCGAGCAGTCCGCGCCGCACCGGGAGCAGGTGGGGGGTGAAGGAGACGGGGTAGCCGAGCACCTGCGCGATCTCGGGCACGTGCTGGTGCGCCCCGACGCGGTAGGGCGTCACGTTCTCGAGCACCGAGCCCGCATGGCTCGCCGCCTTCAGCGACCTGCCCGCCCCGGTCATCCCGGACATCGCGTCGACGACGACGCTGCCCGGGTCGATCGCGTCCCGCAGCGGCCCGAGGGCGAGCAGGACGGCGGTCGCGTAGCAGCCGGGGTTCGCGACGAGCGGGCCTTCGACGGCGCCGAGCTCCGGCAGACCGTACGACCAGCGGCCGAGTTGCTCCGGGCGGGGGTGCGTGAAGCCGTACCAGGCGTCGTACTGGCCGGCGTCCGCCAGCCGGTGCGCACCCGAGAGATCGACGACGACGCCGCGGGAGGGAGCGTCGAGCTCGGCCGCCTCCTCGTGGGGCAGGCAGACGATCGTCACGTCGGACTCGCAGGCGAGGGCGGCCGCGTTCGTGATGAGCCGCGGCACGCGCCGGCCGCCGTTCCGGTTGAGGCGCGGGTCGAGGGCGCTTGCGTCCTGACCCGCCAGCGAGTCCGACCCCACCGCGTAGAGCTCGAGCTCCGGGTGATGGAGGACGCGGTCGAGCGTCTCCTGCCCGGTGTACCCGGCGGCTCCCACGATCGTGACGTAAGGCATCTGCATAGTATGCACAAAAATCCTGGATATGCTCTCTAGGCGGTAAGGCGGCCCTCGGCCGCGGACTCGGCCTCGACCACCGCGGCGCGCGGCACGAGGCGCCGGAATCGAGCGAGCGAGGTCTCGCGCTCGGCGAGGAGGACGGCCGCCCGCGGCGACCCGGTCGCCCGCTCGTGCCGCTCGAGCAGCTCCACGAGCCGCTCGGCGTCGGAGCGATCGAGTGGCAGGAGCGTCACGAGCTCGTCGTTCACGAGCCGCTCGTCCGGATCGAGTAGGAACGCCTCGCCGCCCGTCATCCCGGCGCCGAGGTTCCGCCCATGATCTCCGAGGACGACGACCGTGCCGCGGGTCATGTACTCGCACGCGTGGTCGCCGACCCCTTCGACAACCGTGACCGCACCGGAGTTGCGGACGGCGAACCGCTCGCCCGCGGAGCCGGCGCAGAAGAGCTCGCCGCCGGTCGCGCCGTAGAGCACCGTGTTCCCGACGAGGCACGGCTCGCCCGCATCGCCCGTGGGCGGCGAGACAACGATCCTGCCGCCCGACATCGCCTTGCCGACGTAGTCGTTCGCCTCGCCGACGAGCTGGAGCTCGACGCCCGCGGTGAGGAACGCACCGAAGCTCTGCCCGGCGGCCCCCTCGAAGCGCGCCCGCACGCGGCCGGCGGGTGGCGCGTCACCCGAGACGCGCGCGATCGCGCCGCCGAGCCGGGCGCCGATCGCGCGGTCGGCGTTCGTGATCTCGTAGGCGGGCTCGACGAGCCGCGCCCCGCTGATCGCGGCCTTGCCCTGTGCGGCGAGGAGCGAGCCGAGGCGATCGCCCTCGTGAGGCACCGGCTGGCCGACGTAGCGCGACGGCCCGCCGCCGTGACGCACGAGCAGCCGGTCGAGCTCGAGCGCGTCCGCTGCCGGATCGCCGGTGCGCTTCTGCCGGAGCAGGTCGGTGCGTCCGACCGCCTCGTCGATGGTGCGCAGGCCGAGTGCTGCGAGGTGCTCTCGCACCTCGAGCGCGACGAAGCGGAGGTACGCCTCGATCATCTCGGGCGTCCCCGCGAACTTGGCGCGCAGCTCGGGGCGCTGGCTCGCGATCCCGACCGGGCACGTGTCGAGGTGGCAGGAGCGCACCATGAGACAGCCTTCGGCGAGGAGAAGCGCGGTGCCGAACGAGAACTCGTCGGCACCGAGGAGCGCGGCAAAAAGCACGTCGCGGCCGGTCTTGAAGCCCCCGTCCACCCGGACGCGCACCCGGCCGCGAAGCCCGTTCGCGACGAGCGCTTGCTGTGTCTCGGCGAGGCCGAGCTCCCACGGTGCGCCGGCGTGCTTGATCGAGGCGAGCGGGCTCGCACCGGTGCCGCCGTCCGCGCCGGCGACGTGGACGACGTCGGCGTGCGCCTTCGCCACCCCCGCCGCAATCAGGCCGACGCCGTGCGAGGCGACGAGCTTCACCGACACGTCCGCCTCCGGGTTGACCTCCTTCAGGTCGAACACGAGCTGCGCGAGGTCCTCGATCGAGTAGATGTCGTGGTGCGGTGGGGGCGAGATGAGCGAGACGCCCGGCTCCGTTCCTCGCAGGCCGGCGATCTCCTCGGTCACCTTGTGCGCGGGGATCTGGCCGCCCTCGCCCGGCTTCGAGCCCTGCGAGATCTTGATCTGGAGCTCCTCCGCGAACGCCGCGTACTCCGCCGTGACGCCGAAGCGCCCCGAGGCGACCTGCTTGATCTTCGAGTTCCGCTCGTCGCGATACCGGCTGCGGGCCTCGCCGCCCTCCCCGGAGTTGGAGCGGCCACCGAGGCGGTTGAACGCGATCGCGATCGTCTCGTGCGCCTCGGCCGAGAGCGCACCGTGAGACATCGCGCCGCCGGAGAAGCGCCGCACGATCGAGTCGACGGGCTCGACCTCGTCGACCGGGACGGGGTCACCGACAGGGACGGCCTCGAGCAGGTCGCGGGGCTCGAGGGGCGGTCGCTCGTTCACGAGCGAGGCGAACCGCTCGTAGAGGTCGAAACGCTCGCCCTTCACCGCCTTGACGAGGGCGTGCGCGGCCGTCACGCCCTGCTGCAACGCGTCGACGACTTCAGGGTCGGTCGCGTGGGGCTCGCCGCCCTTGCGGAACTTGTAGAAGCCGGGGTTCTCGAGCGCGACCTTCTCCGCCTCGCTCGCGGCGAGCCGCTCGAGCGCCTCGCGCTCCAGGCGGTCGAGGCCGATACCGCCGATCGCGGACGGCGTCGAGCCGAAGAAGCGGCGGCAGAGCCGACGGTCGAGCCCGACCGCCTCGAAGAGGCGCGCCCCGCGATAGCTCGCGACGTCCGAGATCCCGAGCTTCGACATCACCTTCAGCACCCCGTCCTCGAGCGCCCGGAGCAGGCGACGCTGCGCCTCGTCCGGTGTCGGGCGGTCACCGCCGACCTTGTCCGACGCCGCGAGCTGCGCAACGGTCTCGAGCGCGAGCCGCGGGCAGATCACGTCGGCGCCGTAGCCGACGAGCGTCGCGACCATGTGCGTGTCGCGGGCCTCGTCGCTCGTCACGACGAGAGAGCAGCCCATTCGCCTGCCGCGCTCGGAGAGCCGCATGTTGGCGGCCGCCACCGCGAGGAGCGACGGGATCGCGGCGCGCTCGCCTCCCGCCGCACGGTCGCTGAGGCAGACGACCGTCGCGCCACTCGCGACGAGCTCGACACACGCGTCCGCGGCGCGCTCGACGGCGCGTCCAAGCCCCTCGTCGGCCGTGAACGTCGCGTCCACCACGGCGGGTTCGAGCGCCTCCAGCCCGTCGGGCGTGACGAGGAACGACGGAAGGACGACGAGCGGCGGCAAGGGCCCCTCCGCCCCGAGCGGCGGGCGGGGACCGACGAGCGTCGCGACCGACATCACGGTGCGCTCGCGGTAGTGGTCGATCGCCGGGTTCGTGACCTGCGCGAACTGCTGGCGGAAGTAGGACGCGAGCGGCCGCGCACGGCCGGCGAGCGGTGCGATCGGTGCGTCGTCGCCCATGGAGTAGACAGGCTCCTGGCCCGCCTGGGCGATCGGGCGGAGCATGAGGCTCAGCTCCTCGCGGGTGTAGCCGTGCAGCGCCTGCCTCGCGAGCAGGTTCCCGGTCGGCTCGGGTGCCGGCACGCCTTGCTCACCGGCCCGGAGCGTCTCGTCGACCCACGCGGCATAGGGCCGCCTGCGCGCGAGGTCGCGGGTCAGCTCGCCGTCGAATCGCAGCCCGTGGACGGGGTCGACCGCGAGAAGCTGCCCCGGGCCGAGGCGGGCGCGCTTGATCCCCGTCCCCTCCGGCAGCGGAACTGCACCGGCCTCGGAGCAGACGACGACGAGCCCGTCGTCGGCGACGACGACGCGCAGCGGCCGTAGCCCGTTCCGGTCGAGCTTCGCGCCACAGGTGACGCCGTCGGTGAAGACGAGGCCGGCAGGCCCGTCCCACGGCTCGACGAGCATCGCGTGGTAGCGGCGCATCGCGCGCTCCTCGTCGTCGACCCGCGGGTCGTTCTGCCACGCGGGCGGGACGAGCTGCGAGACGGCTTCGGTGACGCCGACCTCCGAGCGCACGAGGAGCTCGAGCGCGTTGTCGAGGAGGGCCGAGTCGGAGCCGGAGCGGTCGAGCGCCGACGCGAGCCCCTCGTCGAGCCCACGCGCCTGCTCGCGCGCCTCCATCCAGGCGACGTTCCCCTCGATCGTGTTGATCTCGCCGTTGTGGCAGAGGAGGCGGAAGGGCTGCGCGCGCTCCCAGCTCGGCTCGGTGTTCGTCGAGAAGCGCTGGTGGAAGATCGCCCACGCGGCTGCCCAGTCGGGATCGCAGAGGTCGGGGTAGAAGCTCGCGAGCTGCGTTGCGGCGCAGAGCGCCTTGTAGGTGACCGTACGGAACGAGAGCGACGCGACGTAGACGCCTTCGACGAGCTCGGCCCGCCGCCGCGCGCGGTACGCGCACTGGTCGGCGTCGACCTCGGCGCCCGGCGGGGCGAGCACCAGCTGGGCGATGCGCGGCACGCTCGCGGCGGCGCTCGAGCCGAGCGCAGACGGATCGATGGGCACGTCGCGCCAGCCGAGCGGCTCGAGCGACTCCGCGCGGCAGGCGTCCTCGACGATCCCGCGGAGCCAGGGCTCCCGGAGGAAGCACATCGCGAGACCGGCGCCGTCGACGCCGGTCAGCGACGAGTGCAGCGGGAGAAGCAGCCCGGCGCCGTCGCCGCTGACGCCGTCGGCGGCCCACGCGCCCCGATGCGCGACCGCGGCGAGCCCGGCGAGCGCGCGGTCGACGAGCTCGCGGGACGCCCGGCCGTGCGCGTCGGCGACGAGCCCGATCCCGCAGGCGTCGCGTTCGCGGCTCGGATCGTGGAGTGGAGTGGTCACGGCGGGACGGTCCTGCCTTTCGTCGGTCGTGGCGAAGCGGGGCGACTTCCCGTCGGATGTGGCGCTAGCAGGCGGTGACGGGGAGGAAGTCGCCGGCTAGCGCGCTCGCGGCGCGACGAAGGCAATCGGGAACGGGGCCGCTACGGCGTGCCGTGCGGGCCCGGATGCCTTGAACGTCGCTGCGCGAATCATCGATCATCGATGGTAGAGACTGAACGTCCAGGAGGCAAGCCGGGAGGCCTCCCGGAATGACCGTCGACAATCGACTCATCTTGGGAGGGTCTCCCTAACCCTTTGGCTGGTTGACAGCGCCAGGTGCGTCGGGCACTCTGGGATGCGATGAGGCTCTGCCACGTATCTGCGACCCCACTCGTATCGCGCCGCGCGGTAGCGAGCGGCGTCGGCATCGAGCTCATCCTGATTCTCCCCTCCTAGGGGAGATCTTTCGCTCACGCGTCGCTCACCCGGCGCACACGCCGACAGAGACCACACCAGAGGTGCGTCCACCGGGCGTACCGAGCGAGAGGAGCTCCCCGTGTCCACCCCCTTCCCCCCAAGACAACCGAGATGACCGTCCGCCGCAGATACGTCGTCGCCTGCCTCGCCGGACACGGCATCGGCCCGGAGGTGACCGCGGCGGCAAGCCGGACGCTCGCCCGGCTCGGCGGCGAGCACGGCTTCGTGGTCGAGGAGCTGCACCCGCCGTTCGACACCGAGGCGCTGACCCGCTCCGGCCACCACCTGCCCGCCGTCACGCGCGAGGCGACCATGAGCGCGGACGCCGTGCTCGTCGCCGGGGACGCGGCTCCCGCCCTCGACGGCCTGCGGGCCGGCCTCGACCTCGGCGCCTCGGTGACCCGGGTGCTCGACGAGACCGGCGAGGCGACGCTCTTCGCGCCGCTCCACAACCACGCGACCGACTGGACGCTCTCGCGGGCGTTCGCGACCGGACGCGCGCGCGCCGGTCGGGTCACCTCGGTCGGAGTGGACGGCGGCTTCACCTCGCTCGTCGACCACCACGCCGAGCGCCATCCCGGCGTCGAGGTCGAGCACGTGTCCCTCAAGGAGGCGCTGCGGCGTCTTTCCTCGGGCTCGGCGGGAGTCGTCGTCGCCGAGGGCGTGCTCGGCGAGGCACTCTCGTCCGCCCCGCGCCTGAACGGCAAGCGGCGCCTCGTCGCGACGGGTCAGCTCTCGCCGACCGGGCCTGGGCTCTTCGCGCCCGCGCACGGGACGTCGAGCGACCTCGCCGGCCAGGGCATGGCCGACCCGAGCGCGATGCTGCTCGCGACCGCGCTGCTCCTCTCCGAGGGACTCGGCCGCGTCGCGGCCGGGGAGGCGCTCGAGGACAGCCTCACCCTGGCGCTCCGGGCGCCCCGCAGACCGTCGGAAGCGTCCGGCCCCGGCGTCGCCGCGACGACGCGCGAGTTCGTCGACGCGGTCCTCGGCCTCCTGCCGAGCGCACGGCGGGACACCGAGTTCGCCCTCGGAGTCGTTCGATGAAGATGACGGGCGGTGACGCGATCCTGCGCTGCCTCGAGGCCGAGGGCGTCGAGGTGATGTTCGGGATCCCCGGCGGCGCGATCATGCCGACCTACGACGCGATGGCCCGCGGGACGACCGTGCGCCACGTGCTCGCGCGGCACGAGCAGGGCGCGGGCCACATGGCGCAGGGCTACGCGCGTGCCTCGGGCCGCGTCGGCGTCGCGATCGCCACCTCGGGGCCGGGCGCGACGAACCTCGTCACCCCCATCGCGGACGCCTGGATGGACTCGACGCCGCTCGTCTGCATCACCGGGCAGGTGCGCACACCATTGATCGGCACCGACGCCTTCCAGGAGTGCGACATCACCGGGATCACGCTCCCGATCGTCAAGCACTCCTGGCTCGTCCAGGACGTCGAAGATCTTGCCGCAGCCATCAAGGCCGCATTCCACGTGGCGCGCACCGGCCGCTGCGGGCCCGTGCTCGTGGACGTGCCACGCGACGTGCAGGAGACGGTGTTCGAGTTCGCGTACCCCGAGACCGTCGATCTGCCCGGCTGGCGACCTCCGACGAAGGTGCATCCGCTACAGATCCGCGAGGCCGCGCGGGCGATCGCCGTCGCGCGCAAGCCAGTGCTCTATGTCGGTGGCGGCACGCTGAACGGCGACGCCTGCGAGGAGCTCTTCGAGCTCGCCGAGGCGGGCACGCTCCCGGTGGTCACGACTCTCATGGGGAAGGGCGCCTTCCCCGAGTCCCACGAGCTCCATTTCGGCTGGCCCGGGATGCACGGGCCAAAGTGGTCGAACCTCGCGATGAACACCTGCGA
>Ga0190271_10002226_pt1 | contig 11620 bp, 6 predicted proteins | sample Popmic356T_FD_133747 | JGI IMG/M metagenome (GOLD analysis project Ga0190271, IMG submission 133747) | Populus adjacent soil microbial communities from riparian zone of Weber River, Utah, USA - 356 T | ecosystem: Environmental > Terrestrial > Soil > Riparian zone | place: USA: Utah | collected...
CCGGTTCCTGATGATCAGCGACGACGGCGACGTGATCGGCCTGCCCGACTTCGAACTCGCCGTCACCGCCCTGGCCGACCCGACGACCGCCGGCTCCCTCCGCTTGGCGAAGGTGTTGACCTGAACCTGTCGCGAAGTGCCTGACCCCGCGCAACAACTTCTACGCTCCGGGGCATGGCGACGCCGACACGATGGGTGACCGAGACGAAGCCGGGGCACAGCGAGTGGTACATCGAGCGGTTCCGGAAGCTGGAAGCCGACGGTGCCGACCTCGCCGGCGAGGGTCGGTTGGTCGACGCGATGGTGCGCCGCAACGCCCGCATTCTCGACGCCGGTTGCGGCCCGGGTCGGACCGGCGCGTATCTCCACCAGGTCGGTCACGACGTGGTCGGTGTCGACGCCGACCCGAAGCTGATCGCCGCCGCCGAAATCGATCACCCGGGGCCGCACTGGCTCACCGCCGATCTGAGTGAACTCGACCTCCCGTCGATGGGCGAGCCGGAGCCGTTCGACGCGATCGTCCTCGCCGGCAATGTGATGGTGTTCATCGCACCCGGCACGGAGGTCGACGTGTTGCGGAGTTGCGCCGCCCATCTCACCACCGACGGCTTCATCGTCACCGGCTTCCACACGAACCGCGACCTCGCCCTGACCGACTTCGATCAGGCGATCATCGATGCCGGCCTGCGCGTCGAGCACCGCTTTGCCACGTGGGACCTCCGCGCCTGGCAACCCGCGGCCGACTTCGCCGTGTCGGTCCTCCGCATTCCTTAGCCCCGCGCGCCACCGGACCCGACCCCGGCGCGCGCCGGGTTCGGCAATGCTGGGGGCATGACTGACGAGTACTCGATGACCGACGAGAAGGCGGTGTTGCACCGGTACCTCACCACCGCCCGTGATGCGCTGCTGTGGAAGCTGGAGGGCCTCGGCGAGTACGACATCCGCCGGCCGATGACGCCGACCGGCAGCAACCTGCTCGGCCTGGTGAAGCACGTGGCGAGCGTGGCCGACGGCTACTTCGGTGAGGTGTTCGGACGCCCGAGCGGCGAACCGCTGCCGTGGTTCGATGACGACGCCGAACCGAACGGCGACATGTATGCCACCACCGACGAGTCACGTGACGACATCGTTGCCCTCCACCACCGGTGCTGGGCCCGAGTCGACGCCACGATCGAGGCGCTCGACCTCGACGCCGTCGGCCATGTGTCCTGGTGGACCGAAGCGCACAGCCATCCCACGCTCCAAACCATCATCGTCCACATGATCGCCGAGACGAACCGTCACGCCGGCCACGCCGACATCATTCGTGAGACGATCGACGGTGTGGTGGGTCTGCGCGAGAACGTGTCCAACCTGCCCGAGGAGGACGCGACGTGGTGGGACGGGTATCACCAGCGGGTCGAGGACGCCGCCCGGGTGGCGTCGTCGTCGTAGTTTCAAGCCTGGACGATGTCGACGGCCCGGCCCGTGAACGGTCCGAGACGTGCGGCCGACTCGGCGATCAGATCGTGTTCCTCGGTGCCCAACGATGTCGCCAACCCCATCGTGACGACGACCCGTCCACCCGCGACCTCTTTCCGTTTCCACCAGCCGACGTCGTGACGGTCGCAGACGACCACCCCGCCGCCCGCCTCGGCGAACGAGTGGGGCCGATCGCCGCGGGGATGGCCCGCGGCGCGCGGAAAGTTGATCGACGGATAGCTGAGGTACTGCTCGTCGAACACGGGAAGGAGGAACGCCCGTGGCGCGTCCGGGCGGGGTTGGGGATGGTCGGGCCCTGACCACAGCGTCGATTCACCGACGGTCCGTGCGATCAACGATCCGTCCGCCGCCAGGTCGGTGAGCGCCGCCCGGATCTCGGTCAGCGTCAGCGTCGCCCAACGCCGGAGGTCGTTCTCGTCCGCCGGACCGTGGCCGACGAAGAAGCGACGCGTGAGCTCCCGCACCGCGTCCGGTCGATCGAGGGCAGGTGAGGGTGGCGCCACCTCGTCGACCAGGCCGTAGGTGTGCGTCGTGCCGCGCATCGGGCCGGAACAGATCAGTCCGCGCAGTTCCGCCAGCATCAACAGGTGGCCCACCTGCTCGCCCGAGCTCGGCAGGCCGGCCTCGGCGAAGCGGGCACCGAGTTCGGGGCGGGTCATCCATCGTCGACCGGCGAGCTCGGCGACGAGGAGCGCGTGCGCCAGCTCGGTGGCACTCGGCGTCAGCTCCAGTTGGCGGTGGCGTGCCGCCATCTTGGCCTCGACCCTGACGGACGTGAGCGCCTCCATCCAGCGAAGGTCCTCCACGGCGACGAAATGCCACGTCGGGCGCAGCACGTGCGTGCGCACGATCGCACCGGAGTCGAGTTCGGCCCGGATCTCCTGATCGGTCAGACCGGTGCGCAGGGCGATCGAGTAGCGAGCGAGTGGAGCGTCCTGGCACTGGACGCCCGTCAGCAGGCGGACGACGTCGATGGCCCGCTCCATCGGCGGCGCGGTCAGTCGCTGGGTCGCCATGCGTTCGGCGAGCACCCTCTCATGCTCGTCGCCGGTCGATTCGGTCGGCTCGGTCGAGTCGGACATGGCCCGTGACCGTACCGCTCCGACCGCCGACGGGTCAGTGGAGGGGAATGGCGAGCGGGAGAGCGATCGGGGTGACGATGATCGTGGCGATCGTCAAGGGGAAGCCGAGACGTGTGAAATCGGTGAACCGGTAGCCGCCGAGGCCGTACACCATCAGGTTCGTCTGGTAGCCGATCGGAAAAAGGAACGAGCACGACGCACCGACGAGCACCACGAGTGCCATGGCCCGCGGGTCGATGCCGCCCTCCAGTGCGGCCACCGTGGCGACCGGGATCATCACCGCCGCGGCGGCGTTGTTCGAGAGCAACTCGGTCAGGATCATCGTCGCGACGAGCACGGCGACGATTCGGCCGGTGTCGCCGAACGGATCGCCGAGGTCCCCCAGCACCGCACCGATCTCGTCGGCCAGCCCGCTCACGGCCACCGCCGTGCCGAGACTGATCGACATGGCGATCGTGAATACCACGTTCAGGTTCACCGCTCGACGTGCCTCGTTGATGCTGATCACGCGCAGCACCAACAGCGCCGCTGAGGCGAGGAGCGCCGACTCCATCAGGTCGAGCACCTCGAACACGGCGAGTCCGATCGTCGCAACGATGGCGACGAGCACCAACCACGAGTTCTGCCGGCGGGCCGGGGCCGGTGCTCCGAGCGGGGCGACCACGCTGAAGTCGCGGTGCCCACGCCACTGCCGCTCGAACTCGGGCGTGCCGACAACGAGCAGCACATCGCCCTGACGGAGTTCGATGGTGCCGAGCTTGCCGGGGACGTGCTCGTCGTGCCGGCGGATCGCCAGGACGGCCGCGTCGTACCGGGCGCGGAATCCGACCGCGCTGAGGGTGCCGCCGGCGAGCTCGGAGCGTTCCGACACGACCACTTCGTACAGCGTCGCGTCGTGCTGGTCGCCGGCGCCCTCGAGATGGCGCTGTTCGGCGATGGTGAGGCCGCGGATGTCGAGGAGGTCGACGACGTCCTCGACGTCGCCGGCGAAGTAGCACGTGTCGCCCGCACCGAGCACCGTCTCGGGTCGAGCGGCGACCGTGACGCGTGCACCGCCGCGCTCGACGCTGGCCAGGAACACGCCGTGCAGGTGGCGGAGACCAGCCGCGTCGATGGTCCGGCCGACGAGTGGACCTTCCTCGTCGACGATCATCGCGATCGTGTAGCGGTCGGCCGTGGAGGTGATGTCCTTGGTCGGGGCACGCCTCGCGCCGAGCAGCCACGGCGCCGTCAGCATCAGCACCAGCACTCCGACGGCGGCGACCGGAAGACCGACCGGGGTCATCTCGAACACCCCGAGCGGCTCACCACCTTGCTCGACGAGGAGGTCGGACACGACGAGGTTCGTCGACGTGCCGATCACCGTCACGACGCCGCCGAGCACCGACGCGAACGACAGCGGCATGAGCAGCAGCGACGCCGAGTTGCCGGTGCGCCGGCACCACGTGACGACACGAGGCGCAGCGAGAGCGACGAGCGGCGTGTTCGGGATGAACGCCGACAGGAACGCCGTGGCCCCCGTGAACCTCGCGATGCGCATCCGGTCCGACGAGTCAGTCGATCCCGACGCGTCGCCGCGGCCTTCGAGCACACGGTCGATCAGCGGCGACAAGGCGCCGGTCACGGTGGCTGCTCCCGCCAGCACGTAGAGGCCGGCGATGGTCCACGGCGCACTCGACGCGAGCCCCGAGAGCGCCTGCTCCTGGTCGATCACGTCGGCGAGGAGCAACACCCCGACCGCTCCGCCGATCGCGACGGGGACCGGCGCTCGCTCCATCGCCAGCAGCGCGAACGCGACGACGAGCACGACCAGGGTGATCCACGCGTCGATGTCCATCGCCCAGGGATTCCACCACACTGCGCCCGGCGTCGACATGATCGCGCATTCGGCCAGGGTGCGGCTGACGACAGGGTCTGGCAGATGGCGTCCGAACTACCGTGGCGTTGTGCTCATTGACGAGCTCGTCGCGGGCGCTCGACCGACAGTGGAACGGCCCGATCGGATGGTGCTGTGCTTCGGCGAGCCCGCGCTGAGTACTCGCGAACGCATCGTCTGGGTGACGGGCAATGCCGGTCGTCTGCTCGCCGGGCTGGTCGCGCGGCCGCCGGGAGCAACGCTCGATCAGCTGATCGACGTCGTCTGGCCGGGCAATCCTCCGAAGAGTGCCCGGTCCGCGGTGCACGTCCACCTGAGCCGGCTGCGGCGAGAACTCGAGGCGGTCGACGACGGGCCCACCGTCGAGCGTGAAGGGTCGACCTACCGCCTCGATCTCAACGGATGGACCGTCGATGTCGACGTGTTCCGCGATCTGCGACGTGAGGCCGCCTCCGCCCCGGCCACCATGGTCGCTGGGCTGTTGGCCGATGCCCTGCGCCTGGCCCAGAGCCCGGCATTCGTGGTCGACGGCGAATCGGTCGCGCCCTCGGCGACCTATCAACTGGCTGGGGCGCGCCTCGACATGGAGGAGGAGTTCGTCGATGCGCTGCTCGACATCGGGCGCCACGCCGACGCGGAGCGTGCGGCGATCGAGTTGGTGGACGCGGAGCCGTTCCGTGAGCGGCGGTGGGCGCTGTTGATGCGAGCCGAGGCGATGCAGGGCCGTCGTCGTGACGCGCTGGCGACGTTTCAGCGAGCTCGTCGGCGGCTCGTCGACGAACTGGGCCTGGAGCCCGGCGACGACCTCCAGCAGACCCAACGGTTCGTGTTGTCGGGTGACACGACGGCGCTGCAGTCTGCGGATCCGTTGCCCGGCTTCGAGTTCGATCGCGAACCCCTCCCGTTCGGCATGCTCGTCGGTCGCGACGAGTCCGTCGAACGTGTGGAGCAGGCGCTCGCCCGACGCTTGCCGGTGGTCGTGACGGGCGCCCCCGGCGCCGGCAAGACGCGACTCGCCACCGAGATCGCCCGTCGGGGGCGGATGCAGGACCAGGAGGTTGCGTGGATCGATCTGCCCAACATGGAGTTCCGAACGGGTTGGTTCGAGACCGAGATCGAGCGATGGAGCAGGCGGCATCCGGGTGGCTTGGTGGTCATCGACAACGCCGAGTCGAACATCGACGCCGCGGTCGAAGCGGTCAATGTCGTCCGCCGGGTGGCGCTCGACGTCGGGGTGATCGTGACGTGTCGTTTCCCACCGCCGATCGACGCAGTGGTCGAACGACTGGGCGCGCTCGGACTCCCGGATGGGCCGAGCGACGACGCCATCGAGTCGGCGAATGCGGTGCGTCTGCTGCGCGAGCTGCTCGCGTCGCGCGCACCACAGGCGATGGTGGGATCCGAGTTGGCTGCCGATCTGGTCGAGCGGGTGAGCGGGTTGCCGCTCGGCATTCGGCTCGTCGCGGACCTGGCGCGGTCGGTCCCGCCCTGGCAGATGCTCGACCGAACTGCTTCCACGCTGCGGTCCGCGATCGAGCCGGCGTTCGCGGCAACGCTCATCGAGGTCACGGACAAGGCGCGCGCCGTTCTCGCCGCGATCTCGGTCGTGCCGGGCCGCCTCGACTCGGGGCTGATCGGCGCACTGGCAGGATGCGACGGGGTCGATTCTGCCGTCGAGGAGCTCTGCGAACACGGATTGCTGCAATTCGACGATCAACGTCCCGACTCTCCGTACGCGCTGCTCGAACCGTTGCGCGACGTCGCGACCGGGCTGCTGGACGAGGCGGCCAGGGTGGCGGTGCTCGACCGGCTCGTCGGCGAATGCGTGCGCCGTGCCGACGCCGCGACGCTCTTGCGGCACGACGACCAGCGCCCTTTTCCGATCCAGGTCCAGTTGGCGCGTGAACCGCCGTGGCATCACCAGGCGATCGGCCACCTGGCGCGCACGGGCCGGAGCGAACCGGCCCTGATGATCGCGGCCGGGCTCGAGTTGCCGCTGTACGGGCTCGGATGGTGGACGTCGAACACCGCCGTGCAGGATGCCGCGTTGGCGATTCCGGGCGAGGCGTCGTCGCTGCGTGCCCGCGTGCATGCCGCCCGCGGCCGGCCGGGTCTGCTCCACCAGCTCGATGCGTCGCACCTGGGTCTGGCGGTCGAGATCGCCCGTGAGGTCGGGGACGCCGCGGCGGAGGGCAGGGCGTTGTCGATGCTCGGAATCAAGTGCTGGTGGGACGGCGCCTACGCGAACGCGCTCGCTCATTTCGACGCGGCGATCGAGGCCGCATCCAGGGGGCGCGATCGGTTCGTCGAGTGGGAGGCACGGCGGTACGCCGGCGTGACGATGATCGTCTCGGGCCGCCTCGAGGAGGGCTTCGCCGCCCAGCTCGAAGTTCTGGAGAGCGTGCGGGCGACCCGCGGCGCGGACTTGCTCGTGCCCCACGTGCAGATGTACCTCGGACACTGCCGGCGGCACGTCGGTGACGTCGACGCCGCGGTCGCCAACCTCGAGGCGGCACGGGACGCGTACGAACGCACGACGAATACGGCCTCCTTGATCCACATCTACGGTGCCCTCGCCGAGCTGGCGACCGATCGTGGGGACCTCGACGTCGGCCTGCGGATGGCCGGGCGGGGACTCGAACTGTCGACGATCGGCGGGCTGCGAATCTACGACCCGTGGCTGTTGTGCACGGTCGCGCGTGTGCACGCAGCAACCGGTGACCACGACTCGGCGCGGTACTCGGTGGCCTCCGCGATCTCCTCGCAGGCGCAGGGTTGGAGCGGTGAGACACATCGGGTTGCGGTGGAGTTGGCGGCCGTTGCGTTGCAGCTCGACGACGTGTGGTCGGCCGCTCGCCTGATCGGACTCGCCGACGCGACCGTCGACCGGCGAGACCTGCCGCTCGTTGCGCCGGCCGAACGTGCCCGCGCGGCGGCCGTGCGGGCGGCGACGAGCAATGGCCAGTCGACCGCGGCCGTAGCGCTGGGTGCCCGCTCGACGCTTGCCGAGGCCGCATCGCGTCTCGTCGGCCCGGTCGTGAGTTCGTCTGCCGGCACCTGACGTCGCCTTTGCTCGTCCTTTGCTCGTCCTTTGCTGGCGATCCGTACCTTGCGCTGTGCGGCGAACTCGCCGCTTCTGGACGGTCGAGGGTGGCGAGATCTCAGGCGGGGGATCTCGCCACCGCTCGATCTCCACTGCCTGTCAGACGTCACTGTCAGACGGCGAGCCAGACCGCCTCGTCGGGGCCGATCGTTCCGGCACCAAGGGTCGCTGACGTCGCTCGCACCTCGGCGCCGCTGGGAAGCGGGTAGTGGTCGGGTCCGAAGTTGACGATGCATCGGAATCCGGGCTCGCGGGTGAACGACAACACGCCGGCGGGCACGTCGTCGTCCCAGGTGAGGGTGCCGTCGCCGAGGGCGGGGTTGCGCCGCCGCTCGGCGAGCACGGCGCGGTACAGGTTGAGGTGGCTCGCCGGATCGCCGTCCTGCGCGGCGGCGGTCAGCGCGGCCCACCGGTCGGGCTGGGGGAGCCACGGCGGCGCGTCGGCCGACCCGAACCCGAATGGCGCGGCCTCACCCGACCACGGGATCGGCACACGGCAGCCGTCGCGGCCGCGCGACGTGTGGTTCGACCGCTCCCAGATCGGGTCCTGCAGGACGTCGTCGGGGAGGTCCTCGACCTCGTCGAGGCCGAGCTCGTCGCCCTGGTACACGTAGGCGCCGCCGGGGAGGGCGAGCTCCAGCAGCACCGCGGCGCGGGCCCGCTTCCGGCCGAGTTCGAGGTCGGTGTGTCCTTCGGGCACCTTGCCCACCCCGGCGTAGGACGCCATGTCCATCCCGGCGGGCGTGAAGCGGGCGCCGGTGATCGGGCGTCCGTATCGGGTGGCCGCACGGATGGTGTCGTGGTTGGCGAGCACCCAGGTCGCGGGCGCTCCGACGGCACCGGTCGCTCCGAGGGTCAGGTCGATCACGCTGCGCTGCGACTCGGCGGTCCACTCGCACATCAGCGCGTCGAAGTTGAAGGTGGTGTGCAGCTCGTCGGGCCGCACGTACTTCGCGAGTTCGCCGGCCGGCGTCACCCACGCCTCCGACACGAAGATCCGCGCGCCCAGTTCGGTGTCGGCATAGGCGTCGGCGACGGTCCGCCAGCGACGCAAGATGTCGTGGACGTGCGGCTGGTTCATGTACGGCGTGCCGGTGAGCGTGGTGGCCAGCGGCTTGCCATCGGCGTCGACGGCGAGGTCGGGCAATCCCGGTTCCTTGGCCATCGAGTTGGCGACGTCGATCCGGAATCCGTCGATGCCTCGGTCGAACCAGAACCGCAGGATCGAGTCGAACTCGTCGGCGACCTCGGGGTTCTCCCAGTTCCAGTCGGGCTGCTCGGGCGCGAACAGGTGGAGGTACCACTGGCCCGGCGTGCCGTCGGGGTCCGTCGTGCGATCCCAGGCCCGGCCGCCGAACATGCCCGGCCAGTTGTTCGGTGGGATCGATCCGTCGGGGCCGCCGCCGTCACGGAAGATGAACCGCTCGCGCTCGGGCGACCCCGGTTCCGCGGCGAGCGCCGCTCGGAACCACGTGTGCTGGTCGCTGCAGTGGTTCGGCACGAGGTCGATCAACACCCGCAGGCCGAGGTCGTGGGCCGTGGTGACGAACCGGTCGGCGTCGTCGAGTGTGCCGAAGTCGGGGTGGATGTCACGGTAATCGGCCACGTCGTAGCCGCCGTCGGCGAGCGGCGACGTGAACCAGGGACTCACCCAGATCGCGTCGACACCGAGCCGGGCGAGATACGGCAGCCGGTCGATGATGCCGGCCACGTCGCCGGTGCCATCACCGTCGGCATCGGCGAACGACCGTGGATACACCTGGTAGACGACAGCGTTGCGCCACCACTGGGGATCATCGGAGAGCGTCACGCCGCCACCATAGAGAACGCCGAGGCCTGCCGGCCTTGACCTGACGCGGAAGATCGTCGTTCACTCGGCGCGAATGACGCGCGGCTCGGTCGACGGGCCCGACTCGTCGATCAGGGTGGCGCCGTCGGTCGAGGTGACGCGGAGGCGTTGCACCTCGTCGATGACGATCGGTTGCGGCCGGACCGCGAGCGTGTATCCGTCGGGGAGCGGCAGCGTTCCTGCCAGCTCGCCTGCCAGCTTGTAGGTGACCGTCACCGACGCACCCGGTGGAATCACGACGGACCCGGATCCGACCAGCCAACCCGCTTCGGTGCCCCGCTCGAATTCGAACGGCTCCGGCTCGGTGGCGCCTGCGGGGTCGGCGCTCGCGCTCGTGGTGACGGTCGCCGACTCGACCGGCAGCGCGCTGTACAGCGACAGCAGTGTGCGGTTCGTGCCGGGGGCGTCGCCCGCGTCATCACCCGCGTCGCCGGTCACGCTGATGGGGAGGCCGCTCGGCGGTGCAGTGTTCGTGAGTGTCACCGTGGCCGTCGCCGTCACCTCGCCCGTGTCGGTATCGACCGTGGCGTCGTAGTCGAGCTCGCGCTCGAGGTACACGTCGAGCCGGTTGCCGCCGGCGTTGTTCAACACCACCGCCACGCCGTCGCCGCCGGCGAGGTCGGGCATCGCAGCGGACAGATGGATCGCCTCGAGGAGCACCTGTTCGTCCTCGTTCCGGGCCCAGCCGGCCAGGCGGCCCTGCGCGGCGAGTGGCGACAGGCTGTCCGCCAGCACCGCCGTGCTCGGCAGCGCGCCGCTGAGCAACTCCTGTGCGGTCGCCTGCGAGACCGCCGCCAGGAGATCGGTCCGATCCGCGCTGTCGTCGATCGCGTACTGGTCGACCAACAGGAAGTCGACCACGTTGTCCTCGTCGAGTGGGGTCGCCGAGCCCTCTACCGTGATCGGTCCCAGCAGCTCGAGCAGTGCCTCGAGCACGTACGGATCCATCGCGAACACGCCGTCGATGTCGTCGCCGCCACTCTGTGGGTACAGCTGCGCGATCACGTCGCCCGTCGAGGGGAACTGCGGCGAGACCGTCACGTTCGACCAGGGTTCCGCCTCTGTCCCTCCGTTCGGACCGCTCGTGAAGCCGAACTCTCCCCAGAGGTCGAGCCACTCCTGCGGCCCGTCGAGCGTCCGGCCGGTGCCCGTGGTGGCGCCGCCGCCGTCGAGGTCGACGGTGGTGCCGAAGGCGGCGATCGCCAGGCGACCGTTGTCGGCCGTCAGCTCGGCCCAGTTGTCCATCACGCCGCCGAGGCCGCGGGTCTCCGCCGGAGTGGTGAAGGCGATGAAGTAGCGCCGCTCGCCGTCGGCGCCCAACATCGCCGGCGCGACCTGGACCGCCATGACGACGTTGTCGAGCCTCGGTTTCGCCGCATCGATGTCGTCATCGAGTTCCACGAGGCGGTCCTGAAGCGGAGCGACGAGCCACGGCGATACGACGTCGTCGAGGCTGGCGTCGAGGTCGTCGAGCGCGGTCTGCACGTCGACGAAGGGCTGCTCGATCCGTTCGATCGCGGCGATGTCGATCTGGCCGTTGACGAGCCGGAGTTGATCCGGATCGATGAGCGACAGTGCATCGCCCGCCGCGCGCGTCGCGGCAGCCGCCGTCGCGGCGAGTTCCACCGCGGCCGTCCGGTGCTGAGCGACGATCGGCACGACCTGCGCCGGCTTCGACCACCGCTGGGTGAGCGCATCGCTGGCGCGGTCGAAACTGTCCGCCGCCTGTTCGAACTCCGCTGCCGCTCCGCGATAGTCGCCATCGTTCATGAGTTCGATGCCGGCCTCCGCCGACTCGCTTCCGTCCTTCAGATCGTCCGCACCCAGTCCTGCGGTGACGGCGAACCCGACGACGGCCACGACGGCGACGACCCCGGCGGCGGCGAGGCCGAGGAGTACCGCGTGCTGCGTGCGGCGGGAACGGTGGCGCAGCCCGAGCGCAAGCACGACCGCGGACGATCCGATCCCGACGATCGCCGAGAGGCCGAGCGTGCGGTCGAGATCCGAGCGGATGAGCACGTTGAGTGCCACGCCGGTCACCGCGGCGCGGGCGACCGGGAGATCACGCCGTCTGATCCATGTCCAGATGGCCGCCGCCAGCGCCGCGAGCCCGACGACCGACCACACGATCGAACCGGCGATCGCTACGGACACTCCGGCGAGCGCGGTGACCGCCCACCACGGCGCGGTGGCGGACGCCCACGTGACGAGTCCGACCGAGAGGATGA
>Ga0190271_10002227_pt1 | contig 11616 bp, 11 predicted proteins | sample Popmic356T_FD_133747 | JGI IMG/M metagenome (GOLD analysis project Ga0190271, IMG submission 133747) | Populus adjacent soil microbial communities from riparian zone of Weber River, Utah, USA - 356 T | ecosystem: Environmental > Terrestrial > Soil > Riparian zone | place: USA: Utah | collected...
AAGGTCAGCCGCGGACGCGGCGCCCCGGCCCGCGCATGACAATGACGATGACGATGGCCAGTGCTTGGCGGCCAATCCAATCTTGAAGCGATGCGCAGCCGCTCAGTGCGGCAAGCCAGACGGGTACTGGTTCTCGGGCTTCGGGACGCCGTAGTGGTCGCGTAGAGTCTGGCCTGTGTACTGGCTGCGGAAGAGGCCACGCCGCTGCAGCAGTGGCACGACGTGCTCGACGAAGTCGTGCAGGCCAGACGGGAGTGCCAGCGGCATGACATTGAAGCCATCGGCGGCACCGCTCTCCCACCATGCCTGCATCACGTCCGCGACTTGCTCGGGCGTGCCCGCGACCGTGTGATGACCTCGCCCGCCACCGAGCCGCACCACGAGCTGCCGCACTGTCAGCCGTTCCCTGCGAGCGAGCTCCACCACGAGCGAGAAGCGGCTCTTGCCACCCTGGATCTGCGCCTCGCTCGGTAGATCGTGTGGGAGCTCGGCGTCGAGCTGCAGACGCTCTGGCTCCACGCGCAGCAGCCGCGCGAGGTGAGAGCGTGCGTACTCGGGATTGACCAGCTGATCGAGCTCGAGCTGCTTGGCTTTAGCCTCGCGCTCGCTGCCGCCGATCACTGGCACGAAGCCTGGCAAGATGCTGACCTGCGCCGGATCTCGGAACGCACCGATGCGCTGCTTCATATCCGCGTAGAACGCCTGCGCGATCGCGAGCTGCGGATGAGCGGTGAACACTGCTTCGGCGTAGCGCGCCGCCAGCGCTTTACCGTCTTCGGATGAGCCTGCTTGTACGAGCAGCGGGTAGCCTTGCGGGGAGCGCGGCACATCCAGCGCGCCTTGTACGCTGAAGTACTGACCGCTGTGCCGCGCCGGATGAAGCCGGCGCTCGTCGCCCCACACCCCGGTCGACTTGTCCGCGAGCACGGCTTCGTCTTCCCAGCTGTCCCACAGCTTCAGCGTCACATCCACGAACTCGCGCGCGCGTGCGTAGCGCTCAGCGTGGTCCGGTTGATCGCTGAGGCTGAAGTTGCGCGCCACTTCACGGCCGGCGGTGGTGACGATGTTCCAGCCAGCGCGACCTCCGCTCACGTGATCGAGCGACGCAAAGCGGCGCGCGAGGTTGTAAGGATCGTTGTAGGTGGTGGAGGCAGTCGCGATCAGTCCGATGGACTCGGTCACGGCGGCGAGCGCGGTGAGCAAGATCGTCGGCTCGAGGTGGGCTTGTGGGCGCTGACCGAAGCCCATCCACAGAGCAGGAATGTCCGCGATGAAGAGTGAGTCGAAGAGACCTCGCTCGGCGGTGCGTGCGAGCTCTTTGAAATAGGCGAGCTTGGAACCGGCGCGCGGATCGCTTTCAGGCAAGCGCCACGCGGCTTCGTGGTGGCCCACGTCCATGAGAAACGCGTTTAGATGCAGCTGACCCGGGCGTGTCATGATGGGAAATTCCCAGCAAATCCTGCGGGGCAAGCTGGCACGGTTCTACCGGCAGCTCAAGACTCGGCCCGTTGACGCGGCACAGGTGAGAGGGCTAGAGTAGCCTGATGCTACGTTGCGCTCAGCTTACAAACCTCGGTCTGCTCCCGTGCGGAGTGGCTGGGTCGTTTGCGGGTTCGCAGCGTGCACGTGTCCACAGCGACAGCGTCAAGCTCGTTGCTCTCGATAATAATGATGCGAACACCTCCGCGAGGTGGCTCGTGTCGAACCCTGTCTAAGTCTCGGTTCGCCGTCACGAAAGCCGCCTCCGGATGCTCCCGGGCGGCTTGTGAGTGACACAGGGCCCGGAGCTCCAGACGCGGCGAATCCCGAAAGGAATGCGCCATGTCTCGTGTGAGTCCTACCCCGTTTACGTCGAGCACTCGCTATCGCTCTCATCACGCCGGAGAGCTAGGCGAAGGTGACGCAGGTCACTCTGTGCGCGTCGCTGGTTTCGTCCATAACAAGCGCGAGCTGGGCAGCCTCGTGTTCCTCGAGCTGCGCGACGCGACTGGCACGCTGCAATGTGTCGTCGAGCGCACCGACGCCGCGTTCGAGCACGTGCGCGCGCTGACTCTCGAGTCGGTCGTGTCGATCACCGGGAACGTCGTGCTGCGCGCAGAGCACGCGCGCAACGTGCGGCTCAAGACCGGTCGCATCGAGCTCGCCGTTGCGGCCGTGGAGCTGCTGTCGGCCGCGGGAGAGCTGCCTTTTGCCGTGCACGACGCCAGCGATGCGCCCGAAGAGCTGCGCCTACGCTATCGGTTTCTCGACCTGCGCCGAGAGCGGGTCCACGCGAACGTGCGACTGCGCTCGCAGGTCGTCGCGTGGTTGCGACAGACCTTGAGCGAGCGTGGCTTCCTCGAGATCCAAACACCGATCTTGACCGCGAGCTCACCGGAGGGCGCGCGAGACTTTCTCGTGCCGAGTCGGCTGCAGCCGGGCAAGTTCTACGCGCTGCCGCAGGCACCTCAACTGTTCAAACAGCTGCTGATGATCGGCGGCTTCGAACGCTACTTTCAGATCGCTCCGTGCTTCCGCGACGAGGACGCGCGCGCAGACCGCTCGCCCGGCGAGTTCTACCAGCTCGACATGGAGCTCGCGTTCGTGGAGCAAGAGCAGGTGTTTGCTGTGATCGAGCCGGTGTTGCACGAGCTGTTCGCTACGTTCGGTCGCCACGCAGTCGCGTCCCCGCCTTTTCCACGCATCACGTACAGCGACGCGTTGCTCGGCTATGGTAGCGACAAGCCCGACCTACGCAATCCACTGGTGTTTGTGGATGTGACACAACGGGTGACGGTCGCCACAGCACCCAGCGACGCGCTCGTGCGTGCGCTGCGCGTGCCGAACGGCGCTGCTCGTTCGCGACGTTTCTTCGACGCGCTGCGTGAGCTGGCGCGACAGCACGCTGCGGAGCTGACGTGGCTCTTGCCTCAGAAGGCCCCTCAGGGCTTTGCTCGCGCGCAGCCGCTTCCAGCCCTCGAGGCGCTGCGGAGTGAGCTGGCGCCGGAGCCTTCGGACGCGTTGCTGCTGCTTCACGCGCCGCTCGCGTCGCGAGCCGTGCATGAGCTTCGCGCGCACATCGCGCGCGAGCTCGCGCTGCTCGATGCGACGGCGTATCGGTTCTGCTGGGTGGTCGACTTTCCCATGTACGAGCGCGACAGCGCGACAGGCGAGATCGTGTTTAGTCACAATCCCTTCTCGATGCCGCAGGGTGGCGAACGCGCGCTGGCGGGTGACCCGCTGGCGGTCCTCGCCTATCAGTACGATATCGTGTGCAACGGCATCGAGCTGTCGAGCGGCGCGCTGCGCAATCACCGCCCCGAGCTCTTGCTGCGTGCATTCGAGGTCGCAGGCTATACGGCTGCCGAGGTCGAAGCGCGCTTCGGCGGCTTGTTGCGCGCACTGCGCTGCGGCGCTCCACCGCACGGAGGCCTCGCACCAGGCTTGGATCGAATGCTCATGCTGCTCGCAGACGAGCCCAACCTGCGCGAGATCACGCCGTTCCCGCTGACCCAATCCGCGCAGGACCTGCTGTTGGGCGCTCCGAGTAGCGTGCGCGCTGAGCAGCTCGTAGAGCTCGGTTTGCGACTGACAGACTAGGCGATCAGAGCGCCGCGCGTCGCCGTACCAGGCGCCGCGCGGCGCTGCGCAGTCTGCTCAGCTCGCTGCTCTCTTGTCACCGCCGGTCACCACGCGCGGATTGCCCGCACGTGCGTGGCCACCTCTGCCGCGTGCGTCTGCTGCAAGAAGTGACCCGCGCCGAGCACGGCGCGCGGCTCGACCGCGAGCAGCTTGGCGAGGCGCGCGCCTGCCGCAGGGAGCTCCGGCGTACTGTCCGTGCCGACGAGGAGACGCACGGGTACGGCCAGCGGGCCTTGCAGCCGCGGCGCCAGGTGCTCGCCCGTGCCGCTGTCCAGCTCGCGCAGGATCGCCGCCCCGGCTGCATCGACGCGCGCACGGTCCGCAACCGAGAGCTCGTCGAGCTCGCAGCGCCCGTCGCGGAGCGCGAGCGCCCAGCGCAAGAAGCGCCGCCCGCCCGCCGCGGGTTGGCCGAGCGCTCCGAGCAGCTTCGCACCCGCGAAGCCCGCGACCATGCGCAGCGTCGGCGAGCTCCGCAGGAGCCACGGTGGCTCGAGCAGCATGACGCCTCGCAACCGTTTCTCGCAGAGCAGCGCGGCTTCGAGTGCGATGACGCCGCCGATGCTCCAACCGACCAGCACTGCCGAGCCCAGCTCCGTGACGATCGCCGCGATGTCCTCGGCGTGCGTGGTGAGTGAGGCGACGGCAGGGAGCCCCGAGGCACCGAACCCGCGACGGTCGAGGCGCACCACGGTGTGGTCGGCGACCAGCTCCGCTTCGAGCGCGTCGAAAAAGTCAGGCGCCGTGCCGTGGATCAGCACGACTGCTGGCCCGCGACCTGATGTGCGATATGGCAGCGCGGCCGTCGTGACGGATGGATGACTCATGGCGACGAGTGTGGCCCGTTTCATGGGTGCATGCGAAGCCGCAGATCGGCGGCGGTAGCGCCGCGCGAGCCGGCGTAGAGCTGCGCTGCCCGCTCGGACGATCTCATGAATGGATACGCGTGCCGCCCGCGCATGCTCGTGAAGCCGGACGTGCTCCGTCGCCGACAAAGACGGAAAACGCGCTCAACTACGGATTGACACGAAAACTGAAACGCGTTCAACTACGTATGAAATACAAACGAAGTGCCGTGGCAGCCGCCTCGGTAGCTGCAGAGCGTTCGGTCGCGACGAAGAAGGGCCGGATGCATGAAACGCTGGCGAGCACGCAGCGCCGCGAGGGCCCACTGCGGGAGTCCGTCATTGTTGCCGCTTCAGTCGGCTGTTGCCGACGTCGAATCGCACGCTACCGCCGCCCACCGTTCACGAAGCGCTGCACTGCGCGGGAAGCTCCACGAGGAATGCCGCCGCGCGAGCACGTAAGGTTTGCGACGAGCAAAGCTGCTCGGCGCGTCTCTCTCCGGAGGAGGTAACAAATGAAGCGGTCGACACTCGGCGGTGCAGTCTTAGCACTGCTTTGTCTAATAGTATCTGGCTCGTCTCGAGCTCTCGCCCAGCCGTACAAGGACAACGAGATCATCTGCGTCGGAGTCAACATCATCCCTGATCCGATTCCAACTTGCGGGACAAGCGACAACGTGTGCAATCAGGACTCTGACTGCCTTCCAGGCCACTTCACCACGCGCTGTTTCGAACAGAAGGCGCAGCGCTACATCGCGATCGCGAGGTCGTGCCAGGTTGACGATACGACGATCGACCGGTTTCGGATGCTAGTGTCCGAAGATCCGGGGATCTGCGAGCCGGGCACCCGTGTTGCCTGCGGCATCTCGTATGGCTTAGGCCTAATATTCCCGCCCGAGACCATCGCGTTTGCAGGGGAATCGATGGTTCCCGCCGACACGACGCAACGGAATATCATGGTGTATTGCGGGTGTACGTCTCAGTAGATTGAGACCGTGCGCGCAGCATCTGGATTAAGAGTGGGCAAATGCTGCCCATCTGTGACTCCTTGTGGCCAATCGCAAGGAGCCACACGATGGGTGCATGGCTCACTCATCAACTGGTTGCGCACTTGCAAGCTGCTGCCGGTGCTCGACCCTGGCAACTTCGGCCACGGCGACCCGGCGAAGCTCATGCCGCGCAATCCGCGCTTAGCGTTCGAGTAGGCCTGCCGCATCGAGTAGCTCGACTTCCCCTGCGCGCCGCCGCTGTCGCCGCCGCCAACGAACGTCACCAAAACACGCTTAGCCCGGCCGTGTACGTCTCTTCAAAGCGATGCTGAGCGAAGCGCTGGCGCAAGGCGGCGTCGAAGTTGAGGGAGATCGTGTCGCTGATGTGCACGCGTACTAGCGGCAGCGCACGCAATGCGAGAGGCTGTACGGAGCCGAAGCTCAGAGCCCAGTCGTTCTGAGCCTGGCTCGGGCCGAAGTGCGGAAAGTCGCCTTGGTACAGCACATTCTGAGCGACCGACACGGCGAAGTGTAGCGTGACAGAATCTGCCAGGGTGTAGGTGTAGCCGGCTGTTAGTGCTGCGCGCCAAGTCGTGGGGGAAAACGACGATTCGTCACCGCTACATGACAGTATGATAACATTGGGATCCTGATTCACACACGTGCCGTCACCCGAGCGCCAGCGGAAGCTCGACGTGAGGCGTACGCTGAGATCGAACGAGCTGTGAAAGCTGGTCCAGAGGCGTATGTCGAGGCCCAGGCCGGGTTCGCCGCCGATTTGCAGGCCGTTCCAGCTCTCGTAGCCGATGTCCCACGCTATCAATCCTCCCCACGGGATCCATTCGACACCGCCGCGGTCTCCAAAGCGGTAGGCCAGGGAGAGGGTTGGAATCGACCACTGCAAGCGATCGGTGAAGCCGTGCGGCATCAAGAGCCCGAAGCTGAACGAGCGCTTTGAACCGATGTTGAGCCCATCGCTCGTCTCCGCATGATCTACGCCGAACGCCACTGTGAGCTCGTAGCCTCCTGCGGGTAAGGTGGTCGCTGTGATGGGTCGTGGTTGCGCGGGTTTGATCGCCATGGCGGTTTCGCCGAGCAGATCGAGTCTGGCTTCGTCGATGTGTGTGGTTTCACCGGGTCGCACCAGGAGCTCGCGGGGCCACGTCTTCTGATCTTCGCGCCGCCGCAGCAGGTAGCGACCCGGTGCGACCGCCAAGCGTAGGCTGCGTTCTCCTTTCGGAATCTCCAGCACCACGACGCCGCTACCCAGATGTACGAGCTCGAGTGGGCCGAGATGCTGGTCCACGCTCAAGACTGCGCTGGCGGCGCCGAGCGTCGCCAGGGTTAGGTCCTGACGCCCGCGCAGGTTCATCGCAAAGCTGGGGTGTTGCGGGGCGACTGTGTAGAGCGCGCTGTCGCGGATCGTGAGAGCCTTCGCGTAGTCGAAGGCCTCTGTGAGCGTAATGCGACTGTCGGCGTCGGTATCTGCGGCGCCGCGCAGTCCGGCGTTCCAATAGTGCGTGAAAAACGAGCCGCCGAGCACCTCGGACTCATGGGCATCTTCGAGGCCTGAGCTCGACGCGATCAGTACAGAGCCTTCGTTGTCGAGCAGCGTTGGCAAGCTGACTTCGAACGGTGTGGTTTCCGTCACGCCTTTGGTGCCCGTCCAGCCACCTCCACGACAAGCGTCGATGATCCCGACGCGCACGCTGGCGCGGCTGTCGGACAGGCGCTCGCGCAAGCTCGCAAACGTCAGCGGGCGACCGTGCGGATAGAGCGCTGTAGCGTCGGCGTGCCCTGAATAATAGAACACGACCAGCGTCTCGCCCTGCACGCCCGACAATGCGCCGTCGAGCGCTGCGAGCACCTGCGTAGGATCGGGATCGAGCAACACCTGCACCGCGTTCGGGGCGAAGCCACCGAGCTCCACCAGCACGCGTCCGAATGCGGTCGCATCGGCTTGCGCGAAGCGCAGCGGCTTACGGCCCGGCGCTGCAGCGTTTGCGCCGACGACGACTGCGACGCGATGCGGCGCGATCTCCTCTGCGTAAACGCGCGAACAGCCACTGGTAAAAAGCCACGCATGCGGGCACAGCCCTACACACAAGAAGAGCACCAAACTTCTGATCATAAGCTTCCCCTCCTGATTGGCCGACTGCCGGTGCGCTCAACAGTCACTCGCGGCGCTTAGGCAAAGTGACTTGCACGAGGTACGCGTGCGCCGGATCGAGTGTCTCCGCCGTCAACAGCTCTACGGCGTGCGCTGGCGTGATGGCGTTAGTGCTGAATAAGACGCTGATGTGCTCTGGCAGCTCGGCGTCATCGAGCTGCCAGGCTTTTGGCAAGAGCTCGCGTGCGTGCGCCGTCACATGGCCTTGGTACAACAGCTGTCGCCCATGGCCCGCCTGCGAGTGCGAGTCGACGAACACTGATACGTGCACGAAGTCTTCCGCGGCCACTTCCAGCCGGATGCTGTCACGCGGGGCCAATGCTGCACCAGCCCACAAGCTTACGTTGCCACTATGATTGACATACACAGCGACCGCGGGCAGGCCCTTGGCAGTGTCGTACGCGGGCGGCCTGTCGAGCGCAGACTGTGCAGACCACCAAGTCAGGCAGACGCCTGCGGCCAGCGCCAATGCGCCCGTGAGCGCGAGCGGCACCCGCAGGCGGGGTCCCGTTCGCGGTGGCGCGCTTTCGGCCAAATTGCAGAGCCAGGCGGGCACATCTGCGGCCTGCTCTGCGGGCGTGACACGCTCTACGTAGCTCCGGCAGCGCGTGCAGCTCGCCACGTGACCAGCCGTGCCGGCTTCACGCTGCGCGCCGAGTGCGTGACGGTCGAGCTCCAAATAAGACGGGTGACGCGATGACGAGGTCATGCCTGCATTCCTTCCTGTCTACGCAGCGCGTCGACGCAAGCTTCGAAGCGCGTCAAAAGCCGCCGTACGCTGCGCGCGTTCATCCCTAACACCTCGGCGACCTCCTGCTGCGTCAGGCCATCCACGCGTGTCAACACTGCAGCTTCGAGCTCGAGTGGAGGTATGCGATCGGCGACGCTCGACCAGAGCTCGCGCGCTGCGGTGTAGCTCTCGCTTGCATCTGCCACTAGCAGCGTGTCTACGGCCGCAGGATCGGGCGCATGACGCTTACGCGCCCGCAGCCGATCGATCGCGATTCGCGTGCTCGTTCGGTAGAGCCAAGCCGTGACCACGCGCGCCTCTGCAGAGGCCAAGCCCGCGCTGTACAAGCGCATGAATGTGTCCTGAGCCACATCCTGGGCTTCGTGACCGTCGCCCAACATGCGCGTGCACTTCTGCACGAGCAGCGGGAAATACAGACGATAGGCGGTGGTAAGCTGCGTTGACATTGGTTGGGGCGCCGGAAGCGCCGACTACAACTATCGAAACGCGCCAGCCGTGCAAAAGCGGACGGACAAACGACCGCGCCCGTGAGAAAGACAGCGCGACCGAGCTCGTGTGCCCCGAACTGCTGGCCGGGTGCGCAGGTGCAGCCAATCCCAGCCGCCCCAGCAGTGCCAACTGCGCCCGCCGTCTGTCATGGACGCAGCGACGTGTCAGTTCCCAGCGATTCGTGAAGCTCCCATGGCCAAGTTGCGCTAGGGTCCGCCCTGCTATGCCGACAGCTCTCATTAAAGGCGACATTTTCGAAGCGGAAGGCATCCAGGCGTATGCATTCGGCGCTAACACCGACGGCACGATGGATGCTGGCATCGCCATCGCGATGAAGAAGCGCTGGCCCGCGCTGGCGGAAGCGCTGGCTGCGCACGCGGCAGATGGCAAGCTCGCTCTTGGCGACGTGTTCACGTGGTCCGACGCAGAGCGGACTGTCTTCGCCTTGGCTATTCAGCAGGGCGACAAGAAGCCGAGCCTCTCGGCGTTGACCCGCGCGATACGACGCATGCTGACGCTCGCCGCGGAGGCAAAGATCAAGCGCGTCGGTGTGCCTCGGATCGGTGCGGGGCCTCAAGGCCTCGACTGGACACGTGTGCGCAAGATGCTGGGCGAGATCAGCGTCGGGCAGGCCGTGCGCTTGGATGTGTTCGAGCAGTTCGTGCGCAACAAACCGGCGGAAGACGCACCGCGAACCACGACCGACTGAGCAGCGCGGCCAGTGTGTGTGCTGCTGCGCGCGGAGCCTGCGTCTGCGTTGGCACGCGCACGCGCGCGCGCGCACGCCATTGAGGCGGCGCTACGACGACGAGCGGATGGGAGCGCGCGTGGCAAAGGCCTCAGCATCGATCGCGACCGTGAGGCGGCCGCCGTAGCGGCCGCGCTCTGCACAATCGACGCTTGGAACGCGCTCTGGAAACTGCATCGGAAAACGTCCTGCGTAGCTCATCAATCGGAGTGTCGGAACACTCAGCGATGGTCGGTGGCCACGTTCACGACGATGCGATTGCCATCCAGCTCGCTCCGATCGAGCTCGCTGATGGCACGGGGCGCGTCTTTACGGTCCGCCATGGTGACGAAGCCAAACTTACGTGAAGCGCCTGTGCCGCGATCGACGATCACCACCGCTTCGGCGATCAGGCCGAACGGCTCGAAATGAGCGCGCAGGGCGGCGCTCGTGGTGGAGTCGCTCAAGCTCCCGACGAACAGCTTGGTGGGGAGGGTGGGTGCGCTGCGTTGTATAGGGGCACCGCTCGTAAGCGTAGCCATGACCGCCTCGATGGACGGTAAGTGACCGTTGATATCGGCTGCACTGACGATTTGGGGGCTGCTGGGAGCGGTGTGGCGCCGGTCGTTGCGGCGCTGCTCTTTCTCGCGTGCCCGCTGATTTCGTTTGTCCTCGCGTGCTCGTTTCTCGAAGGTGCTCATGATCGGCCTCCTGCTACGGGTTCGCGGGCACTGATGGGGAAGGATTTATGCTGGTTCAAATTCACCTACACGTAGGGGTGGTTGGCGTCGTCGGTGGCCCCGGACGCTGGCGACAGCATAGCCTGTTGGACCTCCGTTCGCTCGCTTCGTGTGCAGAACGATGTTTTCGCGACTTGCAACGCGACTTGCGAGCAGCACGACGAAACTGAGTTAAGCACTTGACACCGGGGAACCGCTGCACTTCACCGCGCCCTGCGGTGTCGCGCTTGTCAATGGAATAGGTAGAGCGCGCCGCTGCCAACGGCGCTGCGTGCATCGCTGTCCGCGGAGACGAAGATATTCTCGCCGCTGATGGCGACATCGGAGCCCAATTGATCGTCCTGCGCGGGTGCGCTCGCCTGCACGCGATCAGCGCGGCAGCCGCCCACAGCAGCAAGGCGGCGCAGTGTGGATGCAGCCGGGGCATTTGGGGAGATCGGCAGTAGTACGCGGCCATGCGTTTCAACGTCGAGTCTGGCCTCGTCGGTACAGCCATGCCCCGAGTGCTAGCGAACGGCCGGCGGACGCACAAGGCCGGCTGCCGGCATTGCGGGCATGCGCGGGGACACACGTGACCCGATGCGCCAGGGTAGGGCCACGCATCCAGCATGCGTGACGCGCTCGCGAGCCGCCTTGCCATGATCGTTTTGCTAACCGTCGCCGGTTGCAACGGGCAAGGGGGCACCGACGGCGTGACTGGAACGACCGTGGGCGCAGAGCCTGCGCCTCCGCTGTCGCCATCCAGAGGCGCTGAGCGCGGCGGTCGTCCTGCGGAGCTCACAGCAGGCAACCTCGCGAGTGGTTCTTCGGCCGCGCCTAACAGTGGCGCAGCTGGAATGTCGGGTGTCGCCAACGCAGCCGCGAATAGCACCGGTGGGTTCAGTGCGGGCCCTGCCGGTGCCGGCTCGGCTGGATCGTGGCCGGTCGCTGCTGATGGCGGCGCCGCAGCTGCCGGCTCGCCGGGCTCTGTGGGCGGAGCTGGCAGCGGCGGCCTCGGGGCTGCTGCGAGAGCTGGCACCTCCGCGGGCGCTGGCACTCCGCCCGGCACTGGCTCCGCCGAGCCCGCGAGCTGTAAAGTCGCGCCGAGCACGGGCGCTCCGCCTGTGATTTACGTGATCGGCGACTCTACCGCGTCGATCTATGCGGCGAATCTGTATCCGCGCATGGGATGGGCTCAGCCGCTCCAAGACTACTTCGTCCCCGCGTGCGCGACCGTGCAAGACAAGGCGCTGTCTGGGCGCAGCTCCAAGAGCTTCTTCGACGAGGGCGCCTGGGCACCGGTCCAGC
>Ga0190271_10002228_pt1 | contig 11614 bp, 7 predicted proteins | sample Popmic356T_FD_133747 | JGI IMG/M metagenome (GOLD analysis project Ga0190271, IMG submission 133747) | Populus adjacent soil microbial communities from riparian zone of Weber River, Utah, USA - 356 T | ecosystem: Environmental > Terrestrial > Soil > Riparian zone | place: USA: Utah | collected...
ACGCGACTCGTCAACAACGTCGGCGCGGTGTTCCCCGCCTCACTCGACGAGCTCACGCTCGAGCAGCTGGCGGGGTCGTTCGAGGTCAACCTGCGCTCCGCGATCCAGTGCAGCCAGACCCTCCTGCCCGGCATGTCCGACGCAGGCTTCGGCCGTATCGTCAACATGTCCTCGCGGGCTGCCCTCGGCAAGCAACTGCGCACGTCGTACGCGGCAGCCAAGGCCGGACTCATCGGCGTCACCCGAGTGTGGGCCCTCGAACTGGGCGAACGCGGAATCACCGTCAACGCCATCGGACCGGGCCCGATCGCGACCGACCTGTTCATGGCGGCCAATCCCGCCGATTCACCCCGCACCCGGGCGATCGTCGGATCCGTCCCCGTGGGCAGACTCGGCACGCCGCAGGATGTCGCCCATGCAGCCGGGTTCTTCCTCGACGAACGAGCCGGATTCGTCACCGGCCAGACCCTCTACGTCTGCGGTGGCCTCACCGTGGGGGTCAACTCGATCTAGCCCCGTGCGAGCGATCAAGAAGAACGAGCACGCGCCCGGCACCGCGTACGTCACCAACGTCCCCGAGCCCCGCTCCGCCGCTCCGGGCCATAGCTCGGTGAAGGCCCCCGCCTCAGTTGCAGATCGGATGTCGGCATCGCCCACTGACCCCCGCGGCGCAGGAATTCGATCGGCACCTTCCGGTGACCATTGGCCAGGAGGGCGCCGGCACCGTGGTGACGGCGAGTGACTGCGTTACACAGGCTTCCAGGTGTGCGATCACGTGGCTTTCGATCGCACATCGCATGCTTCGACTGCTACCAGAGCGGAATCGGCAGCGCGCACATCTGCGAGAACATGCAGCTGCCCGGTCTCCAGTGGATCGGGTGTTCGCCGAATCACCTAGAAGGGAGGTGTCAAATGAGAATTGGACTGCTCGGGATGACCTGCAGCCGATTGCTGAGCAGATTTTCCCGAGTTGCACGAGCGGTTGAACTCCTCGGGATCTCAGCGTCAAGACGGTCATCACGTCGGAATACTCTGCACAACCGAGCTTCGCCGGCCGTCCAAAGCGGTCGGCTTTCAGCCGTTTTTCAGAGCAATGTCGAAGTTGAATCCACTTGAGCCGCGTCCTGACGGGTCCGCGGAATGAACAGCGCTGTCAATAGAGCGACTGATGCAACCGAGACAATGACGATCCCAACTGGCACAGCGCGGGCGATCATGGCCACGATCGTCGGTGCGATGAACCCGGAAAAGGCCAGGGCGTAGAAGACACCCGTGCGCGCCGCCAAAGTGCCGACGTCTGCGCTGCGCTGGACAATGGCTAGCTCTGACACGAGGCCGATCCCAAAGCCGACGCCGGACACCGCAGCGGAAGCAACGCCGATCCAGACGCTGCTCAAGCCGGCAGCAGCCGCGGCCAGAAAGAGACCAGCTGCCATCACGAGCAGCCCTAAGCGCACACCCCGGCGCGGCAGGAGTAGATGGCGCTTGACAAGCGGTTGGGTTGCTGCGGCCGCCAGAAGGAATACCGTGCTCAGCAGCGTTGCGTAGGCAATTCCCAGCCCTGCTGTGTGCGGGCCTAGCAGAACCGGCAAATATCCGTAGATTATGCTCGCCGCGATAAACAACCATGGCGCGGTCAACACGCGCATGCCGAGCGTTGTGTCACGCGCCCGGGGCCTGTCGCGGTTCCTTCTCGGTTCGGACTGGCCGTGGACACGCGGGGGCGAAACTGTATCGGGCGAGAACGGCAGAAGCACAAGGCCAAGAAGGGAGATCGTCAGGTGAAGCGAGTAGGGAAGCCATTCACCCCAGGACGTAACCTGCGCGATGGTTCCCGCCACACCGGCGCCGAGGAGCGACCCGAGCGTAACCGCTAGCGAAGCACGCTGTGCGCCCTCCAGGGGAGCGGCCTTTGTATCAAAGGGCGGCTGGGACAGCTCCTTGAGCCAACTCGAACCCGTAGCGCTCGCGATGGCCACGCTCAGACCCGCGAGAACGCGGCCGACAATGACCCACAGCGGTCCCCACATACCCATGATGAGGGTGACGCTCGCGAGGAGGCCTGTCGTCAAAGCGACGAACATCAGTGGCCTACGCCCGTAGCGGTCCGAGAGTCTGGCCGCAAAAAGGAGCCCCGGCACCAAGCCAACGACATAAGCTCCGAGAAAGATGCTCACCGTAACGTCCGCGTAGCCATGATTCTGCTTATAGAGGAGCAGCAGTGGCGTGAACTGATTCCCCGCCCAGAGGCAAATGAACGTGGCGACGAAGGCAGCGACCCATGTTCTTCGCGCCGTGGAGCCGCTCACGTCGACCTGAGCTCGCACGAGCGTGTGATGCCGTGACAAGTCGAGTCACACCGGTTCACGGACACGCTAAAGCGCCGCGTCCCAAAGACCGACGAATGGGTCGACTGGACTCAGCCCTGTGCCGGCTGCCTCGCCAAACAGAACCCGGACGATAGCATCGACCGTCGACGTCGAGGGTGTGTATCCGTTGATGGCCGTCCTAATCATCGGCACGTCCTGCAGATGATAAGGATCAGCGATCGAGACGAGCGCCGTGGGCAGCTTGCTCACGTGGCGCGGCGCGTCCCAACCCTGCCAAGGGGACCAAGAGAGGCGCAGCGTCTGCGTGTTGCCCACGTGTCGGACATTCGCAAAATATATGCAGACATCGAAAGCTTCATGCATCTTCGCCGCCTCCGGGATCGTGGTGCTATTTCCCGGGATCGACCGCACCTCCACCTCGAGCCCGCGGGCTTCGAGCTGTTCCACGAAACGAGGCGCGAACGGCCCGCTCGGGTCGTAGAAACTCGGCTCGTCACCGAGCACGTACACCAGGGCGCGCGTGTGGCGCGTGACCTCCAGCGGCAACAGCGATTGCGTATCCTTGACGACAGTCACGCTGGCGGCGGCGAGTTCGTCCCGCCAACGACTCTCCTCCTCCTCGTTGGGCAACTCAGACATACGGGACTCCGGATGGTGCAGGCCGAGCGAAGCCTTCACCGCGAGCACTCGCGTCACGGACTGGTCGAGTCGCTCTTCGTCAATGTCTCCCCGGCGTGCGGCGTCAAGGAGGATCTCGAAATCTTCCGCGAAGTCGACATTTCCCAGGAGCATGTCGATTCCTGCGTTGATCGAGAGCGGCAGGGCCGTTTCGCGCGGCATGATTGCTGTGTAGCCGGCCATTGCCGTGTTATCGCTTACCGCGAGCCCGTTGAACTGAAGCCGCCCGCGCAACACGGACGTCACCAGCTCACGCGCGAGCGTCGCCGGGAGAATGTCACGCGACTCGACACCCGGCGTGAGTTCTCTCGTCAGCGCAGGCTGACGAATGTGCCCGATCATGATGGTGCGGGTTCCGGCGGCGATCGCGCGCCTGAACACGGAACCGAATACGCTGTCCCACTCGTCGACGTCTAGGTCGTTGTTCGTCGTGACTAAGTGCTGATCCCGACCGTCCACGCCATCGCCAGGAAAGTGCTTCGTGCTCGTAGCGATTCCACGTGATTCCAGCTCGGCAACGTACGTCTCCGTCATCATTGCGACCACCTCGGGGTCGCTACCGAAGGTCCTCGTGTTCGTGATCGGGTTCTGAGGATTCATAGCGACGTCGCACACCGGAGCGAACGACCAGTTCACGCCGACATCGTTGGCGGCGCGCGCGCAGTGAACAGCCAGCCGACGGGAGTGTTCTCGATCGCCGGTCGCGGCGATCTGCATGGGGTTGGCGAACGCTTCTGCGCCCTCGAGAAAGTTGACTGCGCCAGACTCCAGATTGGCCGCGACGAGCAGTGGAATCGCGGACGCGTTCTGGAGGGCTGCCACGTCCGCTCGCGACTGCTCGCGGCTCTGCATGAGCAGCATCACCCCGCCTGGTTCGATACCTCGAGAAGCGAGCCAGTGCAACCATTCCTCGACGTCCGAACTGCGAAGATAGGGACACATGATCTGGCCGATCTTCTGCTCGAGAGACATCCCGGCGAGCGACGACTCGACCCATTGCGTCGACGCAGGATCAAGGAAGTAGGGTTTCTGGCTGAGATCCACGGGGATCCTCTCAGTGTGATTCGGCCCCGGGGCACCCGGAGACTGGCAGCGAGAGCGCGCCGGCGAGCCGTACAGAGATCACACCTGAATGCCGGGGCGATCCCTGCTTCGGAAGGCAGTTCTGTTGTCGAACTGCGGAATCCAAAGCGGCCTGCACATCTCTTTCAGCAAACGTGCCTAGCTCGTGCTACATTACACTTAGCTCGTGCTAGTAGCAAGCTTGCTGGTCGCGAGTCTCACCAGACGAAAGGCGATGTGGATGAACGGCTCTTGCGTGTGCGCAATTGACACGGCAGCGACGATGGGACCGATTTGTGGTCATGCGTCAGGAGGAAGGGCATGACGGCATCGCGCGGTCCAGTCGGGGTCGGTATCGTGGGTGCTGGCGTCATCAGCGACAACTACCTCACCCACCTGGCTTCCTATCCGGATGTCGAAGTCGTCGCTATCGCGGACCGGGACTTGAACCGCGCTGAGTCTGTCGCGGCCGCCCACAGTATCGCCCAACACGGGGACACACAGGCCCTCCTTTCCAATGAGGACGTCGAGGTAGTCGTAAACCTGACTGTGCCGAGCGTGCATGTCGAAGTGAGTCTGGCCGCGCTTGCCGCAGGCAAACATGTGTGGAGCGAGAAGCCCATCGGATTGACCCGCGAGAGCGGTCAGGTGCTGGTAGATCGTGGGCGCGCCCTCGGCAAGCTGGTCGGAGTCGCGCCGGACACCATCTTGGGGGCCGGCATCCAGCAGAGTGTACGTGCGATCAGAGATGGTTCTGTCGGTCAGATCCTTTCGGCGATCACCATCGTTCAAAACCCAGGCCCCGACCTTTGGCATCCCAATCCGGCGTTTCTCTTCCAGGATGGAGCTGGACCGGTACTCGACCTCGGTCCGTATTACATCTCTGCCCTGGTGTATGCATTTGGGCCCGTCGCGCGGGTGCGTGCGGTCGGCATCAAACCGCGCGCCCGCCGCCCCATCCTGAGTGGACCGCTCGCGGGCGAGGACTTCGAGGTAACCAAGTTGACAACGATATCGGCGATCATCGAGTTCGAGTCTGGCCAATACGCCACCAGTCATTTCAGCTTTGACTCGCCTCTCCGGCGCGCCGGCTTCGTCGAAGTGACCGGGAGCGAAGGGACCATTGCGCTTCCCGATCCGAACTGGTTCGGTGGTGACGTCCGCATCAGCCGGATTGGGCAGGAGGACGACGTCGTCTCGACCGAGTCAACGGGGCTTGGTCGAGGGCTCGGTGTTGTCAACCTCGCACGAGCGATTCGAGGCGGCGGGCCGGTCATCGCGAGCGCTGACCTCGCGCTGCACGTTCTTGACGTGATGCTGGCCATTGAGGAGGCGGCCGCGTCTGGCGCTACGATTGACACCCTCACCTCGGTGGCGACCGTACCGTTGCTCGACCCGGACTGGGATCCGCTAAAGAGTACGATCTCCTAAACAGCGTTCGACTGCCCCGCGCACTCGGAGCAAGTCCGAGCACTCTGCTCCTCCAGAGCAACTATTGAACGGGTTGGGTGAGATGGATCCGCAGCCTCCGGAAACACAAGCTCCGGACATCACCGGACGACTCGCGACGATGAAGGATGTCGCCGACGTGGCGGGCGTGTCCCGCCAGTTGGTGTCGATGATCATGCGCGATCTACCGGGACCCTCCGAGTCCACGAGACTGCGTGTGCTCGAGGTTGCCTCCCAGTTGAATTTTCAGCCCAACATCTCCGCTCGGGTGCTACGGCAACAACGAACGCGGCGGATTGGTTTGATGTTCAGGGTCACCAACCCCTTTCAGGCCCAGCTCGCCGAGCGCTTTCTCGAGCGAGCGAAAGAACGTGGCCTGGGAGTCGTCCTTGCGCCGACTACCGCTGAGCGTGACACCGAGACGGTGATCGCAGAGCTACTCGGGCATCGCGTTGAAGCCCTCGCGTGCTTCAACCCCTCACCCGACTCGCCTGCATTTCATCGTGCGCTCAATCTGATACCGATCGTGTGGCTCGGAGAGAAGGCCGGGGACCCCCGGGCGTCCGGCGTATGTGTCGACGATGAGCTCGGCATAGCTCTCGCCGTCGACCATCTGGCAGACCTCGGCCATCGAGAGATAGCGTTTTTCGGCGGACAAGGTGGCGCGGTAGGACCCGCTCGCGAAGCGGCCTACCGTGATGCGATGGTGCGCCTCGGATTGTCCGAATACGTCGACACCGTCTCAACGGGTTTCGACCTGGAGGATGGAGCGAACGCAGCTCGCGATCTACTGACGCGCACGACACTGCCCACAGCGATCGTGTGTTGCAGTGACCGAGTGGCAGCCGCTGCGAAGGTGGTGTTCCTCGAGGCGGGAGTCCGCGTACCGGACGACATATCCCTTGTCGGTTACGACGACAGCCCGATCGCCAACCTTTCGTTCAATCAGCTCACGTCGGTGCGGCAAGACGTCGATATGACGGCAGAAGCCACACTGGCGACGATCGGCGAGCGACTGGCCGACCCGACCATCCCCCCTCGCGACACACTCATTTCGACCACCCTCACCGTTCGCATGTCGACGTCCGCTCCGCGATCGGAGTGAGAGTCTGGGGCTCAGAGCACTCTGAGACGCACAGCCCGCCAGCGACAAGCTGCCCCTGGAGCCCAGCGACGCGCTCCCAGGATCGGATCGTTGTCGTGGACTTCGAAGGCGATATGCCCGCGATTACCGAGCGCTGCCGCCATGTCCTCTGGTCGAAAGTTCGGCGCTTCCACCTGAGAGAGGTCGATCTCTGCGACCTTCACCTTGTTCACCCAACTCGTGACGGTCGGAAGGTTTCCCACGCATCTCACCGTGAGCTCATTCCAGTCATTCCAACGCCACACTGCCAAGAATTCGTCGACGTCACCCGCGAACGACAGTAGTCGCGCCTTCTCTGCTGAGAAAGGCTCGACCGAGGTGTGCGGATCATCAGCCGCGAGACCGATTGGCGCTCCATGCTGATCCAACGTTGCAGTGAGGGCAAACGGAATTCCCTGGATTCGCGCAAGGCCGTTCCCAAAGAATCCGCCGATGGACCCCGATTGCCGGTGATCCACAAGCACCTGCAGTCCCGCCCAGTCGTCAAACCTGCGCCGCACCATGATTCCCGTGTCGGCGGGCCAATCCGGTTTCATCTCGAGGCGCAGTTCGAAGTCGCCATATTGATCATTCGAGACCAGGTAACCGCCCCAGCCGGAGCCGGGCGCGTCCTGTCGCCCGACGATGGCACCGTCCTCCACTGTCCACACAGCCGGATGCTCCGCCGCCTGATCGTTATAGTCGCGTGGAAAACCGGGAACCGTGTCCGTAACCCGAGGTCCACCAGGATAAACGTTTCCGTATTGACGGGGCTGGGCAGTCCACCCGGCCAAGTCGATGCCGTTGAACAAGGGCACGAAGCCATTTTCGTTGGGTGGCAAGGTGATCTCGATCCTTCCATGACACGATGTGCGCGCTGCGCGCGGGGAGAGTGCTAGCCACCTTATTAGCACGTGCTTGCTCAGTCTATTAGCTCGTGCTAGTATGACGTCAATGCGACCCGACGTGGAGTCGCCCAAGCGAAGGACACAGAGATGTTCCGATGGAAAGCGACCGCCGCAGTCCTGGTGGCGGCCACTCTCGCACTAACAGCATGCAGTCAGCCGGCCACAGAAGATGGCTCCTCGACAGACAGCGGCGCGCCCACCGGCACGTTGACACTCGTCGGCTCATTTTCTCCGAGCTCGCTGGATGCGGCGGCCGCGAACTGGGGCAATACGGCGCCGTTCTACCAGGCGACGTACGACACACTGCTGCGCATGTCGAACGACGGCGAGGTCGGCCCGTTCCTCGCAACCGACTGGTCATACGACGACACCAACACCTCGCTGACCCTCACGCTTCGCGACGACGTCGAGTTCACGGATGGCAGCAAGCTCACCAGCGAGGTCGTCAAGGAGAACCTGCTGCGCTTCCAGAGCGGAACCTCCCCCGCCGCCAGTTCGCTCGCCCGTGTGTCATCCGTGGAGACACCCGACGACGTGACTGTCGTCATCAACCTCAGCGAGCCCGACCCGGCGCTACTGGCCTACCTGACACGCGATGCGGGCACCGTGGCCAGCGGCGAGGCAATCGCCGACGATCCCGCGAAGCTGGCTACCGACCCCATCGGCTCGGGGCCTTATGTCCTCGACACAGCCACCACGGTGACCGGCTCGTCCTACGTTTACACGATCAACGAGGACTACTGGAACCCGGAGCTGCAACACTACGCAAAGATCGTAATCAACGTCGTCGGCGATCCGACTGCGGCGCTGAACATCATCAAGTCGGGTGAAGCCAACGCCGTCCGCTTGGCCAACAACCAGGATCTGGCCGAGATCGAAGGCGCAGGGTGGTCGCTGACTCCGAACTATCTCAATGTCGCAGGTCTGCTTCTTTTCGACCGAGGCGGCACGATGAACCCGGCGCTTGGCGACGTGCGCGTGCGACAGGCGATCAATTACGCCTTCGATCGCGAGGGGATGCTCAACGCCCTGCAGAAGGGTGCAGGCAAGATCTACGAGCAGACATTCGGCGAGGGAACTGCGGCCTACGACGAGTCGCTCAACGAGACGTACGGCTACGATCCGGAGAAAGCAAAGAAGCTGATGAAGGACGCAGGGTATGCCGACGGATTCACACTCGACATCCCCACGACTGCCTCTATCAGTCCGACCCAGTTCAATCTGATCACCCAGCAGTTGGCTGAGATCGGCATCACGACGCGCTATACGGATCTGGGAAACAACTTCATCGCGGAAGTGACCGCAGGCAAGTGGGCCGCGGACACGCAAAGTCTCGAGCAGAACGGCACCTGGCAGCTCGCTCAGTTCATGCTTGCCCCCGAAGCCATCTGGAATCCGTTCCGGTATCAGGACGATCAGGTGGACGAGTATCTCGAGATCATGCAGTACGGAACTCAAGAGGAGCAGGACGCGGCTGCGAAGGCGCTGAACCGGTATGTCACCGAAGAGGCGTGGTTCGCCTGGTGGTACCGCCCGCAGGTGAATTTCGCGACGGATGCCAACACAACGGTGACCCCGATGTCTACGAATAGCTTCCCGGCGATTTACGACTTCGTGCCCAAGTCATAGCAGTCCCGACTTCGCCCGGCCCGCCTCGGCGGGCCGGGCGATCCACAGACCGGAATAGATATGCTCCTCTTCATCATCAGGCGCGTGATCAGCGGCCTTTTCCTCATGCTCGGGGTCTCGTTCGTCGCGTTCACCATGCTCTATGCCGGCGGTGACGACATCGCCAGGCGGATCCTCGGAGAGAACGCCACGCAAGAGACGGTCGATGTTAAAGCCGCCGAGTTGGGCCTCGATCGTCCCTTCATTGTTCAGTACATCGATTGGCTCGGCGGAGTGTTTCGCGGGGATCTGGGCACATCCTGGTTCTCCGGGCAGATGGTCACGACTAGCCTCGTGACACGGTTGAACGTCACACTGTCGATTGTCATCGGTGCGATTCTGCTTGCTGCGCTCGTCTCTGTCATATTCGGCGTCGTCGCAGCGCTGCGCGGCGGGTGGGTCGACAGTGTGGTGCAGTTCGTCTCCGTGATTGGCTTCTCCATCCCGAATTTCCTCGTCGCGCTTCTGCTCGTGATCGTATTCGCGATAAATCTTGGTCTCTTCAAGGCATCCGGGTATATCCCCTTCGCGGTCTCGCCGGCAGGCTGGGTCGCCTCGGTAACTCTTCCGATTATCGCGTTGTCGCTGGCGTCGATCGCAACCGTGAGCCAGCAAATACGGGGATCCGTAATCGACGCGATGTCGCGCGATTACGTGCGGACCCTGGTCACGCGCGGACTGAGCGTTCGCGTTGTGGTGCTCCAGCATGTTTTGCGCAACGCAGGCGGACCGGCCCTCGCAGTCTTGGCAGTGCAGTTCGTCGCGCTTCTTGGAGGCGCTGTGGTAATTGAGCAGGTGTTCGCTATTCCCGGCATCGGACAGCTAACTATTCAAGCGACGACTCAGGGCGACATCCCCGTCGTCATGGGAGTAGTAATAATCACGGCGTTGATGGCAGTGATTGTCAATCTCGTCATCGATCTCGCCCAAGCTGGGCTGAACCCGAAGGTTAGGCTCTCATGACCGCAGTAGAGCTGCCGGTGAATATCCCGGTCACCACCTCACACGTTTCACTATTCCGACGCATCGTGCGACGGCCCGTCGCACTCACCGCGATGGTCTTCCTCGGCATCGTCCTACTGGTCGCCATCTTCGGCCCTCTGCTCGCGCCGTACAACCCCAACACGGGCTCACTGCAGGAAATTCTCCTGCCTCCCAGTCCGGAGCATCTCCTGGGAACGGACAGCTCTGGCCGAGACGTATTGTCGCGCTTGCTATACGCCACCCGAGTCAGCGTGGCGGCAGCCGCGGTGGCGACAATCACGTCACTGCTGATCGGGGTGGTGGCCGGCCTCATCGCGGGCTACTACCGCGGATGGTTCGACAATGTCTCCTCCTGGCTGACTGCGCTGGTGATGTCGCTACCGGGCATCGTCGTGCTGCTTGCCGCGCGAACGGTCCTCGGGCCGTCGATCTGGCTCGCGATGATCGTGTTCGGCATCATCCTGTCCCCTGCGTACTATCGACTCGTCTATGCCGCCGTCAGCGGCGTGCGGAACGAGCTGTATGTCGACGCGGCGCGGGTCTCGGGACTTTCGGACGTTCGCATCATAGGCCGCCACATTCTCTCGGTCGTGCGCGCGCCCATCATCATCCAGTCCGCGATCATCGCCGGTATCGCGATTGCGATCCAATCCGGACTCGAGTTCCTGGGGCTCGGAGACCTGTCGGTTCCCACGTGGGGCCAGATGCTGAACGACGCGTTTGTCAACATCTACTACGCGCCTTTCCTAATGGTCTGGCCAACCCTCGCGATCTCCGTCACATGTATCTCACTCACTCTCCTCGCGAATGGGATGCGGGACGCGCTGGAGCGAACGATCACGCCTCGCCGCCGCGCTCGGCGGATGGCCACCACTGCTACCGGTTCACTGCCGGCTGTGCCCACGCGCACGACGACGATCGCGTCGGTCGGCGCCGACTCCATGGACCTCGACGCACTCCCCGATGAGGACCTCGTCGACTACGGACAGACTGCGACCATCACCCACCCTGACGACGATCAGTCACGCAGGAACGATAGCCAGATGCTCCTGCAAGTCTCAGATCTGCGGGTGGGCTATCAGCAGAGTTCAGGGTCTGACATCGAGGTGGTCCATGGGGTGTCGATGGAGATCCGCCGGGGTGAGATCCACGGACTGATCGGTGAGTCGGGTTCCGGTAAGACGCAGACTGCCTTCTCCATCCTGGGTGTTCTCCCTCGCGGGGGACACGTGACGACCGGATCGATCAAATTCGACGGAATCGAACTCGCTGGCGCGGGCGCCTCTACATACCGAGGAGTCCGCGGAACGCGAATCGCTTACATCCCGCAAGAACCGATGAGCAACCTTGATCCATCGTTCCGAATCGGGTATCAGCTGACCCAACCCCTACGCGCAAACCTCGGGCTCAGT
>Ga0190271_10002229_pt1 | contig 11611 bp, 10 predicted proteins | sample Popmic356T_FD_133747 | JGI IMG/M metagenome (GOLD analysis project Ga0190271, IMG submission 133747) | Populus adjacent soil microbial communities from riparian zone of Weber River, Utah, USA - 356 T | ecosystem: Environmental > Terrestrial > Soil > Riparian zone | place: USA: Utah | collected...
CGGTCGACGCGCCGGTCAGACTGATTCACCACTCAAGACCTCCAAGGGCCGCCCTGCACGGCGGCCTCCAGCCGTTTGATTGCACCCCCCCCGATTAGGCATGGTGGCTGCATACACAACTGCGCAGTAGGACGCATTACCTACCACAAATCGCGCTGAACATTGACATATTTGATGATTGCCGACTATTCTTCGCCGCGCCTGTATACAAACGCCCGGATCCTGCATGCAGAATCTTGGATTTGCGGCAGCTCCGACGCTGCCAGTTCTGGTCACAGCCCTCAAGGAGAAACGCCCCGTATGCGTACCGCGCTGAAATGTCTGGCGCTCCTCGTCGCCTTGCTCCTCCCTGCCACTGCGCTCGCGCAGGCATCCCTCACAAGAACCGTCCGCGATGCGTCCGGCGCCGTGCTGCCGGGCGTGACCGTCGAAGCTGCCAGCCCCGTGCTCATTGAAAAGGTGCGCTCGGCCGTCACCGACGGCTCGGGCCAGTATCGCATCGTGGATCTGCGGCCCGGCACGTACGCGCTGACCTTCACGCTGCCCGGCTTCAGCGCGGTCAAGCGCGAAGGCGTCGAGCTGACCGGTTCGATCACGCTGACCATTCCGGTCGAAATGCGGGTCGGCGGCCTCGAGGAAACCATCACCGTTACAGGCGAGTCGCCCGTGGTGGACGTGCAGAACACCCGTCGCGAGGTGGTCCTCAGCAACGAGGTGATCGAGACCATCCCCGCGACACGCGCTGTGGGAGCGTTGCTCAATGCGACCCCCGGTATCTTCGTCGGCGATGCCGGCCTGGCCATCTCCCCGACGATGACCTCCTTCAACGCGCACTCGAGCACCATCAACTCGACCTCGGTGGCCGGCGAAGGGCGCTACGCGATCAACGGCTTCCCGCTGACGGCGGCGCGCAGCGGCGGCTTTTCCTCGTACGTCTACGACACCGCGAACGCCGACGAAATCGCCATCTCCGTGGGCGGCGGCCTCGGAGAAAGCGACATCGGCGGGCCGGTCATGAACATCGTTCCCCGCTCCGGCGGCAACCTGTTTGCGGGCACCGCGTTCTACAACAACGCGGGGGAGTGGTCGAGCGGCAACAACCTGACCAGCGACATTCAGGCACAGAACCCGAATCTGCGCCAGAACCCAGGCGTCGTCAACGCGTACGACTGGAGCGCGTCGTTCGGCGGCCCCATCCTCCGCGATCGGCTGTGGTTCTTCGGCAGCTACCGCGACCTCAGCACGCAGGTCGTGATGGAGGGCATCCAGGCGAACGCCAACACCGGCAACGCGGCGCGATGGGACTGGGTGGGTTCGCCCATCAACGCGCGGCTGGTCCAGGACCGCACCATGTGGATCGGGCGCATGATGGGCCAGTTCGGCAAGAACCGTCTCCGTCTCAACTCCGAGTACCAGCACCGCTGCGAGGGCACGCCGCTCGAAGTCGACACCGACGGCTGCCACAGTCGCGGTGAGGACTGGATCGGCCTGGGCAACAACCAGGCGCCGACTCAGATGTCGCCGGAGGCCACGCAGACCGCGGGCCGCGGCTACTTCGACGTCCCGTTCTACGTGAACCAGGGCACCTGGACGATGACGCCGACCAGCCAATTGCTGCTCGAAGCCGGATACACGGCGTTCCGCTACCAGCCGATTTTCGGCCACCCGGCGCCGGATGCGAACACCAATCTCACGTCCGTCACGGAACAGTCGAACGCGATCAACCCGGCGACCGGACTCCAGTACGCGCCTGTGGCCAACTACCGTTATCGCGGCGTCGAGTCGTGGGGACCGGCGACCGGCAAGACGGACGATATCCTGGGCTCGGCCTCCTACGTCACCGGCGCGCACAGCTGGAAGGTCGGGTATCAGTTCCGCCAGCTCGATCTGCTCGACAAGGACGTGGCCAACGGCACGCAGCTCGGCTACCGCTTCAACCAGGGCGTGCCCAACGCGGTCAGCTACTACCTGCCCGACTTCGGCCGCCGCACGATCACGAAGACGCAAAGCGTGTTCATCCAGAACAGCTGGACCCGCAGCCGCATGACGCTGCAGGCCGCGTTGCGCTACGATCGCGCGTCGAGCTTTGCGCCGTCGGAGCTGAACGGCACGACCAACACGTCGTTCCTGAACCCGCAGCCGATCACGATCGCGCGCACACCGGGTGTGGACGCCTACAACGACCTGACCCCCCGCGTCGGCCTGGCCTACGACCTCTTCGGCACGGGCAAGACGGCGCTCAAATTCAACTGGGGGCGCTATCTGGCCTACGCCGCGAACGACGCGCCGTATACCTCGACCAACCCAGGTGCCACTGTCGTGCGCAACGTCCTGAACCGCGGCTGGACCGACACCGACCGCGACCTGGCCGTGGACTGCGACCTGCTGAACCCGGCGCTCAACGGCGAGTGCGCGGCGGCGGGGGGCACTGCCCCGAACTTTGGCAAACTCGGCGCAGCCACGGCGGTCGATCCGGGCGTGCTCAGTGGCTGGGGCGTGCGGCCGCACGACTACCAGACCACGGTCACGCTGCAGCAGGAGCTGATGCCGCGCGTTTCGGCGGACGTCAGCTTCACGCACCGGACGTTCCACGGCTTCTTCGTGACCGACGACTTGACCCGCCGCGGCGACATCAACTCGTTCTACGAAACCTACACGCTGACGGCGCCGCTGGATCCGCGGCTGCCGGACGGCGGCGGCTATCCGATCGTCAGGTACCTTCCGACGCCAGCCGCCCAGGCTGTCGCGCCGCAGCTCTTCATGATGCGGGAGAGCGACCTCGGCGCCGAACGCAGCAGCCAGTGGGACGGGGTCGACGTCACGGTGAGCGCGCGCCTGCGCGGTGGTCTGACGACCCAGGTCGGCACCACCACGGGCCGCGGCAAGGTCGACAGCTGCGCGGTGGCGCCGTTGTACAACCAGGTGGTCGGTGCCACCATCTCGGGCCCCGACCCGCGTGGCTGTCTCGATGTGGAGCCGTGGATGACGACGCTGCGCGGCCTGGCCAGCTACACGATCCCGAAGATCGGGGTGTTGGTCAGCACGGTGGTGCGGTCGCAGCCGCGGGCGCTGCTGGCCGGAACGCCCAACACGACGGCGCAGTGGCAGGTACCCAACTCGGTGATCATCGCCGCGCTGGGCCACTCGCACCCGTCGCTGGCACCAGCGGGCAACACCGTGGTGCCGCTGGGCCACAACGACAAACGCATCTTCGCGGAAGTTCGGCGGACGCAAGTCGACATGCGGTTTGCGAAGATCCTCCGCTTCGGCCGCACCCGTTCCGACATCGGCGTGGACCTCAACAACCTGCTCAACACCAACTACGCGACGCAGTTCAACACGACCTACATCTACAACACGGACAACACGCCGCGGCCGAGCGGCTGGAGCACCCCGACTGGCATCTACAACCCGCGGTTCGTGCGCCTCAATTTCACCGTGAACTTCTAGTCGTTCGGCCGGGCCGGCATCGGCCCGTTCTCGCGTTCCCCGACACGGGCCAGGAGCAATCCTGGCCCGTGCTTTTTTCCGGCGATCCCTCGCCCGCCCATCGGGCACTCTCTGGTAAGACCTGGCTCGCGGTCCGGCGTGGCAGTCTTCACGCCCTCGTGCGACACTGGGTCGCGCGCCGGGCTGGTGGCGCAGGGAAGGGGACACGCCGTCGTCATGGGAAACGCGCTGACGGGTCCGGTGACGAGCATCGTCCGCGCGTCTCTCGGGCAGCTTCTCGACAAGGCGGAAGCGCTGCTGCCGGCCGTGATGGCGGCCCTCGTCGTGCTGCTCGTCACGTGGGCACTGGCCAGCCTGGCGCGACGAAGCGCCCTGCTCGCCCTGGGATACATCGAGAATCCGACCCGCCAGAACCTCGGGCGACAGGTGTCCTACTACTCGGTATGGGCGGCTGGAACCCTCGTCGCGTTGGACGTGGTTGGCGTCAACCTCCCGGCGGTCGTCACCGGCCTTGGTCTTGGCGGCGTCGCGCTGGGCTTTGCGCTGAAGGATATCCTGTCGAATCTCGTGAGCGGCCTGCTCATCCTGGCCTCTCACACCTTCGAGATTGGGGATCAGATCATCGTTGGGGAGACCGAGGGGACGGTGGAGCGGATCGAAGTGCGTGCCACGCACATTCGGACGTATGACGGCCGGCTCGTCCTGGTGCCCAACGGCGAGGTGCTGATGTCGCGGGTGACCAACAACACCGCCTCGCCGATTCGCCGTGCCTCGGTCTTCGTGTACTTGGAGTACACGGAGGACTATCACCGGGTCAGCTCGGTGATCCTCCAGGCCGTGGCGCACGTGCCTGGTGTGGCGGCGGTTCCGGCACCGTCGATGCGCCTGCACGATCTGACGCCCGACTACTTACAGGTCGAAGCGAGGTTCTGGACCGATTCGAGGCGGACGGATTTCATGAATACTGCGTCCGCGGCGCGGGTGGCGGCCTTGACGGCTTTGCTCCACGAGGGCATTCGGCTGCCGGATCCGAAGGATCGCAACGTGACCATTGTCGAAGCACGTGCACCGCATGCCACCGTCAGGTAGCGGCGGCGACGGCGAGGTATGGTGTCCGATGTTCACGAGTCCGTGAGCCGGCAGCGATAGTCAGGCGGGTTACGAATGACATTCCAAGCGCTGATCATCCTTGCGATACAGACCAGCATCTTCCTGACCGTCTTCGGGTTCGGCCTCGGGGCGAGGCTCGACGACGTGCTGTATCTGGTGCGACGGCCCTTGCTGTTGGCGCGGTCGCTTGTGGCCATGTTCCTGGTCATGCCGTTGGTGGCTGTGGCCATCGTGAGGATCTTCGACTTGCGGCCCCCGGTCGAGATCGTGCTGATCGCGCTGGCTATTTCCCCCCTGCCACCTCTCCTACCGAAGAAGCAAGGGAAGGCTGGCGGCCATGCCGCCTACGGTCTGGCCCTGATGGCCATCGTCGGCGTGTTGTCGATAGCGATTGTGCCCGTGATGGCACGGCTCATGGGGGCCTATTTCGGCCTGCCGTTTGCGATGCCGGCGGCCGCGATCGCCACAGTGGTGTTGAGAATGGTGGTGTTGCCGCTGGCGGTCGGCCTGATCGTCCGCGCGGCGATGCCGGCGGTGGCCGACCGCATAGCCAAGCCCACCGAGCAGTTGGCAACCGTGCTGCTCGGGCTCGGCGTTGTCGTTCTCCTCATCGCGCTGCTTCCGGCGGCTTGGACCCTCGTCGGCAACGGCACCCTGTTTGCGATGGTGGCCTTTGTCGCGATCGGGCTGGCAGTCGGGCACCTGTTGGGTGGTCCGAATGACGATCAGGACGTGGTGCTGGCCCTATCGACGGGCAGTCGGCATCCGGCGATTGCCCTCGCCATAGCCACGGCCAATTTTCCGGACGAGCCGAACCTTGCTGCGACAGTCGTGCTGTACCTGCTCGTCGGGGCGATCGTCGGCATGGTGTACATGGCCTGGCTGCGGCGCCGAGCCGCCGTGGGAGGGCCGTCGACCGCGTGACATCTGCGGCTCCTCAGCTCGCCGGCGAGTCTGGCCGCACGACGCACCGAAATCCCAGATGGCACGTGGAGGTGTCCACGGGCTCGGGGAAGCGTGCTGCGGGCCTGTACCTCACGCAGTAGTTCGGCGCGCAGAGGTGGGACCCGCCCTTGATGACCTTTCGGGGGATGGCGATCTGCGGCTGACACGGGTCGTGACTATCGTGCTCGGGGCCGCCGCGCGGGTTGTGCGGGATGCAGCAGGCCTTCGGGGCCTCGTCGGGGTGTCGAGGGGTGTACCAGTCGGTCGTCCACTCCCAGACGTTCCCGGTCATGTCGTACAAGCCGTACCCGTTTGGCGGAAACGCGCCAACCGGGGACGTGCCCTCGTATCCGTCCGTCTTGCTGTTCTGCCAGGGAAACTCTCCCTGCCAGAAGTTCGCCATCGGCCTCCCGCCCGGCAGGAGTTCGGCACCCCACGCGTACTCGGCGCCCTCGAGGCCCCCGCGCGCGGCCATCTCCCATTCAGCCTCCGTCGGAAGTGCCTTGCCCGCCCATCGGGCGTACGCCTCCGCGTCCTGGTATGCCACGTGGACGACAGGAAAATTACCCCGATCCTGAATGCCCGAGTTGGGCCCTCTCGGGTGCTTCCAGTCGGCGCCGAGAACGAATTTCCACCAGTTCGTGAAGTCCCGGATGTCCACCGGACCGCGAGGTTTCACGAACACCAGTGACCCTGGATGAAGGAGCTTCGGGATGGCGCCCGGGTACTGTGCGGGGTCCGGGGCGATTTCAGCGAAGGTGACGTGACCGGTCTCGCTCACGAACCGCCGAAAGTCCGTATTCGTCACGGGCGTGGAGTCCATCCAAAAACCGTCGACCTCTACGCGGTGCGTCGGCGCCTCCTCCGGATAATGCTTGTCGGAGCCCATCAGGAAGGTCCGTCCGGGTACCCAGACCATGCCGGGCTGCGGGGCCACTGGCGGCTGGTCGTTCCCGGCAGTGCGATCGCTCGTTGGAATCGTCATCACGAAGGCTCCCTGCCGTGGCGCTCGACGCCATCGGTCCACACGTCCTAGCAACGTCCAGATGGGAGTGTAGCAGTGTCGCGGAGTGCGCTGGCAGGCGTCGCCCGACAACGCGATGGCGATCCACGAGGTGCCTTGGACCGAGAGGGCCTACTCGTGCCAGCGGCTGGCGGTCAGTTCGCCGGTGGCCGACAACACATGCGAATGAAACGCGCAGATGTCGTCGTCCGCCGAACGCTCGGGCATGTCCGCTGCGCAGTAGCCGCAGACCACCATGCAGTGCCCGGGCGAAGCGTTGCCCAGCTCTTCAAGCTCCAGTGCGGCGACTCGCCGACCCGACCCCCAGAGCATCCCGGCCATTTCCCCGTAAAAGCGGGTAGTGCCGTCCTTCGACGCGTTCTCGACGCGCCCGAGGATGGATTCCAGTGCCTCTCGGGCCTTGGCGGGGTCGGGCCGTCCGTCGCTCAAGATCTGCTCGAGGACCGTGGCAGCATCCAGTCTGACCAGGCGGCGTCTGCCGATCGCGTCGTCCACCTCGATCCCGTGAGCCAGGAGGCCACGCTCGATGTGCGGCCACACCTCCGGTCTCACGATCACGACACCAGGCTGGCCAACGGCCAGACCGTCAGCAATGAAACGGGCGACGGTGTCGCCCAACTCATCGAGCGTCCTGTAGAAATGGACGGCGTGGCATGACGCGCTCGTTGCAAGCATGGTTCCTGAGTAATGTGAACAGATGTCTACTTGTTGTCCCGCGCGCTATTGCCGCCTGGCAATACCGAGCTTCACCATGCGACTCCGGAGTGTGCTGGGCTTCATCCCGAGCGCCTGTGCCGCCCCGCCCGCGCCCTCGATGCGCCAGCTCGAACTGTCCAGCACGCTCCGGATGTGACGACGCTCCACGTCCACGAGCCTCGAGCTGGACGTGTCGGAGATGGCCGCCGTCGGCATCCAGGCCTCGCCGAGCATCAAGGTTCGACCGGGCGACAGGATGATGGCGCGCAGGAGGACGTTTTCGAGCTCGCGGACGTTGCCTGGCCAGTCGTAGCCCTCGAGGATTCCCATCACGTGGGGGGGAATGTCGTCGATCGTCTTCGAGAGGCTCCGCGTCAGGCGGTCGAGCATGTGCCGGACGAGCGCCGGAATGTCTCCGCGGCGGCTGCGCAACGGCGGAATCGTGACGGGGAAGACGTGGAGGCGATAGTAAAGGTCCTCTCTGAAGCGTCCTTGTCGAACGTCTTCGGCAAGGTCACGGTTGGTTGCCGCCACCACGCGGACGTCCACGCCGATGGACCTGGAGCTGCCGAGCCGGTCGATCCGCCCGTCCTGGAGCACGCGTAGGAGCTTGGGCTGTAGCTCGAGGGGCAGCTCGCCAATTTCGTCCAGGAAGAGCGTCCCCCTGTCGGCGGCCTCGAAGCGTCCCGCCCTGGTGGCGTGGGCACCAGTAAAGGCGCCGCGGTCGTGACCGAAGAGCTCGCTCTCGATCAGGGTAGGCGGGAGGGCGGCGCAGTTGATGACCACGAACGGCCGGGCCCGGCGGGGGCTCAGGCGGTGAATTGCACGGGCCATGAGTTCCTTGCCCGTGCCTGTCTCGCCGCACAGGAGCACCGTGGCGGTCGTCGGGGCCACCTGCTCGACCTTGAACATGACGTAGCGCAGGGCATCGCTGCTTCCCACAATCCGGTGACGGTCGTCGTCGAACGGAATAGGGACCGCGGCCGTCGAATACTCCGGCTCCGCGAGGGGGGCGGGCGAGGTCGTTCGGTATGACGGAACGTTGTAGCTCATGTGTGCGCTCCTCCGTCCGCGACTTCGAAATCCTGGTGTCACCCTCGCGTCACATCCTGCGCCGCGCCCCGGCGGGCGGCCCCTGGCCGACCGGAGACAGTTGCGGCCGAGGCATCATCGGTGGCGCTTAGCCGCAAAGAAACTGTCAATTGTTACAGTATTGCGCGGTATATAGTGCAGGGGTTGGGGTGTCCATGCGGAACGAGACGAGCCGCCAGTGGATGCACAGGCGACAGCCGATAGCGCCGTCCGTAAGGTCGCCGACCCTTGTTCCAGCGATGTCCAAGCCCCGCGTACTCCTCGCCGACGATCACATCATGCTGTTGTCGGCGTTCCAGACCTTGCTCGACGGCGAGTGTGAGGTCGTCGGAACGGCGTCGAACGGCCGTGAGGTCGTCCAATTGGCGGCGACCCTCAAGCCGGATCTCATCCTCCTCGACGTGGCGATGCCCTTGATGAACGGTCTCGAGGCCGCCCGACAGATCAAGGCGGCCAACGCAGGCATCCGCATCGTCTTCCTGACGATGAACGAGGATCCGGACGTGGCTGCCGAAGCCTTTCGCGCCGGAGCGTCGGGTTACCTGCTGAAGAGCTCGGCCGGAAGCGAGCTGATGACGGCCGTCTACGAAGCCATGCGGGGCCGCTCGTATGTCACGCCGCTGATGACGGCCGGCCTGGTCGAGCGCATGCTGTTACCGCGCGGAACGGGCGGGGCCGAGAGCCTGACGCCTCGACAGCGCGAAGTGATCCAGTTGCTGGCCGAGGGAAAGTCGCTGAAGGAAGTCGCGGCGGTTCTCGATATCACCCCCAGGACGGCGGCGTTTCACAAGTACCGGATCATGGAGCAGCTCCACATCAAGACCACGGCGGAGCTGGTCCAATACGCCCTCAAGCATCACATCGTCTGATGAGCCCGTGCCTCGGTGTCGAGGACCCGGATCGCGCGGCTGTGCACCTGGTCGACGATCACGACGGGCTCGCTGCGCAGCAGGATCCGGATGCCGCGGAGGATCTGGAAGTCGCGTGAGGCGAGGAATTGCTCGGCGCTGGCGGCGTCCAGCCATTCCGACACCTGGGTGAACGCGTTCGGATCGTCGACGTCGCTCAGCAGGCGGCTGCCACAGCAGCCAGGCGTCTCGCGCATCCGATCGGAGATGGTGTTGACGACGCTGAGCACTTCTGGCTGGTTCTGCGCCTGCACCCGAAACGACAGGCGCGCAATGGTCGCGATGCGGGATGGTGCAACCCTCATAGTCCGGCCACCGACCGGTCGGCCAGACCGAAGCAGTGCATTCACCATGCCGTGTCCTGCTCCCCGTTGCGGAGGCTGCGGACGAGACCGGATTGTCTCAACCCCTGGGCTAATCCCCGTCCTGTGTGGGCGGAGGAGGCCGCCGTACCAGCCTGCTTACGGGGATTGCGGGCGGATGTGGCATAAATGGCGCGACGGCTCGCGGCAAGACCACGGCGGAGCGTGGCCAGCGGCCAAACCGAAGGCTACCCCTGCTCGGGCCGCCCGTCGCGGTGCAGCAGCCCCTCGGTGAGGCTCCGCCGATCGGGCGAGAACTGTGCCGCGGCCGCACGGACGTACGGCCCCAGTTGGGCGTGGGCGTATGCCGTGAACCCCGCCGCGCGCGCCTCATCCAGTGTCCGCCGGTAGTGGTCGAGCAGCGCGCCGGCCAGCACGTGCCCCACGCGACCCGCACCAACCGTCGTCGATGTCGACAGCCAGCGCAGGCTGTCGGGCACGCCGCGGACAGCCGAGACCGCCATCATCGACGACGCGCCGAACACCGACGTCCCCTGACGGGCGGCTTCGCTCCGCAGGCGTTCCCAGAGACCGGTCACGGTTTCGGCCGAGGGGAGATGCTGGGGCGCGAGTGCCCGTGCTTCCTGGCGGATGGCGTGCCACTCCTTGCGCAGCTCCGCGACGTCGAGGGGAGGGGTATTCACCGTAGAGGCCATGCGCGCGGACGTCCGCTCCAGCCCATCGAGCAGCTGGTCCACACTCTCGAACGTGGCGTCTTGTTCGAGGAGGCCTTGCGCCTTGAGCGCCTCGGCGATCTGCGGAATCAGGTGGCGTCCGAGCCCGCAGACGTCCGACAGCGCCGCCAGGATCCAGACCGGTGAGGCGCGAAACGCGACCAGGCCCAGGACCTCCAGCGCGTTTCCGGCCGTGCGTCGGACCAGGAAGTCGCCGGGTAGTTGGTCGTCCGCGTCGTACACGCCTTCGGCGCCGCCCACCCGCTCGATGAGGAACCGCAAGGTGGTCTCCACCAGGTTCTGGTAAAGCTGGCCCTGGCGGACGGCGTCGGGCAGCGCCACCTCGCCCACTTCGCGGGTGAATCCGGCCCCGAGCGCCACTACGGATCGCACCACCCGCTCGGGCAGGGACAGCAGGTAGGCGCGATCGATGGGCATGTGTGGAGTGTAGATTGGAAAGCAGGACGGCCCGTCAGGACAGGTAGCGCTTCAGGTACGGGTCCGCGGAGGCGTGCAGGTCGGCGGTGTTCCCCTCGAAGTAGATGCGGCCGTCCTTGAGCATCAGGAACTCGGTGTCCGGCATGTCCGTCCGCTCGGTGGGGCGAACCACCACCTGGCCGTCTTCGACGCGGGCCTCGTGGCTGGCGACGTAGAACGCGTCGTCCAGCTGATGCGTGACCAGGACCGACGTCACGTGCTCGAGGTCGCGCAGCTTGATGACCTCGTTGTCCACGGTCTTCGACGTGATCGGGTCGAGGCCCGTCGTGGGGGAGTCGAAGAGCACCAATCGCGGCTTGGCCGCGATGGCGCGGGCGATCGCCACACGGCGGCGCTGTCCGCCCGACAACTCCGTCGGCATCCGGGCCGTGTACTCTCCGAGGCCGACAAACCCCAGCACTTCCTCGACGCGGCGCTGCACGTCGTCCAACGGCATGTCCGTCTCCTCGTACAGCCGGTAGCCCACGTTGTCGGCGACGGTCAGCGAATCGAACAGCGCGCCCTCCTGAAACAGCATGCCGATGTCGCCGCGCACCTTCATCAACTGGGGCTCGGTCATGGCGTCGATCCGTTCGCCGTTGATTCGGATTTCGCCGGAGTCCGGCTTCAGGAGGCCCAGGATCAGCTTGAGCGTGACGGATTTTCCGGCACCGCTCGCACCGAGGAGCACCATCATGTGCCCGGTCTGCACGGTGAAGCTGAGCTCGTTGAGGACGACGACGTCGTCAAAGGACAGGGACACGCGGTCGAACGACACGAACGGGACGTTGCCAGTCATCCGTGGGCTACGACTAGTCTAGCGGGCCTGCGGCCCTGCGTCTCTCGCGGCTATACTCAGGCCCGTGCGCGGGA
>Ga0190271_10002230_pt1 | contig 11611 bp, 9 predicted proteins | sample Popmic356T_FD_133747 | JGI IMG/M metagenome (GOLD analysis project Ga0190271, IMG submission 133747) | Populus adjacent soil microbial communities from riparian zone of Weber River, Utah, USA - 356 T | ecosystem: Environmental > Terrestrial > Soil > Riparian zone | place: USA: Utah | collected...
ACATTTCTTCGCCGCGGCTCGGTCCCGACAAGCTGGTGGACCTCTACGTCGCGCCGGTCATGGAGTTGGTGGACTCCGTCGTGGTCATGTTCCAGGAGCGTTCAATGGCGGACAAGATCGATCGCCAAATGACGCACCGGGGCGCCGCCCGTTCGGTTTCGGGTCTAGCGGCAATGCTTGCCCATGAGATCAAGAACCCGCTCTCCGGCATTCGCGGCGCGGCGCAGCTTCTCGAACTGGCCGCAAATGACGAGGATCGCGCCCTGACGCGCCTGATCACCGAGGAAACTGACCGCATCGTCGCCCTGGTCGATCGCATGGAGGTGTTCTCAGACGAGCGTCCCATCGACCGCTATCCGGTGAATATCCATGTCGTTCTGGATCGCGTGAAAGCGATCGCCATCAACGGCTTTGCGCGCGGCATCAAGATCTCAGAGACCTACGATCCCTCCTTGCCGATGGTCCATGCAAACCGCGATCAGTTGATCCAGGTGTTCCTGAACCTGGTCAAGAATGCAGCCGAGGCAATCGGCGATCGCCCGGGCGGCGAAATCACCCTCACCACGGCGTTTCGCCCTGGCATCCGCGTGTCGGTCCCGGGCACGCAGGATCGTGTGTCGCTGCCGCTCGAATTCCGGGTGCACGACAACGGGTCCGGCGTATCGGAGGACATCCTGCCGATCCTGTTCGATCCTTTCATCACTACAAAGCAGAATGGCTCGGGACTGGGGCTCGCGCTGGTCGCCAAGATCGTCGGCGAGCATGGCGGCATCGTCGAATGCGATTCGACACCTCGAGGCACCACTTTTCGCATTCTAATGCCGGCCTGGAAGGACGTGTTGCGTCCCGAGGACCTAGAAGGAGACCACCCTTGACCACACAGGGGCAGATCCTCGTCGCCGACGATGATGCCGCAATCCGCACCGTTCTAAACCAGGCGCTGACCCGCGCCGGACATGAAGTGCGCGTCACCTCGAATGCGGGCACCTTGTGGCGGTGGATCGCCGCCGGGGATGGCGATCTGGTGATCACCGATGTCGTGATGCCAGACGAGAATGCGTTCGACATGCTGCCGCGCATCAAGAAGGCGCGGCCCGAACTGCCGGTTATCGTCATGAGCGCGCAGAACACCTTCATGACGGCGATCCGGGCGTCGGAGACCGGTGCCTATGAATATCTGCCGAAGCCGTTCGACCTGACTGAACTCATCAACGTTGTCGCTCGCGCCCTGTCCGAACCGCGCCGCGCCAAGCGCGATGCGCCGCAGGAAGAGCAGGTCGACGCCATGCCGCTGGTTGGCCGCTCGGCTGCCATGCAGGACATCTACCGGATGCTGGCCCGCATGATGCAGACAGACCTGACGGTGATGATCACCGGCGAATCCGGCACGGGCAAGGAGTTGGTCGCGCGTGCTTTGCACGAATATGGCCGCCGGCGAGGCGGACCCTTCGTCGCGATCAATATGGCGGCGATCCCGCGCGACCTGATCGAGTCGGAACTGTTCGGTCATGAGCGCGGTGCCTTCACGGGCGCCCAGCACCGCTCCAGCGGTCGCTTTGAACAGGCCGAGGGCGGCACCCTGTTCCTCGACGAGATCGGTGACATGCCGATGGAGGCGCAAACCCGGCTGCTGCGTGTTCTCCAGCAAGGCGAATACACCACCGTTGGCGGTCGAACACCGATCAAGACCGATGTCCGCATCGTTGCCGCGACCAATAAAGATCTGCGCACCCTGATCAATCAGGGCCTCTTCCGCGAAGATTTGTTCTACCGCCTGAACGTCGTTCCCTTGCGGCTGCCTGCCTTGCGGGAGCGGGCGGAGGATGTGCCCGATCTGGTTCGTCATTTCTTCACCCGCGGCGAAGCCGAGGGACTGCAGGCAAAGCGCATCTCATCGGGCGGCATGGAAGCGCTGAAGCACTATCCCTGGCCTGGCAATGTACGCGAACTCGAAAACCTGGTGCGCCGGCTTGCCGCGCTCTATCCGCAGGAAGAGATCTCGCGCGAGACGATCGAAAACGAGCTCAGCACGCGCGTTCGCTCCGACGCGTCGGGCGACGCTACAGGCGGTGTCATCCCCGTGGATTTGACCATTGGCCGCGCCGTCGAGCATGTGTTGCAGCGCTACTTCGCTGAATTCGGCCAGGAGTTGCCTCCGTCCGGCCTCTACGACCGCGTCCTTGCCGAAGTCGAGTATCCGCTCATCCTGGCAGCAGTGGCGGCGACGCGTGGCAACCAGATAAAGGCGGCCGAGCTTCTGGGTCTCAACCGCAACACGCTGCGCAAGAAAATCCGCGACCTCGGCGTCAACGTCTACCGATCGGGCCGCAACGGCTAACTTCTTGTAGCTTGCTGGGCGGCCACTCCGCCGCGAACGCCGCTGTATCATCCCCCGGTCAGCTTCTAGCCCTGTGCCTTATTGCGGCTTTGCTTCCCTGGTGCTGTTCGCCACGTCACGCGACTGTGCGAGCAGGAAGTGCAAAGCGAGCGCTCGCGGCTTAATCGGCGCCTTCGTTTGGATCGATTTCGGTCGTGGAATCGGCGAGGACTTCAACCTCGCTGTCCTGCCCGGACTCGACGGTGACCTGGTTCTGAAAGATGCGGTCGCGGTTCTTGGCGACCACAGTATACTGGCCTTCCGCTAGCACGACCGTTGCATAGGGACCGACGGTCTCCAGAATAGGATCGCCGGAATCGGTCAGAACCGACCAGGACGTCTCGGCCATCGCTTCAGCGCCCTTTTCGCGCACCAGCTTCAGCGTGACCTGTGCCGCCTTGTGCTCGACCATCGCCTCGGTCAGCTTGCCTGCCTCGACGACCACGTCGGAGCGCACCACGGCGTTGACCGCGCCATATTCAGAAACAATGTGATAGGTGCCGGCGTTTAGCCGAACTACCTTCTGCGGCTCCACATCGCGAACGATCAGCGCGCGGTCGCCCGAAAGATCCGGTTTTGCCTCGTATATCGAGAATTTCAGCCGGCTTGAAGGAATTGGCTTGCCACCCGCCAGCAGCGCGTTGAGCTGCAGGCCACCAGCGTCAAGCACCACCTCTTCGCGCTTGGCGTCCTTACCCAGAGTGATGCGCTTGGTTGCCCCGGCCCGTCCGAAGGCGGCGTGCACAAGATAGGTGCCGGGAAGCAGTTCGAAGACTGCGACGCCGCCTTGCGACTGGGCGACAAGCGGCAGCTTCCCGTCCTGGCCGGCTTCCGGCTGGAACACGCGCCAAATCATCCCGCGTGTGATTTCCTCGCCCTTCTCCGTCATTCTGGCAGCCAGCCGCAGCGGGGTCAGCTGGCTTGTCGCGAGCGGTCCGGGCTGCTGGGGCGGCGCATAAGCGTTGGTGGCGGGCGAGGAAGTCGCAGGCTGCGGCTGTGTCGGCGGCGTCTGGGTTTGCGACTGCGCCATTTGTACGCCGGCCAAAATCGCCGCGAAACCAAACACGATTGACAAGGAGCGGCACGATATGACCATGGCTTGCCTTGAAGCCGACTGCGGTGGCAATTTCAAGGCTCAAAGTAAGCAGTTCCACGCCCGGGCGTATCCGATAGGTAGCCTCAGCCGGACCCATCAAGGAGACGCCCGTTTTGACCTCTTCGATTCTCGATTTCCTCGCTTCGCGCAGTTCCGCGCCAATCCCGGAATTGCGCGAGCCAGCCCCCGATGATGACCAGATTGCGACGCTCATTCGGATCGCCACGCGCGTGCCTGATCATGGACGCCTGGCGCCATGGCGCTTCATCCTCTATCGTGGCGATGCGCGTCATGAACTCGGCGAAAAGCTCGCCGCCTTGGCTGAAAAGCGCGAGGGACCGCTGAGCGACGCGCGACGCGAACAGGAGCGCGCGCGCTTCTCGCGCGCTCCGTTGGTCATCGGCGTCATCCACAGCCCCAAGGAAAACCCCAAGATCCCGCAATGGGAGATGATTCTGTCAGGCGGGGCGGCCGCCATGACCCTGATCATCGCCGCCAACGCCATGGGCTTCCGGACAAACTGGATCACCAACTGGTATTCCGACACCGAGGAAGGCCGCGAAGTGCTCGGCCTCGCGCCGCACGAGCGCGTCGTCGGCTTCATTCATATCGGCACCTTCACGGGCGAAGTACAGGAACGGCCACGGCCCGACCCCAAGACCCTGGTGTCGGATTATTCCGGACCGTGGAAGCACGATCACGTGCTGTAGCTGGCGAAGGGGGCCTCCGCGAGGACTGCTGGCTGAATTGTAGAGCGGAAGCGAGGCTGCAGCGGCTAGCCAAGAGCTCTTGCTGCTTTCGCCCGCGCCAGGATCCGTTCGGCAAGGCGCAAATGCGGTCGGTCGTACATCTTGCCGTCAATGCCCACGACGCCGGGATTGCCGGCTGCCGCGAAGGCCCCGATAAGCGCGGTGGCCTTCGCGACCGACTCCGCCGACGGCGTGAAGATCGCGTTGATGACCGGCACCTGATCCGGATGAATCGCCATCTTGCCGGTGAACCCGTCGCGCACCGCCTCGACACATTCGGTTTCGAATGTCGCCATCTCATGAAAATTGGGGAATACGGTGTCGATCGGCGCGACTTCAGCATGAGAGGCGGCAAGTAGGGTCATCGCGCGGGCCAGTCGAAACACATCCGTATAGCGTCCCGCTGAGTCGCGCGCCGCTTGCGCGCCGATTGCAGCGGAGAGGTCTTCCGCGCCCCATGTGACGCCGGTCAGCCTCGGTGACGCGCCGCCATAGGTGCCGGCGCCGAACACACCGGCAGCCGTCTCGGTAATGATGGGCAGGATGCATATGCCACCGTCCGGCAACCCCGCCTCGGCCTCGTGGACCCGCAGCTTTGCCGATAGATGCTGTACATCGACACCGCCATTCGATTTCGGCAGCATGACGCCGTCGGGTGATGCTTTCACCACCGCGGCAAGATCGGCATCGGTCAGGCCGGTCGAGAGGTCGTTGACGCGGATAAAGATGGCGGACCTGGTCGACGCGCGGTTGGCGGCGATGAAGTCCGCCGCAACCGTGCGCGCTGTCACCTTATTGTCGGGCGCAACCGAATCCTCCAGGTCGATGATCACAACATCGGCTTCGGAAGCGAAGCCCTTTGCCAGCTTCCTTTCCGAATCGCCAGGAACAAATAGCAGCGATCGCATCGCGTCAAACCGGCTTCTTGCGCAGCATCGCCTGGCGCGTCGTCTTCGCCACCAACACCCCAAACTGGTTGTAGGCGCGGTGTTCGAACTCGACGATGCCGCGATCGTTCTTCGACTTCGATTCCCGGACCGATTTCACCTCGGTCTCCACGCGAACCGTGTCGCCATGGAATAGAGGATGCGGAAAAACAGTGTCGGTCATACCGAGATTGGCAATGGTTGTTCCCAGAGTTGTGTCGTGAACCGAAATCCCGATCATCAAGCCAAGCGTGAAGAGCGAGTTCACCAGCGGTTTTCCCCACTCGGTCTTGGAGGCAAAGTCGAAATCGATATGCAGCGGCTGCGGGTTCAGGGTCATGACCGAAAACAGCATGTTGTCGCTCTCGGTCACAGATTTGGTGAGTTGGTGGCGGATCACCGAACCCACGATGAATTCTTCCAGATAGAGCCCAGCCATGGTTCCTCCCGCGGCACGATCCATCGATTTTGTTACGGGTTCAGAGGGGACGCTGCAAGCAGGTTAAGAAATATGGTGAACGCTTCGTAAACCATTCATCTCTAATACTTCTTCCAGGGTCAGGGGATAGGGCTGGGATGGTTATAGCGCATTTTCTCAAATGGGTTGAGTTGGCGAAAGTCTCGGAGCGAGCGGCAGCGGCCGCGGCGCTGGCTCGGGCCTATACACAGGGCGATATGGCCTTCGAGGATCGCTGCGCCGCAGAGGCCGGAATGACCTTTCTGCTCGACGATCCATCGTCGAAAGTTCGCCAGTCCCTGGCGGAAGTGCTGTCGCTTAGCCCATTTGCTCCGCCGCAGATCATCGCCGCCCTAGCAGCAGACCAGCCGGAGGTGGCTGGGCTGGTCCTCGCGCGTTCGCCCTTGCTCAGCGACCTCGATCTGATCGAGTCGGTTGCGAGCCGCCATATCTCGACCCAGAAACTGATCGCAGCCCGCCCTCGGATCTCCATGGCCGTTTCCGCCGCGATCGCCGAAGTCGCAGAGGCCGACGCCTGCTCCGTCTTGCTCGACAATACCGGCGCCGATATCGCCTCGCTCAGCTTTCGGCGAATGGCCGAACGTTTCGGACATCTTGGCGGTTTGCGCGAGCGGATGATCGCCGACGCGCGGCTGCCCGCAGAGAGCCGGCACATGCTGCTGGTCATGATAGGTGAGGCGCTTCGGCGCGCACCATTGGTGCGGGCGCTGGTGGGAGATGCGCATGCCGACCGCATCACGCACAACGCCTGTGTGAAGGCTTCGCTGACGTTGATCGATCGTATCGGTTCGGAGGAATATCCGGCGCTGATTGAGCATATACGGCTGCGTGGCGACCTGACCGCGAGCTTTCTGGTGCGCGCCGTGGCGCACGGCAAGGTTGACTTCTTCGGCGCCGCGCTGGTGGCTTTGACCGGGCAGAGCGAAAGGCGGGTGCGCGCGCTGCTGGCAAACGGCTTTGACACCGCACTTCGCGCCGTCTTCGCCAAGGCCGGGATCAGCCAACAGACCCACGCGGTTCTTCTCTGCGCGCTGAAGATCTGGCGGCTGGTGGCGCGCGGCAAACGCGTCGCGGGCGCCCAGGAGGTCAGTTGGCTGATGCTGAAGGAACTGGGCGGGCAGAGCGCCCAGGGCGATCTGGCGGCTTTGCTGAGGTCCATTCACCTCGACATGCTGCGAGCCAATGCGCGTGGCCACGCATTGGCGATTGCCGCAGCCTGAGTCCGCCAGCGAAGCAGGATGCGTGCGTGGCGCGCCTACGCCGGTGCCGAATGGCACCAGCCGTCCGGCATCAAATGTCGAGTTCTTCCGTCTGTGCGAATTCCGCACGTTCCTGGATGAAGCGGAACCGCGCTTCCGCTTTGGTGCCCATCAGGGCATCCACAGCGCTTTTGGTGACGGATTCTTCGTCGATCACGTCGACCCGCAGCAGTGTGCGCTTCCTCGGGTCCATCGTAGTCTCTTTCAACTGGCTCGCCATCATCTCACCGAGACCCTTGAAGCGACCGATCTCCACCTTGCCGCGCCCGCTGAATTCCGTGCGTAGGAGCTCATCCTTATGGGCGTCGTTGCGCGCGTAAGCGATCTTGCCGCCCTGACGCAGCGAGTAAAGTGGAGGCACAGCCAGGAAAAGATGCTTGTCGCGCACCAACTGCGGCATCTCTTGGTAAAAGAAGGTGATCAGCAGCGAAGCGATATGCGCGCCGTCGACATCGGCGTCGGTCATGATGATCACGCGGTCGTAGCGCAAATCTTCGTCGCGATATTTCGAGCGGGTTCCGCAGCCGAGCGCCTGAATGAGGTCCGAAATTTGCTGGTTGGCCGCAAGCTTGTCATTGCCGGCGCTGGCGACATTGAGGATTTTCCCGCGCAGTGGCAGCACAGCCTGGCTTGCCCGGTCGCGCGCCTGCTTGGCCGAGCCGCCCGCGGAATCGCCTTCCACGATGAAGATTTCCGCACCCGCGGCGGCATTCTGCGTGCAGTCAGCCAGTTTGCCGGGCAGGCGCAACTTGCGCACCGCCGATTTGCGGCTGACTTCCTTCTCCTGACGTCGCCGCACGCGCTCGTCAGCGCGGGCGATGACCCATTCGAGCAGCTTCGAGCCTTCCTGCGGATTGTCGGCCAGCCAGTGGTCGAATGCGTCACGTATCGCGCCTTCGACAATCCGCACGGCCTCGATGGTTGCGAGGCGATCCTTGGTCTGCCCAACGAATTCCGGTTCGCGGATGAACACCGACAGCATGCCGGCAGCCGAGATCATGACGTCTTCGCTGGTGACGATCGAGGCGCGCTTGTTGCCGGTCAGTTCGGCATAAGCGCGCAATCCGCGCGTCAGCACGTTACGGAAGCCGGTCTCGTGCGTGCCGCCTTCATGGGTGGGAATGGTGTTGCAGTAGGAATTGACGAAACCGTCGCCTCCGAACCAGGTCACGGCCCATTCCACGGCGCCATGCCCGCCCTGTTTCTCGCCCTTGCCGGCAAAGATGGCTCGCGTCACCTGAAACTCGTCGCCCAGCGAAGCCGCCAGATAGTCCTTGAGGCCGCCGGGGAAGTGGAACTCCGCCTTCGCCGGGGTAGGATCCTTTTCTTTGATCAGCGCTGGATCGCAGGACCAGCGAATGTTGACGCCGCCGAAGAGATAGGCCTTCGACCGCGCCATGCGGTAGATGCGCGCCGGCTCGAAGGCCGCGCCCTTGCCGAAAATCTGCTCGTCGGGATGGAAGCGCGTCTTCGTGCCCCGCCTGTTTTGCACGTCGCCAAGTTCTTCCAGTTTGCCTTGCGGGATGCCCCGGGAAAACCTCTGCCGGTAAAGCTTGCGGCCGCGCGCCACTTCCACGGTGAGGTCGTCGGACAGCGCGTTGACGACAGACACGCCGACGCCATGCAGGCCGCCCGAAGTTTCGTACACTTTGGAGTCGAATTTGCCGCCGGCGTGCAGCGTGGTCATGATGACCTCGAGCGCCGACTTGTTCTTGAATTTGGGATGGGGATCGACCGGAATGCCGCGCCCATTGTCGGTGACAGTTAAATAGCCGTCGGCGCCGAGTTCGACTTCGATGAAGGTCGCATGGCCGGCCACCGCCTCGTCCATGGAATTGTCGATCACCTCCGCGAAGAGATGGTGCAACGCCTTTTCGTCGGTGCCGCCAATATACATGCCGGGGCGGCGGCGCACAGGCTCCAGGCCCTCCAGCACTTCGATGGTGCTGGCGTCATAGGCGTCGCTTGCATCCTTTGGCGCAGGTTTCCGAGCCGCCTGAGCGATCGGATCGGGGGCGCGGGCAGGGCGTGGGGCAGGCTCGGTCATGCGCGAAAACAGGTCGTTGCTGTCATCCATGCGTAGGACATTCCAGGAGGGCGAATCAACCGGGTGATACTGCCAGTTTTGACGCGCAGACGACAGGAGTTCCGGCTCCGTTCACAAAACACCGCAACAAGGGAGGATTGTCGTGGGCACAGCGCCTCCTTCTATTGATAATGATATTTGAAATATCATTGTGAATAGATTATACATGCCCCACGATGATGACAGCCGCTCAAATGCGCGCGGCGCGCGCGTTGCTCGGGATTGACCAGAAGACACTGGCTGACCTGTCCGGTCTTTCGGTGCCGACTATCCAGCGAATGGAGTCCAGCGAGGGCAATGTGCGCGGCATCGTCGAGAGCCTGACGCGCGTGGTCGAGGCGCTCGACCGCGCCGGCGTCGAACTGATCGGAGAGGACGCGCCCAGTCAGGCGGCAGGACGAGGCGTCCGGCTGAAGGGGCGAAGCGCCCGAAGCAAGCCCACGATAGCCGGCCACGGTGAGGGCTGAGACCAGAATGAGCACGCGAGCAGCATCTGCAGCGCGCCCGGCGGCCCCAAGCTTTGCAGAATTGTTTACGCCGAAACTGGTCACGGTGTTCCGCGAAGGCTACGGCTTGTCGAACCTGCGGGCGGACGCGATTGCCGGCCTTACCGTGGCGATCGTCGCGCTGCCGCTTTCCATGGCTATCGCAATCGCTTCGCATGCTTCGCCGGCGCAGGGGCTCTATACCGCGATCATTGGCGGTTTTCTGGTCTCGGCTCTAGGGGGAAGCAGGTTCCAAATTGGTGGCCCGGCCGGGGCCTTCATCGTTCTCATCGCGGCGACGGTGGACACGCATGGCATGGATGGCCTGTTTCTGGCCACCGTTCTTGCTGGCGTCATCCTCATGGCGATGGGTTTCCTAAGATTGGGAACCTACATCAAGTTCATCCCCTATCCCGTCACCGTCGGCTTCACAGCCGGAATAGCCGCAATCATCTTTGCCAGTCAGATCAAGGATTTGCTCGGACTTACTCTGGCTGAACCCGAGCCTGCACAACTGGTCGCAAAACTTGAGATCCTTTGGCGGCACCTCGCGACGATCAACTTCGGGGCCGTTGTCCTGGCCATCGTGACAATCGTCACCATAGCGGTGCTGAAGAGGCTTCGACCGAATGTCCCTGGCATGTTGATCGCCGTTGCCGGAGCGGCTGCCCTGGTTGCGGCCTTCGACATGCCGGTCGCCACGATAGGCAGCCAGTTCGGGGGAATACCGGAGGCGCTACCCGTACCGTCTCTTCCAAAGTTCGACCTCGCCAAGATTCAGGCGGTCCTGCCGAATGCGATTTCCTTCGCGCTGCTGGGATCGATCGAGTCGCTGCTGTCGGCGGTGGTGGCCGACGGCATGACGGGCCGGCGCCACCGGTCGAACTGCGAACTGGTGGGACAGGGCGTCGCCAATATCGCGTCCGGCCTTTTCGGCGGCATCTGCGTGACCGGCACGATTGCGCGCACGGCAACCAATGTGAGAGCCGGCGCACATGGTCCGATTGCCGGGATATTGCATGCCGTCTTCCTGCTGCTTTTCATTCTGATCGCAGCACCGCTGGCAAGCTACATCCCACTTGCGAGCCTTGCCGGCCTGTTGGCCATCGTTTCTTGGAACATGATCGAGAAACATGCCTTTGTGACGCTGTTGCGGGCCTCGCGAGCCGATGCCGCCGTATTGCTCGTAACGTTCTCCCTCACCATTTTTCGGGATCTCAGCGAAGCGATTGTGGTTGGTTTCGCGCTTGGCTCGGTGCTTTTCATCCACCGCATGTCGCAGACCACCGCCATCGAAACCAATGTGCCAATGGTGCCTGAAGATAGGGCGGATACCGAAAACGGGTCCCGTGACGCCTATCATGAAGAGTTGGCGCAGAACCCGGCCGTTGTCATTTACCGCATTAGCGGGGCGTTTTTCTTTGGTGCGGCTGCCAGCATCGGTTCCGTCCTCGACCGTATTGCCGATAATCACCGGCTGCTGGTCATCGACCTGTCGGCGGTCCCTTTCATCGACTCGACCGCTGCGAACACGATCGAAAGCCTCGCCCACAAGGCAGCTGGACGCAATGTCCGCGTGGCGTTGACGGGAACCTCAGCGGCGGTGCGCAAGGAACTCTTCGCACATGAAATCAAGCCGCCGCTCGTTCACTATGAAACCACCATCTCTGCTGCGGTGAAGAAGGCGCATCTGGCGAAGGCCGAATAAGTCGCAAGCTGACTTGAAGTCGCTTACTCCGCCGCGTCGACATAGGCCGTCAAGGGCGGGCAGGAACAGACCAGATTGCGGTCGCCCGCCACATTGTCGATCCGCGAGACCGGCGGCCAGTATTTGGCCGCCAGATCGGGATCGGCTGACGGATAGGATGCTTCCATGCGCGTGTAGGGATGGGTCCAGTGCTCCGCCAGCGTCTCGGTGGCTGTATGCGGCGCATTGACGAGGGGATTGTCCTCCTTCGGCCAATAGCCGTCCGCTACCTTTTTCGCCTCCTGGGCAATGGAGATCATGGCATCGCAAAACCGGTCCAGCTCGCGCTTCGGCTCCGACTCCGTCGGCTCGACCATCAGTGTTCCCGCAACCGGCCATGACATGGTCGGCGCGTGGAAACCGTAGTCGATCAGTCGTTTTGCGACATCTTCGACGCTCACGCCGGCG
>Ga0190271_10002231_pt1 | contig 11607 bp, 9 predicted proteins | sample Popmic356T_FD_133747 | JGI IMG/M metagenome (GOLD analysis project Ga0190271, IMG submission 133747) | Populus adjacent soil microbial communities from riparian zone of Weber River, Utah, USA - 356 T | ecosystem: Environmental > Terrestrial > Soil > Riparian zone | place: USA: Utah | collected...
TCCTCGTCTTTGACCGATCTATTACCTGGTCTTTGAACGTATGAAAATTTCTCCATCCCGATGTTCCGGCATCAACTACTGTGGTGACGCCGGCCTTTAGCGCAATGTCATCTGGAGATATGCTCAGACTACCATCTGCAAAAGTCTCCGGTTTGCTTCCCACAAATACATGCGTGTGCATGTCGATCAGTCCGGGACAAACATAAAATCCGTTAACATCGATCACCTGTTTTGCATCAGTAGCAGCGATCGTCGGTGCAACTTTTACAACTTTACCGCCGGATATGGCGACATCCATTTTTGCGTTGATGTTGTTCGCGGGATCAATTACGTGGCCGTTTTTTAAGAGAAGCTCAATGGGTTGGCCGTTTACTGCCAGCGCCAGTAGATTCAACAACAGGATCGTAATTAATCGCGTCTTCATATTCATTTAGCATCCCATAGTGGTGCACTGATACCATTCAGGTCCCACACGACTTTGCCCGCCCGGATGGTTACTTCCGTCTCCAGTTTTTGTGTCCCTTTAAGCCGTGTACCCCTGACGTCCATGAACCCGAAATCGCCCTTTCTTAAAGAAAAAACGGCGACATCCGCATCGCTTCCAATACTTAAGCTGCCCAGTTCTTTTCTATTGATTACGGTTGCTGGCGCCCACGTTGAGCGAGCAATCACTTCTTGTATCGTCATACCCATAGCCATGAACTTGGAAAGGACATTAGAAAGGTCTTTCATTCCGCCGTTCATACTCTGCGTATGAAGGTCGGTGCTGATCACGTTCGGCTTGAATCCTTGTTGTACCGCTGGTACAGCCTGACGCCACAAGAACGCACCGCCGCCATGACCCACATCAAAGACGATACCTCGCTTTTGTGCTTCGAATACAAAAGGTTTTACTTTCCCATTTTCGTCCACTACAGTTTCGCGCTTAGCCGGACCGTAGGAATAGGTGTGTGTAAAAATGTCGCCGGGGCGAAGATGTTGCATGAAAAGCGACTCTATGGAGTTGGGTGGTTCATGTTCGCCAAAGTCCACCATTACAGGTACGTTGGCAAGTTTGCCCGCTTCGACAGCCTTGTCGACCTGACCGAAATCACCCCAGTAGTGTGCGGCTTTAATGCCAACAAGGACATCCGGATATAACGTCTTTATCATATGCGACGTCATAACGGGGTTCATATCCGCAACATCTTGCTCTTCAAAACGGCCAACCATTCCCCAGCCAACTATGTTAAGCAGGGCAAGGACGCGCGTCTGAGATTTATCAATAGTCTGTTCTTTGAATTGACGAAAGTTCCTCCATCCAGATGAACCTGCATCCACAACGGTAGTGACCCCTGATCTGAATGTAAAGCCGTCGGGTGCTACGCTTGTTGGTCCGTTTGCTATATATGCATCCAAATCATTTCCGGGATAAACGTGCACATGCATGTCAATTAGGCCTGGCGTGACATACATGCCCTTTACATCTATTACCTTTTTAGCATTTGCAACAGGAATGTTTTCAGCTACCTGCGAAATTTTATTGTTAGTAATAGCAACATCCATCACGGCATTGATGTTGTTTTTTGGATCAATCACATGGCCGCCTTTCAATAACAGGTCGATGTTCTGAGCGAGTAGAAGACCATTAGACTGAAATAAAAGAAGGATGATTGTTGCGCTGATCGCATGGACGCGTAGTTTCTTAACCAACATATTGTTGAATTTTTGTTTCAAATGAAGACGAGGCTCTTTTAATGGAATGTTGAATTAGGTTGCAAGCGGCGGACCACCCGGAATCACCACTTTCCTACGTTCTGTTTTGTAGGTGGATTTTTTCGCTGTGAATTTTGCAGTAAGGTATTCGCCCAAATAAATGGATCCCGCAATCGACCCATTTGAAATGGTTCCCGAGAACATGTACGTGATTCCGTCGCCAGGCATTCGAAGATTACTGCGAAGTTTTACTTGATCACCTTCAACCATACCCATGATTTCCTGTACTGAAAAATCAGAGGTGTGTGTTCCCTGTATCCAGTTACCATCCTGCTCGATATACAACTTGTGAACGCTCTTGCTAGTGAAAAACTCAACGGTAACGTCCCAGTGACCGCCGATTGTAGCGCTGGGCGCAGCCATTGACGTGTTCCTTGGTGGTCTCTTTTCAGACAACAACTTGACAATTCTTTCTGCAACTACTTTATCATTGCCCGGCTGCATTTGACCCGATGTGATATTGATCGACGTCATGCCATTTTCGTTCCTGCTTCCAACAGCAATTCTGGGTTTGATCCTTGCAAAATTTTCTGCAACCTCGTCACCTGTGATATTCAATTTGTCGGGATCCCAGGAAATCCGTAGTACAGGGGAACGGTTGGATAACGCCGTTGGCTCCTCCACGCTGGTCTTGATACCATCTATTTTACTTACTTGTTTCGAAATGAGATCGAGATAGGAGAGCCACGTTTTCCATTCCGCCTTGTGATCACGCTTGACCCATGCCTCAACAGCTGCCAGCATACCCATCATCTCTTCCTTTCCCACCTTGTTATCACGACCTGGCCCATGGTGCGGTGAACTTGCCTGCCACGTAGCCATCAGGATGTCCTTGCTACCGAGTAACAATCCGGCGCATTGAGGTCCACATATCGCTTTACCACCGCTGTAGGCAACAATTGTAGCGCCTTGCTGCAGATGAACATTAGGTATGGTAAGAATTTCCGCCGCTGCATCGACAAGGACTGGAATATTCCTGGGCTTGGCGATCGACGAAATAACTTCCAATGATAGTGGTTGACCAGGATCGGATTCTTCGCATGACATGATATACACCAGAGCCGTCCTGGAGTTTATTGCATGCTCCAGCTCCTCAGCAGTATTAACTGTTATGAGCTCAACGCCAATATTCCTGAGGGCGTGATCGTAGGCGTTTCTTGAATAGCCTGTCGTTACCACTTCCGTCTTTTCAAATCCGGTCAAGTCGGGTATTCGAATCAGTTTTTCCGGATTTCCTCCTGTCACACAAGCAGCCGTAACGTGTTTTAGTCCTGCAGCGCATCCGGATGACACCATTCCCCATTCTGCACCTGTCACCTCCGCGAGCCGTCGACCCACACCGAACGCAAGCTCATCATATTGAACGAAGAATCCCGATGCTGCTTTCATTGCCGCGACTACTTCCGGGCGTTCGACTGAACCCCCAATAATTGTAAATGTTCCTCGGCAGTTGATCACTGGTTCCACACCGATTGACTGATAGATATTAGGTCCGACTTCAAGGGGACCCGATGCCGCTTCTACAAATTCTGCTGGATTAGCCGCAGCTGCAAATGGTAGAATGCTTCCAGCGAAAGGTAATACTGTCAAGTTCTTCACTATCTCTCTGCGTTTCATAAATTATGGATGTTAATTGGGGACATATGCGGATGCTAAAGTTATTATTATTATTCGCCCTGTCAACACTAAAATACGTGTGCGTGTGACACACTTTTGAATGTCGGTCGCTTAGATTAAGAGAGCGTTTGTAAGATGAATGTCACGACCGAACCATCAGGCACGACGGCGTTCGTTTTATTAGAATGGTTACTGCTCCATTAATAGATTACCGCTCATTGAGCGTTGACAAAGGGGAGGGGCCAATAATGTAGATGGCCTTTTTTTACCGCTAAGAATTGCAGAAAAAATGAATGCTTCTATTCGTCATTCCTCATTCGTCATTCACTGTTCACTGCTCACTGCTCATTGATCAATGCTCATTGCTCAGTCTTCTTTTTCTCTTTCGCCTTTGTTTTGAATTCTTCCTTTACTTCTTCTTTCTTTGCCTGGTACAACTTGAATTGTTCTTCGGTAAATAATTTTTTCAACTCCGCGTCTTTTTCTTCGTTGTACGCCTTAACCTTTTTGAACTGTTCCTTCCGGGGTTCGTCGCTGTTTCTAAGTTCCTCCGTTTTGTTCGCGTACTTTAAATTAATTTCCTGGACTGGCTTTTCCTGATCCGCGGTCAATTGCAAATTGGTCTTCATCCAATCTGTGAGTTTAGCGGCACGTTCGTCAGGAGGCATTGGTTCTTTTTCCTGTTCCTGCGCGCCACAATCAGCCGATCCAAGCGCGAATAAAAACAGCAATGCTGGTATTAGAATAAATTTCGGTTTCATATGCATTCGGGTTGACTACAATTTAGACAATGAAACCCTCATCGTTGATCAGGATGGTACAAAAAAACGATTCCCGGCCGAATTGGCCGGGAAAGCGTCTAGAAAGGGTCTATGAAATATCTTTTTACTGTTGAAGGTGTCTTAAAAAATCACTGCGAGTGAATGGAGCAGCTCGATGTGTTATCGGCTGCTCCAATTCACAACCTGCAAACCCCTGTTTTCAAACAGTCTCTTTAAATAATTTAAAAACAACGGCTGACGTCCGCCTGTTATCAGGCCTCTTGTCACGATAGGGAATAAAGCTCAACCAAATTTCTCTTGCCAACATATCTGGCTTTATGTCTATTACATCGTACAAAGCAGCAGCCCCAAACGTTGTCTGCTCCATGTAATTGTCGCAACTTTTTTGTGGGGTATCGCTGGAATACTGCGACGCGATTGAATGCTGTCCTTGAACGGCTGCTGCAAGAGCAATCAACATTAAGGTAAACAACAAGATCGTTATGTAAATTTCCCTCTTCATGACCGTGCTACACAAATCAAATTCACGATTTTCAGCCCATCAATAATTCTCTCGTGGAGATTATTCTACATAGTTAGCAGTAGGGAAAATCAAAAGATAGTTAAACACGGTTATTCACTGTGAAACTGCCCACTGATTTTCAGGGGGGTTGGGATGGCTGATTCTAAAGATAATTTGGTCGGTTATGGGGTTGCAGCAATCAGAGAATCATGGGTTTATCTTATGGACACTACACCCACGGATTTGTACTGAATAAGTTTTTGCAAACCCTCCTGAATCCTTTCAGTCATCGGCCTAAGCGTAAATTGCCTTAAAAGATGCTGAGTGGTTAGAAGGTCTTCGACTGACTTGTCGGATTCAAGCATATCTAAAGCTTCAATTCCTCGCTCGTATTCGTCAAGATACGCGTAGGAAGCGGCCTTGATAAGAGGAATTTGTTCGACACTCATCTCAATGCGGTTTGCCCAAAAGATAGCATCCTGGTAACGTTCCCTCATAAAGCTGTGAAAGCTGAAGGCAAGCACATGCCACCATGTGAGGTCAGGTACCTGCTGAAAGGCAGAATCAAGGATCTCTTTGCCATAGTCATAGTAGCCCATGTATATAAGCAACGCGCCCATTGAAGCACGGTAGTCATTATTTCTTTGATTAAGGCGGGCACCTTGTTCAAGTGTCGCAACGGCCTCGTTAAAGCTGCCCTTGAAAAGGAGGCTGGTAGCTAAAGCGACATAGCCTTCCTGACAATACGGATCACATTTCAACGATCGGTGTGCATACGTGGTCGCATTAGCCATCGATTTCTCCGGATCGGCAGGACTCATCAACAATTCTCCCGAGTTGATTTGGCTCAGGTAGGCAAAAGCAACCGCATTTGACGGATCTCTACTGATTACCTCGTTATAAAACACCTTCGCATTCGCTGCGATGACGGGGTTAAAATTCCGGCTATGCTGATGGTACCAGTATTGTATAGGAAACAGCAGGCCGGCTTCTTGATGAACATTCTCGAGACGGTCTATCTGATACCTGGAGATTGCACCTCGAAGCCCCATAATGGAAGCAAGTACGCGGTCGACAACGTATTGCTGAAAATCATAGTAGCTATCGACAGGCATCAAACGCTCAAACGTCTGCGCCCAAACCTGTTCATGCGTGTCCGTTACAACCAGATGTATCCAAAGAAGGATGCGACCTTTTAGCCATTGGACGCTGCCGGTGAGGAGAAAATCCGTCGCGTATGGATTTGGTTGAGCCGAACTATCCAGTTCAATCCTTTCAGACGAGGGTACGTTGACCCTTACCCTTACATCTTGAAATTGGGTTAGCTCGGTGCGCAAGTACTCACTGACGCCGGCAGCAAAAAAAAGAAGATCACTTTCCGATCCAATATTCTTGAATGGCTCAACCGTTATCGACACCTTACCTTGAAGTCCGAATGCACCTGGTAACGGACGTACCGCGACGTTTGATTTTTTTGATCGATTGTTTTCCGAATGGTGATCTTCCTCAGTTGCGTCAATGACAGGAGGAATGAATGGTGTTTCAGAGCCAAGTTTGAAATTCGGAGCATAACTTCCCTTAGGAATCGAAATTACAATTGGGTCTTCTTTTCCTTCTTCGTAATAGTACTCCTTCAAGACACGCCTTAGTCGTCCGGCATGTATCCTTACAATTGAATCGACCTGTGGATTAAAATCGGATTCCTTGTTAAGCGCTTGAACTCCGATCGTATACTCTTTAAGTCCCTCAGACTTTCCAGCAAGTGTTTCATTTACCACAAATGTCAGGAAATCTGTTAGCACAACGGATCTGTTGATCTGTGCTGAATCAAGAATACGTCGCAGCTGAGCTAATACATCTTCTTTCCTTATCATCGACGCTTTTTATTATTTATTTACGTAGCAACTAGCTTTTTCCGTAATGTGTTCTCCTGGTGCTTTGACATTGCAGTTAAGTAAATGCTATTCACTTACAGGCTGCCTGCGAAGATCACTACATTTTGTTGGCCGCCTAAGCCCATTCGGGGCCACCTAGTGAATTTAGTCAATTCTTTTAATTAATGTTAGGCATGACGAGGTAATTAACCTTTTAAATCGTTTTCCACAGCATAAAAAACTTTCAATGGATTCGTATGCGAACAACGAATAGTTCAGGAGCATGTGCCCGGCTTATTACAATAGCGCAATAACCCTCGAAAAATACGAGCGAAATATGATGAAAGGTTTCAAAAACCGCAAGGAGTATGAACGGGTTTTATTTGGACCTCGAAAGTGCAAATTACCGGTCCTTGAAATCTTTCAAGAAAGCAAGAAAAGTCGAAAATAGCGAATCTCTAAATTTCAGCAAGCGGAGAATATTACCGATATATTATGAGAGATAGATCGGGTAAATCTGTTACGCCACTATCAGCTTAAGAAACACCGTTGCCAATTGTTTAGTCAGATGCGTGCAAGCATCGCCATATTATCGCCATATTACAGAGTCGATTTTTAATGAGAGAACATTCCGCCTAACCTACCCCGATTAATTTTTAAATCGTTAATTGTATCTGTCAAAAATGAGGCTAACTTGAAGGAAGACTGCAGAGCTGTTTAGCTATGAAATTTATAATCCTTGGTAGTTCTTGCCTTCTCCTTTTTTCCTGTTCTACGTTAAAAAAACTTCCGGAAGCCAATCTTGGATCCGATTACTACTACATGCAGCGGCAGGAGGGTGGAACAACGAAGGTTTACGTGAATGTCGTGGACGACTCGATAGGAATAGTCGCTGAACGGCCCGATAGCAAAGAGCCAGAGGCGGTGATTCCATCTAATGGTCAGGTGTTGTTTAGAAAGAGTTTTGACGTCGATGTTATGACGGTTCCGTTTAAATTCAGACCGGCAATTCAAAACCTGCCACGTCAACTCAACGTGGATTTTAATGGAAACCTTTTCCTTGGGTACAGAGTGGATCGTTACAAATTGATTTTTATCCAGACACCCGCGGGGATAATTAAAAAAGTCAGGCACCGCGCAATAACTCTTGGAGCTTTCGGGGGTCTTGGGACAACGTCCATTACACCATGGACAACAAATAACGGAACAACCGATGAATACTCCGGATTCATTCTTAATCGTGGTATTTCGCTTATGGGCGGAGTGAATAACCTCACGGTAGGGTTTGGAGTTGGATGGGATTATTTAACCGATCGCGATAAAGACGTTTGGATCTACCAAAACAAGCCGTGGTATGGTTTGACATTGAGCCTTAACCTTAATTAAATAAAATTAGATTGGTTAATCGCTATATTGTGATGAGACGTCAGCAAACTCACTTTCAAAGCTCTTAGTTTAATCTAAACCTCGAAACCATGCAAGGCCTGATGATGGATTTTCCACTAACGCTCACGTCATTTTTCAGACGAGCTGAAACCCTCTTTCAACATAAGGCGATCATTACCCGTCTCCCGGATAAGTCCATCCATCGGTGTACGTACAAGGACTTCATCGGCCGGGCAAAAAAATTGTCGGTAGCGTTGTCCAAACTTGGCGTCGTCCAGGGTGATCGCGTAGCCACTTTGTGTTGGAATCATTATCAACACCTCGAGATCTATTTTGCAGTTCCATGTTCGGGATTTGTCCTGCACGCATTGAACCTGCGGCTGTCTCCCGATGATCTGACCTACATTATTAATCACGCCGAAGATAGAGTGATCATTGTCGATCAGGTACTGCTACCGTTGTTCGATAAATTTCGTCAGAACATCAATGCAAAACACATCGTAGTAATCCCCAATGGTCAGGGACCCGTTCCGGCTGAATTCATCAATTACGAAACGCTGCTTGAAAGCGGTGACGAGACTTTATTTAACGCGTTCGAAGGCGATGAAAACACGGCTGCTTCACTTTGTTACACATCAGGAACTACTGGCCGGCCGAAAGGGGTATTGTATTCGCACCGCTCAATCGTGCTTCACTCGTTGACTATTTGTTTTGCCATCGGGGAAACGTTTAACGAAAGGGATGTTGTACTTCCCGTCGTCCCTATGTTCCACGTCAACGCCTGGGGTATGCCTTTTCATGATACCATGTTAGGAATCACTCAGGTTTTACCAGGTCCGTATCTTGATCCGGTTAGTCTGCTGGAGTTGATGGATGCGGAAAAGGTAACTATCACGGCGGGGGTACCTACCATTTGGACGGGAATTCTACAAGTGCTGGATACCAATCCCGGTAAGTACAATTTGAATTCATTGCGTTTCCTGATAGTGGGAGGTTCCAACGCATCCAAAGCGCTTATCCAGGGATTTGAACAACGGCATCAACTCAAAGTTATCCAGGCCTGGGGTATGACCGAAACGTCGCCACTTGGAAGCGTAAGCTACATCGGAAGCCGCGAGGCACTTTTACCTTTCGATGAACAGTTCGCTTATAGGTCCAAGCAAGGCAAGCCAGCAAGCATGGTGGAGATCCGAGGTAGAAATGCCGATGGCATAATAGCCTGGGACGGAAAGACCATGGGAGAGTTGGAAGTACGCGGCCCCTGGGTGGCTAAAGCGTATTACAAGTCGGTTGATGAAGAGGGAAAATTTACCGAAGACGGATGGTTTTGTACAGGTGATATAGTCACGATTGAGACCGACGGCTGTATTGAAATTAAGGATCGAAGTAAAGACGTTATTAAGTCAGGCGGAGAATGGATTAGTTCAATTGCATTGGAAAGCGCGATCATGGGCCATCCGGCGGTATTGGAAGCAGCTGTGTTTGCAATTCCAGATGCAAAATGGGGAGAGCGCCCTATGGCAGCCGTGGTGTTAAAACCCGGAATGAATATCTCCAGTGGTGAGCTTCATTCGTTCCTGACGCCTTTGTTTGTCAAATTCTGGCTGCCCGAAACTTTTGAGTTTGTAAAGGAGATACCGAAAACGTCCGTTGGCAAGTTTAAGAAAAGCGTTTTACGAGACCTTTATAAGGATTTAAAAACCAACCCGGCTTAGTCTTATTTGCTTGCGACTTTCTTGTTTACCCTGCTTAGCTTGGTATCCTTAATAGTAGGAAGATGGGATTCATCCATTGATCTCACTGCGTCAGCAAGTATTTCAAGTTGCATCAGGCTGTCAGAGATCTGGTCGGCATCTTTGCTGTTGTTCACGCCATTGATCATAAATGCAACGATCTGGTCACCGTTATAAACAGGCATGTAGCTAAGGTCAGGATGCTTTTTATATGCATCGCGGATACTTTCTCCCAACGTTGTGATTTGATCTTCGATGCGTATATAGTCCTCAGTTGAATTAATAGAGTACTTTGTGAGGTCATGATTAACGAGCAATACCGATGCTGCCGGAAACTGTGCCATTGCATTGAAACTTCCTCCGATGAGTGCTGCGACAACCAGGCCTGCGAAGAAATTTTTATGTAGATTTTTCATAGTTTCTAATCGGTTTCCCGGCATCTGTTGACAAAATGGTGCCAGAGCCAGCCCTTTCGAATTGGAGAGCCTGAAAGCGATTATAATGGGCAATGAAAATCGGGCTGTGGAGGCTTTTCCACAGAAGGGAAAGGGTTCTCTACAACGATTGGAATATGCATTCCTGGTATCGTCAACGCCGTTTTTGAGGAATGGCTGATAAACGCAGGAAGCGCGTATGGTGTGGCGGTTAATTATCCGAAATGGATCGGCCGTGGACAAACTTAACGGGACTCAGGGCGAATTTATCCCAATATTGGATGGTGGTTTTCTCAAATTGGAAATAGAACCTAATGCTTGAGGTAATCACGACGTTCGAGTATGCGCTTCTCAACCTGATTGAAAAACTTGTTCCGTTCACGTTCGCCTACCGTGCTTATCAAGGTTGATTTGTTGATCACATTAGTCAAGAAATCTTCTGTTTCTCTGCAAAACGATTCCTGCGTCGTAGTAAGAATGTTTAACGTATTGTATGTAATTGATGCGATCCTCTTTTCTCCGATCTTAAACAGAAATGTTGTATCGGTTAAAAGAAACTCATTGTGATAAAGTTTAAAAGTGCCACCCTCGCCCTTTGCGCCTAGCGCAGCGCAATTACGTATTTCCTGAACCATCGTTAAATATTCATCTATTAATCCCCTTGCTTCTGTCAGGCTGATGAAGCCGTTTTCATAATAGAACTGAACTTGTCGAACGGTCACGTTAAAGGTCTCATCGCTCCAAATTTCAGAACTGGGTATCACGGAATATTTATTCCAGATCTTCTTACCAATATCGATCAACTGCTGCGATACCAGGCCTGGATCATAACGCATCAAATCAAACTTCGGATGACGCTGATAAGACTTCAACCAGAAAAAGAGTTTAAACTGAGTGAGTCCTGGATACTTGAAATAATAGGGTGGTGGAATGTCCTTCGCCGAATATATCACTTCCCTTTCTCCAAATGCCTCCATGTTCGTAAGGTCGTTCAGCAGGGAAGAAAGCCATTTCTCCAGCGTAAAGTTTTCAGGATCAATTCTCCTTTTCCTAAAGGATATAATCTCACTTGAAGGAGACAGGAGCGCGTCCAGAGATATCTTGTAATGCACGCAAAGTTTTTTCACCTCCTCCAATGAAAGAACGGTTTCACCACGAATGCGCCGGTACACACTATCGCGACTTACATTCAATACTTCTGCTAACTCATCTGGAAAAGAAAGATTCTTAGGAAGGACTTGCCGGATCTGATCCAGGAAAACTGATTGAATGTTAGTTGTCGACAACGATTGCATTTTTGGGCTTAGGAAAATTGATTGCTAATAATACCACTAAAATGTCGATTTGCAATTCCGCCTGTCGCCAGCACAAAAAAAATTGGAAGGATTCGCTCCGGCTGAGTGCACTGCGCGTGCCGAGAATTTTATTTTTATCCAATATTAATTTACTTGACAAGAATTACTGCGACAGACTGATTGGCGTCTGTGGGAACGGCAAGCAGGCGTTCGGCTTTTTAATTACTCA
>Ga0190271_10002232_pt1 | contig 11604 bp, 11 predicted proteins | sample Popmic356T_FD_133747 | JGI IMG/M metagenome (GOLD analysis project Ga0190271, IMG submission 133747) | Populus adjacent soil microbial communities from riparian zone of Weber River, Utah, USA - 356 T | ecosystem: Environmental > Terrestrial > Soil > Riparian zone | place: USA: Utah | collected...
CCGCCCTCGACCGGTCCGATGCGGTCGTCATGACCGGTGGCATCGGTCCGACTCAGGACGACATCACCAGGGAGGCGGTATGTGAGGTGACCGGCCGGGAGCTGGTCTTCAGCGAGGAATATGCCGATCACTTGAGGGAGTGGTGGTCGAGGAGGGGCCGGGAGATGCCCCACAGCAACCTACGTCAGGCGCACTACCCGGAAGGGGCTGAGATGCTCCCCAATCCGCGGGGAACAGCGCCCGGTCTCATGCTCGAGCACGAGGGCAAGCTGATCTTCTGCGTGCCTGGGGTCCCAGCCGAGATGGAGCACCTCATGATCGCCGAGGTGTTGCCGAGGCTCGTGGCCGCCTCCGGGGATCAGCAGGTGATCGCCAGCCGCCTCATTCGCACCTGGGGCCGTCCCGAGTCGGAAGTGGCCGAGATCCTCGACGACATCTACACCTCGTCAGTGAATCCCTCTTTGGCCTTTCTCGCCTCGAACTCGGAGATCAAGATCCGGGTCACCGCAAAAGCCCGGACCCTGGCCGAGGCCTGGCTTCTCATCGAGCCGATGGAAATGGCGGTGCGCTCTCGCCTCGGGGACAACGTGTTCGGTTCGGATGACGAGACCATCGAGCGGGTCCTCCTGCAGCTGTTGTCCGATCGTGGGTACACGATCGGGACCGCAGAATCGATGACCGGGGGCATGGTCAGCGCCCGCCTGACAGAGCTGCCCGGATCTTCTGCTGTGGTCAAGGGCGGACTGGTCGCCTACGACTCCAAGTTGAAGCAACGGTTGCTCGGATTGGCAGATGTTGCCGAGGTGGTGACCGCGGAGGCCGCCCTCGCCATGGCCCGGGGGGCGCAGAAGTTGCTCGACGTCGATGTCGCAATTGCGGTAACCGGATCTGCCGGTCCCGAGCCGATGGAGAAACCGGTCGGCACCGTGATCGTCGGCGTTGCCACCCCTGATGACGCCCGAGCGCGGGAATTGAGATTCAGTGGCGACCGAGAGCGGTTGCGCACCTATGGAACGGCGGCAGCACTGCACCTGACCCGGCTGGCTCTCATCGGCAGATGGTGGAAGGAGTAGCGACTCGCCTCTTCGTGGCGGTGCCACTTCCCGACGAGATACGCATGGCCCTGGCAGATCGCCTCGGGTCTCTCGAGATGCCGGGAAAGGCGGTGCCGCCCGAGAACTGGCACATCACTCTTCGCTTCCTCGGCTGGACCGACGATGTCGCCTTTGACCGAATGCTGGCCGCCCTCGACGAGGCCGCCCTCGGCCCACCATTCGATGTGGCGCTCGGCGAGATGGGCGCCTTTCCTCGGCCAAGGAACGCCACCGTGATCTGGTTGGCGGCGTCCAAAGGCCTGACCCGGCTCGAACATCTGGCGGCCGAGGCCGAGGAAGCGGCGCAGAGCGCGGGCTTCGACTCGGAGGACCGTCCATTCCGGGCCCACCTCACTGTGAGCCGGGTGCGGCCGGCCGAGGACGTCAGCGGCCTCATTGAGACCTTCTCGGATGCCGGCCTCGGTTGGCGGTGCGAGTCGGTGGTGGTCTATCGCTCCCATCTCGGGCGGGGCGGGGCCAAATACGAGCCTCTTGAAACCTTCCCTCTGAGCCGGTAAATCCACTGACGAACACCTGTTCGGTCTAGTATCGGATGACTCAGGACAAGATCTGTCCCACCGGGCAGATATGTTGATCGTCAGAGGTACTCGTGCCAGAGGGACCCGAGAAGATGCGGAAGAAGGAGCCGAAGATGGAACGAGACAAAGCACTGGATATGGCGGTCAGCCAGATCGAGCGTCAGTTCGGCAAAGGGGCGATCATGAAGATGGGGGAGGCGGCCAACCGCAAGGTGGACGTGATCTCCACCGGTGCCCTCTCCCTCGACCTCGCCCTGGGCATCGGTGGTGTCCCCCGTGGGCGGATCGTCGAGCTCTACGGGCCAGAGAGCTCGGGGAAGACCAGTCTCGCCCTCCACATAGTGGCCGAGGCCCAGCGCAACGGTGGGATCGCTGCCTTCATCGACGCCGAGCATGCCCTCGACCCGGTCTATGCCAAGGCGATCGGGGTCGATGTCGACGAGTTGCTGATCTCCCAGCCCGACACCGGCGAGCAGGCGCTCGAGATCGCCGACATGCTGATCCGCTCTGGGGCGCTCGACGTCCTCGTCATCGACTCGGTGGCAGCCCTGGTGCCCCGCGCCGAGATCGAAGGGGAGATGGGTGATTCCCATGTCGGGCTCCAGGCGAGGCTCATGTCTCAGGCCCTGCGCAAGCTGGCGGGGAACCTGAACAAGTCGAGGACTACAGCCATTTTCATCAATCAGCTCCGGGAGAAAATCGGAGTCATGTATGGCTCACCTGAGGTAACCCCCGGTGGGCGGGCGCTCAAGTTCTATTCAACGGTCAGTCTCGACATCCGTCGCATCGAGACCATCAAGGACGGAACCGAAAGTGTCGGCAATCGGGTGAAGGTCAAGGTGGCGAAGAACAAGATGGCCCCGCCTTTCCGTCTCGCCGAGTTCGACATCATGTTCGGTCAGGGGATCTCCCGTGAGGGCAGTCTTCTCGATGTCGCCGTCGAACACGGTGTGGTCCGCAAGAGCGGTGCTTGGTTCACCTTCGACGACGATCAGCTGGGCCAGGGCCGGGAGAACGCCAAGCGCTTCCTGCGGGAGAATCCCGAGGTGGCCATGCAGCTCCAGGCCAAGGTGTACGAGTTGGTCGGCCTCGGTGAGTCGGCCCCAGGAGATGAAGCCGACTCGGTCGCCAGCGAGGAGGTCGTGGCCGGCGGGGAAGAGGCAAACGAGGCTCCGGAGTAGTGGCATTCCATTTCGCGATCCGCGTGTAGCATCGGGCCCTCACACGAACACACCTTTGAACTGCAACCGGGAAGAAGACGTGAACAGAAGGAGCCAACGAACCGACGGGTGACCGACCCGCCTCGTTAGTCAGCTTCTCTTCGTGTGCCGGGCCATCGACCTGATATCGGGTTGGGTGGCTCGGCACGTTCATTTCTCAAGACCGGGAAAGGGGACCGACCATGGACACCATTGCCGTTGTCGGGTTGACGATCCTCGGGGTCATCCTCGGTCTGGGCTTCGGGTACCTGCTGGCTCGTCTCGCCATCGCCCGGAGAAGAGAGCGTGACGTGGTGTCTGCCGAGGACATGGTCACCAGTGCCCGGCTCGACGCCCAGCGCATCCTCTCCAAGGCGGAGGAGGAGGGCCGGGCCAAGGCCGAGACCTATCGGGAGCGTGAGGACGCCAATCTCGAGCATCGTCGTCTCGAGATGTCGAATCTCGAATCCAGGCTGGGTCAGCGCGAGGAGACGCTCGATCAACGCGCCTCGAATCTCGCCCAGCGGGAGAAAATGATCATCGACCGGGAAGAGGAGATCAATGTCTCTCGTAGCGAGCTGGAGCGACTCAAGGAGGAGGCACGCTTCCGTCTCGAGCAGGTAGCCGGCATCGATGTGACCGCCGCCAAAACCGAGATGCTGGCCCAGGTCGAGGACGAGGCTCGACGTGAGGCGATGATCGTGGTTCGCGACCTGGAGATAAAGGCCCGTGAGGAGGCCGATCGCCGAGCGAGGCGCATCCTCGCCACTGCGATCCAGCGTCTCTCCTCAGAAGTCGTCACCGAGACCACGGTCTCAGTTGTCCAGCTCCCCTCCGACGACATGAAGGGTCGGATCATCGGACGTGAGGGTCGCAACATCCGTCATCTCGAATCGGTCACAGGGACCAGCCTGATCGTGGACGACACCCCTGAGGCGGTCAGTGTGTCCTCCTTCGACCCGGTGCGGCGCGAGGTCGCCCGAATCACCCTGGAGAAGCTGGTTGCCGACGGCCGGATACATCCTGCTTCCATCGAAGAGGCCTACGAGAAGGCGCAGGCCGAGGTAGAGCAGAGCGTCCGGGATGCCGGGGAGTGGGCCCTCGTCGAGGCGGGCGTGTCTCGTATGCACTCCGAGATCGTGACACTCATGGGTCGCCTCAAGTACCGGACCTCTTACGGTCAGAACGTTCTCAACCATCTCGTGGAGACAGCGCATATCGCCTCGATGCTGGCTTCGGAGCTCGGAATCGACCCGGCTCCGGTCAAGCGGGCCGCGCTGCTCCATGACCTCGGCAAGGCAGTCACCCACGAGGTCGAGGGCTCACATGCGCTGATCGGGGCCGAGATCGCTCGTCGGTTCGACGAGGACCCGGCGGTGGTGCATGGCATCGAGGCACATCACAACGAGGTGGAGCCACGCACCGTCCTGGCAGTCATCGTGCAGGCGGCCGACGCCGTGTCCGCGGCCCGGCCCGGGGCGCGCAGGGAGACACTCGAAGGCTATGTGAAGCGGCTCGAGCGTCTGGAGACCCTGGCCATGGAGTTCCCCGGCGTCGATCATGTCTTCGCTCTCCAGGCGGGACGGGAAGTCAGGGTCGTGGTCGACCCCGGCAACGTCTCGGATGTGGAGGCCAGGGAGCTTTCCCGCCGGATCGCCCGTAAACTCGAGGAAGACCTCCAGTACCCGGGTCAGATCCAAGTGACAGTGATCCGGGAGTTTCGGGCGACCGACTACGCCCGCTGAGGCCGTTCACACATGACCCAGTCCGTCCTCCTCCCGAATCCGACCCTGCGCGAGCCCGCCCGCCGAGTCCCGACCCGTGTCGGCAGGCGGTATTTCATCCGCACCTTCGGGTGTCAGATGAACGAGCACGACTCCGAGCGGATCGCGGGCCTCTTCGAGGTGGACGGGATGACACCGGCCAGCGGTTTCGAATCGGCCGACGTGGTCTATATCAATACCTGCACCATCAGGGAGAACGCCGACAATCGGATGTACGGCAACCTGGGTCAGCTGAAGGCGGTCAAGGATCTGAACCCGGAGATGATGCTGGTGGTGGGCGGCTGCGCCGCCCAGAAGGATCGTGACCTCGTACGAGAGCGCGCACCGTGGGTCGACGTGGTCATGGGGACACACAACCTCGACCGCGTCCTTGACCTCATGGACCATGCCGAGCACTGGGGCCCGATCACCGAGGTGGTGGACGAGCTTCAGGCGATGCCCTCATCCCTTCCCGTCAAGCGGGAGCTGGAACACTCCGCCTGGGTGACGATCCAGGTCGGGTGCAACAACAGCTGCACGTTCTGCATAGTGCCGTCGGTGCGTGGTGTGGAGGTTTCCCGCCGCCCCGGCGACATCGTGAGGGAAGTGGAGCGCCTCGCTTCCGACGGTGTGGTCGAAGTCACGTTGCTGGGGCAGAACGTCGACACTTACGGCCGGGACCTGGCCCTGAATGGGAAACGTCGACCCATCTTCGGTGAGTTGCTGCGTCGTGTGGGTGAGGTCGACGGCATCCGCCGGGTCAGGTTCACCAGCCCACACCCGAACGACTTCCGTGAAGACGTTGCTTATGCGATGGCCGAAACCGAAGAAGTCTGCGAACACCTCCACTTCCCGCTGCAGTCCGGCTCCGACCGCATCCTGCGCGCCATGCATCGCGGCTACAACCGCAAGAAGTACACAGAGCGGCTGGCGATGGCTCGAGAGATCATCCCGGGTCTGGGGGTCACCACCGACGTCATCGTCGGCTTCCCCGGCGAGACGGATGAGGACTTCGCCACAACCCTCGAGGTGGTGGAAGAATCCAGATTCGACAGTGCCTTCATGTTCATCTTCTCCCCACGGCCTGGGACCGCCGCCGCCGATCTCACGGAGCAATTCGTGCCCGACGAGCTGATCAGGGAGCGGTTCGCCCGTCTCAGCGAGCTGCAGAACCGAATCTCAGGCGAGAGAAACGCCGAAATGGTGGGTAGCAGGGTCGAAGTGCTCAGTGAGGGCCCGTCCCGTAAGGACCCGCAAGTGGCGACCACCCGCACCCGCACCGGCAAAGTGGTGCATGTGGCGGAACCGCATCGTGCCGGCACCTTCCTCACGGTCGAGATCGGGAAGGCCCACCAGCATCATCTCGTTGGGAGCGCCGTCTGACCCGGCTCCTGGCGTTGCTGGGACCAACAGCAGCGGGCAAGACCGAGATGGCCGTTCGCCTGGCAGAGCACTTACACGGAGAAGTCATCTCCGTGGACTCGATGCAGGTCTACCGGGGCATGGACATCGGAACTGCCAAGCCGACGATGCTGGAGCGCCGGGGGGTCCCACATCATCTGATCGATGTCGCCGACCCTGATGAGGAGTTCACCGTCGCTCGCTTTCGCCGTCTCGGCCGGAGTGTGCTGTCCGAGACGACGGCGCCGGCGGTGATCATCACTGGGGGATCGGGTCTTCACTTCCGGGCTCTGGTCGACCCCCTGAGCTTCGCTCCCACCGATCCCAGGCTTCGCTCCGAGTTGGAGTCCAGCGAGGGCGAAGCTTTGGTCGATGAGCTGCTGACAGTCGACCCTTCTGCCAGAACGGTCGTCGATCTCGCCAACCCGAGGCGTGTGATGAGGGCAGTTGAGATCTACCGGCTCACTGGCGAGACACCGAGCAGCAGGGCGGGGACGGCCGTCGCCGAAGATGTTCGCCGATATGTGCCAGAGATCGATTTCTCGGCCGTCGGTGTCGACCCGGGGAGCGCGCTCGACGACCGCGTAGAGACGAGGCTCGCACGGATGCGAGCCGCAGGCCTGATCGACGAGGTGCGGGACCTGTCGCCGGGGATGGGGCGAACCGCCCGAAACGCGGTCGGATACAAGGAGATCCTCGTGGCACTCTCCGGTGAGATGAGCTTCGATGAGGCGTTCGAGAAGGCGGTGTCCAATACCAGGAGACTGGCCCGAAAACAGCGCACCTGGTTCCAGCGTGATCCCCGGATACGCTGGATACCCTGGATCGACGATCCTGACCAGCGGTTGCGGCGGATACTGGAGACCTTCGATTGAGCCGTTTCGAGTTCACCAAGATGCAAGGTCTAGGAAACGATTTCATCGTGCTCGAGGGACCCGCCAAGCCCGGTGCCGACGATGTGACCCGGCTTTGCGATCGACGCTTCGGGATCGGTGCCGACGGGATCCTCGTCGTGTCCGCGGGTTCCCCGATCGTGATGGACTACTGGAATGCGGATGGGAGCGCTGCCGAGATGTGCGGCAACGGCCTGCGCTGCGTCGCCCGCTACGCCTACGACAAGGGTTGGGTGGATGGTCCCGAATTCGAGGTGGACACACCGATCGGGATCCGACATGTCCGGGTGGGTGATCTTCTGGTGGACGGCGAGATCGGGCTCGCCCTCATCGAGGGTCAGGAGACCATTGACGGCCACATCTACCGGTTGGTCGACACCGGAAACCCTCACGCGGTGCGGGTGGTCGAAGACCCCGATGCCATCGACCTCGACCGAGTCGGGCCACTGGTGGCCCGCGAGGCGGGCTTTGACACCGGCTGCAACGTCGAGGTGATCTCGGTGGAGGGCGATCGGGTGAAGATGAGAGTCTGGGAGCGAGGAGTGGGTGAGACACTCGCCTGTGGCACCGGGATGGTGGCAGCCGCCGCTGTAGCTCTCGATGGGGCGGACGGCGCGATCACGGTCGAGGTCCGGGGTGGCGAGGGTCACGTCGAGATCGCCGACAAGAATGCTTGGTTGACCGGCCCGGCGGAGTACGTCTTCACCGGGGTGTTCGATCAGGGGTAGCGACGCAGGACGCTAACCACCTTCCCGACCAGCTCGACACCGTCTGTGTACACCATTGGCTCGTAGGCACTGTTCGCGGCCTCGAGGATGATCTTGCCATCGCGACGACGCAGCCTCTTGACCGTCGCCTCCTCGCCATCGATGAGCGCGGCAACTATCTCGCCGTCGCGTGCATCTTTCTGACTCCGAATCGCCACCAGGTCTCCTTCGAGGATCCCGGCGTCGATCATCGAATCACCCTTGACCTCGAGAAGGAACACTGGATCGTTGCCGACGAGGTCGACAGGCAGAGGCAAGACCTCTTCGACGTGCTCCGCGGCCAGGATCGGGGTTCCGGCGGCGATGCGACCCAGGACCGGCACGTCGCGCACGCGGTCGTCACGGGCAGGTGCCATCACGGTCGCGTCCTCGACGATCATGATCGCCCGCGGCTTGGTGGGGTCGCGCTTGATCGCCCCGGCAGCCACCAGTGCAGACAGATGCGAGTGCACCGTCGAAGGAGACGACAGCCCAATGGCCTCCCCGATCTCGCGCACCGATGGGGGATAGCCCCGATCGGCCACCGTCTGTCTGATGTATTCGAGGACCTGTTGTTGACGTTCCGTGAGCACCGTGACTCCTTCCGGGAGCTCTCGACCGACTCCGATGTCGTCAATCTAATCGAACAGGAGTTCGCTTCCAAACATCTGTTCGATTGGCTGTGACATCGAGGGGGGCGACCCCCTCAGACCCCCCGCCCCGCTCCAGGTGCGAACAACCACTCTGAACGGGGTCAACAAGGTTGCGGTGTCATCACTCTGACATCGTGGGGGACGACCCCCCTCAGACCCCCGCCCAGGGCAGTCCCGCGTCCACTCTGACGAGCTAGCCGAGTCCGGCGGGTGGTCATCGCTCTGACATCGAAGGGGGTCGTCCCCTCTTGGATTACTGCTTGACATCGAACGTCTGTTCGATAGAGTGTCGAACGCACGTTCGGTAACGGACTGCATCCAGCAACCCGCAAGGGCCCGATCAGGAGGAAGACCAATGCAGAAGGCAAACCTGCAGCTGTCCGTCCGGCTGTCATTGCTTCTCGCAGCCCTCTGCGTGGTCTTCCTCACGATCGGCGGATCTGCCCAGGCAGATGAGCCCGTGATGTCGCCGGTCGAGTACGTCGTCGAATCCGGCGACACCTTGTGGGGCATCGCCACCGCCAACGCCGGCCCCGATCAGGATGTGCGTCGTCTGGTGGCCGACATCGCACGGCTCAGCGAGGTCGAGACCGGCTCGATCTTCCCGGGACAGGTGTTGTTGATCCCCGCAGCCTGAGCGCTACGCATCCTCGGGTGTTTACCCTGCGCACATGCTTTGCCCGGTTTGTGGCGCCCCCAGCACTCGTGTGATCGACAGCCGTCCCGCCGAGGGCGGATTGTCGATTCGCCGGCGGCGCGAGTGTGAGGGTTGTGGCCAGCGTTTCACGACCTACGAGCGTCTGGAACCGCAGCTGATGGTCCGGAAGAGGAACGGCAGGTTGGAGCCGTTCTCCGCAGCCAAGTTGGCGGCAGGGATCGCGGCCGCACTCGCCGACCGACCGGTGTCGGGCTCTTCGATCGACCGCCTGGTCGAGGAAGTCGAGGCGTCTTGCCATAGCGCCGGATCGCAGGTCAGCTCCGAGGAGATCGGTCGGGAGGTCCTGGAGCGACTCCGTGCCCTCGACGAAGTCGGCTACCTCCGCTTCGCTTCGGTCTACAAGGACTTCCAGGGAGCGGCGGACTTCGAAAAGGAAGTCGCCGCCTTGGAATCAGCCGAGTAGACGGTTCAGATCCGTCCTCGCCTCTTCGATGAGGGATGAGACCGAGTCGGATACGGCGCCGATATCGCTGAGCATCGCTTGTCGGACCCCCAAGAGGTCCGCCCGAAGTGTTCCCACTATCTCGACAGCTGCGGTCCTGTTACCCGTGCGAATGGCGTCGAGATATGCCGTCTGAGTTGTCTCCAGGCCGACGCTGATTGTTTCCAGCGCAGCACTGGACTGCTCGGCGATGCCGGATGGGAGTGCAGCGCGGATCGATTCGAATCCGGCCCGCCATTCGGTGAAGGCGTCAGTAGCGGTCGTGATGTCGGTCAGATCCGGGTCTGTCTCGAACAAGGGCAAAGTGAGCGCTGGCTCGAGCGCAGTGCGGTAAGCGGTCGCATCCATGAGTTGACGGGAGGCATCGATGGCCAGACCGGCCGCGTCGGCCGCTGTCGACCGGTCACCCGAGGCATCGGCCGGGAGGTCCGCGGACGCAGCGAACATGGCACGGGCGGTTTCGCCCATTTCGAAGAAGACAGACGCATCCTGGTTCTCCTCGGGGAGGCGCTCCAGGCCGAGTCCGTCGACGAGAGGTGCTACCTCATCGAGGGCCGACGACAGTGCCTCCGCCTCGGTCTGAACCTCGCCCAGGGCGGCGGCTGCGGAACTGGCCGGCTCCTGATAGAGCCAGAAGGCGAAAGCCGCCCCGGCGAGGAGGAGGGCGATGAGTGACAACACGACTGGCCAGCGGAAGCGGCGACGGCCTAGGTGCTTGGTCCCGAAGGTCTGCGGTGTCCAGTCGATCAGCGATGGCGCATGGAGTTCGGTGGTTTCCCACATGTCCTTGACGAGCTCACCAGTTGGCTCACTGTGTGGGCTGTGACGGCCGACCGGCACTGTCACCAGGGTCGTGATCTGGGACCCATTGCTGCCGTTGGTCCCGTTGGCCCCGTTTGTGGCTGGCGGGCTTGCCGGAGGCGTGCTCCAAGCCTGGGAAGGGGCGTCGAGAAACCCGAGCGATTCCATCGACGGGCTCCGCACGAAGCCGCGCCGCGATTGAGAGGTGGCAGTCATCGGGAACACTCATTTACAGTCGTCAGGTCATCCCGCCCGATGCCCCATGACTCCAGAATGCAAGCTAGTTTCATAAGACTCGATCCGGAAGTGGAAATTCCCACGCGATCACATATCGGTGATGCGGCGGTAGATCTTCAGGCAAGATTTGAGGTGATCTTGGAACCGGGGGAGAGGGCCTCGGTCCCGACCGGGCTCGCAGTAGCTATCCCCGAGGGTTTCGCGGGCTTGGTCATACCCCGCAGCGGGCACGCTCAGCGTCTCGGTGTTGGTGTCGTCAACGGTCCCGGGCTGATCGACTCGGGGTACCGCGGCGAAGTTTCGGTTCTCCTCATCAACCACGGATCCGACAAGGTGAGCTTCGCTAGGGGAGAGCGCATCGCCCAGCTGGCGGTGGTTGCCGTTCCGGACATCGAGTGGATCGAGGTCGAGAGCCTGGATGAGACCTCGAGGGGTTCGGGCGGCTTCGGTTCGACCGGCTCGTGATGACGTTTGGCTGGAATGGACGCCCAGTTAGAATGCGTTGCCCGTGCGGAAGTAGCTCAGTTGGCTAGAGCGCAACCTTGCCAAGGTTGAGGTCGCGGGTTCGAATCCCGTCTTCCGCTCCGACGATTCCCAGTCGTCCGGTCTCGGCGACGTGGCCGAGTGGTTAGGCGCGGGTCTGCAAAACCCGTCACACCGGTTCGATTCCGGTCGTCGCCTCCAGAGGGAGGGAACACGGGCCCTTAGCTCAGCCCGGCTAGAGCGCTTGCTCGACACGCAAGAGGTCACTGGTTCAAGTCCAGTAGGGCCCACGACAGAAAACCCCCGCACCAGCGGGGGTTTTCAACGATATGGGATCGAAGCACGTTTGGCGCGGCGCACTAGATGGGCTTTGAGTCAGGTGGTGCTGCTCGGATTCCTATTAGCGGCATGCGGCACCACTAACGGAACCATTTCGACCCCGCTTACGACGGCCGACCCCGGAACAAGTCCGTCCACTCCCACTCTCTCCGGACCCTCGACTGTGAGGAGAAAGCCATCGTCATGGAGCCGACCGGCCTCTCGTACGCCACGGCAAGGGAAGCTGCCGAGTCGACATTGGTGATTGAAGCCACTCATTGGGCCGATGCCGTCCTCGATGAGATCGAGACCAACCA
>Ga0190271_10002233_pt1 | contig 11603 bp, 6 predicted proteins | sample Popmic356T_FD_133747 | JGI IMG/M metagenome (GOLD analysis project Ga0190271, IMG submission 133747) | Populus adjacent soil microbial communities from riparian zone of Weber River, Utah, USA - 356 T | ecosystem: Environmental > Terrestrial > Soil > Riparian zone | place: USA: Utah | collected...
CGCTCGACACCGCGATCGGTTCCGCGAGCCACATGATCACCGACCTGCTCGGCTCGGACCAACGGCCCGTGTCAGCCGGCTTGCTCCGCCGTACCGCCGCCACCATCGCGCCCCACGTGAAGCAGTCGTCCGGCGGGGGCGGGAACGCGGACGAGACCGAGGTACAAGGGGCCGGATCGCCGCCCGACCGGACGCCGGGCAGCTCGGGGTGATCGTGACGGCGACCCGGACGGAGTCGCTCTCCGCGGTCATCGTCGACGACACACCGGACCTGCGGCTGCTGCTGCGCATCACCCTCGAGCAGGACGGGGACTTCCGGGTCGTCGCCGAGGCGGAGAACGGCCTCGAAGGTGTGCGCATGGTCTCCGAGCTGCAGCCCGATCTCGTGCTGCTCGACCTCGCCATGCCGGTGATGGACGGCCTGGAGGCGCTGCCACGGATCCGTGAGGTGTGCCCGGCCGCGCGGGTCGTGGTGCTCAGCGGCTTCGAGGCGGAGACCATGGCGCAGCGCGCCCTGAGCGCCGGGGCCGATGGATACCTGCAGAAGGGAACTTCGCCGCGCCACATCCTGTCGTACGCACTCGCGCTGACCACTGGGGCCGAACCACCGCCAGAACCCGTTCCGGCGATGAAGGTCGCCACCCGGCCCGGACCGACGCCTTCGCCGGGGGACCCGGCACCCGAGACGGAGGGGGTCGCGGGCCTCGCGGCCCTGGCGGCTTTCGGCCTGCTGCGCCTGCACGCCCCCGACGCCGATCCCGTCGCAGCCATCCTGCGCGAGGCGAACAGCGCCGCTGTGACCTTGCTCGCCCTGCCCCACGCGTCCGACGGGTCGCTGCTCGCGCAGGTGGCGCCCGACGTCCAGGCGGCGCTCGTCCGCCGGTTGCCCGACGTGCTGGCCGAGGGGGAGGCCCGTGAGCGCTCTGTGCACGAAGGCCGGTCCCTCGATCTCGTGTTCCGGAAGGGACAAGGCAACGAGGTGGTCGTGTCCGTCATCCCGGCACCACGAACCGACGAGGCAAACCTGCTCCGACAGGCGATCAGCACCACAGCGCACGAGATCCGCAACCCGGTGACCTTGCTCAGCGGGGTCGCTCAGGTGGTCCGGGCCAACGGACCCCAGATCCCGCCGGAACAGCTCGACCGGCTGCTCGGGGCGGTCTCGCGGCAGTCGCTCATCCTCGACCGGGTCACCGAAGACCTCCTCACCGCTGCCCAGGCGGGGCGTGGGTCACTGCGGATCGACATCAAGGCGGTCGACCTCGCCGAGGCGCTGGACGACGCGATCAGCGACACCAAGGAGTTCCGTGACGTCGTGGTCGAGGGCGCAGGAGGCGTCCAGGTGCTCGCCGACCCTGACCGCCTGAGCCAGATGATGGCCAACCTGGTCAGCAACGCGGTGAAGTACGGAGAGGCGCCGTACGCCGTGACCGTGCGCCGCGGGACAGGAGACGCAGCGGGCCTCGTGCACGTCGACGTCATCGACTCCGGCCCGGGTGTGCGCGAGGAGTTCCGGGCGCAGCTGTTCGACGAGTTCTCCCGCGCCGGCAACTCCACTGCCCGGGGCACCGGGTTGGGCCTCTTCGTGGTCCGTTCGCTCGCCGAGGCCCAGGGCGGCCGGGCCGACTACGCGCCGCACGAGGGCGGCGGCTCGGTGTTCACGGTCTCCCTGCCCGCGGCTGAGGCATCACACCCGGTCGACGACGCGGAGCCGACGAGTCAGAGCGGACGACCGGACTCGGTGTAGGCAGGGGAGCCCGCGCTCTCCAGCCCGGCCAGCGCCGAGTCGATCCGCCGCGCGGTGAAGTCGGCGCACAACGTGTGCACCTCCGCGAGGGTGCAGAACCTCGCCTGCCGGATCTCCCTCGCCTGAGGCACGACGCTCTCGGCAAGGCCGGGATCGTGGGCCCCGCCGTCGAACACGAGGCACACGGCATCGTCCCAGCCGCTCCACGGCGGGAGCCAGTCCGTGAGGAGGAGCCGGCCGGCATCGATGTCGAGCTGGAGCTCCTCATGGATCTCGCGGGACACCGCTGACGCCGGCGACTCGCCGACCTCGACGACTCCGCCGGGCAGGTCCCAGTCCTTCTTGTAGGTCAGGTTGCACAGCAGCACGCGACCCCCGGTGTCGCGCACGAGCATCTGCGAGATCGCCCTCTTGCGTGGAAGGAACGAGTTCAGCAGGGCGCGGAAGCCCTTGGCCGCTGTGGCCGGCTCGTCGCCGTGCAGCCGGGCGAACACCACACGGTCGTGCCGTTGCCCGCTGTGCTCGACCGCTCCGCGCATCACACCCTCACGCCTCATGCCGGCCCAGGTGGCGATCCTCGTCGCGGTGACGTCGTCGGGATCGACGAGCGCCTCGACCCGCTTCTGGCCCAGCTCGTCGAGGGCCAGGCTGACTCCGGCGCGGACCGCGGCCGAAGCGGGCTCGAACCCCTCGACCTGCAGGTCGGGTGTCCAGCTGACGCGGGACACGCCCTTGCCGAGCGGCTCGAGGTGGACGCCGCGCTCCGCGAGCCGGCTCTCGACCAGGGTCTCCTGGTCGCGGTCCACCGCGTCGTTCGCCACGACAGCGACCCTAACGCTCTGCTCCCGGCGGCCGAGCCACTCCCGGGGGTCGGACGGGCAGGGTCGGACAGGCAGGGTTGGACGGGCAGGGTTGGACGGGGAGGGCCGTACCGGTCGCTAGAGTGCCGGTAGTTCCGCGGGGCGGGGAGGTCGGCGTGGTGGCTTGGCGGGGCCCCCGTGGTCAGCACCCCGGGATCCGGGCGCTGGGCCTGGCGTGGTTCCTGTCCCTCTTCAGCACGTTCGGCCTGGCCGTGGCCGCGCTCGTGTTCGCCTACGACCATGGTGGCGCGCGGCTCGTCGCTTACTACGGGATCGCCTCGACCGCTCCCGGCGCCGTCCTCACTCCGTTGCTGATGGCCCTGGCCGCACGGTCGCGCAGTGACCGGGTCCTCCGACGTACGACGGCGGCACGAGCCGCGCTGGTGGCCGCGGCGGGCATCGCGGCCATGGTGGGCCTGAGCCCGATCCTGGTCGTCACATGCGCGGCGCTGGCCACCTCCCTGGGATCGACGTTCAGGCCCACGCAGGCGACGCTGCTGCCGTGGCTGGCGCGCACGCCGAGCGAGCTCACCTCCGCCAACGTCGCAGCGACGGTCGCGGAGAACGCGGCAGCACTGACCGGGCCGGTCTTCGCAGGTGCGCTCCTCGCGTGGGCCGACCCGGCCTCCGCACTCCTGGCTGCTGCCGCCGCCATGGTCCTGGCCACCCTGGTCCTGAGGAGCCTCGACGTCCCCGACGTGTCCTCGCCAACGGACGGACGCGTCCAGCTTCGCGGGCTCCTGCAGGACGCAGTCGCAGGGGGGCGGGCACTGGCGACGGCCGCACCCCCGGGCGGCATCGTCGTCGTCGCCCTGGTGCAGACGTTCGTGCGCGGAGCGCTGACCGTGCTCGTGATCGTCCTCGCCCTCGACACGATGGCGCTGAGCGACAGCTCGGTCGGCTGGCTGAACGCAGCGGTCGGGCTGGGCGGGTTGGTCGGTGCCCTCCTCGCCTGGCGCACCTTGCGCCTCACCCGGCTCGGGCGTGCGCTCATGGGCGGGGTGCTGTTCTGGGCGTTGGGGACGCTGGCGCTGTCGGGCTCGCCGGGCTTCCTGGCCGCATTCCTGGCACTCACGCTCGTCGGCATGGGCAACGCGGTCGAGGACGCGGCGGGCTTCACGCTCATCCCTCGGCTGGTCGGGACGCGGCTCGCGCCGGCGGCCCTCGGTGCCTTCGAGCTGGTCGTCCTGGCAGGCCTCGGCGCCGGCGCCCTTGCGGCGCCGCTCCTCATCGAGGTGCTCGGAGTCCGTGAGGCGCTGCTGGTCGTCGGATGCTTGTTGGCCGTGGTCACCGTGCTCTACTTCCCCGTGTTGGCGCGGGTGGACCGCGCCGTGGAGCCGCCGCCGCCGTCGGCGGGCCTGCTGCGCGCGCTGCCGATCTTCGAGTCCCTGCCCCTCGTGGTGGTCGAGGACCTCGCGCAGTCGTTGCGCACCAACGACATCGACGCCGGGTCGGTCGTCGTGGTCGAGGGAGAGCCGGGGGACCAGTACCACCTGGTCACCAGCGGCACCCTCGCGGTGGACGTGCACGGTGTCCGGCGACGCCTGCTCGAACGGGGTGACGGCTTCGGCGAGATTGCCCTGCTGCGCGACGTGCCCCGAACGGCCACGATCACGGCGGTCACCGACGCCCAGACGTTGTCCCTGGACCGAGCGGTCTTCCTCGCTGCGGTCTCCACGACCTCCGCCGTCCGGTCGCGGGCGGAGTCCGTCGCGGAGGGAAGGTTGGCAGAGGATCGCCTCACCGAATCGCGCGCCGACGACACCGACTCGGGCTGAGTCCGGGCGGCGCCGCCCTCGCGGGTGGCGCGGTCAGTCGGGCTCGTGGCGCAGCCAGATGGCGCCGAGCGGGGGCACCTGGATGGTCGTCGAGGCAGGCATGCCGTGCGAGGCCGACTCCTCGGCGGTCACCGCGCCGAGGTTGCCGACACCGGACCCGGCGTACACCCGGGCGTCGGTGTTCACGACCTCGACCCAGCGGCCGGTCCGGGGCAGACCGATCCGGTAGTCCTGGTGCGGCGCCGCGGAGAAGTTCACCACGCAGGCGAGGTAGGAGCCGGCGCCGTCACTGCGCACGAAGGACAGGACGTTGCCCCACGCGTCGTTGGCGTCGATCCACTCGAAGCCCTCGGGGTCGTCGTCGAGGGCCCACAACGCCGGCGTCGCGGTGTACGTCGCGTTGAGGTCGCGCATCAGCCGCTGCAACCCCTCGTGGCCGGGTTGGTCGAGCAGCCACCAGTCGAGCTCCCGGCCCTCGGCCCACTCGGCGTCCTGACCGAACTCCTGGCCCATGAACAGCAGCTGCCTGCCGGGATGCGCCCACATGAAGGCGAAGTACGCCCGGAGGTTGGCCAGCTGCTGCCACCGGTCGCCCGGCATCTTCCGCAGCAGCGAGCCCTTGCCGTGCACGACCTCGTCGTGGCTCAACGGCAGGACGAACCGCTCGGAGTAGGCGTACATCATGGAGAACGTCATCTGACCGTGGTGGTAGCTGCGGTGCACAGGGTTGTGACGCAGGTAGTTGAGCGTGTCGTGCATCCAGCCCATGTTCCACTTCAGGTCGAAGCCCAGGCCGCCCAGGTGGGTGGGCCTCGTGACGCCCGGCCAGGACGTGGACTCCTCGGCGATCGTGACCGCGCCCGGCACGCGCTTCTGACAGGTGGCGTTCATCTCCTGCAGGAAGTGCACGGCCTCGAGGTTCTCGCGGCCGCCGTGCACGTTGGGCGTCCACTGGCCGTCGGAACGGCCGTAGTCGAGGTAGAGCATGCTCGCCACCGCGTCGACCCGCAGCCCGTCGGCGTGGTACTCCTCGAGCCAGTACAGCGCGCTCGCCACCAGGAAGTTGCGGACCTCCTTGCGGCCGAAGTTGAAGACCAGCGTCCCCCACTCGGGATGCTCGCCGCGCAACGGGTTCGGGTCCTCGTACAACGGCGTGCCGTCGAAGTCAGCGAGAGCGAACTCGTCCTTCGGGAAGTGCGCCGGCACCCAGTCGAGGATCACCCCCATGCCCTCCTGGTGGAAGCGGTCGACGAGGTGCCGGAGGTCGTCGGGGTCGCCGAAGCGAGCGCTGGGGGCGAAGTACGACGTGACCTGGTAGCCCCACGAACCGCCGTACGGGTGCTCCATGACGGGGAGCAGCTCGACGTGGGTGAACCCCTGGTCCTTCACGTAGCCGACCAGCTCGTCGGCGAGCTCGCGGTACGACAGCCCGCGGCGCCACGACCCGAGGTGCACCTCGTAGACCGACATCGGCCGCTCGTGCGCCTTCCCCTCTGCCCGTGCGGCCATCCAGGCGTCGTCGCCCCAGGCGTACTGCGAGTCGTGGACCACGCTGCTGGTCTCGGGCGGCTCCTCGGTGCGGGCGGCCAGCGGATCCGCCTTCTGACGCCACCGCCCGTCGGCGCCAAGGACCTCGTACTTGTAGTGCGCGCCCGTGCCGACAGCCGGGATGAAGAGCTCCCAGACCCCCGACACGCCCATCTGCCGCATCGGGTGCTCGCGCCCGTCCCAGTTGTTGAAGTCGCCCTTGACCCGGACGCCCCGGGCATGCGGCGCCCACACCGCGAACGACGTTCCGGTGATCTCGCCGAAGGGCGCGTCGTAGCGCTGGACGTGCGCGCCGAGGACGAGCCACAGCTGTTCGTGCCGGCCCTCGTTGATGAGGTGCAGGTCGATCTCGCCGAGCGTCGGCAGGTAGCGGTACGCGTCGTCGACGACGTGCGGGACACCGTCGGCGTAGCGCACCTCCAGCCGGTAGTCCGGCACCGTCGAGTCGTCGAGCACACCCACCCACACGCCGTGCGTCTCGTGCGACAGCTGGGCCCGGGTCTCGCCGTAGACGACGTGGACCGACTCGGCCAGTGGCTTGAGGCTGCGCACCGTGACGCCGGACTCGTGCGGGTGGGCGCCGAGGACCATGTGTGGGTCGCCCAGACGTCCCTCCGCCAGCAGCTCGAGCTGCTGGGGCGGCACCGGCCTCACCGGCGGGCTCTTCTTCGCGGCCACGGGGCCATCCTCTCGGTGGGTTCAGCTGTGGGTTGTCGCCAGGCGCTGCACCGCCGACAACGGGATGGACAACCAGCCGGGCCGGTTGCGCGCCTCGTAGACCGTCTCGTAGACGGCCTTGTCAGCGGTGTACGCCGTCAACAGAGACTCGTCGATCTCCTGCCCGCTGGACTCGCGGTAGCCGTCAAGGAACGCGCCGACGTTGCGGGTCGCCCACTGCTGCGCGAGCTCGGCGTCCTGTTCGTCGGCGTCGCCCGTCGCCTGCTCGTGGTCGATCCGGCTGAGCTCGGCGGCGTACCCGAACGAGCGCACCATCCCGGCCACGTCACGCCAGGGGATGTCCGGCAGGGACCGCTCCGCGAGCGGCTTCGCCGGCTCACCCTCGAAGTCGATGACCTTCCAGTTCTTCACCGTGCGCAGCGTCTGCCCGAGGTGGAGGTCGCCGTGCACGCGCTGGGAGACCACCGGGTGCGCGATGTGCCTGATCGCGTCGAACTGTGCGTGCAGCTCGCTCGCATGCTCCTCCAGCTCGGGTACGACGGGGAGGGCAGCCTCGAGGCGCACCGACATGGCGTCGGCGACCTCGCCGAGCTGCTCCGCCGTCCAGGTGCTGGTGGGGAAGACCTCGGCCATCGTGGCGTGCAGCTCGGCGATCGCGACGCCGAGGCGGTAGGCCTCGGAGGCGAAGTCGCCGCCGGCCTCGTGGGCGGTCACAGTGCCGTCCGCGAAGAGGTTGCGCAGGCTGGCCAACGCCAGCTCCCAGCCGTCGCTCGCGGTGCGGAGGAACTGCTGGAGGATCGCCAGCTGGAGGACACCTCCCTCGGAGGTCACCGTCTCCATCCAGCCGTAGAGCTCCGCGATGTGGTCGTTGCCCGCCTCGGTCAGCGCGGAGAGGATCTCGATGTCCGGGTTCACCCCCGGCGTCACCCGGCGGAAGACCTTCATCAGGCCGCTCTCGCCGAAGACGACCGACGAGTTGCTCTGCTCGCCGCTCAGCAAGGTCGACCGGTCGTCGAGGGCGATCTCCGGCGACCCGACCGTGCGGAACGTGACCTCCTGGTTGTCGAGACCGGTGGCGAAGCCCTTCAGCCACACCGGCGTCGCGGCATGGTCGTGCAGTGCGTCGTAGCACCACACGACCCCGAGCTCGTCGTCGTCCCACGTCCCGATGAGCGCGTGCTCCAGCGCGGGCTGCTCCTCGGCGTAGAAGGACGCCGGCACCTGGTAGACGTCCGAGGACCCGCCACCGGCGTAGGTCAGCTCCGCGAGCTCGATCGTCACGCGCGGGCCGGTGTCCGGCGGGCTGTCGGGATCGGTCAGGTGGATCCGGCGCGAGTCGGTCACCTCGAACGACCGGCCCTTGCCGCCGAACCAGCGCGCCCGCTCGATGTAGCGCGTCAGCTGCTCCTTCACCTCACACCACCACCCGCGGGATCTGGCCGGTCTCGCCGTGTCTGGCCTCGAGCTGCGCGGACGACGGCAGCCGGAACCAGTAGAAGCCGTACCCGCTCAGCGTCAGGAGGTAGGGCAGCTCACCGATCTGCGGGAAGCGGGTGCCACCCAGGAGCTCGACGGGGATCACGCCTTCCCAGCGGCGCAGGTCCAGCTCGACCGGCTGGGGGAAACGGGACAGGTTGTTGACGCACAGCACTGTGTCCCCGTCGTACTCCCGCACGTAGGAGAGCACGCTCGGGTTGGACCCGCCGAGGTCCGCGAACCCGCCGAGCCCGAAGGCCGGGTGGTTCTTGCGGACGTGGATCATCCGTCGCGTCCAGTGCAGCAGCGAGGAGGTGTTCTCCTGCTCGGTCTCGACGTTGACCCGCTGGTACCCGAAGACCGGATCCTGGATCAGCGGCAGGTGCAGCTTGCCGGGGGTCGCCTTCGAGAAGCCGGCGTTGCGGTCGGCGGTCCACTGCATCGGGGTGCGGACACCGTCGCGGTCTCCGAGCCAGATGTTGTCACCCATGCCGATCTCGTCGCCGTAGTAGAGGACCGGCGATCCGGGCAGCGACAGCAGCAGTGCCGTGAAGAGCTCCATCTGGTTGGTGTCGTTGTCCAGGAGCGGCGCGAGCCGTCGCCGGATGCCGATGTTGGCCTTCATGCGGGGATCCTTGGCGTACTCGCCCCACATGTAGTCGCGGTCCTCGTCGGTGACCATCTCGAGGGTGAGCTCGTCGTGGTTGCGCAGGAAGATCCCCCACTGGCAGTTGTGCGGGATCGCCGGTGTCTGCTCCATGATCTCCGAGATCGGGAACCGGCTTTCTCGTCGCACTGACATGAAGATGCGCGGCATCACCGGGAAGTGGAAGCACATGTGGCACTCGTCGCCTCCGGAGTCGAAGTCGCCGAAGTAGTCGACGACATCGGACGGCCACTGGTTCGCCTCGGCCAGCACCACGCGGCCGGGGTAGCGGTCGTCGATGTAGCGACGCACCTGCTTGAGGAACTCGTGGGTCTCGGGCAGGTTCTCGCCGCTGGTGCCGGGCCGCTCGTAGAGGTAGGGCACGGCATCCAGCCGGAAGCCATCGATCCCCATGTCCAGCCAGAACGACAGCGCGTCCAGCATGGCCTCGTGGACCTTGGGGTTGTCGAAGTTGAGGTCGGGCTGGTGACTGTAGAAGCGGTGCCAGAAGTACTGCTGGCGCACGGGGTCCCACGTCCAGTTCGACGTCTCGGTGTCCACGAAGATGATCCGTGCCTCGGAGTAGAGGTCGTCGGTGTCGGACCACACGTAGAAGTCGCCGTAGGGACCGTCGGGATCGGACCGCGAGGCCTGGAACCACGGGTGCTGGTCGCTGGTGTGGTTCATGACGAAGTCGATGATCACGCGGATGTCGCGCTCGTGCGCCTGGACCAGGAACTCCTCGAAGTCCGCCAGGGTCCCGACCTCGGGGAGGATCTCCTCGTACTCGGCGACGTCGTACCCGCCGTCGCGCAGGGGCGACATGAAGAACGGCGGCACCCAGAGGCAGTCGACGCCCAGCCACTGCAGGTAGTCGAGCTTCTCGGTCAGTCCCCGGAAGTCACCGCAGCCGTCACCGTCGGCGTCGTTGAACGACCGGACGAGAACCTCGTAGAAGACCGCGGTCTTGAACCAGTCCTTGCTCTCGTCAAGCGTCATCAGGCGGGCTTGCTCCTCACGCTCAGGATGTGGGCGGGCTCGTGGAACGGGTCGAGCCGCACGTAGTTGTGCTCGCCCCAGGTCCAGTCGGCGCCGGTCACCTCGTCGTGCACGAGGAACCGGTCGTTCCAGTCCAGCCCGAGCGCTGGCAGGTGCAGGTGCACCGTGGTCTCGCGGGTGTTGTGGGGGTCGACATTGACGATCGCGATCACGGTGTCGCGGACGCCGTCCGGCTGCGTCGTGGTCTTGGAGAACACCACGATCGAGTCGTCCTCGGCGTTGTGCACGGTCAGGTTGCGCAGCTCCTGCAGCGCCGGGTGTCGCCGCCGGACGTGGTTGAGCATCGTGAGGTACGGCGCCAGGGTGCGCCCCTCGGCCTCGGCGGCCGCCCAGTCACGGATCCGGATCTGGAACTTCTCGGAGTCGAGGTACTCCTCGGAGCCGGGCCGCACCGCGACGTGCTCGCACAGCTCGAAGCCGGCGTACACGCCCCAGCTCGGCGACCCGAGGGCGGCCAGGACGGCGCGGATCTTGAACGCCGGCGGGCCGCCGTACTGGAGGTACTCCGGGAGGATGTCCGGGGTGTTCACGAAGAAGTTCGGGCGCATCCGGTGGCTGGTCACGCGGGAGACCTCGCGCAGGTACGTCTCGATCTCGTGGCGGGTGTTGCGCCACGTGAAGTAGGTGTAGCTCTGCTGGAAGCCGATCATCCCGAGCGCCTGGAGCATCGACGGACGCGTGAACGCCTCAGCCAGGAAGAGGACGTCGGGGTCCGTCTTGCGGACCTCGCCGAGCAGCCACTCCCAGAAGGCGACCGGCTTCGTGTGCGGGTTGTCGACCCGGAACACCCGCACGCCGTGGCCCATCCAGTGCCGGACGATCCGCAGCATCTCGGCGTACGACCGTTCGGGGTCGTTGTCGAAGTTGATGGGGTAGATGTCCTGGTACTTCTTCGGCGGGTTCTCGGCATAGGCGATGCTGCCGTCCGCGCGGGTGGTGAAGAACTCCGGGTGCTCGGTGGCCCAGGGGTGGTCGGGCGCCGCCTGCAGCGCGAAGTCCAGGGCGACCTCGAGGCCGAGCTCCTGGGCACGCGCGACGAACGCGTCGAAGTCCTCGATGGTGCCGAGGTCGGGGTGGACCGCGTCGTGGCCGCCCTCCGCGGCGCCGATCGCCCAGGGCGAACCGACGTCGTCCGGGCCCGGGTCGAGGGTGTTGTTGCGGCCCTTGCGGTTCACGCGGCCGATCGGGTGGATCGGCGGCAGGTAGATGATGTGGAACCCCATCTCAGCAACGGCGGGGAGGCGCTCGGCGGCCGTCTGGAAGTTGCCGCTCACCACCTTGCCGTCAGCGTCGACGTACGCGCCTTCCGAGCGCGGGAAGAACTCGTACCAGGAGCTGTAGAGGGCTCGGCGACGGTCGACGAAGAACGGGAACGGTCCCTCGATCGTCACGAGCTCACGCACCGGATGGGCGGCGAGCACCTCGCCGACCTCGGGGGAGCTCCCCGCCGCGAGCCGCACTGCGTCGGGCCGGGTGGTGTCGCGCAGTGCCTTCGAGGCGTCGAGCAGGGTGTCCTGGTCCTCGCCCGACAGCCCCTCGGCCGCCTTCTCCAACAAGAGCGCGCCTTCGGTGAACATCAGCTCCGTGTCGATCCCGGCCGGCACCTTGATCTCCGCATGGTGGTGCCAGGTGGCGTACGGGTCGCTCCAGCCGTGCACCTCGAAGCCCCAGGCGCCCTCGGTGTCGGCGACGACCTTCGCGTGGTACCTGTCCGCCTCGGAAGGGTCGCGTTGCATGAGCAAGGGGGCTCGACGGCCCCCTTGTGGATCGATCAGCACGACCTCAGCCGCATGGGCATCATGCCCCTCACG
>Ga0190271_10002234_pt1 | contig 11602 bp, 9 predicted proteins | sample Popmic356T_FD_133747 | JGI IMG/M metagenome (GOLD analysis project Ga0190271, IMG submission 133747) | Populus adjacent soil microbial communities from riparian zone of Weber River, Utah, USA - 356 T | ecosystem: Environmental > Terrestrial > Soil > Riparian zone | place: USA: Utah | collected...
GATCACGCCGATGCTGCCGTCGTTCTGGGCGGGCGAGACGCTGTTCGCTGCCGTCCAGGGTGGATTCGACTGGCTGCATCAGAGCGCGCTGTGGACGACGGCCGGCGCGTTCACCGTGATGCTCGGTGCCGCGCATGGGCGATGGCACTTTGCCGGATACAGCCGGTCGCAGGAGGCGCCGAAGACTCGCTTCGCGCACTTCCGTACGCTCGACGTCGTCGCTGCGGCATTGCCGCTGTCGCCAGTCAGGCGGCAACTCCTGGTGAAGGACATCAAGATCTTCCTGCGCGACGTCAGTCAGTGGGTGCAGTTGCTGCCGCTGCTGGCGCTCGTGCTGCTGTATCTCTACAACTTTCGCGTGCTCGACCTCGATCGCATCCCGTACATGAGCGGCTTCGTCAAGAACGTGTACGCGTTCATCAACCTCGGCATGGCCGGCTTCGTGATGGCGACCGTCGCGGTGCGTTTCGTCTTCCCGGCGGTATCCGCAGAAGGCGCAGCGTTCTGGATCATCAGGACGTCACCGATCTCGATGCACGACTTCCTGTGGTCGAAGTTCTGGACGGCAGTCCTGCCGGTCTTCCTCTTCACCGAGGCGCTGACAATCGCGGCGAACCAGCTGCTCGGCGTCGATCCGTTCCTGAAACTTGTGGCGGCGGCTTCGATCTTCTTCCTGACGTTTGCGCTCGTCGGTCTTGCCTCCGGCCTTGGCGCACGTTACCCACGCTTCAACGCCGACGCGACGCAGGCCGCTGGCTCGTACGGCGGCGTCATGTTCATGATCGCGGCAGTCGCGCTGATCATCGTCACCATCGTTCTCGTCGGCTGGCCCTCGTCGATGTATCTGATGTCGCAGACCGGTCAGTTCCGCTTCCGGCTGACGCCCGAGCGACAGGCGATGATCGTGGCCAGTTTCACCGCGGCAGCCGCCCTTTGCATGGCCACCTGGTGGCTCTCGATGAAGTCCGGTGTGAGGGCGCTTGATGAGATGAGAAAGTAGCGACACTTTCGTGCCCTCGATGTGCCCGCTGTTTCGGACCTCGTATCGTGGTACCGTCGATCGGGCATGCAATCGCAGAACATCTCGCCGAACTTCGATATCACCGTGCGTGTCGGTTGCAGCCTCGTCTACGAAGTCACCGGCACGGCCTCGTTGCTGCTCAACCTCAAGCTGCATCCCGACCGCAACCACGTCGTGCTTTTCGAAGCCCTGGCGCTCGGCAATGGCCTTCCCTTCGAGGACTTTGTCGACAGCCATGGGAATCATGTCTGCCGCGTGACGCTCGCGCCTGGCACCAATTGCTTCAGACACGACGCGATTGTCGCGGTGCCCTCCCAACCGGATAACAGCGGTCTTGTCGCCACGTTTCCGCAAGTGCCAGGCGACCTGCCCCTCCACTTGTTGCGATACACGCTGCCCAGCCGGTACTGCGACTCCGACAAACTGACGGATTTTGCATGGCAGCAATTCGGCCAGATCGAACACGGCATGCCGCGAGTGCAGGCCATCAGTCAATGGCTGCACAACAACATCGAGTACCGATACATGTCCGGCCGGCCCGATTTGTCGGCGTGGGATGTCCTGCAACGCGGTTATGGGGTCTGCCGTGATTTTGCCCATCTCGCGATCGCGCTGAATCGCGCCTTCAACATCCCGGCCCGCTACGTGACAGGCCATCTACCGGACATCGGCGTTCCCGATCCGGACGGTCACATGGACTTCCACGCATACGCCGAGGTGTACATCGGGGGCACCTGGTTCACGACCGACGCGCGTTTCCACGTTCCCCGGATAGGCCGGATCAAGGTCTCCTGCGGACAGGACGCGGTGGATGGGGCGTTCTCGACCATCTACGGCGGCGCCATGCTGACCTATTTTCAAGTGTGGGCGTACCAAGTCGCACGTGGCTCCGTGCATGTGGGTGATCCGGTAGATCTTTCACAGCGTCTCGACAACCAGTGGGCCGTGTATACCGATCGGCCTTCGAACACCTCAGCGCCGTATTGAACTCTCGCCGTGCCCCTCGTTCGAACCTCACGAATCATCCGTTTAGATCGATAGGACGGAAGTGCCCCACGCTTAAAAGCGGGGCGAGTCCTGTAAGGAGATAGCCGTGAAGATCGAAGAACGGACGGTTGGTCCCGTCGTCGTGCTCGACATGGCGGGGAGGCTCGTGGCGGGCGAGAGCCAGGGGCAACTGAAAGACAAGATCAACAGCCTGACGATGCAGGGGCGCTTGCAGATTCTGCTGAACCTGGCGGGAGTGTCGTATATCGACAGCACCGGCCTCGGCGAGCTGGTGTCATCGTACTCGACGGTGACTCGGCACCGCGGTCAGATCAAGCTCCTGAACCTCACTACGAAGGTGCAGGATCTGATCTCGATCTGCCGATTGTCGACGGTGTTCGAGACGTTTGACTCAGAAGCAGAAGCCCTGAGCAGCTTCATCGTCGTCAGCACCGTGTAACGCTGAGCCCTGGTACGGAGTCTTCAATCCTCGCGCCTCTTAGGCGCGATCCGCTTCCGACGTAACACCCCACCGAGCGCCAGGCCGCGCAACGTCAGGTTGCCGGCTTCGGCGCTGCACGCGCTGAGATCGTGCACCGGCTGCTCGATGCAACGTTCCGTGCACTTCGTCTCAGCATCACGTTTAGTGGGTGTCTGGCGGTTTCGGCATTGTGCCGGGCCCCGGTCGAATCTGTGACGTCCGTTATTGGGGGCTCAGATGACATCCAGAACATCGTGGACGCGCCACATCACAGTGATCGTGAGTCTCGTCGTCGCGGCGAGCTGCGCGACCATTCCTAGCATCGCGCCCTTCTCCGAGCAAACCGATCGGATGGTATCGGGCATCAACGGCGGCTACACAGCGAGTCAGCTGCAGTTGGCCGCCGTCAACGAGCAACAGGCGAAAGCGCTTGCGAAGGCGTGGGCGCCCACAGCCACAGCGCTGACCGGGGTCGTCGCGTACTCGCAGGCGCTGACGTCGGTCGCAACCGCCGGTGCTGAAGGATCGAAGGCAGCAGGAAATCTCGCCGACGCGCTGAACGGACTGATTACCTCGTTCAACGTGGCCGCGATTCCGGCGAATTTCGTCGAAGGGTTCAAGGCGATCAATGCGCAGATTGCAGTCGTCCGCGCGAAGCGCAGTCTGCACGACGCGGTCGAGGCCGCGGAGCCGGCCGTCAGCCTGTTGTCGATGATCCTCTCTGAACAGCTCAAGGATCTGTCGATGCTTCACGACCAGACTTCGCAAAACGCGCTACTGAACCACCGCGCGAATCAGTCAGCGATGGTCGACTACGTGGAAGCCGAACGCGCGGCTGAAGCGAGAGTGTTGCGCATCCTGCGGCGAATTCTCGACTATCAGGCGAAAGAGAACGGCGCGACTCAGGAGGACCTGGAGGCCGTCACAGCACTCGACCCCGCTGCGAAGGCGGCCAATCTCGAAGTGCGCGAAGCGCATTGGATGGAAGCGGTCAAGCGCCACCAGTCTCACCTCGAGGCGTATCGCGACCGTTACGCTGAGTTCGTACGTCGCGAAGAGGAGTTGAACATGTCGAGGCGCGTCGGCGCAGCCACATTCAGCAAGGCGCAGATCGCGGTGCAGTCGTGGGCCGGGGCCCACAGCAAGTTGAAGGCCGCGCTCGACAAGAAAGAGCCACCCGACTTTTCGGCATTCTTCGCAGCCGTCAGGGACGTCTACTCGGCGTTCTCGGACGGACGGGCGCTGGCGGAATAGTCACCACATTGTCTGGACTACTTAGATGGAGTTGCGCTCATGCCAAGGTTCGAACAGTTGAACACCATCGCAGACTGGGCCGGTGAGTTGAACCGTCTTCTCGACGAAGCCGACACGGCGGGCCGGAAGGGCAAGGGGCTCGACGGTACGCAGAGCAACCTGCTCGCCTTTATCAAAGCATCGCCGGGGAAGTGCGATTTCCTCGATGACATCGCCGTGGCCGCAGCCAACGACCTCTTCGAAAAGGAGGTCACGAGGCTCATCGCATCGATCGCATCGCGCAAGCGAGATCTCGAGATCGCCATGAAGGCGGTGAATTCGGCGACGGCGGATCTGCACAAGAGCGAAAGCGATCTGAAGTTCGAGAGGATCATCGAGACGCTGCAAGTGTCTGCGGCGATCATCGAGGACCTCAAGCACGTGAGGGACGATCTGACGGATGACGAGAAAGCCATCCTCGATAAAGCCGTCGCCGTCGCGAAGACCGCCGATGACATTCAGAAGCTGGTCAAGCAGTACAAGGTGACGGATGATGTTCTCAAGGCGCTCGCTGATGATGGCGTCGACGAGGCAGCCATCAAGAAGCTTCGCGGCATTGCGGGGCGAGCGATTCGAGGCGAGCAACGGTTTCTCGACCTGGTAAAACTCACCGTCGGAGAAGCGGCATTCGAATCGCTGAAGAAGCCGGTGCTGAAGCGCGCGGCAGGGTAGCTACGCGCGGGACTGCGCCAGCTCGTTCGCCCGCGTCGCAGCGCCGATGAGCCCTGACTCAGCGTTCAGGATCACCTTCACGGGCACCCTGGTCAACATGTCCGCCATCGGTGCCTTGTCGAGGAATGCCTGCATGAACCCACCGCTTCGGATGGCGGGTAGAATCTTTGGCGCGATCCCGCCTCCGACGTACACACCACCGAGCGCCAGGCCGCGCAACGCCAGGTTGCCGGCCTCGGCGCCGTACGCGCTGACGAACATGCGAAGCGCCTCCGCACAGCCCTGACAACGTCCGCCGAGTCCGGCCCTGGAAACGGCGGCTGGCGCGTCCGGCGAATCGAGGTCGATGACGATGTCGCACTCGCCGCCGCGATGCGTGAACCGATGGAGGTTCACCAGGCCAGGTCCGCTGAGCACCTGCTCCACCTCGGCGCGTCCGTCGCGGTCGCGCAGCATGCGAACGAGCTCGAGCTCGCGATCGGTGCGGGCAGCGAAATCGGCATGCCCTCCCTCGGACGGAGCAGGCAGCAGGCGGCCGTTGCGTCGATGCAGGAACGCCTGGCCCATACCCGTTCCGGCGGCGATCACGGCCGCGCTGGCTTCGTCATCTGGTGTTCCTTCCTGAAGCACCAGTAGTTCGTCAGGCGTGAGCACCTCGATCGAGCGTGCCATCGACGCGAGATCGTTCAGCAGCTCGACGTGCGGCGTGTTCAGATGAGAACGGATGTCTGCGGACGCGAGGGTCCATCCGATGTTGGTCAGCTTCGCCCGGTCGTGAACGACTGGGCCTGCGACGCCAAACGCGGCGGCGCGAAGCGGGGCGGAGGGTGGCACGTCGCGAAGGAACGCGTCGAGGATCTCGAGGAACGATGAATAGGCCGTCGTCTCGTAGCTGCGCGTGGCCACCGAGGTGGGCCGCCGGGCGCTGGGCTCGAACAGTCCCAGCAACGTTTTCGTTCCGCCCACATCGCCCGCAAGCACCATGACTGGATTATAGTGAGGACGCCGTGGCCTCTCCTGGTCCCAGCGCTGTTTCGCGTCGTCAAGTACTCGAGCGACACACGCATCTGCGCGAGGATCATCTTCGCTACATGCAGAAGTGGGGGCTTGTCCAGCCTCACCGAGCTCATGGCGAAGTTCTCTACGCATTTGGGGATTTGGCGACGATTCGGCAGGCTGATGCCGAGTTGGGCGAGGGCGTCAGCTTCCGGGCGGTCCTCCGCAACCTGCTGGCGTCACGACACGGTCAGCTGACATTCGACTTCCGGCTCGACGCGCAACCCGCAAAGATTCTTCAAATCAGGCGGCCCGAAGCGCCACCGCTCGCCACGCTCATGGGAGCCACGACGCTGGATGAGGCACGCTTCGCCGAGCAGGAGTTCGCACTGGCATCGTCACTCGACGATGGCGACCCTTCGCACTTCGATGCGGCGCTGGAGGCGTATCGCCGGACGCTCGAGATCGATCCGTATCTCGTGCCCGCGTTGATCAATCTGGCCAACATTCACTACGCGCGCAGCCAGATGGCGGAAGCGCAAGCGCTCTACGAACGCGCGATCGCGCTGGAGCCGGACGTCTTCGAGTCGCACTTCAACCTCGGAAACATCTTCCACGACCTCGGGCACTACGCCGAGGCCCAGGAGAGCTATCGCGAAGCGCTCCGCGTCAACCCGACCTACGCAGACGCGCACTTCTACCTGGCGGTGTCACTCGAGAAGAGCGGCATGTCTCAGGAGGCCCGGCTGCACTGGAAGGCGTATCAGGAACTCGCGCCGAACGGCGAGTGGGTACATCTCGCGCGCGAGTTCTCGGACTAAACGGAACTCCCAATTCCCCAATACCCAACTCCCAATCGATTCGATCCGAAGTTGGAGGTTGGGAGTTGGAGGTTGGGAGTTGCCTGGCGAAGCCGCTAATAGCGGTATTCGTCGGGGTTGCGCTTCTTCGGGGCCCGCCGCAGCTTGTAGTACTGGCAGTCCACACACCACGCCTCAGGATCGAAGCCGGTCGTGCCCGCGTAGGGCTTCACCTCGCGGTGCGTGCAGAATGCGGCGTTGCCGTCCTCCGCAGGCTGCTGCCAGCGGCACGAATTGAATCGCACAGCGCCCGTGGACTCCGGTGGGGGAGCGGGCTGTCCTGGCGATTCGCCGCCGCCCGGTGGATCCTCGGCAGGTGGGCCCATCGGACCGTTACTGAAGTTGGACTCCAACAGCTTTCTCCAGCGCGCGAAGCGCGCGTAGTTCTTCGGGCGCCACAAGTGTGAGGGCGCTTCCGGTTGATTCGGCTCGTCCCGTTCGCCCCACACGATGCACGTACGCCTCGGGCGTATCCGGCACCTCGTAGTTGACGACGTGAGCGATGCCGTCGATATCCAGACCGCGGGCAGCGACGTCCGTCGCGACCAGCACCGGGTACGTGCCTGTTCTGAATCCTTCTACTGCGGCCATCCGCTGTTGCTGCGTGCGATCCGCATGCAATGACGCGGCACGAATGCCCATGCCGCTCAGGCGCTGCGCGAGTCGTTCCGCGCCGATCTTGGTTCGGCAGAAGACGAGCGCCGGGCCAATCGCTTCGTCACGAAGCCAGCGCGCCAGCCACTGTGTTTTCTCGCTCGAGGCGATGGTCTGCACCGCGTGAGAGATCGTCTGCGCCGGTCCGCCGCGGCGTCCGACCTGAATGTATTTCGGCTCGCGCAGGAACTCCTGCGTGAGTTTCAATACTTCGCCCGGCATGGTCGCCGAAAAGAGCAGTGTCTGACGCGATTTGGGCAGCGCCGCCAGGATGCGCTGCACGTCCGGCCAGAAGCCCATGTCCAGCATGCGATCGGCCTCGTCGAGTACGAGCACTTCGATCGCGCCGAAGTCGGTCGAGTCGTGACGCATGTGATCCATCAGCCGGCCCGGGGTTGCGACGACGATGTCCACGCTGGCGCGAAGTGCGCGCTCCTGGATATCCATCGGCACTCCACCAAAGACGGCGATGCTCGACACGGTCGTGTGGTAGGTGAGGCCCTGCACCTGATCCTCAATCTGGACGGCCAGCTCGCGCGTGGGCGCCAGCACGAGCGCTCGCGTCCGTGCTGGCTGCGGCGAGGGCTCATTGAGGAAACGCTGAAGGATGGGGATTAGGAACGCCGCGGTCTTGCCAGTGCCGGTCTCGGCGCACGCGATCACGTCGCCGCCTGCGAGCGCGACGGGGATGACACCGCTCTGCACCGGGCGTGTGTCCTTCCAACCCAAATCACGAATTCCGCTCAGCAGCCGTACGTCGAGCGCGAGTTTGTCGAAAGTGATGGGAGCCGGATCGAACGGCGTCTGCTCGTACGCGAGCGCTGTCGGTTCAGGCGTGGGCGCTTTGTGCGGCCGCGTCGATCGACGATGTGGCGGCTGCCGACGGCCGCCTCGTTTCGGTGGTGAAGGGGTACTGCTCAACTGAATGGCTATCTGGCTCGGAAGGTGATGATTCCGCGGACCGGGTCGTACGGCGATACGCCGACGGTGACACGGTCTCCTGGAACGACTTTGATTCGGAAGCGCCGCATCCGGCCGCTCAACTGCGCCAGCACTTCATGCCCGGCGTCGCACTGCACGCGGTATAGCCCGCCCGAGTGAACCGCAACCACGGTTCCCTGCATATCAATCAGATCGTCTTTGCTCAATCAGGGGTCCTTCTGGCCGAAGTAATGTCCGGCTGGGGCCGAACCAGCATCTCTGCGCAGCAATTAGGGTGCCACAGCACGCAGTCGCTTGCAAGTTCCTTATTTTCAGCGGTTAAAAGTCGATGATCGCGTGAGAAACACGCGTGTTGAAGAGCGACTAGAGCGTGCGCACCGCCCGCTCTACTTGAGACGCCAGCTCCGCGTAGTCCGATCCCTGCAGCCGCAGCGGCGCGCCGAATGCGACGCGCACGCGGCCGGGCCGTATGAATGTGCCGCCCACGGGGAGCAGTTTATCGACGTCGTCGATGCGAACGGGGACGATGGGAATGTCGAGTCGAGCGCCGATCATGCCGATGCCGCCGCGGAACGGTTTGATGTCGCCAGTCGATGACCGAAGCCCTTCTGGGAAGATCAGGATCGACCAGCGATCACCGGTGAGCTCACCGATGTACTGCAGTGTTTGCCGGGCGCCCGCTTCGCGCTGCGGCAGTGGAAACGCGTTGAAGTAGAACGAGGCGAGGTAGTAGTTGAGCCCGTTGGTGAAGCGCTCGCGCCATGGGTATCCAGCGGGGAAGAAGTGCGCCTTGAAGAACTCCTTGGCCATCGCCGGCGCGACCCGCGCCCGCCATCTGCCCGGGAGAGCGGACAGGATCACGGGTACGTCCATGTGACTCTGATGGTTTGACGCGAACACCACGGGCCCGCTGAGCCCCCGCAGATGTTCCAGCCCTTCGACTCGCGCATGCGCGAACACACGGGCGAGGGGGAGAATCCACGTCGCTTGCGAGAGCCGTCGTATCAACGTGACGGGCCAGCGGCGGTTCCATGTCGGAAAATCTACGGGCTCGTCCACCGGTTCTGTGGTTGTGCCGCGCTCGACCAGTTGCTTCAGATCACCGATGCTCGAGACTTCCGAGAACCGACCCTCGTCGAGACGCGTCTGGAACCGATCCTCGAGCGCGACCATCAGCTCGACGCGCTCGAGCGAACTCAGCCCGAGTTCTTCGAGTGTGGTCGAGCCGCCAAGCGCGCGGCCGTGGGCGAACCGTTCGAGCAACGCCTCGAATGTGTCCGAGGTCGTCGCGGGGGCGCTCGAGCCACCGGATTGAACCCAATCACGGATCGCACGGCGCTTGAGTTTCTTCGTGCCCTCGGTGCGAGGCAGCTCCGATGTCGGCCAGATCGACCACGTGCGAATGCGCTGATGGTCCTGCAGCTGCGCGTTGGCTTGCCTGATGACAGCGTCAGGCTGCGCGTCGGCCTCCAGAACGAGCACTGCGTGAACGCGCTCTTCGGCACCCTCGACGGCACCCACGACAGCTGATTCACGGACACCTGTCTGTGCGTCGAGTGCCCGTTCGACATCCTCGGGAAAGACGTTGAGGCCGTCAGGCCTCACAATCATTTCCTTCTTGCGTCCCTTGATGAACAGGCGGCCCTGCGCATCGCGTTCGCCGATGTCGCCGGTGTGGAGCCAGCCGTCGGAGTCGAGAACCCGGGATTCCGTGGTCGGGACTCGGGACTCGGGACTCGGGATTCGATCTTGTTCAACGTTCTGAGCCGCGAATCCCGAATCCCGAATCCCGGATCCCGAGTCGTAGTAGCCGCTGGTCACGTTTTCGCCGCGAACGAGGATCTCGCCGTCCTCGGCGATGCGGACTTCCACGCCTTCGATCGGGGTGCCCACCGACCCCTTGCTGGTCTTGAACGGATGATTCAGCGTGACGATCGGCGCTGTCTCGGTCAGCCCGTATCCCTGAATCACGGCGAAGCCAAGTCGTCGCCAGAACTCCTCGAGGTCGGGCGGCAGCGGTGCGGCGCCCACGACGAATGCCCAGAACTTCAGACCAAATGCGCGATGAACCCGCCGATACTTCCACCAGCGACCCGGGATCGAGATCCCCGGCGGAGGAGGATCGGCGGTCTCGGGAAACGCGCGCACCACGTGATCGCGCAGGACACCCAGGATCTTCGGGACGCACACCAGCACCGACACCCGTCGCCGGTGGATCAGGCTGAGGATGTCGTGCGGGTTGAAGCTGCGCGTGAAGATCACCGTGCCGTGGACCATTGGCGGGATGCTGCTCGCCATCGATTGCCCGAACATATGACTGAGCGGCAGCAGGTTGAGAAAACGAAGCGGGTGGAAGGGTCGCGCGTACTTCCGGTACTTCAGCACCTCGCGTTCCACCGGGACGATGTTGGCCAGCACGTTCCGATGGCGAATCACGACGCCCTTCGGCTCGGCGGTCGCTCCTGACGTGAAGATGATCTGGGTGACATCGTCACGCGCGATCGATACGGCCGGCATCGACCCGTCGGCTGTCCAGTCGAGGTCAGCCAACTTCCAGACGTGCTCGAAGGTTCCTGGCGATTCCCCGTCCACGTCGTCGCCGACGAGGATCACGCGCGCGCGAACCTGGCTGTTCACTCGCTCGACGAAGTCGATGGTCGAGCGATAGTCGATGGGAACGACGACGATGCCCGAGAGCAGGCAACCCCAGTAGCAGACCACCCACTCGGGGCGGTTCTCGCCCCAGAAGACGACTTTGTCACCCTTGGCGAGCCCGGCAGCAGCGAGGCGCGCGGCAAATCCACGGGCGGCGCGGCCGGCGTCTACGTAGGAATACTCACGCCGGCGGTAGCCATCGTCGAATGTGAGAAAGGTTCCGTTGATCTGGACGAAGTCTTGAAAGAAGTCGACGAGCGTGTCCCGGCGCACCTGTGAATTATGATCCGGAGAACCTGAACTGATGTCATCTCCCTCACCGCCACCGACGCTCGCCGTTGGCGCGGCCTACGACACCCTGCTGCAGTCGGCACTGCGACAGTTCTTCGAGCGCGCCACTCTCGACACCGAGATGACGCCCTCAGTGTCGTCGGACGGGCGGCTGGCGATCGAGCCATCCGCGAATCCTGCGGCGCTGATCGTGCGCTGGTTTGGCACCAGGTACACGCTGCGGGTTCCCGGGAGATGGGTCTTCACGGCCCACGAGGTCCGGCTGGCCCAGGCGATCGGAGCCGTGCTGGCGGCGCGATTCAGCGCAATCCTCAACCCGCGCATCATCGCCGAGCGTGGCGACCTGTTCCGTGGTGCCATCGAGGATCGCTACGTGGGCGCCTTTCTGGACAAGCGGTCGTATGCCATCGAGGCACGCGCGGCGCGCGCCGACCGCGTGGCGTCCATCATCGAACTGCTGCGAGTCGCAGCCCTTTCGAGCTACGAAAATCGGCCGATTTCCACGGGCGTTCTCCTGCTGGGGACGTCTGAGGATCCGCTGCGTCCCAGCATGCCATTGTCCTCGAGGGCGCCGGCGTACACCGAGTCACTGACGAGCATCAAGAGCTTCTACCGGCTTGCCGATGGCCTGCGCACGGTGTTCCTGGCCAACTCCGAAGGACGACTCCTGGATCTCATCGATATCGAGCGATGGGGCACGCAGGCCTGCCGGAACCAGATTCTTCAGGTCCCGTGCGCAAAGGCGTACCA
>Ga0190271_10002235_pt1 | contig 11600 bp, 12 predicted proteins | sample Popmic356T_FD_133747 | JGI IMG/M metagenome (GOLD analysis project Ga0190271, IMG submission 133747) | Populus adjacent soil microbial communities from riparian zone of Weber River, Utah, USA - 356 T | ecosystem: Environmental > Terrestrial > Soil > Riparian zone | place: USA: Utah | collected...
ACGGGCTTTCCCCAGGCGCGCAGGATCTCGCCGGGTGCGGTCTCGACCCCGACGAGGCGGAAAAGGCTCTGCTCCCATTGGTCGCCCCAGACCTTGAGGTTGACGTCGACCACGTCGTCGTACGCGATGGCGACCTTGCGGAGCGTGTACGAGACGGTGAACGCGCGCGTCTGGTCGCGCGCGTCGAAGTACCAGACGATCCGCACGACGGAGTCGTCGCGCAGTTCGACGCCGAAGGTCCCGGGCCGGCCGGGCTCGAGGCTCGTCTGGTTCCCGCGCCTGAACGCGGCGCCGTTCTCGACCACGCCCGGATTGACGAGCGACTCGCCCTCGCGCAGCGGGATGTCGCGGTAGCCGAAGAAGAAGTCGCCCGAGAATCCGACCTCGAGTCGCTCGCTCACGCCGAGCGAGCCGTCGTTCTGGACGTCGACGGCGACGTCGGCCTGGAGCAAGGTGAAGCTGTCCGCGCGGGCGGCGGCGGGGAGACTCAGAGCGACGAGCGCGGCGAGGGCCGCGGCCGCTAGAAGGCGACGACCGGGGGTTCCCGTTGCGCTTCTTCCTCGACTTCGAAGAACTCGCGGATCGAGAAGCCGAACGGACCCGCGACGACGAGGCCTGGGAACGTCTGCACCGTGTTGTTGTAGGTCAGCACGGTGTCGTTGTAGACCTGGCGGCTGACGGCGACCTTGTTCTCGGTCTCGGCGAGCTCGGTCTGCAGCTGCCTGAAGTTCTCGTCGGCCTGGAGCTCCGGGTAGGCCTCGGCGACCGCGAACAGCCGTCCGAGCGCGGCGCCGAGGATGCCCTCGGCCTGCCCTGCCTCCGCCGGCGTGTTCGCGTTCTGGGCACGCGTACGGGCCTCCGTGACGGCCTCGAACGTCTCGCGCTCGTGCGAGGCATAACCCTTCACGCTCTCGACGAGGTTCGGGATCAGGTCCCAGCGGCGCTTGAGCTGAACCTCGATCTGCGCCCATGCGTTGTCGACGCGGTTGCGCTGTTGGACGAGCCGGTTGTACAGCGCGACGAGCAGCAGCGCGACGATGACGACGATCGCGACGATGACGATGACCCAGATCACGGCTCGTGGACTTTACCGCGCACGCGCGACGAAGATCATGTCCTCGTCGCCGGCGTGTGGACGTCGGTCGAACCATCCGTAGACGGCGTTCACGGCGAACTGCGCCTCGTCGAGGAGGCGGAGCCACTCGGTCGCCGAGAGCCAGTGCAGGCCGAACGAGGTCACGGATCCGTCGGAGCGGACCGAGAGGGTGAGCGTCCGGGAGCCCTGGTCCCAGTCCGCGCGCTCGAAGATCCCCGGCTCGCGCTCGATCCAGCGGCCGTCCGTCTCCTCGATGTCCTCGCGGCTCGGGGAGAAGACGTCGAAGACGAGCCGGCCGTCCTCCTCGAGCAGCCGGCGGGCTGCGTGGAGCGCCTGGAGCTTCTCGTCCTCGGTCTCCATGTGCAGGAGCGAGCGGAACGGGCAGATGACGAGCGGGACGCGTTCCGTGACCGGCGGCTCACGCAGGTCGCCGAGTCGCAGGTCGACCCGCTCGGCGACTCCGGCGGCCTCGGCCGCAGCGCGCGCGACCGCGAGCATCCCCGGCGACGAGTCGACTCCGATCACGTCGACTCCGGCCCGGGCGATCGGAACGGCGATGCGGCCGGTCCCGACTGCGAGCTCGACCACGGGACCGCCGGAGGCGAGCGCCTGATCCACGTAGAAGCCGACGTCCTCCGTGACCGAGCGGCTCCACGGGTCGTAGAACGCCGCGATCTCGTCGTAGAGCCCCTTCATGCGGGCTTCCGGGCGACCCAGACGAACTCGCGGCTGGCGTCGTCGAACGGCCGCCGGTCGAACCAGCCGTACAGCGCCTCCGTCTCGAGGCCGGCGACGTCGAGGAGAGCTTCCCACTCGGAGCGCGTGATCCACCAGAGCGCCAACGTCGGGCCGCCCTCGAGCGTAATGTCGACGCGATTGTCGCCCGGCGCGTACCGGGTGAAGTGCCGCCTCGGGTCGTCCTGCCAGGTGCCGTCGAACTGCGCCGCGTAGCGGTGGTCGAAGACGAAGGCGTTCCACGCGAAGCGCCCACCCGGACGGAGCGCGCGCGCGACGCGCTCGAACACCCGGCGGCGGTCGGCCCAGGTCGGGAGGTGGAGGAGCGCGCGGTACGGGCAGATGACGAGATCGCTGGCGTCCTCGTAGTCGAGGTCGCGCATGTCCCCCTCCCGTAGCTCGAGGTCGACGCCGGCCGTTGCGGCGTTAGCGCGGGCGCGTTCGAGCATCGCGGGCGAGAGGTCGATGCCCACGACACGCTTGCCGGTGCGCTCGACGATCGGGATCGAGATGCGCCCCGTCCCGGCGGCGAGCTCGATCACCGGTCCTTCGGCCTTGCGCGCGAGGTCGACGTAGAAGTCGACGTCGTCCGTCATGTCCGACGCCCACTCCTCGTAGATCGGCGCGAAGCCGTCGTACCCGCTCATTCGATCCCAAGTTACAAGTTGTCACTTGAGGGCCGTGCAGGGCGCGGGGCCCCGCCCCAGCCCTCGTTGCAAGTTGTTACAAGGCGCTGGGCGTTCGGTAACCTCGTCGCTCCCGTGGACGCCCAGGCACTCGAGAACACCGCGCTCGCAGCTGCCGAGGCGGCCACGTCGGTCGAGGAGATCGAGAACGTCCGTGTCGAGTTCCTCGGCCGCAAGAGCGAGCTGAAGCTCGCGCTGCGCGAGGTTCGCGACCGCGAGACGGGCATGTCGCTGAACGCGCTCAGGGAGCGGCTCGAGGCGGCGATCGACGCGCGGGAGGCGGACGTCTCGCGTGCCGAGCTCGACCGGCGCCTCACCGAGGAGCGCGTCGACGTCACGATGCCGGGCACCGCGATCCGGCGCGGGCATCTCCACCTCATCACGCAGATCCGGCGCGAGGTCGAGGACATCTTCCTCGGGCTCGGCTACACGGTCGTCGACGGCCGCGAGGTGGAGACGACGCGGTACAACTTCGACGCGCTCAACTTCCCGCCAGGGCATCCGACGCGCTCGCCGCTGCAGACGCTGTTCCTGGACGACGAGACGGTGCTCCGCACGGAGACGTCCCCATCCCAGATCAGGACGATGGAGGCGCAGCAGCCTCCCGTCTACATCGTGACCCTTGGCCGCGTCTACCGGCGGGACACGCCGGACGCCACGCACACGCCGACGTTCCACCAGGTCGAGTGCCTCGCGGTCGACGAGGGGATCACGCTCGGCGATCTCGAGGGCACGCTCGACTATCTGCTGAAAGCGCTGTTCGGTGATACCAGGGAGAGCCGGTTCGTGACACATCACTTCCCGTTCACGGAGCCGTCGGTCGAGGCGCTCGTCTCGTGCCACATCTGCGACGGCTCGGGCTGTCCCGTCTGCCGCCACTCGGGCTGGATCGAGGTCGGGGGCTCGGGGATGGTCGACCCGAACCTCTTCGAGTTCGTCGGCTACGACCCCGAGCGCTACACCGGATTTGCGTTCGGCTGGGGGCTCGAGCGGATCGCCGTGCTCCGACACGGCATTCCCGACCTGCGGGAGCTCTGGCGCAACGACCCGCGATTGCTCGGGCAGTTCTGATGCGCGCGCCGATGTCATGGCTGCGCGAGTACGTCACCGTCGACGCGACGGTCGAGGAGATCGCGGACAGGCTCTTCACGTCCGCCGTTCAGGTGGACGCGGTGCTGGACGTCGGCGTGCCCGACGTCGACGGCAACATCGGCCGCTTCCTCGTCGGCCGCGTCCTCGAGGTCGACGCCCATCCGAACGCCGACCGGCTGCGCGTGTGCCAGGTCGACGTGGGGGAGGGCGACGCGCGCCAGATCGTCTGCGGCGCGTGGAACTTCGAGGCCGGCGCGACCGTCGCGGTGGCGCTGCCGGGCGCCTACCTGCCGATCTTCGACCAGCCGCTCGACGAGCGCGAGCTTCGCGGGCAGCCCTCGCGCGGGATGATCCTCGCCGAGGACGAGGTCGGGCTCGGCGACGACCACGCGGGGATCATGGTGCTCCCGGCAGGTCCCGAGCCGGGGACGCCGCTCCTCGACGTCCTCCCGATCCTCGACCAGGTGCTCGACGTCACGCCGACGGTGAACCGGGTCGACCTGCTCTCGATGGTCGGCCTCGCCCGCGAGGTGGCCGCGCTGCTCGGCGGCGAGCTCCATCTCCCGGCACCCGAGGATCCGGCGATCGCGGATTCAGAAGAGGTCGACGTCGTGGTCGAGGACCTCGGCGGCTGCCCGCGCTACATCGGCCGCGTCTTCCGCGACGTCGCGATCGGCCCGTCGCCGCAGTGGCTGCGCTCGCGCCTCTTCCTCGCCGACATGCGCTCGATCTCGAACGTCGTCGACGTCACGAACTACGTCATGCAGGTCTGGGGTAGCCCGCTGCACGCCTTCGACCGCGCGAAGCTCGCGGGTGGGCGCATCGTCGTCCGCCGCGCGCGGCCAGGAGAGGAGCTGCGCACGCTCGACGGGACGCTCCGCGCGCTCGACCCGGCCGACCTGCTCATCACCGACGGCGAGAAGGCGGTCGCCCTCGCCGCGATCATGGGCGGCGAGGACAGCGAGGTCACCGACGGGACGACCGAGCTGCTGCTCGAGGCCGCGAACTTCGAGCCGCTCGGGATCCTCCGGACGTCCGAGCGACTCGCGCTCCGAACGGCCGGCTCGAATCGCTGGGAGAAGGGCGTCGACCCGTACCTGGCGGAGAACGCGGCGGTGCTCGCGAGCCGGCTGCTGGTCGACCTCGCAGGCGCGCGGCTGACGGGCCACACCGACGTCAACGGCGGGCTGCCGGAGCGGCCGATCGTCCGCTTCCGAACCGAGCGCGCCTCGCGCCTCATCGGGCTCGACATCCCGGCCGACGAGCAGCGAGCCACGCTCGACGGATTCGGCTTCGACGTGTCCGACGACTGGGATGTGACCGTCCCCACGTGGCGCACGCGCGACGTGACGCGCGAGGTCGACCTGATCGAGGAGGTCGCGCGTCCCGTGCTCGACCGAATCCCGCACACCATGCCTCTGCGCCGCCACGTGCAGGGCAGACTCACCAAGCAGCAGCGGCTGCGGCGTGTCGTCGAGGACACCCTCGTCGGCGCGGGGCTGTCGGAGGCGTACACGTGGAGCCTCGTCGCGTCCGATCCGAGCCCGGACGCCATCCGTCTCCCGAGCCCGATGACCTCCGAGCAGGCGATCCTCCGGACCACGATCGTGCCCGGGCTCGTCGAGGCCGCGCGCACCGGGGTCGACGCGGGCGCGGAGCACGTGGGGTTGTTCGAGATCGCGCGCGTCTACCTCGCGTCGGGCGAGCAGTTGCCGGACGAGCACTGGCGCGTCGCGGGGGTCATCGCCGGCGGGTACGCGGACGTCAAGGGAGTGCTCGAGACGCTGTATAGCGCGCTCGGGCTCGACCTGCGGGTCGGGCGGGGCTCGCACGCCCTGCTCCATCCGGGCAAAGCCGCCGAGACGGAGGCAGGCTGGCTGGGCGAGCTCCATCCCTCGCTGCTCGATGGGACTTGGGGAGCGTTCGAGCTCGATCTCGCGACGCTGTTCGCGGACGTCCCGGAGCGGATCGTGTACGAGGACGTCATCACGTATCCGGCGCTGCTCCAGGACATTGCGGTCGCCGTCGACGAGGACGTCGAGGTCGGCGCGCTCGTCGACACGGCCCACGAGGCCGGGGGCGGGCTGCTCCGCGAGGCGCGCGTCTTCGACGTCTATCGCGGCGATCAGGTGGGAACGGGTCGGAAGTCCGTCGCGATCCACCTCGCGTTTCAGTCGCCCGACCGGACGCTCACGGAGGACGACGCCACCGAGGCCCGCGAGCGCATCGTCGCTGCGCTCGGGGAGCGATTCGCGGCCGAGCTGCGCGCGTAGCAAACCGATTCGTAGGCTCGCCGCGTACATATCCGCGATGAGACGACTCGCCGTCCTCGCCATCGCGCTCTTCGTGGTTGCGTCTCTCGGTGCCGCAGGGGGTGAGGCGACGCCCGCGCAGGCGACGAAGCTCCAGGCGCGCGTCGGCCCCGGCTTCACGATCTCGCTCTCGACCGAAACGGGCGCGCGCGTCACGAACCTCGACCCGGGCACGTACGAGATCACCGTCGACGACATGTCGGAGGAGCACAACTTCCATCTGCGCGGCCCGGGCGTCGATCGCGCGACCGAGATCGGGGATGTCGGTACGCAGCAGTGGACGGTGACGCTCAGGGACGGGACGTATACCTACGTCTGCGATCCGCACCAGGGGCAGATGCGGGGCTCGTTCACGGTAGGGAACGTGACGACGCCACCGCCCACGAAGCCGCCGTCGAACGTGGTGACGCCGCGGTCGAAGCTCCAGCTGACGTCAGGGCCGGGTTTCTCGATCGCGCTGAAGACGGCGGCGGGCAAGGCGGTCAAGTCGATGAGAACCGGGACGTACACCGTCGTCGTGCGCGATCGGTCGCAGATCCACAACGCCCACCTCGTCGCGCCTGGCTACAACCGCGCGACGAAGCCGCTCGCCTACCGCGGCACGCAGACGTGGAAGGTGAAGCTCGCCAAGGTCGGGACGCTTCGCTTCCTCTGCGACCCACACGCTGCACAGATGAAGGGCTCCGCGAGGATCGTCCGGACGTAGCAGCGGCGCGGCCGCGAAGCGGACGCCTTCAGGGATTGGCGCGACCGGAACTCCGCGCTAGCGGATTTCCGGTCTTGCGCAGTTAGACCGAGCGCCCCGCCACGCGCCAGACGGGACCCTGCGTTACGTCGTTCTCCGAGTCGGAGAGGTCGTAGACGACGGTGATCCGGCCTGTGATCCCCTCCGCGTCCATGCGCTCGCAACAGCGGCGAGCCATCTGCGGCGCGACGCCGTAGCCCTGCTTCCCGGAGACGCGGACGCGGAGTGCGGTGGCTCCAGGAACGCGTGTGGGGTTCATGGGGGCGCCGAGGAGCGCGGCACGCGGGACGTGGTCGCTCGAGTCGACGGTGAACTCCGCCAGGACGTCGCTCCAGTCGGGAGGAAGCGTCGCGACGAGATCGTCCCATTGCGTCGCGAGCGGTTGTGTCGGCTGTGTGCTCGGCGCCAGCGTGTCCGCGACCGGCGCGCGGGTCGAGGCATCGACGAGCCGGAGCGTTCCCCAGACGCGGTTGCGATCGAGACGTCGGAGCGTGTTCCGTGCGCGCTCGGCGCCACCGTCCGAGCGAGTGGCGTGAAATCGGAACTCGCTGCCCACCCGCACGGGCTGCATGGGCGCGAGGACGGCGGCGGCCTCGGCGGCCGGTCCTTCGTGCGTGAACGCGAGTTGCACCTCGGCCCAATCCGGGTCGAGCCCCTCCTCGATCCGCGTCCACTGGTCGGCGGCTCGCATCGGCGGATCAGCATAATGGCCACTCGATGGTCACCGTCGAAGAGAGAGCCGAATCGGGGGGTCGCGGGGTCTCCCCGGAGATGCTGCGCGGCTTCTTCCGCGAGATGCTCCTCATCCGCCGGTTCGAGGAGAAGGTCGAGGATCGGTTCCGCGCGGGTGAGCTCCCCGGGTTCCTCCACGTCGCGATCGGTCAGGAGGCGACGGCGACCGGCGTGTGTGCGGCGCTCGTGCGCGAGGACGTCATCGCGTCCACGCATCGCGCTCACGGCCATGCCATCGCGAAGGGCACTCCGATCGAGCGGATCATGGCCGAGCTGTACGGGAAGTCCGAGGGCTGCAGCAAGGGCTACGGGGGCTCGATGCACCTGTACGACGTCGAGGTCGGGAATCTCGGAGCGAACGCGGTCGTCGGCGGCGGCCTCCCCGGCATCGTCGGTGCCGCGCTGGCTTTTCAGATGCGCGGCGAGAAGCGCGTTGCGGTCGCGTTCTTCGGCGACGGCGCGACGAACACCGGCGCGTTCCACGAGTCGCTGAACCTCGCGCAGCTCTGGAAGGTGCCCGCGGTCTTCGTCCTCGAGAACAACGGTTGGGCGGAGTCGACCCCCGCGAGCCAGCAACTTCCGCTGCCCGTCGACGAGCTCGGCAAGCGCGCGGCAGCGTTCGGCATGAAGCTCATCGAGGCGGATGGGCAGGACGTCGAGGCCGTCTATCTCGCGGCCCTCGCGGCACGCGAGCATGCGCTCGCCGGCAAGGGTCCCGTCCTTCTCCACCTCCGCACGCACCGGCTCACGGGCCACTTCGTCGGCGATCCGCAGGTCTACCGCGACAAGGACGAGCTCAAGGAGGAGCGCGACACGAAGGATCCGATCCGCCTCCTCGGCGCCCGGCTCGAGATCGACGACGACGAGTTCGCGGCAATCGACGCCGAGGTGACCGCCGAGGTCGAGGCGTCGGTCGAGTTCGCGAAGGCCGGGACCGACCCGAAGCCCGAGGACGCGCTCAAGTACGTGTATGCCTGAGCTGACCTATCGCGAAGCCGTCCGCGACGCGCTCGGCAAGGCGCTTCGCGAGGACGACAGCGTCTTCATCATGGGCGAGGACATCGCCGAGATGGGCGGCTCCATGGCCGTGACGCAGGGGCTCCTCGAGGAGTTCGGCCCCGGACGTGTCCGCAACACGCCGATCTCCGAGATGGCCATCGTCGGCAGCGGGATCGGCGCGGCGATCCAGGGCATGCGCCCGATCGTCGAGATCATGTACGAGGACTTCCTCACGATCTCGATGGAGCAGCTCGTGAACCAGGCCGCGAAGCACCGGACGATGTCGGGCGGCCAGGTGAAGGTGCCGCTCACGATTCGCACGCAGGGCGGCGCGGGCTGGTCTCCGGGGGCGCAGCACGCCCAGCAGCTCGAGGCGTGGTTCGTCCACGTTCCGGGCCTGAAGGTGATCTTCGCGTCCACCCCCGAGGACGTTCGCGGGCTGCTCTGGTCGGCGATCTACGACGACAACCCGGTCGTGTTCTTCGAGCACCGGACGCTCTATCCGATCAAGGGCGAGGTCCCGGACGAGCTCGAGCCGATCCCGCTCGGAAAGGCGCGCATCCATCGCGAGGGCTCGGACGTCACGGTCGTCGCCACCGGCCGTCTCGTCCACGAGTCGCTGCAGGCCGCCGAGGAGGCGGAGAAGGACGGCATCTCGGTCGAGGTCGTCGATCCTCGGACGCTGCTGCCGCTCGACGAGGAGGCGATCGTCGGCTCCGTGCGCAAGACGACGCGCTGCGTCACGGCGCACGAGGCGGTGACACGCGGCGGCTTCGGCGCGGAGCTCGCGGCGGTCATCCAGCACGGGGCGTTCGACTGGCTCGACGCGCCGATCGAGCGCGTCGGCGCGGCGTTCGCGCCGCTCGCATTCGCGCCGGGCATGGAGCAGTGGGCCGTCCCGCACGCCGACGACGTTCTCGCCGCGATCCGTCGGACGGTGGCCAGGAGTTAGGCATGGCGACGGAGGTGAAGCTTCCGCGTCTCGGCCAGGGCATGGAGTCGGGGACGATCGTCCGCTGGCTCAAGACCGAGGGCGAGGCAGTAGCGAAGGGCGAGCCGCTCTTCGAGCTCGACACGGACAAGGTCACGCAGGAGGTGGAGGCGGACTCAGCGGGGACTCTCCTCAAGATCGTCGTCTCGGACGGCGAGGTCGACGTCGGCACGACGGTCGGGATTATCGGCAGCGAGGGCGAGGACGTCTCAGCGCTCCTCGCCGACGCGCAGAGCGGAAACGGTGACGTGCCTGCGGCGACGGCCGAGACGACAGCGGCCACACCGGAGCCAGCGTCCGCGACGGAGGCAGCCGCGCCTCGCCAGGCGGAGCCACAGCCTCCACCGCCGCCACAAGCCGACTCGAGCGCCCAGGGCGAGGCCGTCGCGGCTCAGCCGGCTCCCCCGGCCCGGGCCGAGAGCGAGCGCGTGAAGGCGAGCCCGCTCGCGCGGCGGATCGCGCGCGAGCGTGGGGTCGACCTCGCGGGAATCGGCGGCACGGGCCCCGAGGGCCGCGTGATCGCCGAGGACGTCGAGAGAGCTGCGAGCGCGCCTGCTCCGGCAGCGGCGCCGGCTCCGCTCCAGGACGTCGAGGTCGTCGAGCTCACCTCGACGCGCAAGACGATCGCGCGTCGGCTCACGGAAGCCTGGTCAGCGCCGGTCTTTCAGCTCACCGTCACGGCCGACGCGACCGAGCTCGTCGCCACACGGGAACGCATGGTCGAGCTCATGCGCGAGGGGTACACGAAGCCCACGGTCTCCGACGTCCTCACGCGTCTGGTCGCTGCCGCGCTCGTTCGCCACCGCCCCGTCAACGCGAACTTCGTCGACGGCAAGCTCCACCGCTTCGCCGCGGCGAACGTCGGGCTCGCAGTCGCAGCGCCCGCGGGGCTCGTCGTCCCGGTGATCCGCAACGCCGACGGCAAGTCGGTTCAGCAGATCGCGGCAGACCGCGCGGACATCGTCTCCCGCGCACGCGACGGCAAGCTCCAGCTCGCCGACCTCGAGGGCGGCACCTTCACGATCTCGAACCTCGGCATGTACGGGATCGAGGAGTTCGTCGCGGTGCTCAACCCGCCGCAGGTCGCGATCCTGGCGGTCGGGTCGATCGAAGACCGTCCCACGGCGATCGACGGCGTTGTCGAGATCGTCCCGACCATGACGATGACGCTCACGTGCGACCACCGGGCCATCGACGGCTCCGAGGGCGCAGAGTTCCTCCGCGACGTCAAGGCGTTCGTGGAAAGCCCGGCGCTGGCGCTCTGAGCGAGCCGTCGGTGCGCGTCGTCGGCGTCTACGAGACGGTTCTCTATGCGTCCGACGTCGCGGCCGCGGCGCGGTTCTACGCGGACGTGCTCGGCCTGATCCTCCTCGGCGAGCCGACCGAGCTGAGCACGGCGTTCCGGCTCCCCGACGCAGGCGTACTGCTGATCTTCGATCCGGTCCACTCGTCCGTACCGGGCCGCCCGGTTCCCTCGCATGGCGCCACAGGAGCCGGCCACGTCGCGTTCACGGTCGAGCCGGGACGCCTGGACGCGATCGCAGACGAGCTCGGCCGAGAGGGTGTCGAGGTCGAGCAGCGGGTGACCTGGGACGAGGGCGGCCGCTCGGTCTACCTGCGCGATCCCGCCGGCAACTCCGTCGAGCTGATCGAGGGCGAGGCATGGCCGCTGACCGGGATACAGGCCTCGGGCTAGAGTCCGCCCATGGTCATCCGTCGGGGTGGTCGGCAGGACGTGAGGTTCCTCCGCGACATGCTCCATCACGCCTACTACTGGCGCGAGCGGAACCCCGGCGCCGGTCCCGGGCCGGCGGCACGGTACGTCAAGGGTTGGGGGCGGCCGGGGGATACGGTGCTGATCGCGATCGACGACGGCTTCCCGGTGGGAGCGGCCTGGTACCGCCTCTTCCGCCGCGACGCGCCCGGCTACGGCTTCGTCGACGAGGAGACCCCGGAGCTCGCGATCGCGGTGGTGCCGAGCCGGCGCGGCCGTGGCATCGGCGAGTCGCTGCTCGAGGCACTCTGCGAGCGGGCGCGCGCCGACGGCCACTCGACGCTCAGTCTCAGCGTGGAGCGTGAGAACCCCGCACTGGTGTCGTTCTACGAGGAGCACGGCTTCGGGGTGACGGAGAACGGCGACGAGCACAGCCTGACCATGCGTCGGGCGCTCTAGCCCACCTCGGTAGGATCGGCCACATGGAATTCGACGTTG
>Ga0190271_10002236_pt1 | contig 11599 bp, 10 predicted proteins | sample Popmic356T_FD_133747 | JGI IMG/M metagenome (GOLD analysis project Ga0190271, IMG submission 133747) | Populus adjacent soil microbial communities from riparian zone of Weber River, Utah, USA - 356 T | ecosystem: Environmental > Terrestrial > Soil > Riparian zone | place: USA: Utah | collected...
CCTCAACGTGTTCGGCAAGGCAGTCTCGGTCGACCGGTTCATCCTCCTCGGGATCGCAGCCGCCCTCAGCGCCGGGCTGTGGGCACTGTACCGATACACGAAATTCGGTCTGGCCACGACTGCGGCCGCAGAGAACCAGCGGGCCGCGGCGTCGGTCGGGATCTCTCCGGATCGAATCGCGCTCATCAACTGGTCGCTCGGCTCGGGCCTCGCCGGTCTGGCGGCCATCTTGGTTTCGCCGATCGTCACGTTGCAGGTGTCGACGATGACGAATCTCGTGTTGGCGGCGATGGCGGCTGCGCTCGTCGCCAGCTTTCGATCATTCCCGATCGCCTTCGCCGCAGGAGTGGGGATCGGCGTCGGCCAGACCTTGCTGACGAACTACGTCACCACGCCCGGGGTGCCGAGTGCGCTGCCGTTCGCGATCATCATCCTGGTGATGGTCGTTCGAGGACAGGCACTTCCGGTCCGCGGCTATTTCCTGCAGAAGCTGCCGGGAGTCGGGAGTGGACGGGTCAAGTTGTGGCAGGTCGCGGTCGGCGTGCTCCTGGCGGTCGGGCTGACCGCTCGGATGCCGACGAACTGGCAGGACGCGATGGTCACGACGTTCGCCGTTGCCATCGTGCTGTTGTCCGTCGTCGTGATCACCGGGTACACCGGTCAGCTCTCGTTGGCTCAGTTCGCGCTCGCCGGCTTCGGTGCCTGGGTGGCGGGGCGGCTCGTCGACGTGTGGGGATGGCCGTTCATGCCTGCCCTGATCGTTGGCGCACTCGCCTCCGTCCCCCTGGGCGCCATCTTCGCCGTCCCTGCGGTTCGCGCCCGCGGCTTGAACCTGGCGATCGTCACACTCGGCCTCGGATCGACGCTCTACCTCATGGTCTTCAACAACCCCAACCTCACGGGCGGCTTCGGCGGCACCGTGGTGGGCAAGCCGACCCTGTTCGGCTGGGAGATCCAGGCCACGAAGTATCCGTTCCGGTACGCGTCCGTGTGCCTGGGCTTCCTCGTGCTGCTGTCGCTCATGGTCGCGCAGATGCGCCGAGGACGAACCGGCCGGCGGTTGCTCGCGGTGCGGACGAACGAACGCGCGGCCGCGGCGCTGGGGATCAGCGTGCCGGGCGCAAAGATCTACGCATTCGCGCTCTCGGCAGGCATCGCGGCCGTCGGCGGAACACTGCTCGCGTTCCGCAAGGACACGATCGTCTACGCCTCCGAGTTCACGAACTTCACCTCGATCACCGCGGTCGGCTGGGCGTTCGTCGGTGGCATCGGCTACCTGATGGGCCCGTTCATCGGTGCCACGCTCGCGCCCGGCTCGCTCGGGGCGCGGATCTCCGACGCGATCTTCTCCGGCTTCGACCGCTACCTCCAGGTGATCGGCGGAGCGATTGTGATCCTGCTCGTGCTGCAGAACCAGGACGGCGTCGCGAAGGAGACCGCCGCCCAGCTGAAATGGATCGGTCAACAGATCTGGGGGCTCGTTCCGAACCGTCTCTCGAACCGGACCCCGCCCCAACCGGCGGCGGTCACGCTGCCGCCCGAGCGGCGCGAGCGGGTCGCGCCGAAGGTGCTCGAAGTTCGCGACCTGACCGTCCGTTACGGCGGCGTGACCGCTGTCGACACGCTCTCGCTCACCGTTCAGCCCGGTCGCGTCACCGGATTGATCGGGCCCAACGGAGCCGGCAAGACGTCGGCGATTGACGCCATCACCGGGTTCACCCCGGCACGCTCGGGCCTCGTGTTCCTCGACGGCAAGCAGCTGAACGGGTTGTCGCCTGCGAAGCGTGCGCGCGCCGGACTCTCCCGCTCGTTCCAGTCGCTCGAGTTGTTCGAGGACTCGACCGTGCTCGACAATCTCCGCGCCGCGTCAGACCCACGCGACCGGCTGTCGTACCTCCGCGACCTCCTGCATCCCGTCAACCCACCGCTGCCGGGCGAGGTGGTGGCGGCGATCCACGAATTCAAGCTCCAGGACGATCTCGACCGGATCGTCCAGGACCTGCCGTATGGCCAACGCCGGTTGCTGGCGATTGCACGCGCCGTCGCGACGCGGCCGAGCGTGTTGCTGCTCGACGAGCCCGCCGCGGGGTTGGGGGATGCCGAAACCGCCGAGTTGGGGCACCTGGTTCGCCGACTCGCCGACGATTGGAACATGGCAATCCTCCTCGTCGAGCACGACATGAACTTCGTCATGAACGTCTGCGATGAGATCGTCGTACTCGATTTCGGATTGCGGATCGCGGCCGGAACGCCCGATGCCATCCGTCGCGACCCGAAGGTGATCGCGGCGTACCTCGGGCAGAGCGAGGAGGCGCCCATCGAGGTGTCGTTGGACGTCGCCGAGGCCGCCGAGGAAGAGCTCGGGGTCACGTCATGACGGAAGCAAGCCCGGCCAGTTCGCCAGCTGCCGCCGGAACCATCGAGCCGATCCTCGAGGCACGGGGTTTGAGCGCCGGCTACGGACCACAACCGGTCGTCCACGACGTCAACATCGAAGTCCGACCCGGGGAGGTCGTCGCCCTGCTCGGCCCGAACGGTGCCGGCAAGACGACGACGCTGCTTGCGCTGGCGGGCGAGCTGCCGCTGTTGGCGGGGGAGGTGGCGATCGATGGGCGTGTGACGACGGCTCCCTTGCACCTGCGCGCCCAGCGGGGACTCGTGTTCGTCACCGAGGAGAAGTCGGTGTTCATGAGTCTCACCACGCGTGACAACCTGAAGGTGGCCGACGTCGGTCTCGACGAGGCGCTCGCTTTGTTCCCAGAACTCGAGCGGCGCCTCGACGTGCGCGGTGGGCTGCTGTCCGGTGGTGAGCAGCAGATGCTCAGCCTGGCGCGCGGGTTGTGCCGTCACCCCAGTGTGCTCCTCGCCGACGAGCTGTCGCTCGGTCTCGCCCCGATGGTCGTCACGCGGCTGTTGGAAGCCGTGCGAGACGCTGCAGACAAGCGCGGCGCGGCGGTGCTGCTCGTCGAACAGCACGTGCGCCAAGCGCTGCGGTTCGCCGATCGGGCCTACGTCATGCGCCGGGGTCGTGTCGTCCTGGAGGGCACCGCGTCGGAACTGGGCGGCCGCCTCCAGGAGATCGAAGACAGCTACTTGACCAACACATCGAACGACGAACGCGATTGACGATCACCGGCCCATGGCTTTCACCTGAGAACGAACCGGAGCGGACAGGAGCGGACACATGTTGACCGGTCAGCAGTACCTCGACTCGTTGAACGACGGACGGCTGACATTTCACGAGGGTCGCCGGATCGACGATCTGCTGTCCGCGCCTGCGTTCGCCGTGCCCGCCCGAGCGATCGCGGCGGGCTACGACCGCTGCTACTCACCCGACGACGGAGCGCAGAATCCACTCGTGCTGGCCCCGCGCTCGTCCGACGAGTTGCGTGAGCGGGCGGCGGTGATCGGTGAGATGGACCTCGCGCTCAACACGACCTACCAGTCGTTGATGACCTTGTTGACGGCAGCTTCGCGACTGACGGGCGTCGATCCGGTCTACCTCGCTCGCCTCGAGGCCTACGTCGAAGATGCCATCGCGAAGGACGTCCGGATCGCGGAGTGCATCACCGACGCCAAGGGCAACCGCGCATTGTCGCCCGCGAAGCAGAACGACCCGGACGCCTACGTTCATGTGGTCGAGCGGACCTCGGACGGAGTCGTGATCCGTGGAGCGAAGCTCCACATCAGCGCCGCCTCACTGTGTCACGACCTGCTGGTGATGCCGACGAAATCCATGAAGCCAGGGGAGGAGGACTACTCGATCACGTGCGCGGTCGCGGTCAATTCGCCGGGCGTCGCGGTCATCAACACGACGTACCACCCCAAGGGTGAAGACGTCCGGCACTACCCGGTGAGCAGCAAGCTCAGCATCCCCGATGGATTCGTCGTGTTCGACGACGTCTTCGTTCCGAACGAGCGGGTGTTCCTCGACGGGGACCCACAGTTCGCGGCCGTGTTCGCGCACTCGCTGGGCCTGTGGGAGCGCCTCGGTGGGATCACGGCCATGGTGCGCCAAGCCGATGAGCTGGTCGGGTTGGCCCAGCTCATCGCTGAGGCGAACGGCCTGGCGGGTGTGTCGCACGTTCGAGAGAAGATCGATGAGATGGTGATCCACGCCACGCTGTTGAGGGCGGCGATGGAGGCGGCCTTGTCGCACGCGAGTGCGACGCCCGAGGGCTACTACTTTCCGGACGAACTGTTCACCAACGCCGCGAAGTATCAAGGTGCGGCAGAGTTCAACAGGATGGTTCGCCACCTGCATGACATCGCGGGCGGTGCCGTCCTGACCGCGCCCTCCATCGGGGATCTGGAGAACCCCGTGACGCGTCCCTACGTGGAGAAGTACATGGAGACTGGAACTGGCGTGCCCGCGGAGCACCGTCTGCGGCTGTTCCATGCGATTCGTGACCTCACCGCCGATGCGTTCGGGGGCTGGCACCTGGTGACGAACCTCCAGTCCGGCGGCGGGCTGTTCGCGCAGCGTCTCGTGACTCGCAAGCAGTACGACATGGAACGGGCGAAGTCGATCGCACGGCACTCGGCAGGCATCGCCGACCTGCACGATTGACGGTGCGACCGGATGGCGCTCCGCTCCATTGGGTTCGTCAGGTACGGATGAATCCCTCGTAGTCGCTGGCAGCGATCTCGTCGCAGCGTTCGCGGTAGACGCCGACGCCACCGATGTAGGCCATGAACACCCTCGGTTTGCCGGGTACGTTCGAGCCCATGTACCAGGAGTTGGCCGACGGATACAGCGTCGTGTCGCCGACCTCGGTCACGTGATCCGTCCATTCGTTCTCGGCTGCGGCGGTCGGATTCATCGCCCGTTGGTCGTGGTCGCGCAGGTAGGTCATCGCGTCGGCGATCCAGTCGACGTGTTGCTCGATCGAGATCATCATGTTGCTCAGCACCGACGGGCTTCCCGGACCGGTGATCATCCACAGGTTCGGGAACCCGGCCGTCGCCACGCCGAGATAGGTCCGCGGTCCGGCCGTCCATTTGTCCTTGAGGAGCATGCCGTCACGTCCCTTGATGTCGAACGCCAGCAGCGACCCGGTCATCGCATCGAATCCGGTGGCGAACACGATGCTGTCGAACTCGAACTCTCGCCCGGATGTCCGGATTCCTCGTTCCGTCATCTCGACCAACGGAGTCTTGCGAAGGTCGATCAGCTCGACATTGGGCCGGTTGTAGGTCGCGTAGTAGTTGGTATCGAGACAGGGCCGCTTCGTGCCGAGGGGGTGGTCCTTCGGCGCAAGGGTCTCGGCGACGTCCGGGTCGGTGACGATGCCGCGGATTCGCTGCCGGACGTATTCGGCAGCGGTGTCGTTTGCGGCCTTGTCCGTGATGAGGTCGTTGTAGGCGAGCAGCATTCCGACGAGGCTCCCTTTCTCGAAGCCGTCGTGGTAGGTCCTCTCACGCTCGTCGGCGCTGACCTCCAGGGCGGACTTCTGCGGCTCGGGGTTGGGCACACCGAACCCGGACGTGCGCGCCTCCTGGCGGTGTTCGGGATAGCGCGCCTTGAGTGCCTTCATTGCCTCGGGGTCGTGCGGGGCGTTCTTCGCGGGAAGGCTGAAGTTCGGCGTCCGTTGGAAGACGGTGAGTTGGGCGGCCTGCTCGGCGAAGATCGGGATTGACTGGATCGCCGACGACCCGGTGCCGATCACGCCGACGCGCTGGCCCGTGAAGTCGACACCCTGATGGGGCCAGTGCCCGGTGTGGTACACGTTGCCGTGGAACGCGTCGATGCCGGGAATCTCGGGCGTCTTCGACGTCGACAGGCAGCCGACGGCCATGATGAAGTGTTGCGCTGACACATCGTCGCCCTGGTCGGTGGTGATCGTCCAACGCTGCGTCGACTCGTCGAAGCTCGCCGCTGTGACCCGAGTGGAGAACTTCATGTCGCGCCTCAGGTCGAATCGGTCGGCGACGTGGTTCGCGTAGCGCAGGATCTCGGGCTGCGTGGCGTAGCGCTCGGCCCAGTCCCACTCCTGCTCCAGGTCGGCGTCGAACGAGTACGAGTAGTTGATGCTCTCGACGTCGCAGCGGGCCCCGGGGTAGCGGTTCCAGTACCACGTGCCGCCGACATCGGCGGCTGCCTCGTACACGACGGCAGAGAAGCCGAGTCCCCGGAGCTTGTGGAGCATGTACATGCCTGAGAACCCGGCGCCGACGATGACAGCATCAATCGTTTGCACGGAAGCGCCGTCGGCCGCGGGGAGTGGGGCATCGTGGAGGTCGGTCACGGTTGGTCTCCTCAGCTCGGAGTGGTTGCGGGTAGGCCGGGGACGTGGGCGTCGATCGACGCGGCGATCTGCTCGATGGCCTCCTCGTGGCCGGGCACCATCAGCAGCGTGAAGAAGCCGTGCATCTGCCCGCTGTGGCGATACCGGTCGACGGCCACTCCGGCCTCGGCCAAGCGGTTGGCATATGCCTCCCCCTCGTCGCGCAGCACGTCGTACTCGGCGGTGATGACGATCGCCGGTGGGAGACCAGCAAGATCAGCGGCCTGCAATGGCGACGCGTCGGTCTCGCTGCGTCGCTCCGCGTCGGGTAGGTAGTGATCCCAGAACCAGACCATGCTGTCTCTCGACAGGAGCAACTGGTTCTCCTCGTTGGTGTACGACGCATTGTCGAGATCGGCGTCGGTCACCGGGTACACCAGCGCCTGGAAGGCGATCGGTGGTCCGCCCCGGTCGCGGCTGCGCTGGGCCATGATCGCGGCCAGGTTGCCGCCCGCCGAGTCGCCGCCGACGATGATCGGCACCTCAGCGCCGGCGATCTCGGTGACGTGGGAGCTGACCCATTCGAGCGCCGCGTACGAGTCGTCGACCGCAACGGGGTAACGATGTTCCGGCGCCAGCCGGTAGTCGACGAGCACGACCGCGCAGGCCGTGCGCGCCGCGAGCTTGCGGCCGAGAGCGTCGTACTCCTCGATGTCGCCTCCGATCACCCACCCGCCGCCGTGGTAGTAGATGAGAATGCCGCGGGGCGTCCCTTCCGGCACGAGGACCCGTGCCGCGATGGAGTCCTCGCCACCGACGGGAATGCGATGATCCTCGACCCGAGCCATCGCCGGCCCGGCTCCGTTCTGAGTGGCGAGTTCCGCGGTCAGATTGCGGACCTCCTCCGGTGTGCTCTCGTGGATCGGCTTGACCCCCGATGCTGCCATCTCGGTGAGAAACGCGGTCAGTTCGTCGTTCAACGGCATGATCCCCTCCTTGCGTCGAACTCGCCGATGCGAGTCGCGGTGCTGCGGCAAATATACTAGGTCTATCCGATCATCGACATACTAGAGCAAATCTGTGTTCCTGGCGAAGGGGCCGGCGCGGTCAGTGATTCACCCGACCCGCACGGGCTCCGCCGGATACGATCGCCAGGCGACCCCCAGTCGCCGGCGGGGCGAACGCAGCGAGAGAAGAGGTGCCCGTGCGGGTGAGCTGGTGGTGACAGTCGATCCGATCCGCGTCGCGGAGGAGAACTGGCGCGCGCACGGGTGGGACACGGGTGAACACTTCGCAGCCTCATTGTCGATCTACCGCGTGGACGACTTGATCCGGCTGTTCGATGAGGTCGCTCTGGGTCCGCTCGGACTCACGCGCTCGCGGCACGAGGCGCTCGCCATACTCTTCTTCTCCCGGGCGGGGGAGATGCCTCTCGTGACGCTCAGCGAGAGGCTGTTGGTCCACCCGACGAGCGTGACCAGCACAGTCGACGTGCTCGAGCGCCTCGGTTACGTCAACCGTGTCGCGCATCCGACCGACGGACGGGCGACCCTCGCCCGCATCACGGCCAAGGGCAAGCGCGCGATGGAGCAGTCGTGCTCGATTTTCGCCGCCGGGAAGTGCGGATTGGCGGCCCTCGACGAACATCAGGCCGTTCGCCTCTTCAATCTCCTGGCGCGAGTGCGCGCCGATGCCGGCGACATCAAGCGAGCAGACGCGCCGGGAGGCGATCGGCACGCGTCGCAACTCGACGATCCGGTATTGACCGCCGAACGCCACTGGGCGAGTCGTGGATGGGTGGTCGGGCCGTACTTCCGGACGTCGCTGTCCATCTATCGGACTGCCGAGTTGATCAGGCAGAACAATGAACCGGTGCTTCATCCCCTGTCGCTCACCCATGTTCGCCACGAGGCGCTTGCCGTGCTCTACTTCTCTCGCCGGGGCGAGATGCCGATGGGCAAGCTTGGCAAGCAGTTGCTCGTGCACCCCACGAGCGTGACCGGCACCGTCGACACCCTCGAGCGGCTGGGCCTCGTCGAGCGCGTCGCGCACCCCACCGACCGTCGCGCGACGCTCGCTCGGATCACGAACAAGGGGCGGCGCGCGATCGAGGAGTCGAACGACGGCATTGTGGCGACGCGTTTCGGGCTCGCGGTACTGACAGAAGCGCAGGCAAAGGCCGTCACCAAGATTCTCTCGGTGGTGCGAATGAGCGGTGCGCAGCCAATCTCGTCGGGCCCGTGAAAGAAGCAACCGGTACGAGAGCCCTTGACTCCGGACCACGGTACGGGGCGTACGTTCAGGCCATGAGCACATCGCTGACATCGCCCGCCGCCATCCGTGAGGCCATCGCCTCGACGGAGGGCGTCCTGATCATCGACTTCACTGCCGCCTGGTGCGGGCCTTGCAAGCAGATTCGGCCCATTCTCGATGACATGGCTGCGGACCACGCCGACGTCACGGTGCTGGCCGTCGACGTCGACGAGCAGCCGTCGCTCGCCGCCGAGCACCAGGTGCTCAGCATGCCGACGCTCTTGTTCGTGCGCGACGGGCGGCCCGTGCGTCGGGTCGTCGGCGCTCGGCCGCGTGGCTATCTCGAAGCGGAGCTGGCCGCGTCTCGGGAATCCTGACGGCCACGGCCGCGTTGTGCCCGGAATGACCTACTCGATCGGCGAGCTCGCGGCCATCGCCGAGGTGAACGTCGAGACGATCCGCTTCTACGAGCGCCGTGGGCTGATGCCGGAGCCGGCGCGTACGGCGAGCGGATACCGGCGGTACGGCCCCGAGGACCGCTGGCGGCTCGCGTTCGTACAGCGAGCGAAGGCCCTCGGCTTCCGGCTGCGCGAGATAGCGGTGCTGCTCGGCGACGGGGGTTCGCGGTCGGTGGACGAGGTCAGCCGGATCGCCACGTCTCGACTCGCGGAGACGGAGCACGAGCTGATCGAGCTCACCGCTCGCCGCGATCGGCTGGAAGCGCTGCTGGCGACGTGCAACGCAGACTCGGCCGCCGAATGTCTCGACCTGTCCCCGACGACCACCTGCACGGCCTGATGATGGATGGCGTGGTCTCGCGTTGAGCGGCCTCGTCGAGACCGCGATGTCGGCGACTCACTGCGCTCACGATGGACGTCGTCTACAGCCAGGCGACCAAGACGTCGGTGACGGCCTTTTGGATCGCGTTCGGTGACGGGTGTCATGCAATATTCGAGGCGGGCACGACGTTGATTCACATGTCGGGAAAGTCCCGGCCAGATGGAGGATCATCATGAAGGTCATGGACGCCGCTCGCGCCATCGGAATCATCGTCACGGATGGCGACGTGTCGGGCACGATCGACGAGCGCAAGGTGCTCGCGGCCCTCACCGACCTGGCCAACGACGATCCGGCGAACGTCGACCTTTTCCACGACGTTGCCGCGCGCGTCATGCTCGCCCGCTCGGCCGGAGCCGAGGGGCCGCTCACCAGTGGCACCCGGGTCCATCCGGGCGACGACACCACGACCCAGCTTCGGTATCGGTCCGAGATGGCCGACCTGTTCCTCAACCTGGCGATCGACGTCGGGCTGCGCCAGGACGTCGAGCTTGTACCGGCCGCCTGATCAAAATGGACTGATCGCGCGGACTCCCTCGACGACTGGGGCTCCTCTCTGAGAGCGGTTTCGGCCCGGGTATGAGCGTGTGCCGATGGCCGATGATGGCGGGTCTGTGGAGCTGCCGACGGGGACCCCGGCAATGGCGTCGGCGCAGGGCAGCGCAGGAGATGGTCTCACCTTCCGTCAGCTCCGGATTATCACACCTTGGTTGTGTGCAAAGCTTCCCGAGAGGGAGTTGAAGGGAGACGTGATGAGTGTTGTGAAGATCATCGAAGTCGTTGGCCGATCGACCACCAGTTCGGACGACGCTGTGAAAAGTGCCCTGAGTGAGGCGCAGCGGAGCCTGCGCGACGTCAAGGCCGTCGACGTGGTGTCGGTCGGCTTGCGGGGAGACAACCTCGACGAATGGGGGGCGCTGGTTCGGATCTCGTTCCTGGTGGAGAGCGTCACTGACTGATTCGGTTGCCGAGAAAACCGCGGATGCTGCGCCGAGCAGCATGTCGCGGCCCGCGGGGCGCGGCTCAGCGGCGAGACAGGATCGCCGAGACCTGCCGCGCGAGGTCGACGAGGATCTGAGCGCATGAGCCGCCGGGGTCTTGTTCAGGGTCATAGATCGCCAGGCTCCAGCCAGCGCATTCCGGCATGGCGACAGCTGTCAGCACGAGGACGGTGAGTTGTTCGACGGTGAGTCCGCCGGGTTCGTCAGGCACTCCAGGTAGACCCTGCGCTGGAAACACGGCCGGGTCGAGGACGTCGACGTCGACGTGCAGCCACCATGCCTTGGTCTGTTCGGCAACGTGAAGCGCCGCACCGCGGGCGGCTCCTGACGGGTCGAGCGCAACTTGGTGGGCATCTCGCTTCCACACCCCAATATGGGCGAGCGAGGACACGTTCAGATCGCGGCGCCAGGCGTCGTCGCGTTGTCCCAGCAGCGCCAACGCGTCGAGGGTCAGGGCTGGGGGCGATTCGACGAGTGGGCTGTCGATGGATCGGCCGACCATGCCGAGCAGCAGACCGATCTCTGCGTTGGCCCCTTCGCCATCTTCGGAGACGTCGAGCGGAGTGGTGTCTTCGTGGCCATCGATGTGCAGCAGACCGGTGGTTCCCGTGACGTCGCGAACTGCGGGAACGGAGCCGAGCAGCGATGTGCAGTCCCCGCCGAACACGACGGGAAAGCAGCCGCGAGACAAGGCGTCTGCGACGTGATGTCGGACGCTCGCTTGCGTCGCGATCATCGCCGGTTCGTTGATGATCGACGTCGGGCCTCGAGCGCCACTCTGGTTGTGGGCAATCACGTCGCCTCGATCCGTCGCTCCTGCGAACGCATCAGCGAAGCCGGCTCTTCGAAGTGCTTGGGATGCGCTGGTCTGGTTGCCTGCGCGTCCGTAGCCGTCGAACTGAACACCGATCAGCACAACTTGCATGGCTGGTGCCATACCCACCTTGGCGCCGTTCGACAACCAAGGGCCAGATCGCCGATCGGCCACCAGCTCGCGCGTCGTCGCACCTATAACCCGGACTCAGAGCGACGGCTGCTCGGCGAACTCCCATCGTGGATAGCTCGCTCGCAGCACGGGAAGATGCGCGTTCCAGTCGTCGGTCGCGAGGGGCGCAATATGTCGCAACTCGATGTTCCCGGCGGAGACGTCATAGCCCCAAGCAAATCCCATGAGCGGAACGACTCGGCGCGGATTGCCGACCATGACTTCGGAGATCGGCGTCGTCGCGAGGAAACTATGGGCGACCCATTGCGTCGGCGGAGCACCCACACGCGAGGGCG
>Ga0190271_10002237_pt1 | contig 11597 bp, 8 predicted proteins | sample Popmic356T_FD_133747 | JGI IMG/M metagenome (GOLD analysis project Ga0190271, IMG submission 133747) | Populus adjacent soil microbial communities from riparian zone of Weber River, Utah, USA - 356 T | ecosystem: Environmental > Terrestrial > Soil > Riparian zone | place: USA: Utah | collected...
ACCGCCCCGGACGAGATCGGCAGCGGCGTCGCCCTGGTCACGGCGCCACCCGCGGACTTCGTGCCTGAGCCCGCGCGTGGTCAACCGGCGTGCGGCGTCATCCTCCTGTACGCGGGCGACCCCGAGGAGGGTGCGAAGGTCTGCGCGCCGCTCGTGGAGTACGGCCCGCCGGCCGCCAACCTCGTGCAGCCAATGCCCTACACAGCGGTCCAGCAGCTGCTCGACCCGGGCAACCAGCCGGGGATGCACAACTACTGGAGCGGTGACTTCCTCGAGGAGTTCCCCGACGAGGCGATCGACACGTTCGTGGGGAACGCGTTCCCCCCGGTGTCGCCGTTGACCCAGATGATCGTGGTCGCCGGTGGCGGGGCGATCGCGCGGGTGCCCGAGGGCGCGACCGCGTTCGGCAACCGCCACTCGCCCTTCAACATGCACTACCTCTCGATGTGGCCGCCGGACCCGGGCCAGGACGCGGCCAACATCGACCACACTCGACGACTCGCGCTCTCGATCAGGCCATGGAGCACCGGCTCGGCGTACCTCAACTACATCGGCGACGAAGGGCTTATCCGCGTGGAGCGGGCGTTCACTCCCGAGGTGTACGCGCGGCTCCGCGAGATCAAGAAGGCGTGGGACCCCCACAACGCTTTCCGCCACAACCAGAACATCCCACCCGCCGACTGACCTGGCCTTCGAGGCGCGGCGTCCGGACCGCGCCAGACCACCGGGCGCCGTCCCTCGCCACCCTGCGCTGACGGTCGTAACGTCGCAGACGGCGACCACACCCGGAAGCCGCCCATGCACAGGAAGGACGCAACATGTTCGTGCAGGTCATCCAAGGACGCGTGTCGGACACGGAGGCGGTGCGCAAGCACCTCGAGGTCTGGAAAGCCGAGGTGGCGCCCGGCGCTGTCGGCTGGCTCGGCTCCACGGGAGGCGTCACCGACGACGGACGCCTCATCGCGCTGGTCCGGTTCGAGTCCGAGGGGGCCGCGCAGCAGAACAGCGACCGCCCCGAGCAGGGCGAGTGGTGGAAGGGCATGGCCGCGCTGTTCGACGGTGAGCCCGAGTTCCACAACAGCTCGGACATCGAGGTCGACACCCCCGGCGACCCGGGTCAGGCAGGCTTCGTCCAGGTGATGCAGGGCCGCACCAGCGACCCGGCGCGGGCACGCGAGCTCATGGCCGACGACGACCCCGAGTGGGCGTCGTACCGGCCCGACATCCTCGGGTCCCTCAACGCCGGCTACGACGACAACGCCTGGACCATGGCGATCTACTTCACCTCCGAGGCCGAGGCCCGCGAGGGCGAGCAGAAGGAGCCACCGGAGTCGATGGCCCAGGCGATGAAGGAGATGGAGTCCCTCTCGGTCGGTGAGGTGACGTACTACGACCTCAAGGACCCGTGGATGGAGGCGCCGGCCTGACCTGCGACGGCCGGCGCCGGCCCGCCGCACCCGGGCCGCGCCGTGCCGCCGCGCCGGTCACCCTGGTTTCCCGTTCGGATCCTCGGGGACCTGCGGCATGACTTCGGTCTCCATGTCCTCGGGAACCTGCGAGATGACCTCGGTCTCCGCGTCGTGCGGGAGCTGTGGGGTGTCGCCTCGCCGGCGCGGTCGCTGAGCGGGGCGGGACCGCCGCGCCCGGTTCACGGGAAGCATCCGGAGCTGTCGCCTGATCCGCTGGTCGAGGTCCATCTCGCGCAGCAGTCGCTTGACGGTCGACAGGACCGCCGCGTGCAGCTCGAGCCGGGCCGGGTCGTCGTCGGCGAGCAGCAGGTCCTCGAGGCGGATCCGTGCGTCGAACAGCCCTTCGCGCGCAGTGCCGACCGCCTCGACCTCGTCCTTGGTCAGGCGTACGGCGGGGTCGGCCTCGTCCTTCACCAGCTGCCCGAACGCGTCGACGCCGTCGGCCATCTCGCGGAAGCTCTGCCTGAGCACGGGCCAGATGTCGCGGCTCGTCACGTCGTCGAGACGGGCGTCGACGACGGCGCGGAACAGGCTCCTGATGGCGACCGCCATGTGCTCCAGCGCCTCGAGCCCCTGCCGCAGACCCGGTCCGACGTCCGGCGTACCCACGGCGCGCACGTTGAGGCGGCGCCCTTGCTCCGCGTGCAGCAGAGCTGCACCGACGACCGGTATGTGGTGGGTGATCCGGCGCGACTCGTCCAGCCACTCAGTCGCCTGCGATGTCAGGGCGTCGGCAGTCTCGGCCGCCTCGACGTCGTCGGCTGCGCGCCGGAGCAGCTGGCTCACAGAGTCAGCGAGGTCGTCGATCGCCTTGCCGGCGTCGGCAGTGGCGACCTTGGGGGGCAAGAGCAGGTTCACGGCGATGCCCACCGCGGCGCCGACCAGCGTCTCCGTGACTCGTTGCCAGGCGGCCGATCCGGCCCCCAACGCGCCCACACCGAGCACGAGCATCGCGCTGATGCCGACCTCGACGAGGTTGTCCTGGAGGCGCAGCAGCTGCCCGAGCGAGATCGAGACGAAGATCAGCACCCCGAGGCTCCACCACTCAAGCGGCACGAGCTCGGCGAAGACGACGGCGATCGCGACGCCCGCGACCACGGCCACCACGCGGTCGAGCCCGCTGCTCAGCAGGGACACGGGTGTCACCTGGACGACAAGCATCGCCGTCAGGGAGGCGAGCAGCGGCTGCGTTCCCGGGAAGAGCAGGACGCCGGCCACGTAGCTGACGGTCGCGGCCACGGTGATCCGCAACGACCACGCGAGCGCCGCCCGGGGGTCCTCGACGCGCAGTCGTCTCACGCGGTGGGTGAGATCCGATCTCCAGCGCACGCCCCATTCTTGCCCGGTACGCCTCCGACACACCTCAGAGGACCGCCGGCGGTCAGGACACGGGCACCGGGTCGCGGCCGAGGACGGTCGCCAGGGCCTCCTCCAGCTCCGGCCCCGGCTCTGTCCCAGGGAGCATCCACGCCACGTGACCGTCCGGCCGGACGAGGACCGCGGCCGGGCCGGTGAGCCGGAATCGGTCGACGAGGTCGCCGTCGAGATCGAGGACGTCCTCTCCCACGACCCGGACCTCGAGCGGCACCCGGTGCCGGACCGTCGCCCCGGCCAGCCGCCAGGCCCCGCCCTCAGGTCCGGTCACGAGCGTCAGCCGCCCCTCCAGCATGTCGACCGTCGACAGCCGGTGACCGTCGTACGACACCCACGCGTGCGGGGCTCGCGCCCCCGGCGTGGCCATGGTGACCGCTCCGTGCTGGAGCGCCACGGGGTCGATGCCCGGCTGCACGGCCTCCGAGACGTAGACGACGCCGAAGTCGTGGCTCAGGTCCCGCTCGTTCTCGGGCCCGCCCTCCTCCAGCGACTGCAGGGCATTCTGCAGACCGACCGGGTAGCGCTCCTCCGAGTACGTCGAGAGCAGCGACTGGCCGGCCAGGCCACGGGCGGCCCAGCCGAGCTTCCAGCCGAGGTTGTGCCCGTCCGCGATGCCGGTGTTCATCCCGGTCGCTCCGCGCGGGGTCGTGCGGTGCGCCGCGTCGCCGACGAGGAAGACCCGGCCGGCCTCGATCTCGGTCGCCACGGCAGCCCCGAAGCACCATGGGAAGACACCGAGCACGTCGACCTCGAGGTCCGGGACGCCGGCGGACTCGCGGATCGCCCCGACCGCGCGCTCCGTGGTCCACGCCGCGACGGTGTCGCCCTGCTCGGGATGGAACTCGCGGTCGAAGACCCAGCGTCCGTCGATCCCCGACGGCGCGAAGACGCGGAAGCCGCCGTCCCCGACGATCAGGTGGAGTCCGTACCGATCACCCGGAAGGTGTCGAGCAAGGTCGGCACGGAACAGCGTGGCCAGGTGCTCGCCCTCGTCCCCCAGGTGCTGGACCCCGAGGCCGACGAGTCCACGCACCGTGCTGTTCGCGCCGTCGGCTCCCACGACCCACCGGGCGACGACCGTCTGGTCCTCGCCATCGGCCCGCAGCCGGATCGCCACCTCGTCGTGATCCTGGACGAGGTCGATCACCTCCACGCCGAAGCGCACCTCGCCACCCAGCGAACGCAGGTGCGCGAGAAGCACCGGCTCGAGGTGGTCCTGGGGGGCGAGTGCGAACGTGGTCGGGCTCAAGGAGGCCAAGTCGTCGGTTCCGGCGCCGCCGGCCAGCGGGAAGGCCTCGAGCACGGGCCCGGTCAGGGTCGTGGACAGGGCGGCCGCGACGATGAGATCCTGCGCACCGGCCCGGACCTGCTCCTCGAGGCCCCAGGCGCGCATGAGCTCCATCGTGCGAGGCCTCAGCCCGGTCGCCTTCGGGAAGATCGACGTTCGCGCATGGCGGTCGACGACGAGCACGCGCGCTCCGGCGCGGGTGGCGGCGACGGCGGTCGCCAGGCCGGAGGGTCCGGCTCCGACGACGAGGACGTCGTAGGCCGGGGTGGTGGCGGTCATGGTGGTCTCCTCGGCGGTGGTGTCCTGTGCAGACACCAGCGTGGGGTCGGTCGCCCCGCCCACGGATCCGTGAGGACCTACGGAGTTAGCGCAACAGGGCCGCCACACGCTCGGACAGCTCCGACCGCGACGAGGTCGACGTCTTCTGCAGCAGGTGCGCCACGTGGGTCTCGACCGTCCGCCGGGACAGGAAGAGCTGCTGCGCGATGTCGGTGTTCGTGGCGCCTTCGGCGAGCAGCGCGAGCACGTCGGCCTCCCGTCTGGTCACCCCGAGCGCAGCGAGCGCGGGTGGTACGTCGGACTCGCCCCGGCCCCGGCGGGTCGGGGCTCCGGCGCGGCGCAGCAGGTCGCGGCACACGCGGGCCAGGCGCTCCTCACCAGCCTGTTCGTGCTCGCTCAGGGAGGCTCGCAGCAGCGGGACCGGGTCGCCCCATCCGTCGAGGACCGCGCTGCTGAGCGCGACCTGGCGGAACAGCCGGCGCAGCCACGGCACCGCCGACGCGAGGTCCTCCGCGTCCGCCAGCGCCGATTCGGCGTCCTCCGTCCGGCCCACCTGCCCGGCGGCGATCGCCTCGGCGTACCGGAGAGCAGCCGCGTTCGCCCGGCGTCGCGCCACCGGCATCGACGCCACCGCCTCACGAGCTTCGGCGCCGCGGTCGTCGACGGCCGTGCGGAGCAACGCCCAGAGCCCGAACTGGTACAGCGGCGCCGCCGTGCGATGGTCCACGAGGGCCGCGACCGCGGGGTCCAGGGCTGCGTTCGCGGCGGGCAGGTCGTGCGCCGTGAGCGCAGCCAGCGACTCCACCGCCGCCGGGAGGAGCGGCACCTCGCGGGGTGCGTCGGCAGACCCGGGCAACGAGTCGAACGACCGCGCCGAGCCCTGCCGGTCCCCCTGCACCGCCGCCGCGGCGGCGAGGATGAACTCCCCGGCCACCACGGCCATCGGCATCGCCAGCGCGTGCCCACGCTCGACGAGCTCCGTTGCCAGAGGTACGGCGGCAGCCGGGCCGTCCCTGGCCAGGACGACGTCGCTGAGCAGCAGGTCGACGGCGGTCAGCTGGCCCAGCAGGCCGGCTTCGACCGCGAGCGCGCGCGGTGAAGCGAGGGCGTCGGGGTGCTCCGTGTCGAGCATCTCGACGGTGGCCTGGCCGAGCATCGCCTCGACCCGGGCGGTCACCAGTCCGTGCTCGGCGGCCACCTGGGCGGCGCGGCGGAACAGCGCACCGGCCGCGGACTGGTCGTCCAGCCGGAGCACCCTCGCCTGCACGGTCAGGGCGTCGCACAGCTGCTCGGGAGAACCGCCGGCCTCGGCGCGCGCCACCGACTCCCGGGCCTGCCGTCCGGCCTCCACGAGGTCGCCGGCACCGTGGGCCGCGTCGGCGAGCAGGGTGGCCGACCGTGGGTCGTCGGGGCGACCGGCCCGCTCGACGTACGCCCGGACCGAGGGCCAGCGACCGGCGAGCACGGCGGCCCTGGCGAGGGCGAAGGCCAGCTCGGCGTGCTCCTCGCCGCCGGCGGCGTCGAGCGCCGGGCCACCTCCGTCGAGCGCGTCGTGACCGCGGCCTGCCAGGCACAGCAGCCGGACCCGCTCGGTCGCCGCCGCGGTGGGGTGACGTCCTGTCAGGTCGAGGTGGTCCAACAAGCGTTCGGCGGTGCGGAACGCGCCTCGACGACGCGCCCGGCGCGAAAGTGCCAGCAGCAGGTCTGCCGCCTCGTCGTCGGCACCGGCCTTGGCCAGCAGGTCGGCCGCCGTGGCGTCGTCCTGCGGGCGGTCACGCGCGAGGAGGGCCTCCGCCGCCCTCCGGCTCAACGCGGCACGTTCCGGTGCAAGCAGCCCAGCCAGCACCGTTTCCCGGGTCAGCGAGTGCCGCCAGCGCAGCGTGCCCGACTCCGACACGAGCAGGCGGACGGCCTCCGCGGACCGCAGCGCGTCGATGACCGCCGTCTCGTCGGTTCCGGTCACCTGGGGAAGCAGCGACCAGTCCGGTCCGAGGCCCAGGACCGCAGCACCGGCGACGACCCCGTGCTGCTGCGGGGTCAACCGGCCGAGCCGGTCCTCGACGAGCGCGAGCATGGTCGGCGGCAGGGGCGCCGCCGGAACCGGCGCAAGGCTCGGCGAGCTCGCCCCGGAGTCGAGGAGCTCCTCGACCAGGAAGGGAAGACCGTCGGCCCGGTCCTCCAGCCGGGCCAGGCTGGCCGCGTCCGGGGGGTCCCGACGGAGCAGGGTCACGAGCCGACGGACCTCCTCGGGCGAGAACCGCGCGAGGCGCAGCACCACCACGCCCGGGATCCGGCCCAGCGGGTCGTCGAACGGTGCGCCCGGCTCGTCCTCGCGCACCGTGGCGACCACGAGGAGAGGCAGGGCGGATGCGGCGCCGGCGACATGGGCCACGATCGCCAGGGAGTCGTCGTCGGCCCATTGGAGGTCCTCGAGCAGCAGCAGGCAGGGACGGTCGCCGCCCACCGTGCCGAGGAACCGAGCCACGGCCTCCCCGAGCACCAACGCGGGGTCGACGCCGGTCTCAAGGCCCGTTCCGGCGAGCTCCGACCAGTCCGGGAGCAGCCGAGCGAGGGCCGGCGCGTACGGACCGAGCTTCGCGGGCCGGATGTCCGGCCTCGCCCGCAGGGCGCCGAGCAGCGCCTCGGCGACCGGGCGGTACGCGCCCCCGCCCTCCACCGCCCGTCCGGTCAGGACCACGTGGGTGTCCGCCGCCAGGCCCGCGACCTCCTCGAGGAGCCGCGACTTGCCGATGCCGGTCTCACCGCGGACGACGACGAGGCGACCGCGACCTGCGGCTGCGTCGTCGAGGGCGGAGCGGAGTCGGCGCAGCTCCTCGTCCCGTCCGACGAAGGGGCGGTCGTCCATGCGCCTCACCTCCCTCGCCGGCGGATCGAGCGAGCACTCGCCCCCCTCCGATTCTCGACCGTCCCACCCCGGGACGGCGACCCTCGATCGTCCCCGGCTGACGCCCCCTTGACTGAGTGACAGTAACGATATATCGTTACTGTATACGATATGCCGAAGGAGGCATCATTTGAGAACCGAACATGTACGGCGCTCCGGCCGCTCGCACCGACGCGGCGGACCCGAGGGCCACGAGACACGACACCGCGGACACCGCGGCGGTCGACGGGGACGCGCTCCACGAGGAGACGTGCGCAACGCCGTCCTCACCCTGCTGGTCGAGGAGCCGATGCACGGCTACCAGCTCATGCAGGCCATCGCCGACCGCACCGGCGGCCGGTGGACGCCCAGCCCGGGCGCGATCTACCCGACCCTGAGCCAGCTCGAGGACGAGGGGCTCGTCATCATCACAAGGGACGCGGGCCGCAAGCTCGCCACCATCACCGACGCCGGGCGCGAGCACGTGAGCGCCATGGGCGAGGCCGGCACCGACCCGTTCGCCGGCTTCGACGAGGAGCCGCCCGGCTCCGACCTGCGCGGTCTGACCGAGCAGCTGCACGGAGCGGTCCGCCAGGTCGCCCGCGCCGGCAGCGACGACCAGCGCGCCGCGACCGCACAGATCCTGGCCGACGCCAGGAAGAGCATCTACCTGCTGCTCGCCGAGGGCCCGGAGCCCGGCGCCGGCTCCTGAACCCCGGTCCGCCCTCAGTCGCGGACCAGGAGCACGACCAGCTGACGTGGCCCGTGGACACCTTCCACCCGGTTGAGCTCGATGTCGCTGGTCGCCGAGGGCCCGCTGATCCAGGTCAGCGGACGCACCGGCTCGAGGGCTGCGACGGCGTCGGGGACCGTCCCGACGACCTGGTCGCTCCGGACCACACAGACGTGGAGGTCGGGCACCAGGCTGAGAGCCCTGCGTCCCTGGTCGGGTGTGTGGTCGAGCACGATCGTGCCGGTCTCCGCGATCGCGATCCGGGCGGCTGTCACGACGGCGGCCATGCCGTCGAGCTCGGCGGCCGAGAGTCCGTCGTCGACGACCGCGTCCGCGACGGACCACGGCAGCTCCGGAGGTACGACGGTCCGCACACCGTCGAGAGCCTCGGCGATGGCCCCCTCCACGTCGTCCGGGGCGACAAGGCGGACGGTGGCCCGGTAGTCGGCGACCCGCTCGGCAAGAAGCGCGAGGACGTCGCCGGTGTCCCGGGCACCCCGGTAGTCGCGGGGCACCTCGACCCGTGCTCGGTCGGCCGAGGTCAGCGCCGTACGCACCGAGGACAGGATGCTGTCGCGCGCGCTCACGACGCGCCCTCCGACCGGCCACCGCGGGTGCGCCGCCACCAGGCACGGAACGACTCCGTCGGCGGGGCCGGCAGGTCGCGGGCCCCCGTCCAGGCAGCCCCGGGTCCGGGCGCGCGCCGGATCGCACGCCGGCCACCGGGGAGCGAGGCCCGGCCCCAGCGCTGGGCGACACGGCCGACGAGCCCGGACGCGCGTTCGGCGGCAGCGAGGCGCGATGCCTTGGTGAAGGACCACGCCGCGCCCTTCATGGCGACCGCCTCGGGCTTCGGGAGACCGCCGCGGTGGGCATCGACGACCTGCGCTCGCAGATCGACCAGCACCGACGGGATGTCGATGCGCACCGGGCAGACCTCGTAGCAGGCACCGCAGAGGCTGGATGCGTACGGGAGCGAGTCGACTTGCTCGTCCTGACCGACGCCGCGTAGCAGCGGGTTGAGGATCGCGCCGATCGGACCGGGGTAGACCGAGCCGTAGGCGTGCCCACCGGTCCGCTCGTAGACCGGGCAGACGTTGAGGCAGGCCGAGCAGCGGATGCAGCGCAGCGCCTGCCGCCCGACCTCGTCGGCCAGCGCACGCGTGCGGCCGTTGTCGAGCAGGACGACGTGGACCTCCTGGGGCCCGTCACCCTGGGTCACTCCGGACCAGGTGCTCGTGTAGGGGTTCATCCGCTCGCCGGTGGACGACCGGGGCAGCAGCTGGAGGAAGACGTCGAGGTCCGACCACGTCGGCACGATCTTCTCGATCCCCACCACCGAGACCAGGATCTCGGGAAGCGTCAGGCACATCCGGCCGTTGCCCTCCGACTCCACGACCACGAGGGTGCCGCTGTCGGCGACGGCGAAGTTGGCTCCCGACACCCCCATCCGGGCCCTGAGGAACTTCTCGCGCAGGTGCCGGCGCGCCGCGGCCGCGAGGACCGCCGGCTCGTCGGTGAGGTCGTCGGGCGCGGGCCGCCCGGCGTTCCCCATCTCCCGCGTGAAGATGTCCTTGATCTCCGCACGGTTGCGGTGGATGGCCGGCACGAGGATGTGGCTCGGCAGGTCGTCGCCCAGCTGCACGATGAGCTCGGCGAGGTCCGTCTCCCAGGCCGCGATCCCCTCCGCCTCGAGGGCCTCGTTGAGCGAGATCTCCTGCGTGGCCATCGACTTGACCTTCACGACCTCGTCCACGTCGTGCGCCTTCGCGACCTCGGCGACGATCGCGCACGCCTCCGCCGCGTCGCGAGCCCAGTGCACGACCGCGCCCTGCGCGGTGAGCGACTCCTCGAGCTGGACGAGGTAGTCGTCGAGGTGCAGCAGCACCTCGTCCTTCACGGCCGCGCCCGCGAGCCGCAGGCTCTCCCAGTCGTCGACCTCGGCCACGACGGCAGCGCGCTTGGCGCGGATCGTCGACGTCGCGTGCGCCAGGTTGCTCCGCAGCTGCGTGTCCGCCAGGGCCGCCCTCGCGGCCGTCGGGAACGCCGGCATCCCCACGAACGTGCCGGTCATGCTCCCGACCCCTCGGTCGCTGCGAGCACCTCGGCGAGGTGCATGACACGGACGCCGGACTGCTGGCGCGACAACAGACCGCCGATGTGCATGAGGCACGAGTTGTCGCCGGCCACCAGCACCTCGGCGCCGGTCTCGCGCACGTGCCGGGCCTTGTCGGAGCCCATCGCGACCGAGACGTCGGCGTTCTTCACCGCGAAGGTCCCCCCGAAGCCACAGCACTCCTCGGCCCCGGGCAGGTCGACCAGCCGGAGGCCACGCACCTTGCTCAGCAGCCGGGTCGGGCGGTCGCCCACGCCGAGCATCCGCAGCGAGTGGCACGTGGGGTGGTAGGTCACCCGGTGCGGGAAGGACGCGCCGACATCGTCGACGCCGAGCACGTCGACGAGGAACTCGGTGAGCTCGAAGACCTTCGGCGACGTCCGGGCCACCGCGTCCTGGAGGGCAGGGTCGCCGGAGCGGCGGGCGACGATGCGGTGCTGGTGCCGGGCCGAGCCGGCGCACGAGCCCGACGGCGTCACCACCGCGTCGTACCCGTCGAAAGCCTCGACGAAGGTGCGTACGACGGGAACGGCCTCGTCGACGTAGCCGGTGTTCACCATCGGCTGGGCGCAGCAGGTCTGCGCCTCGGGGAAGTCGACCTCGACACCGAGACGGCGCAGCAGGGTCACGACGGCCTTCCCCGCGTCGGGGAACATCGCGTCGTTGACGCAGGTGACCATCAGGGCGACCTTCACGTCCCCAACCTTGCCCGATCCGACCTCGGACTGAACCGTCGCGGCTCATGGGTCTTCACGACGAGCCGGCGCATCGACTCCAGATCACCGGTCACGGCGCCGTGGGTGCGAGCCTGGACCAGCACGTTCCCGATCGCGGTGGCCTCGACCGGGCCGGCGAGCACGACGCGGCCGCTGCGGTCGGCAACGGCCTGGCAGAGCAGCAGGTTCAGCGCGCCCCCGCCCACCACGTGCACGGTCCGCACCGTCCGCCCGGCCAGCCCTTGGGCTGTCTCGACGGCATGCGCGAACGCCTCGGCCAGGCTCTCGACGATGCAGCGCACCAGCGCGGGACGGGTGGTCGGCGCGGCAACGTCCTGCTCGGCGAACCAGGCACCGATCCGGGCAGGCATGTCGCCCGGGGGCATGAAGCGGGCGTCCTGCACGTCGAACACCGGCGCGTCGACCACCTCGGCGGCGGCGGCCAGCAGCCGCTCGAGGTCGTCCGGGTCGCCGTCGCGCTCCCACTGCCGCAGCGTCTCGCTGAGCAGCCAGAGACCCATGACGTTGGTGAGGAACCGGATCCGTCCGTCCACCCCGCCCTCGTTGGTGAAGTTCGCAGCACGGCTGTCCTCGCTCAGCACCGGGGCATCCAGCTCGAGGCCGACCAGACCCCAGGTGCCGCAGGAGATGTAGGCCGCGTCGTCGGTCTGGATCGGGACGCCGACCACGGCCGACGCGGTGTCGTGCGATCCGACCGCGGTGACGGCGAGGTCGGGC
>Ga0190271_10002238_pt1 | contig 11596 bp, 8 predicted proteins | sample Popmic356T_FD_133747 | JGI IMG/M metagenome (GOLD analysis project Ga0190271, IMG submission 133747) | Populus adjacent soil microbial communities from riparian zone of Weber River, Utah, USA - 356 T | ecosystem: Environmental > Terrestrial > Soil > Riparian zone | place: USA: Utah | collected...
AGCACCGCCAGCAGCGAGAGCGACCTGGTGATCGCCGCGCTCGCGTGTGGTGCCTTCGATCTGGTCAGCAAGCCCACGGCGCTGGCCACCGATCGCCTGTACGAGCTCGGTGGCGAGCTGATCTTGAAGATCGAAGCTGCGTTCGCGGCTCTGTCGTCGAACGCGGCGCGCGCACCCTGGCGCGCGCCCAGCCAGCCGCCTCTGCCGCGCATCCACTCCGCCCGCAGCTTGCTCGTGATCGGCACCTCCACCGGCGGGCCGCAGGCGCTGGCGCGGCTGCTCGCTGCCCTGCCCGCAAGCTTTCCGCTGCCCGTCGCGGCAGCGCTGCACATTCCGGCCGGCTACACCGATGCGCTCGCGCGGCGCATCAACGAGTCGGCCGCGCTCGAGGTCGTGGAGGCCGACAACGGCGTCGTGCTGCGTCCCGGCCGCGTGGTGCTCGCGCGCGGCGGCTCGCACCTGCGGCTCAAGCAGCGCGACGGCGAGCTCACAGGCTGGCTCAGCAATGTGCCCAGCACGAGCGCGCACTTTCCCTCGGTCGACGTGCTGTTCGAGAGCGCGGCCGAGCAGTGTGGCGCGGGCGTGGTCGGCCTCGTGCTGACCGGCATGGGCGACGACGGGACGCGCGGCGCAGGCGCCATCGTGGCGGCGGGCGGGCTTGTGCTCACCGAGTCGGCCAGCTCGTGCGTGGTGTACGGCATGCCGCGCTCGGTGGTCGAAGCCGGCTATTCGAGCGCCGACGCGCCGCTCGACCGGATGGTGGAGCTGCTACTCACTCAGCTCCGAGCCTGAGTCTTCGGGCAGCTTGGCCGGGATCGGGTACAGCTCGCTCAAGATCTGGTTGCGGCGAAAGCCCACCGCCTCGCGGTGAATCAGCAGCTCGCGCAGCTTGCTCTCTGCAACACTGCGCTGCGCGTTGAACGCGCGGGCCAGCGCGCCTCGCTCTCTGGGCGCGGCCCGCTGATGGCGCACAGCCAACAGCTCCAGCTCGGCCAGCGCGAGGTTGACGCGGTCTTCGCTGCGCCCCAGCGCTCCCGCCATCTCTTGCGCGATCTCCTGCTCCAGCGACTCGAGTCGCTCCTCGGGCGTGACGCGCGCCTGCACCCGCGAGAGGTACTTGCTCTCGATGCCGTTCTCGATCAGCTCCGCAGCCAGCTTTTTCCAGGGCGACTTGGACACCGAGCCATTTTAATCGAAATCCCCAAACCCGCCCGCGAGCAAACCCAGACCGCCACGCCAGCGGCGAGAGGATCGACAAAGGCCCCATACGCTTGCCCTGTAGCGAGGACGAGGACGAGGACGTAGACGAGGACGTACACGACTACAACTACGAGGACGGTTACGCGCACGCGCACGTGCAGGAGTACGTCTCCGTCTTCGCCCTCTGCTTTTCGCGATCAGGCGTCCGTGTCCAGAACAGCCTCGGAGCGAGAGCTGACCCCGGCCGGCGGCACTGACGGACAAGCGAGCGAAGACCCCATCGTACGCGTGCACGTGCGCGTGCGCGTAACCGTCCTCGTAGCTGTGCTCGTCCGCGTACTCGTCCGCGTACTCGTACTCCGTACTCGCACTCGTTGCTCATCGTTGCCGCACACGACAACGCCAAACGACCCGTGCCCGCACCCAAACCCCCGGCAAACCGGGAGTTCGTGTGCGGGCACGGGCACGCTTACGACGCTTACGAGGAGAGTCTCAGGTCACTTCGCAGGGGCCGAGAACGTTGGGGGGCACAACGCTCCACCCTGCGCACCCGCGACCTCGGGCAGACTGATTGGCGTCTTGTCCTCGTCGATGCTGAGCAAGTACTGAATCAGCTCACCCTTCTGCTTTTCGACCGCGGCGGGGTCGTTGTCGGTCAAGAAGTTGGGGGCGAGTGCGCGTGTGTGCTCGACGAACTTTTTGTCGAACAGCGCTTCCAGGGTGCGCACGTTGCCTGCGTGCAGGAACGGAGCTCCGGTGGCGACGCCGATCAGCGAGGGCACGTTGTAGCCGATGCCTGCCTTGGGGTCGTTGGTGGGGTCGTTGTCGTTGTCCGCGTTGGGGCGCAGCGCGACGCCACCACCCTGTGCGAGGGCCTTCATGTCCGTGCCGCGAACCTCGGCGATACCGACTCCGTCCTCTGCCTTGTTGAAGGTCTTCACGTTGCGCTGGACGCACTGCACCGACTCACCACCGGCGTTGATGACCAGCTTCTGATCCTGCGCCGCCTCGGCCGGGAGCAGACCGGCGGGGAAACCGGCAGGCACCACGAAGTCGGTGACCTTGAGGGCGGCGTTGGTCTCGACGCCGGGCGTGTAGAACAGCCTGGAGACGGTCCACTTGTCGCCGCCGTGACAGCCCTGGCACGAACCAGCGTGTGCGAACAGCTGCTCACCGGCAAGGACCTTGGCCTTGTCCAGGTTGGTGGGAGCGCGCGGCGTACGAATGGTCTGTGCGTAGCGCGTGATGTTTTTCCAGTCGTCGAGCAGACCACCCGCAGACTTCGCGGTGGCGTCCTTGATCAGCTGGCCGATGGCGACCTTGCCGGTCTCGTCGATACCGAGCTTGAGCGGATTTTCGGGGTCCGAGGCGAGCAGCGACGAGCCGTCGAGCTCGGCCAGCTTGAGCGCGGGCGTGTCGAGTCGGTCCAGGTTGACCGGGGGCAGACTCTTGGCGAGCACGATGGCACCCACGCCGCCCGAGGTGTTGCGCGTGTTGATCTCGAAGTCCGCAAACTCGTCGCGGTTGGTGGTGTGGTTGAGCAAGCGCTGGTCGAGCGCGTTCTTGCTGGCGAAGCTGCCGTCGAGCGAGGTCGACTGACGCGGACCGCGACCAAAGAACCAGGTCACGTTGTCGGTCAGACCGTCGGAGTGACAAGACTGGCAAGCTCCCCAGCCCTGACCATTGAGCGACCAGCGCGCGCGGCCGGTGTTGAACAGATCGCGACCGATCAGGATGTGCTCTTCGTCGGAGCCCTTGCCGGGCAGCGCGGCGGTCTGGATGACGCTCGGCGTACCGATGCCACCGGCGATGGCCTGCGTGTTGAAGTCGAGCACGTGCACGTTGCGTGTGGTCAGGCTGGGCACGAGCGCGAACTTCTTGTTGCCGGCGCCGATGGCGATGGCGAGCGGACCCTTGCCAGCGAACTCGGGCTTGATGCCGGCCGGATTGAGGTTGATGAACGGCGACGTGCTCGCGCCCACCTCGGTCAGCATACCGGTCTTGGCGTCGAAGACGACGCGGAACACCGAGTCGATGCCGTTGGCGACCACGTAACCGACACTGCTGCCGGGCACGAAGTCGAGGTCCATCGCGAACAGCGGGAACTGCTGCTTCGCAGCATCCAGCTTGCTCTTCTTGAAGAAGGTGTCGAACGCGAAGTTGAGGTTCTGCGCCGCGCCAGCGACCTCTTTGCCAGCCTTGAGGTCGATCACCGAGATGACCGGCGAGGTGGCCGTCTTGAAGCCCGCCACATCCTGACACACCGCCGCCTTGCCGAACGCAACCACGTCGCACACCGGGTCGACCAGCTTGAGATCGTCGCCCGTGCAGTCGGCGACCGTGGTGCACGCCTTGGTGGTCACCTTGAGACCCTCAGGTCCCTCGGGCGCCGCGCACACCGAGACCACGTAAGCGAAGTCGCCATTGACGGTGATGGACTGCAGCTGGTTGGGGAAACAACCCGCCGGCGTGCCGTTGACGTCCTTGAAGCCGATGTTGTCGAGCGCCGCCAGATTGATGGTGCTCACCTTGTAGTCGGACGCGTTGATCTTGTAGACGATGCCGTTGCGCGCGACATCGGCGTTGAGGCCGTCCGCCTGCAGCTCGCTGACCTGCTGGCTGAAGTACTCGGTGACGAGCAACGACTCGTTGCCGTCGTTGCCGTCGCGATCGTTGGTGACGGTGATCGAGCGCGGGTGCGCCAGCGCAGGGCGCGCGCTGATCGCACCCAGGTAGCCGGTCTTCACCAGCGGCTCATTGAGGTCGATGCTACCGGTGACCTGGAACGTGGCCGTGTCGATCACCTCGATGTTGCCGTTGCCCCAGTTGGCCACGTACGCGGTGCGGCCGCTCGGGCTGAGCGCCAGCGAGGTGGGCTCCGAGCCGACGTGCACGTAGCCGTCCAGCTCGGGCTTGCTGTTCAGGTTTTTGATGCGCGCAACCTTCTGATCCTTGCGCAGCACCACGAACGCGGTCTGACTGTCAGGCGAGATGACCACCTGCCAGGGCTCCGAGCCGGCTCCGAGCTGGACCTCGCACAGCTGCTCTGTGGTCGTGGTCTTGCCCTCTTCGTATTTTACCTTGAGCACAGTCAGCGAGCCGACGTCGCGGTTGACCACCGCGGCGACTGTCTCGTCCGGTGCCATCACGATGGCGGCACCGCGACTCGCGAAGGGCGACTCGAGTACCGGTCCAACGTCTTGCGGGGGGACGACGATCGTTGCATCGCCGGCCACACCACCGTCCGCCGTCGGCAACGCGCTGCCGGTGCGGGCATCGCGGTCTGGCTCCACAGGGGGATCGAGCTCCACATCTTCAAAACATGCGACAAGGCTCGTCGCGAGCATGGCTATCGCCAACTTCTTTCGATTACGCATCGGTGTCTCCGTTAGCCGCGCGGTTGAGCGCGTTGCGACGGGACCTACAGCAACCGATGTGCCGCCTTGTCAGCCTTCAGCGGACCTCTCCGCGACTGCGATAAACCGAATAAAAATGCGGCCTTCGGTGTCGGAGTGGGGACTCTGGAAGCGTGCGCGGCCTGGGCACGGCGGGCACGTGCCCACCCCCAGAGAGCAGAGAGCTCAGTTCACTGGGCGGCTTCTTCGACCTTGTCGCCGGTGTCTTCGGCCGCCTCTTCGGTCGCGTCGCTGGCGTCGCCCGCGGCCTCCTTGACCTCTTCGCCGGACGACTCGATCGGGCCTTCGGCATTCTCCGGCTTCTTTTTGCAGGCGGCAGCGCCGACGAGGAGACCGATTGCGAGTGCCAAGTGCATCATCGTGTTCTTGTTCATGGGTGCTCTCCTGATGGTTTTACCGAGCCAGCTTTGAAACGCATGACTTGAGACGCTTCAAGCCCTGGGTGCGGCCCGCTTCGACGTCGCTCAGGTAGGCGCATACCGAGCGGGTGAAAAGCACCTACTGCGGTCGGCCCCCCGAACGGCCTGTCTCTGATACCCATTACGAGCGAGCCACACAACCATTAAGCTGCGTGACGCGCACGACGGGCCTGGCCGAGCGAACCGCCGCGGGTCTCGCCTGGTTCCTAGCCCGGCTGCTTGCTCCCCAGGCGCGACCCTCGGCGTGGCCCGCTCGCTTGCCGCTGGCCCCGATGCGCGTTAGGCCAGCAGTCTTCCGGAGCAGTGCAGTGACCTCGTTTTCCACGCGCAGCCCGCTGCGCTCGTCGATCGACTCCGCTTCTCGCTCGCGCGCGCAAACAGCACGCGCTGCGACGCTCACGCGCCACGACACCACGCGCTGCAACGCCTCGCGTCTGCGCTCCTGCACAGTGGCAGGGCCCGCTTCGACTCTTCGCTGGCGCGCGCCAGAACCGCAAACTCGCAAGTGCGTGCCAATCTTCGCTCGCGCGCCCGAGGGCGCGCTTCGACCAGCGTGGACAACCTGGGCTACCCGCGCGCTCCTGCTGGCGTGCGTCTCGTCGGCCGTCCTGGCCTGCGACTTGGCCCCCTCGGCCGCGTCCGCCCAGCCACAGCAGCAGGCCGCCGCCGCCGCCGTCGAAGGCGACGCGGGTGCTGCGGCCGAGGCCGAAGAGCTGGTCGCACGCGACTCACCACGCGCGTCGATCGTCGACTTCCTCGGCCTGGTGCGCTCCGGCGACTTTGCCAAGGCGGCTGACTACCTCGAGCTCGCGCCGGCCGACCGCGGCCACGGCCCCGAGCTCGCGCGCAGGCTGGGCGCGGTGCTCGACCGCAAGGCCTGGGTGGAGCTCGAGTCGCTCTCGCCCCTGCCCACCGGCAACATCACGGACGGCCTGTCGCCCTTCACGGACGAGCTCGGGCAGATCGAAGGGCCCGACGGCATCCCCGAGCCGGTGCGCATCGTGCGTCGCAAGCGCGACAACGTACGCTGGCTGTTCTCGAACGCTACCGTCACGCGCATCGACGGCTGGTACGAGCGGCTCGGCGATCGCTGGATGCTCGAGCACCTGCCCGAGCCGCTCTTGCGGGTGGGACCGCGCGAGCTGATGTGGTGGCAGTGGCTCGCGCTGCCGCTGTTCTTGATCGTCAGCCTGCTGATCGGTATGGCGCTCAGCAAGCTCACCGAGAAGGCGCTGTGCAAGGTCGCCGCGCGCAGTCGCACCGGCTGGGACGACGCGATGGTGCAGCGCATGAAGCGCCCGTTCACGCTCTGGTGGTCGTTGGCGGTCGCGTACCTGCTGCTGCCCTGGCTCGCGCTGTACGAGCCCGCCGAGAAGTTCGTGCTGACCACGATGCACACGTTTTTCCTGGTCGGCCTGTTCTGGGCGCTCGCACGCGTCATCGACGTCGGTGCCGAAGCCGTGTTTCGCTCGCCCTGGGCTGCCACGCGCGCCACCGCAGGCTCGCTGGTGTCGCTCGGCGCACGCGTCGCCAAGGTGGCCGTGGTGGTGATCGCGGCGATCGCGCTGCTCTCGCAGCTCGGTTACCCGGTGGCGAGCATCCTGGCGGGTCTGGGCGTCGGCGGGCTGGCCGTCGCGCTGGCCGCGCAGAAGACAGTCGAGAACCTGTTCGGTGCATTCTCCATCGGTGCCGATCAGCCCTTTCGTGAGGGCGACCTGGTGCGCGTCGACGACTTCGTCGGCACGGTCGAGCTGATCGGCCTGCGCTCCACCAAGTTTCGCACCGCGGATCGCACCCTGATCAGCATCCCCAACGGCAAGCTCGCCGACATGAAGCTGGAGACGCTCGCCGTGCGCGATCGACTGCGCTTCGCGGCCACCGTCGGCCTCGCGCGCAGCACCAGCGCGCAGCAGCTGCGACAGGTGATCGAGGGTTTCGAGTCACTGCTCAAGGCGCACCCCAGGTTGTGGCAGACCTCGAGCGCCGTGCGTTTCGAGAAGTACGGTCCGTCTTCGCTCGACCTCGACGTGTCTGCTTACTTCGACACGCGCGACATGGCCGAGTTCCAGCTCATCCGTCAGGAGCTGCTCTTGCAGTTCATGAACATCATCGAGCGCGCAGGCACCTCGCTCGCGCTGCCCGCCAGCAGCGTGCAGCTGATGAACGGCACGCGACCGGTCAGCGGCACCAGCGCCACCAACGCGCTCAGCTGATCCCTTCGTGTGTGAGCGTGCGCGATTGACCGCCCGCGTCGCATGCGCGCGTGACACGCGCGAACAAGGCTAGACCTCCGCAAAAACCGCGGCGATTTGAGGCAATTTCCCTTGATAAAAGCGGCTACGGCTGGTCCGCACGGCTTTTTTCAGGGCAGTTGCCCACGGAAGGCCTTGCGGCTTGCCATATCACGCACACGTTACCGACGCGCGCCCGCTCGGGCCCGATGTCACCTTCGATTACCTTGGAGATCTTCATGCTTACGACCCGCTTCTGTTTCGCTGCCTCGAGCGCGGCCCTGTTGTTTGCCGTCATCACCGGCTGTGGCTCCGACACCAAGAGCGACGAGCAGACCCAGTTCGAGACCGATCCCGCCCTGCTGCGCTCGGCGCTCGAAAATCCCATCCTCAGCTGTCAGGAGGCACGTCGCGAGTGTCGCGACAACGCGACGGACGCCGACGGTCGCGCGGCCTGCAACGACGAGCTGGCCACCTGTCTGCAGACCGCTGCAGACAAAGCGCAGGCGACGGCCAGCGCGCTCCGGCAGTGTCGCGACGACGCCCGCTCGTGTGTTGTCGACGGAGGTGACCTCGGCGATTGCCGCAGCAGCTACGAGACGTGCACCGAGGCCGCCCTCGACGACAGCGAGCCCACGGGCAGCGCCGACGCCGGCGTCGACAGCGACGACGCGGGCAGCGACGACAACGGCAGCGACGTCGACGCTGGCTTGCTCGACGGCCTGCCCAAGCCAGCAGCGCCCAGCAACGCGCTGCCCAGCCTGCCGGGTCCCAACCTCGACGGCGGAATCTTGGCGAACCTACCCAAGCCCGAGCTGTGCGTGATCGAGCTGCGCGTGTGCTTGTTCGGCGATCCCAGCAAGGCAATGGAGTGCGGCGAAGAAGCGCGCCTCTGCCTGCGCCCCTGAGAGGGAGACGAGTACGCGGACGAGTACGAGGACGTGGACGTGGACGTGGACAAGCACGAGGACGGTGACGCGCACGCGCACGTGCACGGCTACGAGGGCCTCGCTCGTTTGTCCGTCAACGCGAGCTGGCCGTCCAGCGCTCGCGCAAAGAACGCGCAAGGCGGAGATCGCCTTGAAGCTGTTCTGGCCACCCTACCTGATTGCGAAAAGCAGAGGGCAAAGACGGAGACGTCCTCCTACACGTGCGCGTGCGCGTAACCGTCCTCGTGCTTGTATTCGTCTACGTCCTCGTCCTCGTCCTCGTCCTCGTCCTCGTCCTCGTCTACGTCCTTCTTCGTTCTATCCGCGGACGCGCGCGCTCAGCGGCCGGTCAGCACCTCCCCGTTCTTTCCTCCTCTCCGGCAGCGCACACCTACCGCCATCATGCTTCGTCGCCGGCACTTCAAGGCGCTTTCCACGCGTACCTTCGGCGCCTCCCGTTGGCTGCTTGCCCCGGAGCGTCGCTGGCTGCTGTTCATCGCTGCCGGGCTGGCTGCCTTGGGCACTTTTGGTGAGCTCAGCGAAGACCTGATCGAGGATGACGAGCTGCTCGCGATGGATACCCGGCTGCTGCAGCGAGTGGCCACGCTGCGCACACCGTTCTTGACCATTCATGCGGTCGATCTGACTGCCCTCGGCTCGCTCACCCTGCTCGCGCTGGTGGTGCTGGTCGCAGCTGTCTCGCTGGTCCGGCTCGGTAACTTTCGCGGTGCGCTGCAGCTGCTGATCGTCATGGCAGGCGTGGGACTGTGGACGTACCTGACCAAAAACGTCTTTTCGCGTGAACGTCCGGACGTCGTGTACCGCTTGCTCGATGTGTCGGGCTACTCGTTTCCCAGTGGCCACTCCAGCGGCGCGTCGGCGCTGTACGTAACGTTGGCGCTGGTGCTGCGCCGGCACGTGCCCACCCTGCGCGGGCGCACGCTGCTGTTTCTTGGCTGCTCCGCGATGGCGCTCACGATCGGACTCTCGCGCGTCTACCTGGGTGTGCACTACCCGAGCGACGTGGCGAGTGGTCTTGCGTTCGGAGCGGGCTGGGCGCTGCTGCTTGCGGCTGCCTTCGAGTGGAAGCCTGCGGCGCGGCGCTCAGGCGATCTCGACGAGCTCGAGCGCGAGTGAGGGGTCGAGCTGCCCGTACAGATGGGGAAACTGCTGGCCATCGCGAGACGTCTCGAAGCGCAGCGCTTCGCCCAGCGCCGCCGCCTCGAAGCTGATCAGGAGCAGGTCGTGCTGTCCGGCGAAGTGGCGCAGCAAGGTGGTGCTGACCTGGCTCTTGGTGGAGAAGTGGATGAAGCCGTCGCGCAGATCGTCCCTGGACCCGCGGTATACGCCAGCTCGCTGCGCGGCTTCCCACTCCGTGCGAGGTGTGATTTTGTAAACGATGGAGCTCGTAGACATCAGACGATCACACGCACGGCTCGTGAGACGCGGCCAGCTTTTTCGCGTGCCTCCTCGATCGAGCTTCCGCGCGCAAGCCCCACGCCCAGCCGGCGGTGGCCGCGCAGCTCGGGCTTGCCAAACAATCGCAAGCTGGTGTCGGGTTCCTCCAACACGGCCTCGTCCAGCTCGTAGCTGAGCGCGTCGCTGTGTCCCTCGCCGAGCACGACCGCAGACGCGCTCGCGCCGTGCTGACGAATGCTCCCCACGGGCAGACCAAGGATCGCGCGCACGTGCAGCGCAAACTGGGACAGGTCCTGCGAGATCATGGTGACCATGCCGGTGTCGTGCGGGCGCGGCGACACCTCGCTGAAGATCACTGCGTCCCCCTTCACGAACAGCTCCACCCCGAACACGCCTCGCCCGCCCAGCTCGTCGGTGACCGCGCGCGCGATGCGCTCGGCCTCACGGTACGCAAGCTGGGACATGGTCTGAGGCTGCCAGCTCTCGTGGTAGTCCCCGAGCACCTGACGGTGTCCGATGGGCAGACAAAACGACGTACCTTTGGCGTGGCGCACGGTAAGCAGCGTGATCTCGTAGTCGAACTCGATGAAGCCCTCGACGATCACCTTGCCGGCCCCGGTGCGCCCGTGTTCTTGCGCGTACTTCCAGGCCCGGTCCGCACCTTCGCGATCGTTGACCACGCTCTGGCCCTTGCCGGACGAGCTCATGATCGGCTTGACCACACAGGGGTAACCCACCAGCTCGAGCGCAGCGCCGTACTCATCGCGATCGCTCGCAAAGGCGTACGGCGAGGTACGGATCCCCAGCTGCTCGGCGACCAGCCGACGAATGCCCTCACGATCCATGGTCAGCCGCGTCGCGCGCGCGGTGGGGATGACGGTAAAGCCCTCCGCCTCCAGCTCGACCAGTGCGGAGGTCGCGATTGCCTCCAGCTCGGGCACGATGAAGTCCGGCTTTTCTTCGAGCACCACGCGGCGCAGCGCGGCCGCATCGGTCATCGCGATCACGTGCGAGCGATGCGCAACCTGCATGGCCGGTGCGTTGGGGTAGCGATCGACCGCGATCACCGTGACCCCGAGTCGTTGTGCCTCGATGGCGACTTCTTTGCCGAGCTCTCCCGAGCCGAGCAGGAGCAGCTTGAGCTCGGAAGAAGTGAGCGGACTACCGATACGAACCATAAAGCTCTCCTCGCTGAGAAGGGCGTACTTACACGACCCTCCCCGCCTCGGCACGCCGACCTGTTGGGTTGTCGAAAACCGGGGGACGCGCGCGGTTGCCCGCCGGTGCAGAGGACGAGGACGAGAACGAGGACGAGCACGACCGAGCACGAGGACGAGCACGTCTCAATCGTGCTCGTCCTTCGTGCTCGTCCTTCGCGCTCGCTCTCTTGGACGGCGACGCTGCGACTACTACGGCGAAGCGCTAGGCATCTTCATGCCGTGCAGCTTCAGCTTGATCAGCACATCATCCTTGATCAAGTCATCAGGCATCCCCGGGTACACCACTCCGAAGTCTTTGCGGTTGATCGCGAACTCTGCGTCTACGTCCACTGCCTGGGCCGCGACCTTGACCTTGACCGGGAAGGTGATGGACTTGGTGACGCCGTGCAGCGAGAAGTTGCCGGTCACCGTGTGCGTCGCGCCACTCTCTCCCCCCGTCTGGATCGCCGTCGACGCAAACGTGGCCTTGGGAAACTTTTCGACGTCCAGCAGGTCTGCGCTCTTGAGGTGCGAGGTGAGCTTGGGGTCGTCTGCGGTCAGCGAGGCGGTCGCAATCTCCACGCTGACGTTGCTCTTGGTCGGGTCGCCGTCGACCAGGTCGAGCGCGCCGCTGAACACATTGAACGCGCCGTCGTGCTTGCGCGTCACCTTGGCGCCCACGAACTCGATCTTGGAGGCCGCGTTGGAGAACACGTACTTGTTGGCGGCGGTGGCCGAGCCGAGCTGCTGCGCGACCTGTGCCGGCTCACTGACCTTGGCGAT
>Ga0190271_10002239_pt1 | contig 11596 bp, 12 predicted proteins | sample Popmic356T_FD_133747 | JGI IMG/M metagenome (GOLD analysis project Ga0190271, IMG submission 133747) | Populus adjacent soil microbial communities from riparian zone of Weber River, Utah, USA - 356 T | ecosystem: Environmental > Terrestrial > Soil > Riparian zone | place: USA: Utah | collected...
AGGGGCCGACCTCTCATTGCGCAGCTCCGCTCCGCCGTACCAGGTACCTAGTACAAAGCACCCAGTGCGCCGGCGATGAGCGCCAGCTCATACCCGGCGAATCTCCGGAGTCCCGAACAGCCCGTAGGGGCGGATGAGCAACACGAGCATCATCAGCAGGTAGCCGACGATGCCCGGAAAGCCGTTGCCCAGGAACTCGAACCCCAGATAGGTGTTGGCGGCCGACTCGGCGATCCCGACTGCGAAGCCACCAACGACGGCGCCCGGGATCGAGTCGAGACCGCCGATGATCACGGCAGGAAAGGCGCGAAACGCGATGAATGCCGTGGCCTGGTCGACCCCGGTGGCCCGGCGAGGGAACACCGAGTAGAAGAGACCTGCCACTGCGGCGAGAAATGCGCCTATCGCCCAAGCCACCGAGAACACCCTTCCCACGTTCACGCCCTGGGCCCGGGCCGTCTCCTGGTCGAAGGCGGTTGCGCGCATCGCCACTCCGGTCCGCGTCCGCAGGAACAGCGCGATCGCCACCAACAAGAAGATGGTGACAATGATCTGGATCACCTCGGACCAGGCGATGATGACCCAGCCCAGGTCGATGACATTGAGCCCCCAAGGAGCGCCGACCGGGCGGGGTTGGGTCCCGATGAAGTCATTGGTGATGGTCCTCACCACGATGTCGATGCCGAGGGTCACGATGGCGACGGCAAACAGCGCCTCGCCCACCATCGGCCGGAGGAAGACGCGCTCGATGAGGACGCCGAACAGAGCGGCGACCACGAAGGCGGTCAGGACATTGGCGGTCCACTGCGCCCACTCGGGGAGCCCCGTGAGATATCGCCCCGGGAAATCGAGAACCGTGGCGAAGGCGACGACGAGGAACGCTCCGAGCCCGGTCAGGGCGCCGTGAGCGAAGTTGATCACCGACGTCGCCTTGAAGATGATCACGAAGCCCATGGCCAGAAGGGCGTAGATGGCCCCGAAGCTGATCCCGTCGACGAGCATCTGCGCAAAGGCATTGCCATCCGCCGTCGCTTGCGCCAGAACGACGAGACCGGTGGTCACGACCGATACATGTCCTCGATCAAATCACCGAACATCGAGCTCATCGAGCTCCGCTTCAGCTTCTGCGTGGCGGTCAGCTCCCCGTCCTCGTGGTCGAGCTCTTTCGGGATCAGCCGGAACTTCTGGATGTTCTCGACGTGGGAGGTCTTCTCGTTCGCCTCGATGACGACCCCCTGGATCAGCTCGATGACCTGGGGCTTGGTGGTCAGATCGCGGTAGGTGGTGTAGGGGATTTGTCGTCTAGTGGCCCAATCACCGACAACGTCGGATTCGATGGCGATCAGAGCGGATAGATACTTGCGCCCGTCGCCGATCACCATCGCCTCCTTGATGAAGGGCGAGACCTTGAGAGAGTTTTCGATCTCGGACGGCGAGACGTTCTTCCCGCCCGAAGTGATGATGATGTCCTTGATCCGGTCCACGATCTTGACGTGGGTGCCGTCGACCCACTCCCCGACATCGCCCGTCCGCAGCCATCCGTCCTCGGTGAATGCTTCCGCCGTCTTCTCCGGCTTGTTCCAGTAGCCCTTGAACACACCAGGATGTCGGGTCTGGATCTCGCCGGTCAGCTCGTCGATGCGCAGCTCAGTACCCGGATAGGGCACCCCGACGGTTCCTACCTTGTTGGCCCCGGGAAAGTTGCACGTGGCGACGGCGGAGTTCTCCGTCATGCCGTAGAGCTCGAAGAGAGGCACCCCCATCCCGAGGAAGTCGCGCAGGACCTCGGGTGCGATCGGCGCCGCCCCGCTGGCGGCGTAGCGGACCCGCCGCAGGCCGATTCGCTCTTTGATCGCACGGAAAACGATCGGGTATCCGATCGCATACAGGAAGCGGCTCAATGCGGTGTGCTCGCCTTCGTTGGCCACTCTGAGGTCGCCGATGCGTCTGGCGAGCTTCATCCCGACGCCGAACCAAAACCGCTTGAACCAGGTGCCGTCCCGGCCCTTGATGGCGATCGAGGCGTGGATCCGCTCCCAGATCCGGGGCACGGCGAAGAAGATCGTTGGTTGGATCTCGCGTAGGTTCTGCTGCACGGTTTCGATCGACTCGGCGAAGTTGAGCGAGGGACCACGCGACACCGACGACCATGTCGAGAAGATGCGCTCGGCTACGTGACACAGGGGCAAATAGGTGAGAATGAGGTCATCGGGACCGATGGGCTTGCCGTCCGGAGTCCGATTCTCCACGCCGATCAACACGTCGGCGTTGAAGGCGAAGTTGGCGTTGGTCAGCATGGCGCCTTTGGGAGGTCCCGTCGTCCCCGAGGTGTAAACGAGGGTGATCACGTCGTCACCTGTCGCCTGGGCCATGATCTGCTCGACCATGTCGGGGTTGGCCTCCCTATGGCTTCGGCCGAGCGCGAGGAAATCGTCCCAGGACAGGAACCGCTCGTCATCGCGCCACTTGCGAAAGCCCCGAGGCTCGATGTGGATGATCTTGCGCAGATCGGGAAGCGAAGCGATGACTGCCATCACCTTGTCCGCCTGTTCCTGGTCCTCGGTCAGATGCACCACCGATCCCGAGTCGGAAAGGAGGTACTCGACCTCGGCGGCGGGGTTGGTCGGGTAGAGGCCGACGGTGATGGCCCGGACCGCCACCGTGGCCATGTCGAGGATCACCCACTCGGGACGATCCTCAGAATGGATCGACACCCGATCGCCCTCGTAGACGCCGAGGGCGAGAAGGCCGTGCGCGGCTTCGAGGACCGATTCCCAGTATTGGGACCAGGTGATCTCCTGCCAGATCCCGAAGTCCTTCTCCCGCATCGCCACCAGGTCGGGAAAGTCCCGGGCCCAGTCCCTGACGCAGGCGGGCGGTGTCTTGAAACCGACGTCAGCCGACGGCGCGCCGGCTCGCTCCAGGACGGTCGTCATCCGGTGTCCTCCTCAAAGACGACCGGACAATATCGACTGGAACCGAACTTTGCCGGACCGATCAAAATTGATTCCTGTACTTAGTACTTGGTACTAGGTACTTGGTACGGAGTTCCGGCCCTCAAGAGCCGGAGCTCCATTCCGAACCGCCTGGCCAGTGCTCCTTCTTCCAGATGGGGGCCCGGGTCTTGAGCTCGTCGATGATGAAGCGGGCCGCGGCGAACGCGTCCTCACGATGGGCGCTGGACACCGCCACCGCAACCGAGGCCTCCCCCAGGCTGACTGCGCCCGAACGATGCTCGACGACGGCACTCAGGATGGGCCAGCGGCCGGCGGCATCGTCCACGATCTCGCGGATCTTTGGCTCCACCAGCTCTGCGTAGACCTCGTATTCGAGATGGGTGACCCCCGACCTCTCACCGGAGTGATCGCGCACCGTCCCCAGGAAGAGCACCGTGGCACCTGAATCGGGTCTGCCTACCTCATCGACCACCGTGGCAATGTCGATCGGGTCGGCCCCGACCGAGACCCTGATCGGTTGACGGGCGGCATCCATAGAATCCCAAGCCTATGACAGACATCGGCCCACCCGGGCCGCAGCTGTGGGAGGAGCCCGAAGAGAGCCCTGACGGTTACGAGGACTTCCCGCCGCCCCCCGTGGCACCGACCCGATCCCGCCCCGACACATGGACCGTCGTGCTGGGCGTCCTGGGCGGGGCACTTCTCGGAACTGGGGTGACGCTGGCGATTCTCGGCTTCACCGGTGTGTTCGAAGAGCCGCCAGTGCCCACCAACCCGCCGCCACCGAGCCTCACTGTTCCCCCGCCCACCAGCGCCCCGGCAGTGATCGCGGACGCCGGCAACGCCACCGATGTGGCGATGAGGGCGATCCCCAGCATCATCGCAGTCGAGACTTCCAGCGCTCTCGGTGAAGGGGGCGGCAGCGGCGTCTTGTACTCGGGGGACGGTTACATCATCACCAACCACCATGTGGTGAGCGAAGCCGACGAGCTGGCCATCGTGTTCTCGGACGGGGGCCGCTGGGTCCCTGAGATCATCGGCATGGACGACCTCACCGACATCGCTGTTCTCCGGGTGACCCGCCCCGACCTGACGCCTATCGAGGTCGGGTCTTCGGGATCCCTGATCATCGGGGAGAGGGCGGTGGCGGTAGGCAACCCTCTGGCCCTGGAGGGCGGACCATCGGTCACCTACGGCATCGTCAGTGCTCTCAACCGGTCGCTGCAGGTGGAGTCAGGCGAGACGCTGTTTGGGCTCATCCAGACCGACGCTCCAATCACCCGTGGCTCCTCCGGGGGTGCCCTGCTGGACAGCGCGGCCCGACTCGTGGGCATCACCACCGCGATCGCGGTCTCCGATGTCGGGGCCGAGGGGCTCGGGTTCGCCATCCCGATCGACACTGCCATCGATGTGGCCAACGATCTCATCGAAGATGGAGTCGTCAGCCATGCCCAGCTCGGAATCCAGGGCGAGACGGCATTCGCCGAAGCGAACGGTGCGGAGTACCCGGTCGGGGTCCAGGTGACGAACGTGACGTCGGACTCCGCCTATGACCTCGGAGGCGGCCAGACCAACGACGTGATCACGGCTCTCGATGAGGTCCCGATCACCTCTATGGACACGCTCCTCACCGAGCTTCGCACCAGACGCGCCGGAGAGACGGTGACCATCTCCGTGACGCGTGCAGAAGCCGACGCCGACCTCGACGTGACACTGGACGGCCGCCCATGAGCGACGATCTCTTCTCGAAACTCTTCGATCTCTTCGATCAGCCGGGACCGATCAATTGGAAGCTCGCGGCCGAGGTCGCCCGCCATCTGTCCGGGGAGACGGAGCCGGTCGAGCCCTGGGCGGCCGAGGAGTTCAGGGAGCTGGCACGGCTCGCCGAGTATCGCATAGAGCAGATCGCCCCATTCCGGGTCGTTCCCGCACCCGATGTGCTCCCCCTGGATGCCCGGGGGTGGGCAGAGCCGAACCTCGAGTCTTACGGATCGCTGGTCGAGCCGTTCGCGTCTTCGGTGGGCTCCGAAGGCCCGGCCGCGCCTCTCATGGCCCAATTGGCGCCGGCGATCATCGGGCTGCAGGTGGGATCGCTTGTCGGTTCGCTGTCGACCTGGGCAGTCGCCTCATTCGACGCCGGTCTCCCCCAGGACCACCCCGGGCCCCTGAGTGTCGTGGTACCGAACATCGAGGCGATGACTCCCTCTAGCTCGGTCGATGACAAGGAAATCCGGTTGTGGATCGTGGCCAACGAAGTGGCATTCAGGGCGGTCTCCCAGCTCCCATGGATCCATGACCATGTTCATCACCTCGCCACTGCCTTTGCCGATGCGGTGAAGATCGACCCGACCATGCTCAGCGGGCTGATGTCAGGCGGATCGGATCCGGAGGCGATCGAGCAGGCGATCCAGGACGCCGGGGGGTTGGAAGGCCTGATGGGCGGCGAGGAGGCCGAGGCCCCACGTCTCGAGCTCGAGGCCTTCCTCGGGGCGATCTCAGGATGTGGGCGTCTCCTCGCCCGGCGGGCCATCACCGAGCTCTCCCCGAATTTCGACGCCGTCACCGACCTCCGAGACGAGGCGCGGGAGGCAACCGAGGCCGCCCCGACGATCGGGGTCGGTCCGGTCCCGCCCGAGGCGACGCGACTCGGCGACGTGTTCAACCAGGAAGTGGAGCGTCGCTACGGAGAGGACGCGCTCGAGACTCTCTGGTCGGACCCCACTCGAATGCCCACCGCGGCCGAGCTTCGCGATCCCACCGCCTGGGCGGCGCGGGTCTTGCTGGATGGGTGGACCTGACGGTGCCGCTCGAAGTCGGGACGGTGGCCCCAGACTTCACACTGGTCAGCCAGACGCGGGAGACGATCTCGGTGGACGACTTGAAGGGGAAGCGGTCGATGATCGTCTTCATGCCCTTTCCGCACACCCGAACCTGTGAAGCCGAGGCATGCGAGATCAGGGACAACTGGGCATCGTTCGAAGGAGTCGACGCCAATGTCGTCATGATCACGACACATGCCGGGGCCACCAACCGTGATTGGGCCGAGGACAACGACTTCCGATTTCCGATCCTCTCGGACTACTGGCCCCATGGCGAGGTGTCCCGGGCCTATGACACCTTCGACGAGACGTTTGGCTACGCCAAGCGGACCACCTACATCCTCGATTCCGAGGGCGTGATCAGGGATGTGATCGCGTCAGATGTCCTGGGTGAGGCTCGCCCGTTCGCCTCGTATCTGCCTGCTCTGAACTCGATCACCTAGCCGCGATCACCTACAACGGGTGAGGCCCGCACCGGCAGAAGGCGATACAAGCGTCGGTGTGGCTCATGGGGTACACCCACACGATCGGTTTGCGAGGATACGAAAATGACGGCGCGTCTCGTCTCTCCGGTGAAAGCATGGTGGCGGTCGGTTCGACCCGGTCCGGGTGAGCTGAAACAGGAGGCCGTGGCCGGGCTACCCGGTGCCATCGGCAGTGTTCCCGATGGCATGGCTTCGGCGGTGCTGGCCGGCGTGAGCCCGGTATTCGGTCTCTACGCCAGCTTCGCCGGCCCGATAGCGGGTGGTCTCTCTGCGAGCACCCGGCTGATGGTGATCACAACCACGACAGCGTCGGCATTGGCCGCGGGATCGTTCCTGGCGACGATCCCGTCTGAGGACCGGCCGGGCTCATTGTTCCTGTTGGTGATATTCGCCGGTGCCCTGATGGTGCTCGCCGGGATGCTGAGGTTGGGCCGATTCACACGGTTCGTATCTCATTCGGTGATGATCGGCTTCCTCACCGGTGTCGGCGCCAACATCGTTTTCGGCCAGCTTCCCGACTTGACCGGTGTCGACGCGGAGGGCGCCACGTCATTGACCAAGGGCCTCTACGTGATCCTGCACCCGGGCAGCATCGATATCGCGTCGCTTCTCGCGGGTCTGGGCACCATCGTCCTGATCATCGCCCTCGGGAGAACCAAGCTCGCCTCCTACGCCTCCATCATCGCCCTCGCGATACCCACTGTCCTGGTCCTCGGAATCGACAGCGTGGCCCGGGTCGAAGACATCGGTGACATCCCGAGGGGGATCCCGCTACCTGCCCTGCCCGACGTCAGCCTGATCAACGGCGACCTGATCCTTGTCGCCTTCGCCATAGCGGCCATCGTCCTGGTCCAGGGGTCCGGCGTAGCCGAGTCTGCGCCAAACCGCGACGGCTCGATGTCCGATCCGAACCGGGACTTCATTGCCCAAGGAGCCGGCAACATCGCCTCCGGTTTCTTCAAGGGGATGGCGGTCGGCGGCTCGGTGGGACAGACCGCCCTGAACGTCAGTGCTGGGGCTCGGGGGCGTTGGGCGAGCATCTTCTCCGGAATCTGGATGTTGGTGATCCTGGCCGTTTTCTCGGGCATCGTCGGCGTAGTGGCGATGCCGACACTTGCCGCAATCCTGATCGTGGCCGCAATCGGGTCGTTCCGGGTCGGTCAGATCCAGTCGATCCTGCACACCGGTCCCACCTCGAGGATCGCCCTCATCGGAACCTTCATCGCCACGCTCATCCTGTCGATCCCGCAGGCAGTTGGGGTTGGCGTGATCATCTCGCTCCTCCTGCAGCTGAACCAAGAGGCGCTCGACCTGCGGGTCGTCGAGCTGGTGCCGCAGCCGGACGGCACCTTTCACGAACGTCCGGCTCCCCGACAGCTGTCAAGCCACACGGTGACTCTCCTCGACGTGTACGGCAGCCTGTTCTATGCCGGGGCAAGAACACTTCAGGCACGTCTTCCCGAGATCGGCGCCGCCATCGCACCCGTCGTCGTGCTCCGGCTCCGCGGTCGGTTGATGCTGGGGGCGACCGCGTTCAAGGTGTTCAGCGACTACTCGGAATCACTCCGGGCAGCCCAAGGCAAGCTCTATCTGAGCGGCGTGGACCCGGCGCTCATGCAGCAGTTCTCCCACGCCGGGCACGTCCATGCCACAGGGCCGGTGGAGATGGTGGAGGCCACACCCGACCTGGGTCAGTCGAGTCTGGCCGCCTATCACCAGGCCGAGACCTGGGTGATCGAGCACAGGCCGCCGACTGACTGATCTGAGCCGTTACAGGGGCCGGGGCGAGTTGGTCCCACCGAACAGATTCCGCCATAGCTTGCGGAAAAGACCCGGATCCTGAGGGGCGGGCAGACCCGAGAGCACACCTTCGTGCATATCGGGCGGCAGGTCCCCTACCAGCGCCATGCCGCCCGCACGTGTCTCCCAGGCGTACGTGACATTTCCTGCACCGAACGACCGAATGTATGCCCGTTCGCCGACGATGACCGGCGTACCGCTCCCGGTGGCGACGGTGGCCGGGGTCTGGAACACGGCAAAGGAGAAGAACCCGTCCGAGTAGTAGGCGAAGATGAATCCTTCTTCGTCCTGGTAAACGTCGAGACGCTCGAAATTCCCAAGTGTCTCCGGGAGACTCGACTCCACCCCACCCTCGGCGGGCTCGACGCTCGGGGCGGGCTCGGCATCGTCAGCCGGCGGCGCGCCGGGGTCGAAGGTGACGAAGCGGCGCTCGCAGAAGACGCTCCCGTCGGCATTGAAGGTGACGACCCGGAGCAGGGCCCCGGCCTCGACATCGAACACGAGCTCGGCGCGGACCACCCCGTCACCGGTCATCCGATACATCGTCGCCGCACGACCCAGGTATTCGGTTGACGTCCCTTCGTCGACGGAATACCGGGGCTCCGGCTCTTCACCGGCGCCCTCGACATTGGCGCTGCTGACCACGGCTCCCTCGCGGACCAGTGTCCAGCCACCGAACCCGGAGGCAACCTCCACGTCAGGCGCTACCGGGTCGCCGACGTGGAGCTCGCCACTGGCCTGGCTCAACTCGATGACTGCGTTGCGAGCGCCGTCGGGCGTCGAGCAGGTGATCGCCTGCTCAGCTGAATAGGAGGCCTCGCGACTCTCGTCGAGCAATTCGTCGAGATCGGTTGCGAACGCGGCGGATGCCGGGAGCATGACCAGGACGATGGCAAGAGCGATCGCTCGTCTCACTCCAGGATGTCTCCCAGGTCAGGCACGACCACCTTGGCCGGCCCGAATGCCGGATCGAGTGAGGCGCGCGCCCCGTATCGGCTGTTCAGCTCTTCGAGGGCGACCGATGGCGTAGAGGGGGTGACGATCGCCGCGATGGCGATGACCAGGGCGACGACAGCAGCCGCGGCGCCGACCAGGAATCCCTTGTTTCGACGGAGGGGAACGACCTCGGCGTCGGCTTCGGGGATCAGACCGGGTGGCAGCTCGAGCAGTGGCAGCGAACGAACCGCAGAGCGGACCACCTGCATTTCCTGTAATTCACCAGCGCACTTCCCGCATGTGGCGAGATGGGCCTGAAGCTGGTCGATCTCTGCCCTGGCCAGCTCTCCATCCAGATAGGCACTGATCTGCTCTCCGGCGTGGCTCATATCAACGACTCCCGGAGCAGTTTGCGGCCGCGGTGGATCCTGCTCCGCACCGTGCCCACCGGGACTGCCACGGCGCGTGCGATCTCCTCATAGGAAAGACCGACGATGTCACAGAGGACGACCGCCTCCCGAAACTCGTAGGGAAGCTCGAGAAGTGCCTTCTGGACGTCGTCACCAATCGAGATCCGCGAGTACTCGGCATCGGCGGACGGGCTGCTGGCCAGCTCCCAACGATCGACCTCGTCAGGCAAGGGGGCGGTGGGGCGACGGTTGCGTCGTCGCACCTCGTCGAGGAAGGCGTTCCTCGTGATCCGCCACAGCCAGCCCTCGAAGCTGCCCGGCTGGTAGGAGGCCAGGCCCTTGCGGACCCGGAGTAGGACTTCCTGAACGAGATCGGCGGCGTCGTCGCTGTTACCGGTGAGCCGGTAAGCAAAGTTGTAGATCTTCCGCCCATAGACACGCGCAACCTCTTCCCAGGTGAGTGGGACGGACTCCATCTCGGAGCCGCTAACTCAACAACGCCACGACGGCGCGTTGGGGTTCCAGCGCTTAGTCCGTTTTTTGCGAGTCCGGGGCAGAAATCTCGGGGGCAGGCTTATCCGGTGCCGGTACCTCCGAGGCCTGAGCCTCGCCGGCTTCCTCGGAGCCCTCCGACACGCCCTTGCGGAACTCCTTGGCAGAGGCCCCGAGGGACCGGGCCAAGTCGGGCAGCTTCCTCGCTCCAAAGATCAATAGAACGATGAGCAGAACGATCAGAAGTTCTTGGGCTCTCAATCCGCTGAACAAATCTAGCCCTCCTTTGCTCGCATCTTACCCACTGCCTGGTTTGAGGCAGGACGGAATCATCCGAGGGCCATCGAATCGATGAACGCCTGGCTTCTCTCCCTCGTGATGAAGCGGATCCGACGGTCCTTGTCCTCGATGTCATGCGTGATGAATGGCCCGTACTTGTCGCTGATGAGCATGCCCCGGTCGGCGCCCGACGTTGCGAACTCCGCTACGAATTTGCGCACCGTCTGCTCGCTCAACTCGGGGTGCTCGCCGGGGCGGTAGTTCTCGGTCCTGATGAACGTGTTGATATTGGCCTTGGACGCCATGTAGACGTCTGGCTCCCCCTGCGCCGCCACCTTGTAACCGAACAGCTCGAGCAGGCCCAATACGAACTCGGGGCCGCTCACGACATCGGGATCGACCCCGCGGGCCCGCAGACCCCGATCGAGGCCCAGTGGCACCTTGAGCTCGTCGCGCAATCGGCCTAACTCATCCGAGGGAACCCTGACCGCAGTGTCGTAGCTGACGGAGTGGTCGACCTCGAACTGGGAGGCAAACGGGTCCCGGGCGATGTGGGTCAGGTTGAAGACTTCGCTCTCCATCGGGGGAGGCAGCTGTCCGGGCGAGGTAAGCGCGGTGCGACCAATCTCACGGACCTCCTCCCTCCCGGCGAACACGACGATCTCGGTTACGTCTGAGATGGGGAGCGTGTGACGCTTCTCCCTGACGACCTCGACGGCCTCGTCGACGAGCAGGTCGTTGAGCACCTGGTCTTCCACATCCGGCAATGGGACATCGAAGGACACCCGCGCCTCGTTGCCATGCACATGGAAGTCCCGGACCGGGGCGGTGCGGATGGTCGGCTCCAGGTCGAGGGCCGGGGACGTGCGCAACCAGGACTTGTCCTCCAGATCGATGTTCGCCGCCCTCTGTCGCTGCCGATAAAGGCTGAAGCCGATCACGAAAAGGACGATCACGACGATGAACGCCAGGCCTACACCCTCCATCGACATTCGCTCCTTCTCACGACCGCCACGATTCTACGGGCCTCGTTCACGCCCGGAAGCGTGGTCATCGGCGATTGCCTCCATGTCCCCGAGCCAGATCTCAGCGGTCGGCTCCTCGGCGCCTGCGTTGAGCCGCTCGATCATCCGGTCCTTCGAGGTGATGGTCCCGAACGCCGTCACAACGTCGCCTCGCAACAGGACGGTGTCGCCACTGGGAACCTGGACCTCCCGCTCACGTCGGATCGATACCAAGGTCGATTCCTCAGGCCAGGCGACCTCCCGGATCGACCGGCCATCGGCCATCGATCCCGGCGGGATGCGAAATTCGTAGTACCCGGCGCCCGGATCGGTGCGTTGGGCGAGCCGTGCCCGCTGCAGCTCGACGTCCGTGCTGGAAGTGAGCGCCTCGTGATAGGCGCGGACGGCGTCCTC
>Ga0190271_10002240_pt1 | contig 11594 bp, 11 predicted proteins | sample Popmic356T_FD_133747 | JGI IMG/M metagenome (GOLD analysis project Ga0190271, IMG submission 133747) | Populus adjacent soil microbial communities from riparian zone of Weber River, Utah, USA - 356 T | ecosystem: Environmental > Terrestrial > Soil > Riparian zone | place: USA: Utah | collected...
CGGCAAGGCCGCCGGCCTCGTCGTCCGGGTGAGCGCCGATGAAGAGCACATCAAGGTCCACCGGCTTCGGCGGCTTGGCTGCCGCTGAGACCGCGGGCGCCACTGCCAGCAGCGCCGCGAGGACCGTCAGAGTGAGCGCCAACTTCGCCCCGGAACTCCTCATCGAACTTCACCTCGTGGTCGGGAGCGGCACAAGGTAACACGATCGCACAGAGATGTGTTTGAACGTGTGCGAGGGGTCGGCGCATCGAGGCAGGCGGAGTGCTTTGATGCCGAGTCCACCACCGGCGAATCACGCTTGGGCAGCCTCATCGAACGTTCTCGCACGACACTGAACACAAACGCGCACAAGTGTGCTAGAACGTGCCGCGAGGACCGAGAGGATGCGGTGTTAGCGGCACAGCGACGGGAGGGCATCTTGCGGTTGGTGCGCTCGGGTACCGCCCGCGTGCCCGAGCTGGCTGCCGCCTTCGAGGTGTCTCCGATGACCGTCAGGCGGGATCTGCGCTTACTCGCCCGCGAGGGAAAGCTCGAGCGGGTCTACGGCGGCGCCATCAGCGCCGAGGGCGATCGCCCGTTCGCGGAGATCGCAGTCGAGCGAGCCGAGGCCAAGGAGCGGATCGGAGCAGCCGCGGCCGGTCTCGTCGAGGAGGGCCAGACCGTCATGCTCGATGTCGGCACGACCGCGGTGCAGGTGGCGCGGCATCTGCGCGGCCGCTCGCTCACCGTGATCACCACCAATCTCGCCGCCTACGAAGAGTTGCTGCCCGAGGCGGGTATCACGTTGATCCTTCCCGGTGGGACCGTCCGCCGGGACTACCGCTCGCTCGTCGGCGTGCTGACCGAGGACTCTCTGCGTCAGCTGAGCTCCGACGTCGCGTTCATAAGCACGAGCGGCGTCGACGCCGAGCTCTCGGTCTGGGACACGACGATGGTCGAGGTGCCGATCAAGCGCGCGATGATGGCCGGCGCGGATCGCGTCGTGCTGCTCGCGGACCGGCAGAAGTTCTCGATGGGTGGCGTAGTGCGCGTCTGCGGCGCCGCGGACATCGACCAGATCGTCACTGAGGACGAGATCCCGCCCACGACCAACATCGCCGTCGAGGAAGCCGGCATCGAGGTGACCATCGGATGAAGATCACGATCGTCGGTGGAGGAGGCTTCCGGGTGCCGCTCGTCTACGCGGCGCTGCTCGAGGTCAGCGAGCGCCTGGGCGTGGACGAGCTCGTCCTGCACGACGTCGACGTCGAGCGCCTCGCCCGAATCGAAAACGTGCTCCACGGCCTTGCCGAGGAGAGCTCGCGGCAGCTGCCCTTCAGGAGCACCACCGACCTCGAGGCGGCGGTGGCCGACGCGGACTTCGTGCTCTGCGCGATCCGGGTGGGTCTGCTCGAGGGCCGCGTGGTCGACGAAAGCGTCCCGCTCAGCCAGGGGGTGCTCGGCCAGGAGACGACCGGCCCGGGCGGAATCTGCTTCGCCCTGCGGACGATCCCGGCGATGATGGAGATCGCCGAGGCGGTCGCCGAGCACGCTCCGGACGCCTGGTTCATCAACTTCACGAATCCCGCGGGCATGGTCACCGAGGCGGTGCAGCGGGTGCTCGGGGATCGGGCGATCGGGATCTGCGACTCCCCGTCCGGACTGTGCCGGCGCGTGGCGGCGGCGCTCGGGCGTGATCCGGGCGAGCTCTGGTTCGACTACTTCGGCCTCAACCACCTCGGCTGGCTCAAGGGGGTGCGCGACGGCAAGCGCGACCTCCTGCCCGATCTGCTCGCCGACGACGAGCGGCTGCGCGGCTTCGAGGAGGGCCGGCTGTTCGGCGGCGAGTGGCTGCGCTCGCTGGGCATGGTCCCGAACGAGTACCTCTACTACTTCTACTACGCGGCCGAGACCGTCGACGCGGTCCGGCACAGTGAGAGCTCCCGCGGCGCCTATCTCCTGGAGCAGCAGCGCGAGTTCTACGCCCACGACGGCCAGTCGTCCTCGCAGGCACTCGCCGGGTGGCGCTCGACGCGCCATGACCGCGAGCGCACGTACATGGCCGAGGCAAGGCTCGCCGCCGGGGACGAGGGCGACCATCAGCCCGCCGGCAACACGGGTTACGAGACCGAGGCAATCGCCGTGATGGAGGCGATCGCCCTCAACACTCGCACCACGCTGATCCTGAACACGGCCAACCGCTCGAGCCTCTCGTTCCTGCCAGAGCGCGCCGTCGTCGAGGTCCCCAACACGGTCGGCAAGGCCGGCCCGGTGCCCGCGGCGATGGGGACTGTTCCCGCCCATGCCCGGGCACTGGTGGAGACGATGAAGGACATCGAGCAGCGCACCATCGAGGCTGCGCTCACCCGCTCCAGGGACCAGGCGATCGCCGCCCTCGCCCTCCATCCGCTGGTGCCCTCGGTTCGGACCGCACGCGCGATCTTCGACGGCTACAGGGCTCGCCTGCCCGAGCTTGAGGAGGCGTTCAGCTGATGGGCGTGGATCTCGCCTGCGGTACCGGCGCCTTCCTCGACCTCACCTTCCCGGGGCTCGAGGCGGTGCCGAAGCCCGGCGAGGAGCGTTATGCCGATGACCTGCTCGTCTCGCCGGGTGGCGGGGCGATCACTGCGATCGGCGCGGCCCGCCTGGGCCTCAGCGTCGCGCTCGCGGCGCCGCTCGGACGCGACTACGCCGGGCAGCTGATTCGCTCGGCGCTGGCCGAGGACGGCGTCGCGTGGGTCGGCAATGCCGTCGAGCGCACGCCCACCACGGTCGTGCTGCCCGCGGACGGCGACCGCGCGTTCGTGACGTTCGATCCGGCCGATCGGCTGACGGCGATCCAGCTCGCGGCCAGCGAGCCTCGTGCGGCGACGCTCGGACTCGAGCAGATCGGGCTCGCGCCCGGCGAGGCCGATGTCTACGTCGTCGCGGGCGACGCCGAGGCACGGCGCGCAAGCGGGAAGCTCCCGCCCGGGCTGGCCGGCGTGCGCGCGCTGCTCACCAACGAGCGCGAGGCCCTGACCCTCTCGCGCGAAGACGACGTGGAGGCTGCCGCATGGGCGCTGGCCGAGCGTGCTCCGTGTGCGGTTGTGACCCTGGGAGCGGAGGGTGCCCTGGGCGTGGCCGACGGTGAGCTCGTGCGGGTGCCCGGCCATCGCGTCGAGGCCGTCGACACGACCGGCGCCGGCGACCTGTTCACGGCCGCGTTCGTCTGGGCCGACCTCGCCGGCCTCGTGCTCTCCCAGCGACTTCAGTGGGCGGTGCTCTACGCCGCTCTATCAGTAGGCGTCCCCACCGCGGTGGCGGGGGCGAAAACACTCGCCGCGCTCGTCGCGGCGGCCGCCGAGCTCGACCTGGCCCTTCCGGCCGGGGTGCTCCCGGTAGCTCTCGAGGATGGAGATCTATGACGATGCGCAAAGTGATGCGCGGCTTGACCGTGCTGCTGGCGTTCACGCTGTTCCTCGCCGCCTGTGGCGACGACGACGACGATGGCGGCAACGCCGGCTCAGGCAAGAAGGTCGACGTCGCCAAGGCGGGCGACGTCACGCTGACCGTGCTGGACCAGCAGGTGCGCAGCGGCCAGGACGCTGCGCTCAAGCGCCTCAACGCGGAGTTCATGAAGCGCTACCCCAACGTGACGATCGAGCGCACGAACCGCTCGTTCGAGGACCTTCAGAAGACCGTGAGGCTCGCGGTGACGAGGCCGGATGCGCCCGACATCGTCCAGGCCAACCAGGGCTACGGCATCATGGGTGCTCTCGCCAAGGCGAACATCCTGCTTCCGCTCGACGACTACGCGGAGGCGTACGGATGGAACGAGCGCTACTCCGAGGGCCTGCTCGCGTTCAACAGCTTCTCGCCTGACGGCAGCAAGTTCGGGACGGGGAACCTGTACGGCATCTCGCAGGCCGGCGAGATCGTCGGCATCTTCTACAACAAGGACAAGGTGGCCGAGCCGCCGCAGACGATGGCGGACTTCGAGGCGCTGCTGCAGAAGGCCAAGGCCGAGGGCGACATCGGGATCCAGCTCGGCAACGCGGGCGATGACAAGTACGGCGGGATTCACGACTACGAGACCGTCCTGGGCCGGACGGCGTCGAAGGAGCAGGTCCGTGACTTCGTGTTCGGGAAGTCCGGCGGTGCCTTCAACTCGCCGGAGTTCGAGCAGGCCGCCGCGAAGTTCCAGGAGTGGAACGACGCCGGTTACCTGACCCCGAAGGTCAACGGCACCGCGTACGACGCGGCTGTCGAGCGCTTCGCGAAGGGCGACGGCTACTTCTTCATCGGAGGCACCTGGAACATCGCGACCCTGAAGGACGCGATGGGGGACCGTGTCGGCTTCTTCATCCTGCCCGGCGAGGCGGAGAGCGACGAGCCGATCGCGCTCGGCGGCGAGGACCTCCCGTGGACGATCACGCGCAAGTCGGAGAACCCGGATGTGGCCGCGGCCTACATCGACTTCATCACCAACGAGAACGCGGTGAAGGTGTTGGTCGAGACCGGCAACCTGCCGGCCCCTCCGGTCCCGGCAGCCGATCGCCCGAAGAGCGGGCTCGAGGCCGACGTTTTCGAGCAGTGGGACCGGCTGAACGAGGCCGACGGTCTGATCCCGTACCTGGATTACGCCTACGACACCGCCTATGACGACATCGGCGGAGGCATCCAGGAGCTGCTCGATGGGCAGGAGGACCCGAAGGAGTTCGTGGACTCGATCCAGACCAAGTACTCGGAGTTCATAGAGGGCCTGTAGTCGCCGGTGAGCAGCAGCGTCACAACCGATCCCGCAGTCGCCTCGGATCTCTCCTCCCCGGGGCGGCTGCGGGCGGACGGGCCGCTGGCCGACTCGTCGGCGAGCGAGCGCCCGCCCGGGGAGCCGCGTAGGGTCGGCTACCTCTACGCGCTTCCGGCGCTGCTCTTCTTCGGCCTGTTCGTGCTCGCGCCGCTCGGGCACGCGGCCTGGCTGTCGCTGTTCGAGTGGGACGGTCTCACCGACAAGGAGTGGGTCGGGCTCGACAACTACGCGGACGTCGTCTCAGACCCTGAGCTCCGCCGGGCCTTCGGACACGCGGCGGTGTTGCTCATCTTCTACTCGGCGCTGCCGATCTGCCTGGGGCTGCTGCTCGCCGGTGTCGTGGCCCGCACCCGCGTGCGAGGGCTCGCGCTCTTCCGGACGATCCTGTTCCTGCCGCAGGTGATCGCCCTCGTCGTGGTGGCGGCGATGTGGAAGATGATCTACGACCCGGAGACCGGTCCGCTCAACCGGGCGCTCAGATCGGTCGGGCTCGACTCGCTCGAGCAGAACTGGCTCGGGGGCTTCGACATCGCGCTGCCCTCCGTGGGCTTCATCGGCACCTGGGTGATGTACGGCCTGGCGATGATCCTGTTCATGGCGGGCGTGCAGAAGATCCCGCCGAGCCTGTACGACGCCGCGCGCGTGGACGGCGCCGGCCCACTGCGCGAGTTCCTCGCCGTCACGCTGCCCGGGCTGCGCGGCGAGCTCGCCGTGGCGCTCACCCTCACGACGATCGCCGCGCTGCGCAACTTCGACATCGTCTACATCACGACCGCCGGCGGGCCCGGGACCGCCACCACGGTGCCGGCGTTCCAGGTCTACCAGCGCGTGTTCGAGTTCCCAAGGGTGGGCTCGGCAGCGGCGGTCGGCATCTGCCTGTTGGCCGTGATCTTCCTGCTGGCGCTGCTGATCAACCGCACCGCGGAGCGGGGGACGGCGACCCGATGACGCAGCGCCGCGAGCAGGCGATGGCCACGACCATCCTGGGCGTCTTCTCGCTTATCGCGCTGCTTCCGATCGTCGGCATCGTGCTGACGGCCCTGCAGGATCCGGACACGCTCTCCGGCTACGGCAGCTTCGACGGCCTCCACTTCGACAACTTCAGGCGCGCGTGGGAGGACGGCAACTTCGGCCCGTACCTGCGCTCGAGCGTCATCGTCGTCGTCACCGTGGTGAGCATCGCCACCGTGCTGTCGATCATGTCCGGCTACGCGTTCGCGCTGATGCGATTCCGCGGAGCGCAGGTGCTGTTCTACGTGCTCCTGCTCGGGCTGATGGTGCCCTTCGAGACGCTCATCGTGCCGCTCTACTACGACTTCATCGACCTCGGCCTGTACGACACCTACTGGGCTCTGATCCTGCCTCAGATCGGTACGTCGGTGGCCTTCGGCAGCTTCTGGATGCGGGCCTTCTTCCGCACCGTGCCGCGCTCGGTGATCGAGGCGGCGAGACTCGACGGCGCCTCGAGCTGGCTGACGTTGTGGCGGGTGCTGCTGCCGCTCGCGAAACCCGCGGTGCTGACGATGGTCGTGCTGCTGTTCATGTGGACCTGGAACGAGTTCCTGCTCGCGCTGGTGATGGTCGACACGGAGGAGCTGCGCACGGCGCCGCTCGGACTGGGCTTCTTCGTCGGTCGCAACACGAGGGATCTGACCCTGCTGTCGGCCGGGGCAGTGATCGTCGCGCTCCCGGTCGTGATCGTCTACGCGTTCCTGCAGCGGCACTTCATCCGCGGGATGGTGTCGGGGGCGGTGAAGGGATAGGCATGGCATCGGTGAGCTTCAAGGACGTGGTCAAGCACTTCGGAGGGGTCACCGCGGTCGCGGGCGTCTCGCTCGAGGTGACGGACGGGGAGTTCATGGTGCTCGTCGGCCCGTCCGGGTCGGGCAAGACAACCGCGCTGCGCATGCTCGCCGGGCTGGAGGCGGTCAGCGAGGGCGAGATCCGCATCGGCGATCGCCTGGTCAACAAGATTGCGCCGGGTGAGCGGGACGTGGCGATGGTCTTCCAGGACTACGCGCTGTACCCCCAGATGACGGTGTACGACAACCTCGCCTTCGGGCTGCGCCGGCGGAAGCTGAGCAAACAGGAGATCGACAGGCGAGTGACGCGGGCGGGGGAGATGCTCGACATCGGGGCGCTGCTGAAGCGCAAGCCCGGTCAGCTCTCCGGTGGGCAGGCCCAGCGGGTCGCGCTTGGCCGGGCGCTCGTGCGCGACCCGCAGGTGTTCCTCATGGACGAGCCGCTCTCCAACCTCGACGCGAAGCTGCGCATGCAGACCCGCGGCGAGATCAAGCGCCTTCAGCACGACATCGGGACGACCACCGTCTACGTGACCCACGATCAGGTCGAGGCGATGACGCTCGGTGACCGGATCGCCGTGATGAGCGACGGAGCTCTCGAGCAGGTCGGGACGCCCGAGGAGCTCTACGACCGCCCGGCCAATCGCTTCGTCGGCAGTTTCATCGGCAGCCCGGCGATGAGCTTCTTCGAGGTCGCCACACAGCGAGACCGGGACGCCGTCCGCCTCCGCGGCGACGGCCTCGAGCTGTCCGTGCCGGGCGCGCCGGAGCTGCCCGCCGAGGTCACGGTCGGCGTGCGCCCGGAGGCGGCGCGCGTCTGGCGGGACGACGAGGGCCTGCTGGGGCCGCTCCGTGGGCGGGTGGAGTACGTGGAGGCGCTCGGCCGCGAGACGTTCGTCGGAGTCGAGACGGGAGGCGCGCAGATCGTCGTGCATCACGACGGACGGGCCTCGCTCCTGCCTGGCGACGAGATCGACTTCGGGCTGGTGCAGGCGGACCTTCGCTTCTTCGGAACGGATGACGGCCTCGCGCTCCGGTCCGAGAACGGAGCCGGGCCGGCGCCCTCATGAGCGGCGACCGGATGCGCGCCGACATGGCCGCTCAGCCCGAGGTGCTGCGGCGGCTCGCCGGGCGCCGCAGCCACATCCTCGCCGCGCTGGGATCAGTTTCTCCCGTGGGGATCGTGATCGTCGCCCGGGGTTCGTCTGACTACGCCGCCGTCTTCGGTCGCTATCTGCTCGAGGCGGTCACCGGCCGGCCGGTCGCGCTCGCCGCGCCCAGCCTGCAGACGCTCTACGGCGTCGAGCCGCGGCTCGACGGCTGGCTGGCAGTCGGCATCAGCCAGTCCGGCCGCACGCCGGAGATCACCACCGTGCTCGAGCGCTACCGGTCGGCGGGCGCACACACCGTCGCGCTGACGAACAACCCCTCGAGCCCACTCGCGGCCGCGGCGGACGTCGACGTCGCGCTCGACGCCGGCGACGAGGAGGCGGTGCCCGCGACGAAGACGTTCACGGCGGAGCTGGCGGCGGTGGCGATGATCGCCGAGGCGCTCGGTCCGGTGCCCTGGGACGCGGGCGACTGGGAGCGCCTCCCGGGGATGGTCGAAGCCCTGCTCGACGATCCGGGCCCGGCCGAGCGCGCGGCCGAGACGCTGGGCGATGCACGCGAGCTGATCGCCGTCGCCCGCGGCTACCTGATGTGTGTCGCCCTCGAAGCGGCGCTGAAGCTGCGAGAGGCCGCCGGCCTGCGGGCGGAGGGATGGTCCGCCGCCGACTTCCGCCACGGCCCGATGACCGTGGCGCGTGGCGACCTACCGCTGCTCGCGGTGAGCGCGTCCGGCCCCGCCGAAGCGGATGTGGCGAAGCTCGCCGGCGAGCTGGCGGAGGCCGGCACGCCCGTCCTCGAGCTCGCGGACCGGACCGACGCGGAGCTTCCTTACCCGCGCGGCCTCCCCGAGCCGCTGTGCGTGCTGCCGGCGAGCGTTCGCGCGCAGCAGCTCGCGCTGGCGCTCGCCCTCCGTCGCGGGCTGGATCCCGACCACCCGCCCGGGCTGCGGAAGATCACCGCGACGACATGACGGCGCTGGGCGCGCGTACGCTCGCTACGCGACCGCGGGGGCGAGGCTAGCCGCCCCGCCCCCGGTGTCGCTGCGAGAGTCGCTACGCCTCGCCGGGTGCTACGGGCGCCTGGACACCACACCGCCGCGCCCGACCGGCTGGTTCGCCAGACGGGTGAGGGCCTTGCGGCGCTGCCGTGCCTTCTTCAGCGCGCGATGGGTGCGGTAGCGCACCCGCGCGGCGTTGGGCTCCCCGGAAGCCGCGCCCAGGAAGTTGGACGCGGGATTGCCCTTCAGGAACGAGTAGGGGAGGTTGATCCTCCACGTCTCGCTCAGCTCCCGCTCGTTCGGGTCCTGCCGGCAGGGCGAGATGACCCGCCATGCCTGCCAGGCAGCCGTCGGTGCCGCGCCGAAGGACCGGTTGGGCGACTGAACGCGCCGGTTGTCCATCCACTTCGTCGCCGACAGCAGCTCTTGCGAGATGAGGTACAGGGCGTTGTCGACGGCCAGCCGCGCCTTCGCGACCTTCGCACGTCCGAGTCCCTGCACATCCTGGATTCCTCGCTCGGTCCAGTTGCCCTCGGCGGGCACCGGATTGGCGAGCGACTTCAGCTCCCCGAGAATGTCCGACATCGCGAACGAGTCGGCGTGGGGGACGTTGCATTGCACGTCCTCCGGGAAGCCCTCCAGGAATCCATACGAACCCACCGTTCGGACCACCGTGAAGAACGGGTCGAAGGTGCGCTGCGTGCGCTCCAGCGTTCCGACATAGCTCTGAGCGAGCGCCAGGGTGAACTGCTCCATGCTGTCGTTGAGCGGTGTGTTGTCGAAGTTGGCGCTGCCGAGGATGAAGCCACCCTCGGTGTTGCCGGCCGGCTCGACGTAGTACCGCTTGATCCACGGAGTGTTGAGCTCCCAGGAGTCGGTCGGATGGGTGCCAACCTTGGTAATCGGGTTGCTGCTGCCGGAGTTGATCTCGATCAGCAGGTTCTTCTTGAGTCGGGAGTACGCCTCCCAGGCAGACCCGTTCCGCTGACTGTAGTCGCGGTAGCTCAGCGGGTCCTGGAGCAGCCGTTGCCCGTGGGTGTCCTCCGGGTTGTTGGGATCGAGCTCCAGCTCGAACAGGTAGCTCCCCCGCAGGATGTTCAGCAGTCGTCGCGCCTGCCAGTTGACGAACGGGAAGGCCCGAATGTTCTGCGGGACTGCGGTCAACGGGTTGACGCTGCTGTTCAGTCCGAGCATGCTCATCGCGAACACGAGATCGCCCCAGTCGAGCGTCTGCTTGGCGTCATGAACCAAGAGGGCCGCCTGACCGTCCGTGTACGAGTTGTGTCCGCCCCAGCCTGCATAGACGCCGATCGAGTTCACCGTCTTCTCGAGCGGCCGCAGGCCCGTGGTCGTCAGCGCCTGGCGGGCAGACATCCGCTGCCCACGCAAATGGACCTCGCCGACCCCGACCATCGCGGCTCTGACCGCGGCGTCCTGGGCCAGGTCGCCGCCGCCATCGGTGCCACGGGACAGAACGACCGGCGCAATCCGCTCGTTGAGCATGGCGATCAGCAGATCGACCAGCGCGGGATTCATTCCTGAATACCGCATCCGATTGAGAGTTACCGCCATCTGCGCACGGATGACCTCTTCATCGGCGACCTCCGGGCCGAGGCCCGTGTGCTGCTCTCCGCCCCCGTGGACCCCCGTGAGCCGGAACCCGTCATACCTCCGCTGAACCAGCAGTTCGGCGGTCTCCGGAGCGAGCGGATCGCCCTCGAAGATCACGACCTCGCGCTCCGCTCCGCCGCCGCGGTTGAACCCGTAGATCGGGACCTCCTGACGGGCTCCCTCCAGCACCAGCTCGAGGTTGGCCGCAGAACTCTGGCGGTGCGCAGCCGAGACGCGCACCTTGGCGCCGTGCCTCGCGATGTCCACCACTTGCTGGACCGTCATGTTCTTGCCGGTCAGGGTGATCGTCTCATTGGCCTTCGTCGGTGTGATCGGGTTGTAGCTCTGGGCGCTCGCCCCGGCGGGCACTCCGACCAGCAGCACAACGACCACGAACAAGGCACAACTGAGCCTTCTCATCGACATTCTCCTCACCTCTAGTCATGTCAGGTGACAGCGGGGACCAGCCGGCTACCGGCCGGCTGGTCGTCATCGCCCGGCGGAATGTCTGAAGCAGGCGGCCACGTTCTGAACCGCCCAGCCCCTTTCACGGAGAGACCGGTGCTGTGCTGCCGCAGTCACCCGCGCGTCCGTCTCGCGGTTGGATGACGCCGCGGCCGCTTCCGTGCGGCCGGCTTTGGCCATTCCGGTCTCTCCTCTCCGGTTGGCTACATGTCGGCTGTGGCAGCCGAAAGGGCCGGATCCTCGTTCGCGCAACTCCCCGACCCGGGTCCAGCACAGCCCCAAACGAGCATGCAGGACCCAGATGCGGCAGCGTAGACGAATAGACCTACTTGTTCAAGGCGGCGGCTGTCACAGCCGGGGCTCGCGTCTCGTCACATGATCAGACCCGATCGAAGGAGCCACCGTGAGACGAGGCGCCGCCAACCCAGAGACCGATGTCGTCGAGCCGCGAGCGGAGCGAATTGATCCGGCGGATCTCGCCCGCGAGTTGTCCACGTGGGCCGTGGGCCTGGGCATCATCGCCGTGGCGCTGTTCCCGCTGGCCGTGCCGCTCGTCGCCCTGACCGCGCTCGCCGCGCTACCGCTCGTGCTGCTGGCCCTGGTCGGCGCGTTGCTGGCGCTGCCGTTCCTCGCGATCCGAGGCCTGGTGCGGCGCGTCAGGGCCCACCGGCGCGCCGAAGGGGTCGCGACGAGCTCGGAGCATGAGCCGATGCGCCGGCCCCAGCGGGGGTGGGTGGAAATCACCCGCTGACCCGGCCGGCGCAGGCGCGTTCGGCACCGTCGGCAGCGTCACCTCGAGCACGAGCGTCGAGCTCGGAACGACGACCGTCAACGTCTC